>QMCD01000525.1_pt1 | contig 26620 bp, 37 predicted proteins | sample 1821841 | NCBI WGS metagenome assembly QMCD01 (sample SAMN01991225, study PRJNA193472) | Termite gut metagenome, whole genome shotgun sequencing project. | isolation source: worker | host: Macrotermes natalensis | reverse complement strand
TAGGTCACGCGCAATTGCCCCGCCTCGGGGGTGCGCGAGGTGATCACCACCACGCCGTTGGCCCCGCGCGTGCCGTACATCGCCGTGGCACTGGCATCCTTCAGCACGGTGATCGTCTCCACCATGTTGCGGTCGAGGTCCAGCATCCTCGCGAGCGGTATCTCGAAACCGTCGTAGATGAACAGCGGCAGGTTGGAACGGTTGCGCGTGTCGGCCTGCAAGTCCGAGATGTTCATGCCGAGGCTCGCATTGCCGCGGATCGTGATGTCGGGAAGAGCGTTGGGGTCGGAGCCGATCTCGGGGTCGTCCACCAAATTGAACGAGGGGTCGATGTTGCGTATCGAGGTGAGGATGTCCCTACTGCCCGCCTGTTCGAGTTGGCGGCGGGTGATCCGGGTTACCGCCCCCGTGTAGCTCTCGCGGGGCTTGTCGAAGATACCCGTCACGACGACGCCCTCGATGTCGGTCGCGGCCTCGGCCATCACCACGTCCACCGACGCTTGGCCCGTGTAGCGCACCACGGCGTTCTTCATCCCCACGAACGAGAACGTGAGTACAAGTCCCTCCACAGGCGTGTGGACAGGCATCGCGAAGCGTCCATTGACGTCGGTGGCCGTACCCTGCCCCGTGGCCTCGATAATCACGGTCACACCGGCGAGGGGCTCGCCGTCCGCACCGCTCACCGAACCAATTATCATAACGGGTTGTTGCACCGCCGCTTTTTTAAGCACGACCACAGTTTCGCGTAGCACGTAGCTCACGTCCGAATTGCGCAGGCACATGTCGAGTACCTGCTCGACGGAGGTGTCGTGCACATCGAGCGTGACGCGGCCGATCCGTGCGATGTCTTCGGCATCATACACGAACGTGTAGCCGCTCTGTTCGCGGATAAGTTTGAACACCGATTCGATCCGCGCATCGCGGACATTCACATTCACCTTTGCCGACTGGGAGTAGGCCGTGGCTCCGGCTTGGAACACCGTCAGCAGTGTAATTACGATTGTCAGTTTCATTACCAGCCATCTTTTAACTTTTTCCGCCGGAGGCAAATAGCAGATAAGTGATCTTTTTTTCATACTTTTGTTGAATGAGGTTAGTACTGTGCATCCTCCATTGCTGGTGGACGCGGGTGATTGACTTCTCCATGGGGGGCCGGTCGCAGTTCGAAGGGTGAACGGCCCTTTTTTATCTCTATATCGCACTGATAGTTATCCGCCGCCCGCTTTGGCTCCACGTCAGGCGACCCGTTTCTTCCAATAGTTCGAGTATTCGGTTCATACTGTCGTAGCGGTTCACTTCGAGCGAGAATACCCTCTGCGGCATCACCGTGTCGGTGAACACGACCTCGACCCCGTACCATCTCGCAAGTGCGTCCATTATATCTGCCAAAGGTTCGTTGTCGAACATAAATTGCCCGCGTAGCCATGCGGTAGCGGCACGGGTATCGGCTTCGGTAGCGGTGAGCGTCCCCGCGACGTTGTCATATACGGCCTGAAGCCCCGGAGTGAGCACCGTACGCGACCCGTCTATCGAGCATTCCACCGATCCTTCTATCAGTGTTGCGCGGTGTACGCTCCGGCCGGGGTAGGCGCTCACGTTAAAACTGGTACCAAGAACTTTCAGGCTGCCGCCACCGAAGCGGACCGTGAATGGCGTAGCCCTTTCGTCGTGAACCACCTCGAACCATGCCTCGCCGCTCAGCCACACCTGACGCCCCCCCGCCGGAAAAGGGACAGGATACTTCAGTTCGCTTCCCGCATTGAGCACCGCGATGCTGCCGTCTGGCAATTGCAGACGGCAGACGTTAGCCCCCGCCACTTTCACCGTGTTGTATTGAGGCACGTTCCGGCTGCCGCCATCCATTGCGTAGCGTATACCCTCGTCGTCCATTATGACTTCGAGGCCGTCGCCAATGGCGAGTTTCGCGTCTGTGTCGCCCATGGTTATTTGCCGCCCGTCGTCGAGTATGAGGATCACAGGCTGTTCCTGCGCGTATATGCCCGTGTCGGCAGGCATACCGTCAGGCCCGCCGCGCAGAAGCAGAACGACGCCCGCAAGTAGTGCCGCAGCCGCCGCGGGGATCGCCACACGCAACCTGCGACGGCGAAGGTGCACACGGTATTTGGCATCTATCTTCCGCATTGTTTCCATCGGCGAAATAGAGCCGGACATTTGGTCATGGCATACGTTTTGCGCACGGTTTGTTATATTCTCGAATGTTTTCCGGTTGTCCGGCGACTCGTCAATCCATGCCTGCAACGCCGCATTCTCCTGCTCGGTCGCATTGCCGGCAAGGTGCCGGGCTATAATCCCTGCTATCCGGAAACCGTCTGAAAATTCCATTGCAAAAAGTTTTAGTTTATATATATCACGCATGAAAAAATGAAAAGTATAAATTGCGAACAAAAATTATTACGTTTAAATTTGTGAAACGGACATGACAGGACACAAACACATATCGGGCAATCCGTCGGACGATGCGGTTTTCACCGATATTGTCCGCATATATAACGAGCCGCTCACGGCATTTGTCAACCACATAGTGAAGGACTTGGGCGCGGCCGAAGATATCGTTCAGGACTTACTTCTGGGACTTTGGATGAGCAGGAATAAAGTGGACCTGAACATGCCGGTGCGCAATTACCTTTACATCACGGCACGCAACCATGCCGTGAGTTATCTGCGCAAGCATCGGAGGGTGGATAACACGCTGCCCGCTGCACTGCCCACAGACGAGCAGACAGTACTCTTTATGATAGAGGAGGAGTCGCGCCGTCTGTTGCACACGGCGATCATGGAACTTCCTTCGCGCACGGCCCAGGTGATCAGGTTAAGCCTCGAAGGACTGCCACAGGGTGAGATAGCTGCTGTGATGGGAGTGTCGCTCGCTAACGTAAAGGCGCTAAAAAGTATAGGCATAAAGAAACTTCGCGAGATACTTGGCCCGATGTCCGTTCTGCTCGTCATGATATCATTCATCCACGTCTACGGGGAGTGCGGTAAGTGATTTATACCGCTTTATAGAAGCGAAAATGGCTATACATTAGCCATAAAATATAGGGTAGAACACTCTTTGGCCTGACTGTAAACTCGCGAGCATCGTTCACGGACGATGTGTTTCCACGGCTCTGAAGTTTGTTGAACCCAGTGTTTGTTGCGGCCGTTTCCGGCTGTCGACAACCTGGGCGCAGGACAGACAGCCGAGGATAGGTTCGCGAGACCTACAGTCAGGGGTTTGCTTCTGCGCCCCTTTTTTGCAGCCATTTGTGTTCTCCCTGTACGACCATTATAAAAAACGGCGGATTATGGAGAAAGAGTTGGAACAACGCGATTTTCAGGCCGAGGCGGAAGACTTCGGCATGCTGGCGCTGATACACAAGCATGTGTGCGGCACCGAAACCCCCGAAACGAGGGTCTGTACGGTCATCCGTAATTTTCTCGCAATCGAAGAACCGGACGAGGAACTGCGCCGGCAGTTTATGGATTGGCTCCGCAATGGCTGCAACGCCGGGGTAAAAGAGCGGGCCTATTTAACCCTGTACCGGCAGGCGGACGGTGACGGCGCCGGGGAGCGGGGATAGCGCCGAACGTTCGGCGCGGCATTTCATGGGTATTTCTACGGTTGATTACGGGCGGTTCCTGCCCGTAAAGGGGATTAGTTTGCCTTTCCGGACTTCATCGGTTCGAGCGTGTAGAACCGGCTGAACGGGTAATATTTGTCTTTGTCCCCCTCTCTTTGCCGCCATTGCGACAGGCCGTATTTCTCCGCAAACCAATTCAGCATCGCATTGTCGAAGTCGATATACACTGTTGTATAGGGATGGTGCGCCAACGGGAAGACGATGGAGGTAGCATCGGGGAAATCCTCGAAATCCTCGTGGAAAACAATATAATTTTCATTGCCGGCGGCGATGTTATCAAGTATCACAGTCTCTGGCAGGTTGAGCTCGAAATGCCCCTCTTCGCGCGGCTTGTCGTATTCGACCAGCATCGTGCCGACCCGGCGGGCGTCGAGGTACAGGTTTCGCAACTGCTCCAAAGTCAGGTGGGAGAGAGAGAAGAATCGTTCCATATTCATGTTTTTATCGTATCGTTCGGGCCGGGCCGGGGAGTGTCGGCTGCGCCGTTATGTTCATCCGTGTTTGTGTCTTGTTTCGATCGGCGCTTCGCTTCTTTAGCTTTTTTAAGCTCCCGGCGTCTGACCTCATCCTCTTTCAGCAATTCATCGACACTCTTTACGCAGGGAGGCGCTTCCAAGCCGAAACGCTTTAGATAGAGGTTTTCGATATGTTGCGGGAGCGGGGCTTTCCACGTCTCCTGCCTGTGGTTGTCCAGTTTGCCGAGTTTACGGGGGTCAAAACCCAACTCGCGCGCCATCTGCACCTGCCGGTCCGACAGCCGGTGCCGCTTTCGAGCCTCTTTCCACAATAACAGTTTTTCCCTGGGCGACATAAAAATGACAGTTTGCAAAGACGGCTGTTCGTGCCGTTACATGTTTACAAATATAGTATAAACATCAACACACACTATCCGCCGGTCGCTGAGCCTGCTCCCTGCGGTGGTTCTCCACTGCCTGACGGATGTTTTCTTCGAGAATACGGAGGTTTTCGACCTTACGGGCGAGTTTTTCGTCGAACTTTATCAGGTCCTGGTCGGCGGCCGGATCGTAGAAAAGCGGGTAGTTTTTCTTTTGGGCCGCGATATAGCCCTCCCTGCTCCGCCGGGCCTTCGTGACCTGCGCCTTACCCGCGGCAAGTTTGCCGAGACAGGAATTGAACCCGGTCTCCAGCCCCGTCCGTTTGTCGTAGTAACTGTACCATGCCGTGATATTGCGGCGCGGGTGAAGGCATTGCAGTCTGGCCGTCCGCCAGCGGATTACCCAGCGGTACCGCTCCGACATACCGCGCGGGAGGTCGTAGCTGTAGAGCGTGACCATTCCGTTGCTGCCATCCCGATAACCAATCCCCACCCATACCCAATGTTCGATCCGCAGTTCGCGTTCGGCTTTGGCGTGGTCCCGGACATACTGCTGCCAGTCCTCTGTGGATTCGAGCCTGCGTCCTGCCATGTTCAGGGGTGTTTTCGAGCAAAATATTCATACAGTTTCCCTTCGTAACTCAATTCGCATTGCCTTTCGTTGTGGATGGGAAACTCCAACTCTCCATAATTTTCCGCCTCGTCGAAATGCGCGTGAACTACGGTCGGCAGGGAGGAGAATTTGTCGAAATCCTCTTTCTTTACATCGAAAACATTCAGTACGGAGCTGCCTATCCGGTCGTAATGGGCGTTGTTGAAATTGAGGTGCTCGGGAAAAAAGCCGTATATCTCCCGCAGATATTCCTTTGCCAGAAGGATGGGCTTGTAATCCTTTTTGGAACCGGCATATTCCACCCGCAGGACGGCTTTCCCGCCCCAGCCACAGGTACGAATGCTACGCACAGCCCCCGTATCTATGTTGTGCTTTTCGATGAAGTAGTCGATAAAACTTTTCTCTGCTTTGTCGCACTTTGCATGGTCCAGATACTTTTTTACCCAATGGGAACAACTCCCGTACTCCTCTTCGTCGAACCCCCAGTCGAGTATTCCGATATGGTCGGAGCCGCCGAAATCGAGCGGCGCGTTCACGATGAGCGTTCCGAAACGGTCGACCTCGACGTGGGTCTCGATAGTGGCAGGCACCGAATCGTCGGCGTCGCTTGAGCGGATGTAGTACGGTATCAAACAGTCGGGTAGGGTTTCGATATTGAGGCGCAGTTCAGAGAACAGCCCATGAATATCGCCTTTTTCGGTCTCCAGCATCAAATGCCGGAATTTGAGTTCTGAAAAAGGTATCAGTGTCATAGTGATGATTTTTAATTGGTAAGATATTATTATTCAAATCATTAGTTTGGTGTTGGTTCGCAACGTTCGAAAGCATCCATCGGGAAGAGCCGCAATTTCTCGGCTGCACGCGGAGCTGCGGTCTCTATCGTTTCAGAGTAGGTAGTCCCGGGCTCGATTTCGATGGTAACGGTCACGTTGAACGTCACGTCCATCTCGATTTTCCCGTTGTCCCGCTCGTTAATAATCCAAACGGAGTCGGGCCATTTCTCGCGCAGACAGCGATGTGCTTTTACCGCCTCTTTTCGGTCGGCATATCGCTTCGCCTGTTTCCGGTCGCGCGTCCACGTTTCACCCCACCCGTGAGCGGCGAGGTACCACCATGCGTCGGCGTTATCCTTCCGGCCTATTATCATCATGTTCATACATTCTCGTTTTTGTGATTACAATTCGATAAACCGCACCCAGTAGTGGATGTCGGAAAACAGTTCTTCGTTGATCCGCTCCGCGAATTTCGCCGGGGTCAGTTTCTCGACGGGACACTCGCGGGCGCCGTTATCGGGGCTTTCGTAGTTTACGCCCGCAGAACGGGCAGAAATCGATCGTGATGCAGGTGGCGTCGGGATCGCGTCCGGCCCAATCTTCCTGCCGCACAGTAAGCACGGGGAGTTTGCCGCCCGCTAACGTGATCGAGGCTTTGCTCCGGTAGTTCCCATCGCACTCTTCTTGGCCGCCCTCGCAGACGGGACATCCCGCTTCGGGTGTTCCCGGGTCAGAGGTATCGGCTAGGCCGAGCGTTTGAAGAATGTTCCTGCGGAGGCTTTCGAGCCGTTCGGGAGGAAGGCAGGCAAGGTCGTTGCCGTCGAGAACCGCATCGACGTATTCATCACGGCAGTGCAGTTCGATGCCGTCGCCGACGAGCGACACCTTTTTCACTATCGACTCGTACCAATCCCCGCTATTCATTGGAACCATAACATAGGTCGGATCGTCGAGTTCCTCTTCTATAAAATCGACTTCTGTGAGATTGTTGTCTTTCATCAACGCCACGATCCGGGCGGTGAGTTCGCGCCGCACTGCGGCGCTTTTTTCGTTATAGATGCTCATAGGCTTTCATAATAATCGGATTATTCGATACAGGGAACGGCTTTCCCTGTCTGTTCATCTTTTTGAAAAGGCGGATCAAAGCCGTTGTCCATTTCCCTCTCGGAGACGAGAAAATAGAGGGGTAAATCTTTATCTTCTGGGTCTTTCAAGTAGTCTTCAAGATAGTGTTCGATCAAGCCCGATTCCGGCGATGTATAATCCGCCGGAAGCACTACCGGATCACCGGCACCTGCTTCAGAGTCGAGAAATACCATGATCTTTTCGTGAAATGCCGTAATGATCGTGACCCCCCAACCATACGTTTCTCCAACCTGTTGAAAGCATAGTTTTTCGTTGACTTTTAATCGTAACACCTTGTCGAGTATCTCGTTATAGGAGAATAGCTGGCGTCCGCCGGTAGGCGTAAATGTTATTGTTTCACTAATATAGTCTTATGTTTAAGTTGTCTTGATTATTCTTTATTTTTGTATCCGTTAATGTTCTTCCTCTTTCGGTATCTCCTCTCCCGTGTAGGGATTGAAAATTTCGTTGTTATCCACCGCCTCGGACTCGACGGCGAACAAGCCGTGCCCGATGTCGTAGAAGATTTCCACCGTTATGGGGGTTTTCAGAATTATCTCTTCAGCCTCTTCCCTGGACAGGCCGCCGCTCATCATACAGCGGACTTTGCGCCCGAAGGCGGCTGGGTATTTCTCCGGCGTTAGGAGAATATCGATGGTTTCGCACTTGATTGCGTTGATTGTTAGTTCTTTTGCCATATTTCTTCGTTGTCTATAATTATGTGTGGTAATTTGCATCGAGGATACAACCGTATGCGATGTCAGCCACGGTCTCGCAATAGGTACGTAATTGTTCGTCTGTCATATTCTGTTTATTAAAGATTCGGTTAAAAATTAAGTGACTACAGATCGGGGCATCGCTTTAGATTCTTGATGTAATACCTCCTACAAGTGATCACATCCTCGTGCTAACTGAGGTGAGATCATACTGTGGAGGTAGTCGCTAAATTTATCGGTCCATCACCTCGCGGCCTGCCAAGCCGTGGTATGACCTATTTTCGTTTACGCCACTCTGCCATTTTTCTCCCGATGTCGATGTGGTTGTCATCCAACATCTTTTTCAGGACAGCGAGCAGGCGCCATCCCTCGCCGTTCCTGTATGTCTCTGCCTTAACCGAGAGGAAAGCCAGCGACCGGGATTTGTCCAGGCGTCTCCCCTTATCGTCGAGGAGTACGCAGTTGTGGAAACGGATTAGGTTCTGCATGGTGAAGAATGCGCCGGAACCCTTGTAGGCATCGACCCACTCTCTGTTCTGTGGAGTATTCCACGCCATTTTGATGCGCATCTCGTTGAACTTCTTGGCCGCGTGGTAGAGTTGGGCGGCGTTTCGGGCGTGAGATATACGCATAGCGGCGAGGTGGAGTGGAGTGTACAGTTTGCTCTGCAAGTCCTCTACGAAGATGTCCTGGCCAGCGACGCGCTTGTATGGAATGTTCTTACAGCGCTTCACGGGGAGGGCGCCGACACGCTTCTTCAGTGTTTCGATGTAGCCTTTCGCCATAGCTGTTACTACTCCGGCATTGAACCAACGGTTGCGGTCGGCGAAATTGCCCGTGTCCCTGCCCTCCATTTTCATCTGGGCATACAGTTCGCCCATCAGCATCTTCCACTGATACTCGTACCCGAGGCGGTGGATCATGCCGGTCACGCCTATCGGCTCCCTCTGGCCGTAGGCTGTGTACGACATCATATGGAACATCTGCGCCATAATCCAGCGGCGGAATAAGCGGCGATTGGGGACGGTCCCTTGCCCAATTATGTGGTTGAAGATCGGGTCGTTCTCATCCAGAATGGAGAGATTTCCGCCTATGTTGGATGCGACGAACTCGCCGCCGTTGGCCCCCTGCATGGCGAACAGGTTGCTGACGTCCACGCCGGCGTTGCGGAGCGCTTCGATCCGACCTTGCGCTGTTTTGGGCAACCCGGTTTGAACTCTTTGTCCAGCCTCTGTCTGGCATCCTGTGCCCACGTCGCAGATAGCGATTATCGTGACAACACCATCCCTTGCGGGTGCGGCCTCTGTCCTAATGAAAGGGCACACGCCTATTGACTCTTTTTTCTTACTCATGTCATTGTGATTGTTAAAAAGTTAATGGTTAATTATTCGCAGGTTCTACCCAGCTTCTGAGTATTACCAAGTCCTCTTCTGTTTTGCTCCGCCAGAACCATTTGCCCATCGTATCAGGCTCCCATTCGAGGCCGCCGAGTATCTGGCAGAGGACGTACAGTTCCAACGCGATCTGCGCCTTGTCCCGGCGCTGGCCATAGAGCATATCCCCGTCGTCCAGATCGCTCTCGTGCAATGGCAGGAAATAGGAGCACCTCCTGCTTTCGCTGCGCTCCGTCGGGACAGAGTGTTTATAGCCGTGGTACAGTTCCTCCACCCGTGCCAGGAAGTCATTCCCGCTACAACCCGGCACACCGAGTTCTCCTTCGTACACGCCGTTCTTAATTATGTGCCTGCCATTTATTTTCAGGCTCCGGGAGTGGAAATCGACCTTGAAGTTTGCCCCTTGCTCGACGGCCCGGATGGCATTCTGATAGATGTTATTCATGGTTCTTCGATTAATAAGTTTTTGCACTCGGATCATCGATGCATGGCTTTATGATTCTGATAGTGTACAGTGTGAAGACAAGGATCCCGAAGTCTTCAGGATACCGATGACTACTGTATCTTAAATTCCTGACCCCTTGTACAACATTAGATTGCGTTGCCTATTGTGAGGCTCATTAAGACGGCACATTACTTTACTTTGTTTGATTTGGGCAGCATGTGCGCTGACCGTGAAGGTCGAGTAGCTATACTCTGTCTGTCACTGGCCCGCGTTGGCACGCAGCGTCATTGAAATCCTAATCTTGGCTCATCACTTCGTACTAAATCATATGTGGTTCTCAGAATACCGGCACATCGCTTTACTGAGTTGATGTATGCCGAGGTAGGAAGCCCGCGTAGCGTCGTCGATTGACGATAAGGATTTCGACGACGCCCGCAAGCTTCGTTGAACGCGGCAAACTGAATACTATCCCCTTGAACCACCGTTTTGTGCTAAATTTAAGTTCTCATAACAACGACACATGGCTTTATCTGTTCGATGTTGCCATCTTGAGCCAGCTCTACGGAGTCTGAAGGTGATGATGAATCACCTTCAAGACACCAGAGAGCTGGGTTCGGAAGATGGTTAAACAATCCTGTTCCTTGAACTTCTCCGATGTGTTTCGGTATTTCCGTATGGATGTCAGACAAGCGACACATGGCTTTATCTAATTGATGTTTGCAGGCTTTAGCCAGAACCTGATGCTGAGCAGCACCGGTCGATAAACCGGGGCAGCTCGTATGTGGTTCTAGTTTATAGCTGCAACATTGAAGTCTTGCTCTTCATCCATTCGCCGTGTGTTCGGCAATCTCATAATGATGCTACCAGGGTGTTATACACGGCACGGCTCGTCACCAGGGCGTTGCGCATACAGCCTATGGTTAGATAGCCGGCGATAGTACCTCCGGTCTTCTCCCGATTGGCTTTCACGTTGCGCCCCAGGCCCCGGACGATACAGCCGTCGCTCTTGTTCCTCACATAACCCAGGCCGCCGACCTTGCGCTTGTTCGTACCCACAGCACGGAGGCAGTCCATCACGAACTTGTTCAGCTCGTCGAGGTCTTTTCGCACGTTGCAAACCGGGAGGATCTGCGTCGCCCAACTGTACTCCCCGTCTCCTTTGTAGAGGAAGCGGTTTACGGAATTGATCGCCTTTTGAAGGGATATGCCCGGCTTGCGGATCGTGCGACGTTCGATCTCTTTCTGGAACGTTTTGATGCGGCTGGAGGAGAGGGAGATCATGTCGCCCTTAATGCTGTATCCGAGGAATTTGAACCAGTGGTCTGATGACAGGTATTCCACTTTCTTGGGGTTCAACTTCATGGACTTCTCATCGAGCCTCTGCACCAAGACGGCCATCGCTTTCTCATAGTCTTCCCCGACGAAGAGCATATCGTCCGAGTAGCGGACATAATATCCGTTCATCCGGGACAACTCCTCGTCGAGGTCGTAGAGCAGAACATCGGCGAGCCAACTGGCCACCGAACACCCCTGTTTCAGCGATTGATATTTGCTCTGGAGGGTGCCCGTCTCGTCGAAGTAGAGATCGCAGTGGTAGTATTTCCGCAGCACGTCGATCAGGGCCGAACGGCCGTGCATGGCCTCCACCCTGTCGAATGCCTCGTCGATATACCGGATCGGAACGCTGTCGAAGTATTTGCTGAGGTCGGACTTCCATCCCAGACAGCCGTTTGTGGTGGTGCCCGCAATCCTGCGGCTGACCTCGGTTACGACCTTGCCGCAACCGATACCCCTTTGGTACGACTTGCACGAGGGATGAACCATCTCCTGCATGAGGTCGAACAGCAGGTCGTTGGCGATGCCGAGCAGTATCCGGTCGATAGGCTCGTTCACATAGACGGTACGGAACTCGCCGCCCTCTTTCGGTATCCGGGCGGTATGGGGCGGCGAAATCTCATACTTCCCTTTGAGCATGGCGTCCGCGATCGCCAGCCGGGTGCCCTCGCCGGTCATCCGGATAAGCTGGTCTTTTCGGATGTCCTTGCATACACCTTTTTCGATTGCTTTCGTCCACCTGTCGATGTCGAAAAACATCTGTAAAATCTTATCCGTCATAGTAACTCCATTTTTTTAAGGGTTCCCTACACTTTTTCTACCATCCTATCTATAACCTCGACCAATTCGTCGAAATATATCCCATCCTTTGAGCGAACAGCCGTGCCGCCATCGTCCAGACAGTAGACCTCGAACATATCTGCGCCGCCGTTGTAGGCCACGGCCACATCCCCTCTGTGGAGAAATCCGGCGACGGAGAACCGAGCCTGACCGCAGGCAGGCGAGCTCACCGACGAGGCAGGCCGTGTCGCCGCGACAGCGGCGGTGGCCGATCAGCCGAGGAGGTAACATACGTAGCGCAGCCATGCCATTATAGACAGTTGTACGGAAGTTGTCGGGCCTCCACGACCACGTGACTGGGCCGCCGGAGCGGATGATCGACAGGATGTACCGTGCCGTGTCATTGATAAATGCTGTGTCCATAGCGGTGGGTTTTAAGGTTTCGTCGTTGCGGTTTGCCGGAGATAGGCAGGGTGTTGACGGGGGACTCTCGGTTCTGCCAGATATCGATATTGGTGTTGTCTACCCCGAAGCTCTCGGCGACCCCGGGAAAGCACCGGGCAACCTCGTCGAAAGTATCGCAGCTTTTTTCGGTATGCGTGCCCCCGTCGTCGTCGGTAACGAATACCTCATACCATTTGTCGGGGTCGGCATCGGCCACGGCGATCTCATCAGCGAATTTGTTCCTGACTTCATCGAGGATTGCTTTGTATTCCGATGCCGAAGGCTCTTTGCCGAGCATACACAGCGGCACCCAGATCGTCTGCGGCCCGAAATCCGCCAGCCCTTTCTCATCCTCGATAGGTTCACAGAGGGCGTCGATGGAGGTCTCGCCGAGGTAGTTCTGCGACTCGGGCCACCCGACCGGTTTGAAGAAGGTGTTGGCAGCGGGGTCTTTCCTGAAGTGGCGGATATAGTCGTATTCGGGAACATACCTCGCGCCGTTGTCTTCCGTGTTGAAACAGGGATAGCCGATTTCGCTCTCCTCGAAATGGCTTGCGTCCTCGGGGAACTGTACCAACACATAGTTGTCCGACCATGCCCGGCCGCACCCCTGGCAGACGTGCTTTCCAGATTCAAAGTCGAAACAAACCAGTTCACTCCCGCACACGGGGCAGCAGGCAGGCGGGCGACGTGGAATCTCCAACTGCTGTGAAGCGATCGCCTCCATATCGTCCCAATAGGCCCCCTCGCAATAATCGCCCGCCATTTCACGGGCAATATGTTCCATATCGGTATCGGAGACCCTCGTCACGTCGAACCCTCGCGCACGCAGGTCATCGCGACTGACGGATGTGATATGAAAAAAGGGGAGTTTCCCTGTCAGTTGTTCAAAAATGGAGCGTTCCTCTTCCGTCGGGTTTGCGATACCCGCGAAATAGCCATGCAGGCGTTTCAATAGTTCTCTTTCCATAATTTAGCAATTTTGAAGGTAAATACTGATCTTTTCCTCGGTCGTCTTGCCGTCCCACCACCCGTTGCAGGTGTCCACGAACGTCTGGTAACCGTCCGCCGGGTCGTAGTCGGGTTGGCGGTAACAAGTGAGGCGCTCCATTGCTTTGAAGTCGGTCTCGACCCACCATTTGCAGGCTTTTTGCAGCAGTTCGCTCTGACGGACGGGGTAGCGGTTCGTATCGCACTCCGGGCAGAAATAATCGCTCCTTTCGCAATCGTCGAAACTCACGATCTTACCGGAATCGATCTCTACCCACGCCCTCTGCTGCATGGCTGTCGAGCCGCACTGCTCGCAGCGCCAGGGATCGGTTGGTAGATCGTTGTCCACGCTTTCCAGATCGACATAATCGCCGCACCGGTTACACCAACCATCCTCAGTAATGGTTTCGTCCCGGCGGCAGTAATCGGCGATCGCGGCGGTGTCGTTCGGATTGACCGTGACCGTCACGGTAATATCCTCTGAACCACATTTTTTACATACTGTTTTCATATCGTTCCCAATTTAAGAGTCGTTAGATTTATCGCGGGTGGATTCGTGCCAGATACGGATCTTCTCCTCGATGCCGAGGGCATCCCATTTCTCCCGGCAGGCGGCCGAGAACGTCTCATCGGAAGCGAAGGCATTTCGATCCAAGCCGGAGATCACTTCATCATCATCCGCTCGCAACTCGCCGGCAAACCATCGTTCGATGTTTTCCGTCAGTTCGCTCTCGCAGATGATGTGGCGATGATCCCCGCAGTAATCACATAAATAATCGCCAGAGTCGCAGTCGTTGAAACTGACCACTTCGCCCGTATTGGACCTTACCCATCCCTGTTGCTGCACATCCGGCGAGCCGCATTCGGCACAGCGCCACGGGTCTGCTTTCTCGATAAACCCGTTCCTTGTCAGCCACTCGACTATTTTGAGCAACCCCTCGGTCTGAACATTTTCGACCGCTTCGTCCCAGTCGTCATAATGGGAGTCGTCTCCCAACGTACACGCCAATCGGCCATCGTCGCTTATATGCAGTTCGCGCAAGGCGGCGCCTATGTAACCCGCATATGCCTCGGGGTACGCGGAATTGTGAATGCAGATGCCAATTTCATACACATACTCTTCCTGCTCGCCGCCGCAATCCCTGTTATATGTGGCGATACACCCGTTCTGTTTCTCCACCGCCTCCATGATCTTGCCGATAAGGGTTTGGCGAATAGCCTCGATCTGTTGTTTTTCTTTCATTGCTATAAAGGCTTTAGTCGATGTCGTAACCGATGAAATAGTCATCGTTGATGAGCAGGTAGTAATAGCCGTTCAAGCAGTCGCGGTATTCTTTGTTGAAAAAGGCCCTGACATCGCCCTGTTGGGTGTATGTGTTCTCTTTCTCGTGAACCTCCACACGCAGTGAAGCGTCATATCCCCGGAAGTCGAACCTGCCGGAATCGTAAGGCAGCTTATCGGCCATGGCACGCCTGAAAGCATCCATCGTGTCGCTGCCTGCGTACTTTTCGATTGCGTTCAGGGATATGAGTTGGCCATCTATTCGATTTCCGGTGGTGAGCCGGTTCTCATACGGAGACTTCTCCGGGTCGGCGGCAAGGCATTGCCGTATGAATGGATTAGTGTGCGTGGCTTTGGCGGCCTGCCGGATATATTTTGCAGTGAGTTTCCGTTCCCGCTCCGCTCTTTTCCGCTCCTCTTCTTCGGTAGCATCGGTGTAAAACACTTTCGTGATGCCGTCCCAATCACTGAACAGGGTGCCATTCTTTCGGCATCCCTTGCCGATAATCCCGATTCGTCCACAGGACGGGTTGTAGAACAACTGCCGCCGGCTGCCGCCATATCGGACGTACAGGCTGTTCGGCGTATCGGGGTTTCTGAGGTATTGTTCCGCTTCGTGCATGGCCGTCAGATTTTTATGGTGCAACATGGGGCGATGTCCATGAATCCTGAGAGATCGAACACGCTTTGCATGTCGGGATAGCTTTTTCTCTCTGCAACGGGAGGACTAAATTCCCGAATGGTAAACAGATGGTATTCCTCCTTGCCGGGCACAATGTCCCGCTCTTTGATGTATTTCAGCAGGTACGCGACCGCCTTGTCTTTGGAGTACAACTCGTTGTCCGCTCTTCCTCCAAGACTGCCGCTTTTCTTGGAATAACGCTCGATGCTGGCGATAAACATCTGCTTTTCCCCGGCCATCCATGCTGAAAAATCCGCATCGCCGACAACCTCGAACTCCTGATGCTCCTGGCAGGCATTACAGAAACACAAGCCGCCGTCCGATCGGTAAGCGTCTGTGAAATACTCCCGAATCGTGTTGTCGTCGTTCTGGTTCAGTTGCTCGGTAATCAGAATATCCTCCGTGTGGCATTCTTTGCATACTATTTTCATATTCATCGTTTTATGTGGTTTGTAAGTTTTCAAGCATCCCGCGGGCGGTCTGCGGGAGAATAGGCCGCAAATAGCAACCGTCGTAATGGAACAGACAGCATCGGTCGCGGTAGTGCTCCATTGTCCATGTAAAACCGTCCGTCTTCTCCTTGGTCGTCAGGTCGTAGAGCGCCGTACCGTTCTCCCTTACGAGCCAGAGGAAGGGATGCCTGGCTTCGGTGCGCCTTACATACCCCGCGTGGTGGTATGCGAAATCGCGGATGTAGGGCGAATCGGCCATGACGGGCAACGCGGCATGCGCCATCTGCCGGATAAGTTCCTCGGGGGTAATGGGGTGCAGTTCACGGGTATGCTCATCGGCAATGATCGGCGAAAGGCATCTGAAATAGTTCGTGTCACTCTCCTTTTCATACGCCTCGACCCGCACCGCACTGGCATAGTCGATAGCGGAGCGCTCCCCGTCGGCTTTATCGCCCGTGATACAGATGTCGATCGGGATGCCTGCAAACTCTTCGCGCAGGTATATATCCCAGATGTCGTCGTAATGTTCCAGGTCTATATCGCCGTCCCGGACGGTAATGACCTGGCAATGTTCGTCGTTCTGAAGGAATACTTTCATGTCGGCAGGTTTAGTCTTTGTCAAACAATTCGTCGATGGCGGCCCACCCGTAGCGCCGCTTTACCGTTTTGGCTCTCTTCGCACCGAAGTAGGCGGCGACCAGACCGATCGCCTCGGTATCGTCGCCCGTGTAGCCGCACTCGTGGTTGACGAACTCGTAGTCGTAGACCTCCTGCGGATCGCACTCCCGCGGGATGCGGGCGTTAATGGCCTCGATGCCTTTGATATACTCTTCCACGCCCTCGCGCGTGCCGTACAGTCCGGCGCCGTAGCTGTAAATCTTCTCGCCGGGCCCTATGCCCGCTTTCGCCTTACCTTCCTCGAACTGTCCGTTGCCGAACGCAAAGAAGCATTTACGCATTTCGGGATGGGTGTTGTTGATCTCTTGGTATTTCTCGATGGTGCTCATGGCAATTAATTTTTCTGGTGTTTCATGGTTTCCTTATAATGTTCCCGGTTGTAATTCTCTGCGAACTGTCCGGCCATCAGGAGCCGTTCGTCCTCATCGCAGTTCAGGCCGTCGAAGATGCCTTCCGCGTCGAGGTGCCGGTAAGCCTGGCTCTCCGTGATGAAACGGGCGTGGGCGTACCGGTCGAGCATCTTGCGGTGCTGCCTCTCATCCTCAAGGGAGAGCATTTTCTTATGGATATTATAGAGTTCGACAAATGATCGTTTTGGCCATCGCTGTTCGATCTGCATGTCGCGGTAGCGGCCCGGCGGGAGTAGGATATGTTCGTTGCAGTACGCTTGCACCTCGGCGGCCACCCCCTCGGCGGAGAACAGTCTGTCGGACACGGGGACAAAACGGCAACGGGGGTGGTGGTATGGCCCGATGAAGGGCTCGGAAAACCCGATCTCCACGCCGGAGCCTTCGACCTTTGCGCTGACCGTGAGCCCCAAGCCGTTGTTTGGGTTTTCGTCGACGGCCTCGAACGTCCGTATGTCGAGGATCAGCAGGATGTGGGGCGGTTCCTGCCCCAGAAATTGCACCAGCCGTTCCTGCGACCGGCCGTACAGAACGGTTCCGCGGTAGGTAGTACCGTCGCCGCGGTCGGCGTAGAAATGTTCCCATTGTTCTCGGGTACACTTGCTCTGTTCCGGCACGTCGTAATACGCACGATACTCTCCGTCCGTAAGGCAGAAGTCGCGGATTTCCTTGAAGGTTCTGGCTTTCATATACTTTCTCCCGTTAGTATTTAAATTCGATCTCCGTGTAGCGGCACGGCATATCCGGTTCGCCGTCGAAATCGTTGCCGCTCGCCGAATAGAGGCTGGGGGTACTGCTGCCGAGGGTCACGTCTTTCCACAACCTGCCGTCGGGGTCTCTGTAAACGGGGCGGTCCCAACCGTCCGTCCCGATAAATGTCAGTTCGATCTTGCCCATGGTTCGTTTCAGGTTAAGGTTAAGTCGGAGGGGACTTTCACCCCCGCCTTTGCTGCCAGTTCGGCCAGTTTTGAAGTAATAGTCTCCATGTCGTCGAGTAGAAAGGCTGTGTTAATAATGATGTCGTCCCATGCGGTGACTACACCGGCTGGACAGAGCTTTTCGTTGATAAATTCTTCAATCGTCATGACTGTCAGTTTTCGTCGAGAATAAATTCGTCTTCCCATACTTCGATATGTTTTCCGGAGCCGCATAGCTCGACGATCCATTTGTAGTCCGGCTTTTCTATCAGGATAATGTTCCGGCAGCCGTTGTACGGCGTTTTCAGAGTGGCTTGTTTGCCTTCGAGGTCACACATGGTTTTCAGGATTAACTCTTGATATTATCCGACCGCAGATGGGGGGTCGGTTACCCCGTTTCATAAGGGCCGCGTATGGACGGCGAGGGTGCGGCCGGCAAGGCTTTGCCGGAAAAAATACCGCAGGCGATAGCCGAGGATGATTTTTTCCGGGCAAACCAACCGCCCCTGCCGGGGCGGCCGCCTTGCGAGGCCGTACCGCCGGACATAGCTTTGCCCGGTTGAAACAGGTAACCGACTCCTGTCAGATTTCCACCCCGGCTCATTCTCCGGGTTCTTCGGAGCGCATATATGCCTGTCGCCCGTTCTCGTGCGCATCTTGGGATGCCTTGTATTTGTGGAATGCCTCGCCCGCGTAGAAGTTGAACTCCGGGTAGGCGCAGTAGCCGGAGCGCCCGCAGTTGCCCGTGCGCTTGCCGAAGCCGTTCTCTTCTAACCAGTCGAGAATATCTTCGCCGTTGTTGTTGGTGTCGATGAACTGGCATCCTGCTCTGCGGTTGCAGTCCGGCAGGTTCACGGTAACGTCCATGTAATGCCCAAGGTCTCCGCCGCACAGATAGAGCAGCCCCAGATAGATCGGGTTTCCCCGTCCGCAGGCGTAGGTCGAGATACAGGGCCATACCCATTCGTCACTGTAACGGAGCAGGGTGTATTCCCTGCCGTCGATCGTGATCGTTTTCGTCTTCATATCCATTTTAATAAAGGTTATTTCAAAGATCGGAGAAGGGTCATAAACTCCTCCACGGTAGTATGTCCGAAATGGAGTATATCGTACAGGTCGGGGCGGTCGAGGCGGAATATCCTGTTCAGTATGTTTTTTTTATTACGGCTCCATACTCCCCTGTAAATTCTTACATCCAGAGTATTTGTATGTCCCGAATATTGGTAGAACACGGTATGTCTGCCTTTAGCCTGCAACCGGTGCAGGGCTTCGGCAAGCGTTGTAATTCTCGGATCCATATTGCAGTAAGTTTTAAGGTTATCCCGCCTGTTTGAGTTTCCATGCGGTGTGTGCGTCTATGTACTCCTGCCGTTCGCGCTGCATGGCGGCTTCGGTCTCGGGCGTGTAGCCGAGGAATTGGATGACCCCGCCGTTGCGGCCCGTCAGCCGGCAGAGGATCCCCGCGGCGGTGAGCTTGTCGATACGCTTTTGGGCGGTCTTCGCGCTGGAGTAGTCCAACGGGTAGAAATGCGCCTCGCCGTTATGCCAGATGTGGTTCTCGCCCAGGGCGATGATCGTCCCATGGCGGCGGGATTCGTAATTGCTGAAATGAGCTTTGCCCAATGCCTGCCGGATCGCCTTGTGCGCCGCCCCTTCCGGATGGCGGAACTGCGGTGGGGTTTCGCCTTTCGTGCGGCGGGATTTTGGGATTTCCACCTTGTAGGGCTGCCGGCTGTTGCCTATACCCAGGTTGAGGTAAAAGTTGGTGCAGAAATAGTCGGTCATCGGGTCACTGGCGTCGTAATTATACGACATAGCGTAATCCCTTACGTTGGTCATTACCTCTCTGGCACGGTCGGTCAGCTCTTCGTCCTTATCGAGATGGTAACGGTTCAGGTCGGCGCCGGCCTTATACTTCCCACCGGGAACGAATGCCTCGAAGTCGGCCTTAATCAGCCGGATGTGGATCGAGTTGTAGTCATGGCATTGCACCGAGAAGGTGTAGTCGCGGTAGGTCTCTTTGAGCCACTTGCGCACCAGCTCCGTCACTTCGCGGCCACTCTGCCCCGTGTAGTTCTTGCCCTTCCAGCGATATTCGTTGTAGACATGGCTCGTGTACTCGCGGGCCGTGGCCCCGGCGTAGTCGTTCTCGTAGCCCGTGGCCCGGTTCGGCGCCGTGGTGTCGTGTTCCCATTTCTTAAACAGCACCTCGAACTCTTTGTTGATCTCCTGCATGGCCTCGGTAGAGCCGCCCCGATCGGGATGATGCTGTTTGGCCAACGCCCTGTATTGCTTTTTGAGCTCGATAAGGCTCGTGATGTTCTTAAAATATGTCATGGCAGTGTTTTTTGAAGGTTATTAAAAGATGAGGGCCGGACTTCCGCCAGGCCCGTTATTAATCGACTTGTTGCGAAGCGAGTATCTTCTTATCGGGATGCACTCCGAACTCCCAGTCCACGACCTGCGATTCGTTCGATGTGTGGATATTACCGCCTATCGTCAGCCCGCAATCCCGTTCCGCGATTCCGTGTGCCTGCTGCTCGTCCACGGCATTTATCTCGAACCAGCCTTCGAACGTGTAACTGACCTTGATCCTGTACTTATTCATGGCCGGGGCGCTCAACGAATATGACATCTTTCCCGTCGACACGGCGTTCTTTGTTGCAATGCGGGACTTTGCACTTTACATCGTCGTCCTTACCCCCGAACCAGCAGTCGTTACAGCCAAGGTTTCTCATGTCTTCGGCGACTGTGAGCATAGTGCCTTCGTGCTCGAATGTAAATCCGAGCGGATAATCGTTTGTCTTTTCCATGTTTTTTAAGATTTATCGGTTAAGCGGAAATTCTGTTGTCGCAGCTTGCGGGAATGATCTGTACGGGGCTCCCGTATATGGATCTGCCGGCCCCGTAGACCTCGCCGATGGAGTATCTGTATCTTTTATCTGTTGTTTCGATCTCAAGACGGTAGTACGGATAGTCTTTCCTGGTAAGGTCTATCGTCACGTCGTGCCGCAGCTCCATTTCGAGTAGGCTCCCGCCGCCGTAAGTCGAACTGAACAGCCCGCATTTGTTGCCTCTCGGGATGGTAAACTTAGAGAGATCGAACCCCGAATCATACAGTTTGGTTGGATTAAGGGTCGCTGTAAAGGTCAGCAGATTGGCTCCGCAGGAGGAGTTTGTCAGTTCCTCGTAGAATTGTTCATACGTCACGTATTCCCTGCCGTCGCGGTATGTCCTGTTCGGGAAGCGACCGCAAACTTTCTCGCCGTGCGAGACCAGCAGTTGCTTGACCCTCTTCGGATTGAGCCGCAGCGCGTCCACCATATCCCCGAAATACGATTCCTCGTAGCTGAACCCGCCCTGCGATTCGAGCCAATGCGAGTTTATGCAGTCGTAGTTGGAGATCAGCTCCACCCGCACGGGAATGTCGCGGGTGTTCCGCAATAGTTTTTCCACGCCGTCGTACTCACCGCGGGCATATATCGTATCACGTATCTCGTCCTCGTTCTCCTCAAAGAATTTCATGGCTTCCCAACGTTTGTAGCCGCATTCTACCAGGCGTTTTCTCAGTTGCCTCATCGCTTGGCGGGCGGCTTCCCATTCCTGACCCGTGTACCATCCGTCGAACGACTCGTGCAGATGGTCGGCGCTCTTTTCCTCGATACACTTGCGGAATACTTCGAGACGGCCGTCGAGGTTGTCGTTGTAATTAACGTAAATCAGGTAATACTTGTCGTCCATCAGACTTTTGACCATTTCGAGGTCGATCTCTTTTCTTTGCTGTTCCATGATCGTACGTTTTAGTCTATAACCGTCGGCTGACGGTATTTGTCCTTGCAGGCGAGCGAGAGGTGTTTTATCTCCAATATCTTGTTGCGAAAACACTCCCTGCCGCCGAACTCCAGACGCTGCCACAGCGTGAAACTGTAATCGGCGTAGGACCATTTGAACCATCCCGAAAGACGGCGGTAGTCATCGCCCCTGTCGTTCGTATGCAGCAGGCGGCTCAACTCGTCGATGTCCCCGGCGAGCAGGATCAGGTTGAGTATCTCCACGAACGCCCTCTGCGCGCAGGCATCTACGGGCTGCACGGGAGTTTCAAAATCTATCAGCATAAGGATGTCAGTTATAATTATCACCGAATATATCCACCTGCCCGAAGCTCCTGCCGAAAAGGTGATGCAGCGGCTCTGCGCAGTGATTATAGTCCGGCTCGGCGGTATCGGGGTCGGGTCCGTAGACCGGATGGATATAATCCTGGTAGCGGGTTACCAGCATCAGGGGGTCGTCCGTCGCGATGTCGTGGCCGTTGTCATGGCACCATGCCACAAACGGTGTGATGTAACTTGTTTCGAGCATCCGCAGCGCCTCACGTATCTCGAAGAAGTTGGGACATAGCCACGTCCGGTTTATCAGGGTATCGGGGATGCCCCACCACTCCGTGTAGACGTATTCCGGCTCCTCCTCCTCGAACCACCCGGCACAGTCGGCCAGAAACTCGCTCATGGTCGAGTAGTCCGACATGCAGAACAGGTTGCCGTTGCCTGCGCCGGATTCTATGGAGAAGACCGTATCGACGAATACCTCGGCATCGAAGATCTCTTTCATGTCTCCAAAGCATTAAGGTACTGTGCGATAATATCCCCGTGACAGGGATGCGGCTTGCAGAAACACCCCAGTGTTTTGCCTTTCAGCGCGTGGATGCGATGCCTGTAAACGGGGTCGGTTTCGACACGTTTGTGGAACCACACCCGGAAATTCTCCAGCGTCGCCCCGTGCGACTGGCCCGGCTCCCGCCGGAAGGGGTTACCGAAATAACCGTCCTCACCTTTACCCGCACGACCGATATACACGTCGTAGCGGTGGCCGAGTTTGATATTTACTACTTTGGTCGTACTCATTTTCCTGTCGATTAAATCATTAAACAAAAAGATGATCTGCCCGCGTGTGTCGGGCGTCAGGGGGCTGGTCCGCGCATGGCGGGCCGGTCAAGGTTTTATTTTCTGAAAAAATACCGGAGCCGCGAAGCGGCGAGGATGATTTTTTCAGAAAACGCGGGGGAGGCGTTGCCTCCCCCCGACCTTGACGGGCCAGAACAGGCCATGCGCGACCTTTGCCCCCGAGAGACCGATATACACGGGCGGAGATTCTCCCGCCCTCTCTTTTGCCTTGACGGTTTGTCATGATCGAATGAAATAAAAACAGAAAAGGCTTCCCGAAGGAAACCTGATTGATATTGGAGTAAAAATATGTGGTATCTACCGGAGCGATCCGGCCAGTTCGGAGAAACGCAACTTGATCAACCCCCAATCTTTGTAGAGCAGACATTCGGGATCGGGATATTCGTCGGCAAGAGAGAAGTCGGCGAGATTGCTTATAATGGTTTGGCGGTCATGATCCCACTGATGCCGTGCTTCATGAAACCCTATCATATCCTCGATGCCGAAATCTTCCAGCAGCTTGTCCAAATCCCAGAAATCCTTTTTCCTGCCCCCGCGAGACACCACGTCGATCTTCATTGCCGCTACATCCCGGACGGAGACCAACCTGATGCCGTCGATGGTTTCATACGGATCGGCTATTTCGTCGTGATAGAACAGATCGAGCTTGACACTCTCGGTTTCAGAGCGGCCTATGTAATATGTTCGTCCGAAGCCGACAATATCCGTAGTGTCCATACAGAGATAATACGGGTATCTGCTTGCGAGAAACGCTTCTATCTGCGAAAAATCGAGCGAGCCGTATGGGGCATTTGTAAACAGGTCTATATCGACCGACACCCTGTGACCGTAGCGCAGGCTGAGCGATGTGCCTCCGGCAAGTGCGAACGGCTCGAACAAAGGTTCGGACATATGTTCTGTCAGCACCTCCCGCAGCAACGGAGTGACGGTTTGATAATGCAGCTTGCTCATAATTTAGGAGAATAAGGTTTTTCGGACAGGCTATGTTCTGCAAGCCGGTCGAACGGTATACCATAATAACGGGCAATTTCACGCTGCTCTTCCTTCGAGCCTCTTGTGAGTACCCTGTGGATGATGGCTTTCCTGTATCGGCCCCAGTCCATGCGGTCGAAATCGTAGTCCCAAAAGAGGTTCCGGCGAATGGAGGGAGCAGTTTTGTACTGCTCCATCGACCATTCGCGTTTCACTTTCTCTATGTCGAACAGCGTTTGAAGTTGGGCGAGAAAACCCTCGTCGTAGCCCAACGCCTTCTCGATCTTCAGAGCCAACTCGACCGACAGACTGCGCCTGCCGGAGATAATGGCGTTTATCATCTGCTTTGTAACGCCGATATTTGCGGCAAGGGTATTCTGGGAGGTATGTTTTTTCTTTATATCATACCCTATGACCTTGCCGGGGTGCGTCCCCCTCAGTATGTCGATCCTGTTGTCCATAGCACAAAGATATGAAAAGTAAACGAAATAGTTTACATGTTTGTTGTTTTATTTTACAAATTTTACGCCGTTACCTGCTGGCTGCCCCATGTTACGTGGATGCGTCCCTTTTCGTCCTGCGTGCGGACGAGCAGGCTCTCGATGACCGACATGGATATGTTGAACTCGGCGAAGATATCCGACTCGTCCTTTACCTCGCCCGACTTGATAAACTCGTTCAGCCGCTCCTTGGTCAGTACCAACGCCATCAGGTTCTGCTCGATGGAGTCGAGGTAACTAACGAAATGGACGTTCTTCCGCTCCTTCGAGTCAAGGCGGATAAAGCGGAAGTAGAACTGCTCCATCTTCGGGATGTTCCACTGAAGGGACTCCAGAATGACCTCGTTGCATGTCGGGATGTTGGCCGACGATTTGAGGCTCTGCTGGGTGCAGATCAGAATGCCGTCCGCGGTCGCCTCGAACTGCCGGATGATCGTATCGCGCCGCTTGAACGACACGTCGCCCTTTATGACGAACACCTGTCTGCGGGGGAACTCTTTGCAGATATGCCGCCGGTACATCTCCAGCGTTTCGAGCGTCGTGCAGCCGATGGCGACCTTGCCCGAAATATCCCGCACCATCTCCGCGATATACCTTACCTTGCCCGGACGGGGATCTCCGAAATATTCGTCGAACGAATTGGGTATGGAGCACGATTTGATAAGGAGCATGATCTGTCGTATGATCCGCAATCCCGCCTCCTTCTTCGCGTCGCCCGTGCTGTTGTAATACTTTTCGCAGATGCGGACGAACTCCTCCATGATGACCCGCTGCACCTCGCGTTCCCCGGCGTGGGGCTCGACCGTGTGGGTGCGGATGTCGTATTTGTCGCCCGCGAACTCCCGGAACCTGCGCGTGATGATGCTCTTGGAGATCAGATCGTACAGATGGTCCTTGTTGTAGATGTCCTGGTTCTGCTTCTCGATGCCGAAGACGGTAGCCTTGCCGGGGCAGAAACAATACCTGAACAGGGCGTGCCCGTTATAGGCAGGGAACGGCATCCCGTAATAAGGATTCTCTTTCGATTCGATATTGCCTCCCTTATCCTGTTTGTATGCCGTCTCGCACATACACATCATATTGACCGAATTGTTGTAGAGCAATTCGAGCTGGCTGTACAGTTCGACGATATAGTTGCGGGTGGTCGTGCCCGTAGCCAGCGCCTTATGCTTTACACGGCGGAACACGTCCAGCACGGCCATCGTGCGCAGGGCATTGGGATTGGTTATCTCGTCCGACTCGTCGAAGATCAGGGCGACCTTCTGGCTTCGCATCTTCATAAGCCGGCGCAGGTGCCGCTTGAACCTGTCGAGCATCGAAATGGAGACGACGATGAAATACCCCTCGGGTATGTAGCCGAAATCGCGTATCCGGCGCAAGGTCATATATTTCACGCCGTTCATCCGCAGGAACGTGTCCCACGTGAGGTTGGTGGCGATAGCCGGTGCGAGTACGATCACGTTCCTGACCTGCCCGCTATCCAGCAGCCAGCGCGCCTTGGCGAATACCGCCGCCGTTTTGCCCGATCCCTGTTGCCAGTTGAGCAGGTAGAACGCCTTTTGAAAGGTAAGGTTGATGTCGCTCTTCTGCAATTCGGTAAAATAACACATTTCGCCATCCTTGTTGATAAATGTCGTTTCTTCGAGGTATCGGGCCAGGGCGGGGTCCTGTCCCATCTCCGACCACTTGAGGCTTTGTAGCTCGAACGCCCGCTGCTTGCGGCGGATCAGTTTCTCCGCGGCACGTATCTGTTCCCGCTGTTTGGCCGTCGGTGCTACCGGGACGGGAAGCGTGTCGCGTCCCGACACCAGATCGTACATAGCCGCCGACTTCTTCTGTACCTTGTCCAACAGCCTCGGCGCGTAGGCTTTGAGTTTGAAACCGTACCGGGTCTTTACCAGCGCCACCTCCTTACGGGGTACCACATTCTGGTTGCGGATATATCGGCGTATGACGCCCAGCACCTCTTTGGAGGTCAGTTTGTTTTTCTCCCAACGCTTGTACTCTTCGCTGGTAGCATTCTCCGGCGGCCTCTGGTTGCGGAACTTCGTAGCCAGCGCGACGGCTTTGTCAAAATGTTTTCGCAGGCGGGGGTGGGATTTCAACTCATAGAGGTACTTCGCCAGCCGGTACTCGAACAACTCCAGTTCCTCTGTGTCGATCCTGTTCGTCTCACGGAAAAGTTTGACGCGAACGCTTGCTTTGACCGCTTTGGCTTCGGCGATACGCTCCCGCAACTGTTCTCGGGTCAGAAACTCCTCTGCGTCGTAGGGCCTCATCCCGATATGCTGCGATTCCCGCATAAAGACCATGATCTTGGTGGCGAAGTCCTCCACGCCCACCAGGGCGAAAGCGTCCGCCGGAAGCTCGGTCTGGCCTATAAAAGAGAAGTCGCGGTTGATCGCCGCGACTTTCCTCTTCTCCCAAAACTCCACCGCCAGGAACGACCGCGGGACGATCATCATGAGAAAGCCCGCCGGATTGAGCGTCCCGTGGGCCTTCGTCATGTAGTAGAACTGCGACAGGTGCCCGTCGAATTTGAGATTGAACGGCGGGTTGCCGATGATGGCGTCGAAGCGCTGTTCTGGGTTGTACTGAACGATGTCGCACTTCTGGATGTTCGCCTCGGGGTAGAGGTATCTCGCGACATTGACCGCGTTGCCGTCCACATCGAAGCC
>QMCD01000751.1_pt3 | contig 26628 bp, 25 predicted proteins | sample 1821841 | NCBI WGS metagenome assembly QMCD01 (sample SAMN01991225, study PRJNA193472) | Termite gut metagenome, whole genome shotgun sequencing project. | isolation source: worker | host: Macrotermes natalensis | reverse complement strand
TAATCAGTTTCAGGCAATTTGCCAGTCCTATAGCTCAGTTGGTTAGAGCGCTACACTGATAATGTAGAGGTCGGCAGTTCAACTCTGCCTGGGACTACTAAAGGTGAAAAAGGAATAGAAATTACTTTCCAAAAAATCCACAAAAAGAATATTACCAACCAATTAGTGATTTTAACATTTAAGCGTTAGAATCCTTTTTTCCAAAGTTTACCTGCATTTGTTTGACGATTGTTTGACTAAACAATCGAGTCATGGCAGCATCCATTAAAATTTTCCAGAGGAACAATTACAGTACCAAAGACGGCAAGCGCCAGCTATGCTTAAGGTACACGTCATTTAGACAAACAACTTTTTTAGGGTTGGGCATTTCCGTGCATCCCCGGCATTGGAGCGCCAAACGTGAAATTGTATTATCGGGGGACAGGGACCATGCCCGTTATAACCGTATCCTTGAAGAACAGTACCACAAGGCGCAAACCATCCTTTTGTCCCATTATGACAAGCCATTAAGCACGAAGGAATTTATAGATAAATTCAGGGACAGGCATTACGGGAATACCGACTTCTATGTCTTTATAGGGAATGAGTTGAAACTGCTGGAATCTACCCGTGCAAAGCAGACCCTGTCCAATTATTACAACCTGATTAACAAGATGAAGGAATGGAAACCCACATTAACGTTCAATGAAATCACGTTGGAATATATCCAGCGTTTCCACGACCATGAACTGAAGACGGGCAACATACTTTCCACCATCTACAAGAAACACGCCAATTTCAAGTTCCTGCTGGGCCTCGCCTTGGACAAGGAACAGATACGGAAGAACCCTTATGATAAGTTTCCGGTCAAAAAAATCACGAAAGCGCAGAATAACGATATACTGACCGAAGATGAACTGAAGATACTCCAACAGGCCCACGACCAAAACAGGTATACCGGAGGCAAGAAAGAAGTCCTGCGAGATTTCCTGTTCAGCTGCTATACGAGCTTATCGTATGCGGAGTTCCATACAGTCGCCTTCGGCGATTTAAAGCCCGTTACACTAAAGATAAACAAAAAAGAAGAGATATATCCTGTGTTATGCAATGACCGCCAGAAAACGGCTGTATTGTACAAGATACCCATTGTCTCCCCTGTGGTAGAACAATTACTTGAAAGGGAGGCAACGGCAAAGGCTAAAAACGGCAAGGGAACTAAAACAAAAGAACCATTCCAAAAGATATTTTCCCCTCTGGCTAACCAGCCTACTAACCGTTATCTGAAGGAAATCATGGAAGACCTGAATATTAACAAGACGATGACCTTTCACCGGGCCAGGCACACCTTCCGCACGATAGCGGCGAAAAGGGGTATCCGGGACAGTATCGCCGAACGTATTATGGGGCATGCCGGGGGAAACGATATACAAAATATCTATATGCACCTGAGCGATGAAGATATTGTAAAAGAAATGCTGGATAAGTGGGTGGTGTAACCCGTCGGGATAACCCTCAAAGCAAGAGGTACAGATTCAACACCTGTACCTTTTTTTGTTCCCTGTCGAATTTAAATATCAAAACTGGAAGCCGTCCAGCCGCAAATCCTTATATTTGGGAAGAATATACGGGAAATAATACAAAGATAAAGATGGAAGCGGCAGATATTCTGTACTTGAAATTAAGGTATTCGTTCGAATCCTCGACAGGCGGTTCGGCGATGGAAGGATTTGACTGTTACAGCGAATATACAATAAATATTTACGGGTGCGATTCGGGCGAGTATGAGGAAGATATAACGGAAGTGTTGATCGGGAAGGCGAAAGCCTGCCTTTTTTATCTGGAGTACCTTATCAATAACGGCCTTAATTTGGACGACCTGCTGCCGAATACGGCTACGGACGCGCGCGGGTATACCGGCGATTTTATCATGGACCGGACAACCGGAGAATTGAAGCCCGAGTTCCGGCAATTGCTTCTCGACAACTACAATTATAACGTCCTGTATCTGGGCCATATCACCCTTTTCCCCGAATACCGGGGTTACGGCTACGGGAAATTCATAATAAAAGACATCCTTTGCCGGTTCGACCATACGGTGGGCCTGGTTCTGGCGATCGCGTACCCGTTGCAGCTGGACCCGTCCTCTGCTGATGCCGCGATGCAATACCACCTGATGGGCCGGGATAAGGAATATTCATCATTCAAACTTTACCGTTATTTTCTGGACCTTGGCTTCGAGCAGGCCGAAAGGAGCAACTATTTTTACATTGACCCCGGGAAGGCCAATAAGAAACTGGATCAGCCTGACGGAAAAGGAACAGCTTTTCGACGAGGATTATTACAGGCGGGTTTCAAAAAGGGGTAGCGGTTGAATAATCAGTTATATATTATATAAATTGTATTTCGGGTTAGCCCGGTTACGACAAATAACGTCAAAAGGCGACAAACCGCGCAAGATAAGGCTCTTGGGCGGCTTTTTTATTTATCTATGCGGCCGAATCAGAAAACAGTAAATATAAGTTACGATGAAGGCTACATTAAAAATCATGCAGCGTCTTGGCAATGAAGCCAAAGACGGTACATGCCCTGTCTGCCTGAGGTACACCTCTTACAGGCGGGTAACATATATCGGGCTGAATATCTCGGTCTCCCCCCGCCATTGGAGCGACCATAAGAAAATGGTGCTATCCGGCGACAAGGATCATTTGTTGTATAACCGGATTATCCAGGAACAGCATGCCCGGGCACAGCTGATTATCCGGGATCATTTTATCAGGCCCCTGACCGTAGAAGCGTTCCTGTCTAAATTTAAAGATAAGTCTTATGGTAATATGGATTTTTATGTTTTTGCCCGGCATGAGCTGGAGTTCCTGAAATTGTCCAGGTCCGGGCGTACAATAGCTAATTACTGCAACCTGGTCAACACGATGCAAAGGTGGAAACCAAGCCTGCGTTTTGAAGAGATCACGCCGGGCTATATCCGGAGCTTCCATGAACATGAGACCGGTTCTGGGAATTTGCTGAACACGGTTTATAAGAAGCATGCCAATTTCAAGTTCCTGCTGGGCCTTGCCGTGGAGAAGGGCATCCTGGATAAGAACCCCTATGCGAAATTCAAGATCAGGAAAATCACCCGGGCGCAAAACAGTGATATCCTTACCGAAGACGAACTGAAGGTACTTCAAACAGCCTATGGCCAAAACCGGTACACCGGCGGCAAAAGGGAAGTGTTAAGGGATTTCCTGTTCAGTTGTTATACCTCCCTGCCCTATGCGGAGTTCCATACCGTCACCTTCGGCGATTTAAAGCCCGTCACGCTAAAAGTAAACGGTAAGGATGAAACATACCCCCTGCTCTGCAATGAACGCCGGAAAACGAATGTAGCGTATAAAATACCCATAGTCTCCCCGGTGGTAGAATCCCTGCTGGAAAAAGAAAACAAAGACGCATACCGGAAAATATTTTCACCGTTGACTAACTGGCGGACTAATAAATATTTGAAGGAGATCATAAAAGACCTGAATATCGACAAGACAATCACCTTCCACCGTGCCAGGCACACCTTCCGAACGATAGCCGCGAAAAAGGGGATAAGGGATGCCATAGCCGAGCGTATCATGGGCCATGCGGCCGGTAACAGTATACAGGATATTTATATGCACCTGGAGGATGAAGATATTGTAGCGGAGATGAAAGCTAAATGGGTGGCGGCTTTATAGCCTGTGGGCTACATTAAAAAGAAGTAGCCTGTAAAGTTTATGTCATACCCTTATTCCTGCTGTTAAATAAGAGTATGACGATTTATTTAACAATTAAACGGATAGTTCATAACATATTCCTGATCTTCCGGTCAAATAATTTCTATCTTTTCTATTTATGCCGGCTTTATTTTTATGTGTTCATATCAACTCTAATAAAACGATCAATATCCATCAAGCGTAATACAATCAAAACCTTTCCCTGAGCTGGCCGGACTCAATGAAAATTTCACAAATATATAAAAATACTAAATATATAGTATGTGTATTGTTTTATTAAGAGATAAAAATAGAATCCGGGAATCTTTATGATGTGGCTTAGTATATAATTTTAGTGTTATTTTAGAAATAATTTCAGGCTAAATTTAACAAAACGATTGTTATTATTTTGCTTTAGTAAACTGACGAAAGTAAGTATTTTTTGGATTAAATTGTACATACCGGATATTATTGGCAGTAATGATACCTGGTCCGGGGACTGTCCCTCCAGTCTTTTCCCGTAATATGAATCACCTGGAAGGGTTGTACTGTTTTACCGGTAACCACTATGAAGAGGTTATAAAAGGAAAGTCAAAAGTAACTATATTCTTTCATCCGGGATAGTTTTTTTTCCCATTTATCGATATCAGGTTGTATAGGGAGTAATATTTAACGGGAATAAATCCGGCTAAAACCTGTCATGTTTTCAGTCCCTTCCTTTTGTCCGGAATTATGTTTTCCCGCTTATATTCCTGTTTCCCTGTATTCTGCGCGCAGTCAAAATAATCCAGGGAGCGGCTATCCGGATTATATCCGATCTGCACTATCCTTGCTGTCCGGCTTTCCGGTTCCATATAACAGGCATCTACTTTTTTCCCCTCATACAGATCTTTTATTTGCCCGAAACTTAAAGACACCTGCCTGTCCACGAGCCTTCCGAACCTGTACATATTCATCCTGCGGTCATTTACTATTGCTTCGGGTACATGCCTCTCCATCGATTCATCCCCTTTAACAGCCCTCAGGCACAGCTCCGGTGTTCTTTTATCCTCCGGCAGGATATCTGCCAAAGCCCGCGGGAATTTCTCCACCAGCCTTCCGCATAGCTTTTCCGTCATGGCATCGTAGGGGATAGCGTAAAGGGGTTCCATATCCGTTGTCCCCTCGATAGCCAGCAGGCAGACCTCCTCAGTTTTAAGCCTGACAGGTATCCGGGGCAGGCATGAAGCATCCCTGCGTATTATTTCGGAAGCGATTTCCCGGTCCATAACGTCTGCGGGAATAAATTTTACGATTTCTCCGGCAGGCGCCCGCTTAAAATCATTTTTGATGGCCTCGCATATAATCTCAGGGTAGGGGATTCCGCTCAATACGCGATACCCGTCCCTGTGGCCGGACAACGCTATCACCGCGTCTACACATAGATCCCGTGTCTTATACCTGTCCGGGATATTGTATAACAGGAATGGGTCGGCATCAAAAGCTTTCAGGGCCATCCATTCGGATTTAAATTTGTCCGGTATATCCATTTTGGTATACTTCTGTAAGGCGACAGCCTTCCGGCATATCTCCCTGTTTAAAATATTTTCCGGTATCGACTTCAGTATATCGCCGGTTGTCAACACCCTGCTGAACCTTTCCATCAGGGCGCAGTGGATATCCGCGTAAGGAACAGCCCCTATAACCGTCCTGAGGCGGTCCGGGTCCCCTTTTTCCTTCAGGGCATTGCCGAGAGCCCTTTCACACAGTTCCGGTGTTTTGAATCTGCCGGGTACGGACCTCAGCAAGAGCGGATCGGCCTTTACGGCGATATTACATATTGTTTGGTTCAGGCTTTCCGCGGGAATGAACTCCAGGGCCTGCGGCTCTTTCCTGACGGCGTATGATGCTACCTTCCGGTCTATCGCTTTCGGGTCCGCTGTTTCCAGTATTTCCGTTATGCTGTGATCCCTGCCATATTCCCTGATACCTTCCAGCAACAGGTCCGGATAGGGGATATGCGATAAAATAAAAGGGTCCGGATCAAAAGGCGTTCCGAGCGCGGTTTCACATATTTCGCGCGTCCTGAGTTCCACCGGGACATATCCGATGGCATGGGGGTTACTGATTACAGCCTTCATGCAATTCGCAGGTGTTACCCTGTCCGCGGGGAAATACTGTAAAGCGCACCCGTTGCTTTCCAGCGCGGTACGGTAATGCTCATTTGTCCTTTTCCCTTCGGGGATGAAGCGTATGCTTTCCCCGCTCTGCCTTAGCGCGGCGTCGATAACCCTGCGGCTCCGGGCCTGTTCCGGCACATGTTCCAGGCTGTCGCCGTCGTTCATGACCGCCGCCCACGAGACAGGCTCTGTCCTTCGTCCGCGCGCCAGGTTGGCGAACCTTCCTTCATCGCCCGGATCAGGCATCGTATGGAAGTGAATATCCGATATCTCCTGCTCCGATACCCCTTCCAAGCCGTTAATCCGGATCCCTTCGGGTATCAGGCTTATGCAGCGGATATCCTGCCTTACCGCTTCGGATGCTATTTTCTCGTCGATCTGGGATTTATTTATTTCCCGCATAATATCATAAGCGCCGTATTTTTGCCCATAGCCTTTCAGGAATCCGAGTACCAGCCGCGCGTCCGGCACCAGCCTGATGGCCATGTAATCGAGGTAAGGGGACTCCGCCATGGACTTCACGGCCGCTTTATATATCTTTCTGTCCCTGAACTGTTCCGGCACATGCCGTAAGACCCACGGATCTTTCTTCACAGCCCGGGTATATATTCCTTTCGAGCGGAGATGTTCCGGCAGATACCCGATCAGGGAAGCATTCGTTTCGACAGCCTTTATATATTGCCTGTCCGCTATTTTCGACGGATCTATTTTTGCGAAATCCATCTCGTTGCCCGTACCGCGGGCAATAAAGGAATCGATGACTTCCCCTGTGAGGGATGCGCCGGGGACATAACCGATATTGGAGGGCTCCGCCCTGACCGCTTCCAGCGATACGCGCGGTGTTTTCCTGTCCTGTGGCAAATCCCTGAAATATGTACCTGCCGCCTGCCCGTACTTAATTTTGTTTATATCCTGCTGTTCCCTGATTTCCGGAAAATCCGCCGGAGGCAAGCCCGGATAAGGGTTTTCCATCACATCGAGATATAATCCCAACTCCCGGACAGTATTCTCTTTGGAACTCAAAAAATCATCCAGGGGAACGACCGGGACCTGTTCCGCCGTCAGCGGTACGCGTAGTTCGTCCAGCAGATGCCCGATCCCCCCGGGATAATTATCCTCACCCTCGAAATGGAAATCCCCCGCGTTCTCGAACCACTTCTTTATAAGCCCGTTGTGTACCAGGAAAACTGTTTTCTCCGTATCAGTTTCTTTTAATTCACCTATACGCCCTGAAAACCAGTCCCTGTCGGGGTCTGTTTCCGGCTTCAGGCCGGCAAGGGCTGTAGCGGCAACGATGTCCTCCCCCTGCTTATTTTTTAAGTCTATATGCAGGAAATAATATATATTCCTGTCGGGTGTTTCCATCTTTTTTATATTTTATATTAAGATTGTATAAGAAGGACGCCTGCCGAAGCGGGCGCCCCGTCAATGTCAACGGAATTTACCGTATATAAGCGCGGTAAAGCAAGAAAAGCTCTGATTTTCACATGTAAACGAAAGTATTTACGCCTCTTGCTCCCTCCAGGACTCCGGATCATCCGGAGCGGTCAGTAAAGAATAGATGATGTTTACCCATGTAATGATATACGAAACCACCATCATTGTTGTCATGCCTCTTCCTCCTTCGAATTGTCCGCGTTAAAGGTAAAGCTCAGTGTATAGCTGTTACCTTCCGAGTTAAAGAAGTAAATATCAAAGACGGCCTGTTCCTCCGATTGGGATGTGTAATAAAAACGGAACGATTCCCTTGTCAAATCGTAGTAATCATTGGGCAGGAACGGCTCGCCGCCATCCATACGCAAAGTACCTTTCCCATCAAACTGGAAATACCTGAATTTATATGCCGTATTGGCGTAGAAGCCGCTTCTTTCGAGTTGGCAGCGAATCTCGACAGTTTCCCCTTTTTTTATTTTCTTCGGCACAGGCAGGCGGGTAACCTTGAATTCATAGCCTTGCTTAATATCAATATTGTCGCTACAGGCACACGCTATTGCAGCCAGCAATAGCGTAAAAATAATATAAGATGCAAATTTTTTCATTTTATTTACTGTTTAACTTTTAGTTTTTTGTTCTTAATTTACAGTTATCCTGACTCCAAAACCTATTTGGGTGTGGAACATGTTGACGGATGAACCGCCCAGTACCCTCTCCCTTGCATTGATAAGCAGGGCGCACCTGTCCGACAGGAATACCTCTATCTCAAACGATACTGCCCCGCCGTACAGGAAGTTGTCTTCGCTGGTAACCGTAGCCCCGTCAAAGAGGAGTTTCTCTCCCCAGTTCACTGTTTCATAGCCTGCCATAGCCGACAGCCCTACCGAGAAGAATACCGTTTTGCTCCTGTCCGATAAAAAGTTCAGGTAATACCCGCCTTCTGCTATTAGCTGCGATACCGGAATAAATCTGTCTTTGTATTCATGGTTCTTTTGCAGGTATTCCGCGGCGAATACCCATCGGTCGCCATTCTTTGTACAGGTAGATAAACCGATACCCCCGTAAAACGCCTGCCCGTCTTTCTTCTCAATCGAAAAGCCGTCAGCAAAGCCACCTGTCAGCTGTATGCCTTTCTGCCCCGGCAGGTAACGCTGGGCATGAGCCAGCCCTGTACAGGCAAGGCTCATGGAAAAGACCAGTATGATTATTAATGCTGCTTTATTCATCTGTTTTATATTCTATTTGTTAACAGAAGGGTCTGCGACCCTTTACTTTATTTTCAGTTCGTCAATCTCCTTAGCCCTAAGTAAATCCCCATTTTCAATCACAAAGGACTGGTTGCGCCCGCCGTTCTTCTCGAAAAGTTCTATAACCAGTTGTTTATCATTTGGAATAGTTATTTTATCAATAGTAAATACCGTGCATTCAGTCCGATTACCACCTACCGATGAAACGAAGTTGTACGCGCGTAAAGGATAGATAACCGTTTCCTGTATGGCGGTCTGTTTGGCTACTTTCTTATCTACTATTTTCATGCGCACAAAATCTATATCGAAAGGAACGTTGGATGAATTTTTTATGGAAGTATGCAGGTACAAGAGGTTGTTGTGCGAATAAATACCCTTCAGCAGGTACTGTATGCCGAAACGTTTGGAGCCGATATGCTTTACCAGCCGCTTACCGGTATTGTAGATGGTACGGTTGATTATATATACGGTACGGGGCGATTCGCTTCCCAGTTCCTTCAGGTAAATGTCCATACTGTTATTGGGACGATTCACAGCTATACCGTCGTGCGTAAAATCCTTCATTTCGATATTGAGCTTTTCCGGTTCGTCCGTATATTTTACATTGAACGTATAATAGCTCCCTTCCTCTGTGATCACCGCCATATTGGTCTCCGTTTCAAAATTCCTGACAGCGGCTTTTACCCGCAGGACATTCTCCGAAGCCCCCGCTTTACCTGCTATGATGTTATTAGAGCCCAAATCCACATAGCGGATAGCCGCCGGAAAGATAATATGTACTGTCTTGTCAAAAGTCACTTCCAACCCATAGGGAGGTATCATGCGGTCGAAAGTGATTTTCCTGGTCAACCCTTCGTAATAATCCCCGCAGGCAGGTTTGAGTACCTGCTGCAAGTCTTCCTGCATATCCTCCGCCGTCTTATTGACAACAGGAACCGTATCGTTATGCACTTCTGTTGTATTATTTACTGCCTGCGCATTTACCGGCAGCACAGCAATCGCTGTCATAGCGAACATTAAAAAATATTTTCTCATTTGATTTTGTTTTTTGATGAATAGATTAGAATTTTTCATTCTTCATTTTTAGTTTTTCATTTTTTTGATTGGCACATTGCCTCGCCTTCGCTTCTGCGAACGTTGTTTGGCATATTAGCTAATCAGCCTCCGGCATCAGCATAACTTTATATCCGCTTTTCAAGTGGACTTTCACCTGCCTTATCTTTTTCTGCATATAGGCCGACAGTCCCTGTATCGCCCCTTTGGTCAAATCGGAAGTCAGCTGCGCTCCCGTGCTTTCTGTCATGGTGAAACTCGACCCCACGCTGCCGCCCATATTGGCCATAATCTCTTTGGCGGCGTTCATCTCCAGCGAGCCGGGAATACAGATGCCCTGCTGCCCGTCCGAATCATATACCGACATCCCTACCGGGACAACCGTTCCCTGATACTCGATAGACGAGATGAGTATGTCCAGCCGTTCGCCCTGCAACTTGGCCGCTCCCGTCAAAATCGTGTTTTCAGGGATAAGCGTTGTTCCCGCCAGTAAAGGCTCCGTCAGCCGCAGACGTGTTGCCTGCCCGTCTACTATAGTCTGGTCGTCATGGATAACCGCGAAAATGGTGTTCTTTTCCGATACGGCTGTTTCCCCGCCCATCGTATTGAAGCCTGTGTTTCTCGGCTGGTCATACATGCGGAACAGTTCCTCGCTGCCCAATGACCGGGCGAGCGCCGATACCGCCTGATTGTGTATCTGCCGTACCGGAGCGATTTTTATTTTGCCGTTATTGCTGCTGCTTTTGACTGTACCGTCCGCAATCCGTTTGCCCAGACCGCTTTCGCCTGCCTGTCCCTGCGGCATATACCTGGCCGCCAGCTCGTAGGATTTCTCCATCAGGGCTACCTGCTCGTCCATAGCCGACTGTTTGGTATCTTTTTCATTTATTTTGGCCTCCAGTTCCTCCAGCCGTTTCTTCATTTCTTCCTTTTCAGGGTCGGATTGTGGTTGTTCATAGAAATTACCCAATGTCCTGTTGATATCCCTGTAGGCCGATACCGAGTTGCCGATGGACTTCGGCTTCTCTTTTTGCTGTCCCTGCCGTATGCCGGAGGAAAGCGTTCCCGTTTCATCATCAAGGGAAATCCCCCCGGACAGACCCTCCGTTTCCTTGCCTGTCCCTGTTTCCTGCCCCAGCATATCCATATATCCCTGGAGGGACTGCATCCGGTCTTTCTGCTTACTATCCATCTGCTCCTGCACGTAGGCATCCTTCTTGTCGCCGATAAGCCCTCCGCCGTCCGGGTCGGGAATGTCGGCGTTGAAGCCCATACCCTGCTGCCCTTTGGCCTTATCCGCCTCCGATGGCGCGAATATCAGCCACATACACCCGGCAAAGACAACAGCCATCACTGCAAAAACCATATATTTTTTCAGTTTTTGCCTTTGTTGCACACTTAAATTATTACTCATGTCCTTTCAATTTCAAATTTGTAAAAAATACTGTCTGTACCCCCGTACTCTATATCCGGGCCTATCAGGTTTTCAAACATTCTTTTCCTTTGCAGTCCCGGCTCTTCTATATGTTCTATTTTTAACTGATCCCCGGATTCCTGTTCCCTTCCCCAATTCCTGACGGAGATAAACGTAAAATATAAATTCAGGACAGTAAAAAGCAGGAGCATAATCAGGATAACAGTCAAACGCTTGTCGGGAGTGATCTCTCCGCACAAGCCTTTGATCCTGTCCTCCAGCCAATATCCCAGTTCTTTGAATCGTTCTTTCATATATCACTTAATATTTTCGTGGTTTACCCAAAGTCCCCCTTGGGGGATTTAGGGGGTTGTTACCTTGCCAATACCCTTATATCCCTGTTCTCCCTGACCTCGAAGCCTTCGATAATAAACCCGTGCGGGTTATTGTCCGAACGGACGGCGTTCAGCAGCCTGCAATGCGTTACCAGCGAGCGTTCCGTGATGTTGCTTTCCCGGATAATCATTTGCTTGCCGTAAGTCTTCACCCGGTACGGGTAGGCGTCCATGTTACATACTACACTGTCGATTTGGATATTCTGGTTGATATTCCCCGAAATAATGCGGTTATAAAACCCCTTTTCCGACAAGTCCTTATAATAGTTGAAAGCCGACTTGTCCGACAGCAGCAATGCCCTGGATATATTGCCCTCGATGGCGGACTTGTCCGGGGACAGTGTAAAGAACAGCTCATGGAAACGCCTGACGTGTTCCCTTGCTTCCACAGGCCTGTTTTGCGACAAGTCCTGCGAGAGGGCGAGCATCAGCGACTTGCCGTTATCCAGCACATATATCTTCTGCCGCTGCTCTTCCGCGAAATTATATGCACTGTATACGGAGTAACCCGTTACGGCTGCGCATAAGCAGACAAACACGATAGCGAATACCCTGAGCTGCCTGAAGCTTGTTTCTATATTCAATAATGATTTAAACTGCATATCCCTTAAAATATAAAATGTTAATCCGTATCCTTGTTTTTTCCGTTTATCCTCGAACCTATTTTCCTTGCTCCCGACAACAGCTTTCCGCCGACATAGCGTCCCCCGGCAGCTATTCCCCTGCCTGTATTCCCGGCGATATTTCCCGCGGCTGCACCCGCCAGTCCCCCCGCAAAAGCGCCGGTCTTGACGGCGGTGTTGTTGATGCTCCTGGACATGGCACCGCCGCCTCCTGCCTGTACGATCCATCCGGCGACCGTCGGTATGGTGAAGTATCCGATAATGCCGATCAGCATAAAAATGATATATACCGCATCGGCGGCATCCGGCGAGAAATCCGGGTCTACCTTCATCCGCTCTATGTCGTTTTTGAGCATCAGTACCTGTATTCGTGCCAGTATGGAACTGAACAGGTCGGATACGGGCAGCCAGAGGTAGACCGAGATGTAACGCATTAGCCATCCGGTCAGTGAGGAGTGGAAGCCGTCCCATACGGCGAAGGCGAAAGCGACAGGCCCCAGTATACTGAGTACGATCAGGAAGAAAGTACGTACCACGTCTATGACCAGGGCGGCGGCCCGGAACAGGAGTTCCAGCAAATCCCTGAGCGCCTGCTGCATCCATTTTTTTAATTTGTAAGCCGCCCTGTCCACATATAGCCCCGCTTTTGCCCCTACATTGGTAACCCCGAGCTTGCTCAGCCTGGCTTCGAAAGCCTCTTCATCGACCAGGTAGGCCGTTTCGGGATTACGGCTTTTAATCTCGTATTCGAGCCTGTCCCGTTGCCGGGCATACTCCTCCATATCCATTGTCTGCGTTTGCATCATCTTATGTGTCCCCTGCACGATGGGGCTCATCACTCCGTTGAGCGTACCGATTACGATCGTCGGGAAAAACATGATGCAGATGCCGATAGCAAAAGGGCGCAGCAGCGGGAACACATCGATGGGCTCGGCCCTGGACAGGGACAGCCAGACCCGGTATGCGACATAGAACAGGGCTCCCAGCCCGGCAATGCCTTTGGCTACCCCGGCCATATTGCCGCACAGGGGCATCATGTCATTATACAGCTGGCGTAAAATCTGATGTAAATTGTCAAAGTCCATATTGCTGATAATTTAATATAATAATGTGCCGGTATGCCAATGAAAAACCTGCTCCTTATCCGTTGTGTGAATTTTAATCGGCATATTGAATCATTGGCACATTGGCATATAGGTAGTTTACCAGTAGCGTTCGCCCGGTTTGCCGTAGAGGGCAAGGATACGTTCTGTTTCGCCTTTCTTCTTGGCCCTGAGGTAGGATACCCCGATATTCTTATTTGTATAATACCTGACAAGGTTCCTGTAATCGAGCGCTTCCCTGTAACAGTTGTCGACCAGGTCCATCCGTTCCTTGTCGTTCAGGGACAGCGTGGTAATGTTGACGACGGTTTTGAGCTGTTCCAGTACAATACCGCTTTCCTCCAGCAGGATGGCATAGCCTTCGGCGATGGCGTTGAGTTCTTCGATGCTGTAATTGGGGTCCTGCATCATTCTTTGGAAACTGTTCACGTATATATCCGATATCTCGCCGACCATCAGGATGGTCTTCTGAACCTTGCGTGCGTCCTTTACTAAATTGTTGACAGCCTTCAGTTTATCGTAATATTCCTTGCCCTGTTTGTATATCTTCACTGTTTCCTGGAAATTCCCGATCATATTTTGTGCCGTCGTGGATGCCTGTACCACCTGCCGTGTCGTGTTTACGATACCCTGCGCCAGGTTCGAAGGGTCGAATACGGCCCATTGGGCGCTTATATTTGTTGTGAAGAGCAAAAGGCCCGCCCACAACATAAAAATCTTTGTTTTCATGCTGCTTAATTTTATTCAATAAATAATTGTTTTACCGGGGGCTATACTGCATTATTAAAGTATGAGCCCCGCTGCTGTATAGAAATAAATATTACTCAAGAAAAGCGTTTCCACCTGCCCGGTCTATCCAATCCGCAATTTTCACTTCCCCGATCCGCAGCTCGTTTCCGTTAAGCAGTACGTCATATGTATATTTAGTCCCCTGCTTCCACTGTGTTCCGGCAGGCGCTTCCCAAGAAAATTCCCTCCCGTCTATATCGAAAGTAATGATAACCTCTCCCCGCGATGCCGTTTGTGAAGTTGGAATTAGTAAAAGTTTCACATAATCCTTCTCATCTGTAGATTTGTCGTCCGGAATCATCAAAAGGGGAGAACTGTTTACCTGGATATTCCGGTCCGTTCCGGATAAATCGTAGATTTCCCCGGTCTGTATATCCAGCTTCCCGCTGTAGTAGACAACCGCTTTCCCGGGTGCGTTGCCGATGCAGACCCTGTCGAGCTTTCCCTGCCATGGATAACCGGCTTTATAGATATTGAACTGCACGAGGGCCAGGGCATGGTTCATAGTCAGGCTTACCGTCCGGTTATCCTTGTTGACAGCCGCCTGCCCCGGAGTATGCGTCCCGTACATATAATCTGTCAGTCCGCTCTGCACGGGGATTTCCGTGCCGTTGACATTGCTGCTGTAATAGGGGTAATAAGCATAAACGGTTGCATTATGTGCATACAGGTTAACCGGAGGGTTTTGCTTCCATACGCCCCCTGTGAGCGTCGAGAGGATATTGCGTGAAGCCAGGGATGAATAATCATCCCCCAGGTTCCCTTTTGTAATGAATAAGCCGAGCCTGCTGCCTTCCGGGAAATCAGAAACAGGGCCGCTTTTCAGGGCTTTTGCCCCCGGTTCCGGCGCTTGCACCGTTTCGATAACCAGCTCCCGGGAATCGTTTGCCGCGGATTCCGCCGCTTCGTCCCGGTTGCATCCGGTGAACCATATAATACACAATGAAAAGAATACAGCCTTTATAAATTTAGTTTTCATATTCATATTGAAAAATCTTAAAAGTGAATAAACCTGTTTTTTTAAGGGAGTATGGGGCGGGCCCCATACCCATTTGAATCGGTATACAACCTAGTACAGGTTGATCTCCCCTTTTGCGCCATCGGCCCAGTCGGCGATGGCTATATCATCGACTGCGAGCTCCGTGCCGTTGAATGTGACATTGTACAGGTACTTTGTAGCCTGCTTCCATGCGGTATTGACCGGCACGTTATACGTATAGATAGCCCCGTCGATAAAGAACCGGATGATTATGCTTCCGTTGGCGGATGTTTTTTCCACGGGCATCACCATTACCTCCTGCGGGCTTGCCGGTTCATTTTCCGTAATGGTATACAGGCCGTTCGCGTTTTCGGTAAAGGCGGGGTTGTATTGCTGGCTATAGGGCCCGGAGAGTTCCCCCGTCGAGATGTTCAGGATGGAAATGCTCCGCATGTCGGATTTCCCGGATGCGTTAGCCACCTCTATGCGTGTTAGCCTGCCCTCCCCCGGGTAATTCATCTTCCTTATTTTAAACTGGAGTAATGACAAGGCATGCTTCATGCGCAGGCGCACATTGGGGTTGTCCCTGTTGATATCGCCCTGTCCTTCCGCATTGGTCCCGTACATGTAATCCACCTGGTTGGTATGGGTCACACTCATATTGGAAGCGCCGTTGGTATACGATGTATTGTAAGGATAGAATGCAAAAATGGTGGCCGGCGTATCCGATAGCTTGACAGAGGGAGCCAGTTCCCACTTCCCGGATTTGTATTCCGCCTTGACGTTATTGTAAGGCCCCTGCGGGTAATTGGATCCCAGTGTCCCGCCTGTCACGAACAGGCTCAGGGCCGCCCCTTCGGGAAAGCCGCTTAGCGCGGCTTTGGTTGGACGCGCCGCTATTTCCGTCCGGATATGCAGTTCCCCTGTTTTTCCCGGCGGCGTGTTTACCGCCTTGTCGTCATTGTTGCAGCTTGAAAAGCCGGATACTGTAGCGGCAACGACCGCCATGCAAATAAATAAGCGTTTCATGTCTTTGAAATTTAAATGTTTATAATTGTTTATAAATAAGCTGCCTTACCGGTTTTGGCGCCTTATACCGTCCGGCAGCTCCGGGTTTACTGTTTTACTTTATTGTTGTCCATCTTTTTTCCCGTCCCGCATCAGTTCCACGGATATATTTCCCGGTATACGGGAAGCGCCTGAACTTTTTGTGCCGGGGGCCATTTCCACGCCATAGGTGTATTTCATCCCGGATTGCCAGGCGGTCCCCGCCTTCACGGGGCAGGAGTAGCTGCGCCCGTCTATTTCAAAGCCGAAGAGCAGGTCCCCGTCCTTCCTTACGGGCCCGACAGGCATGGTAAGGATACGGGCATATTCTTCTTCACCGGTATAAGGCTCATGGAAATTCATATTTACGGGTGTAATGGCTGCTTCGTCGCCGTATCCGTCCAACACTTCCACTTCCCCGCTTTCGAGGTTTAATATCCCCCTGCCGCCCAAGTGCGTTACCCCGTCCGCGTTGCGGATGGACACCCTTTGCACGGAGCAGCCGTGCGGGTAACCGTTTTTGATAAACCTGAACTGCACCAGAGCCAGCGCATGCTTCATTACTATCCCGGCGTAAGGCTTGTCCCGGCTTACATACTCTCCCTCCGCCTGTCCGTACATATAGTCGGTCTGGCTGGTATGCTCCACATTTACCTCTTTCGCGCTCAGGGAAGCATGTTCCTTACGCCTGTAGGGATAGAACGCCAGCAGGCGGGCCGGTTCATCGCCGGGGAACACCGGTTCGGACAGCCTCCATCCGTAATCCCCGCGTACCGCATACGGGAAGGGGTTCCCGGAACGGTATCCGGACAGGTACAGCCCGACCGTGTCGCCATTCGAAAATTCACTTATTGTCCCGCTTCCCGCGCTTCCTGACCCGGCCTTTCCGTTGTATACGGCTACTGATTTCAGATGTAATTGCGTACCGTTTTGGGAACCGCTGTTCTCCGGCAGGCCTTCATCCGAACAGGAAAAGCACAAGCCAAGAGCCGAAAAGCATAATACCGTTATTATTAAAATTTTTCTCATGATCGTATCGATTCGTTATAAAATAGTCAATAAAAAGGCCCGCGGCCTTAGAGTTCAATATTCCCTCCATTCGAAACATCCCATCCGGTCACCTCTACACTCATTCCCATCAGCCCCAGGCGTATTTCAATCGTGATATGGATGATGCTTGTTGTAAATCCGCTAAAGACACCCGTCAGGTCAATGGATTCCTTGTATATGTTACCGTCAGAGGTTTGCAAAGCAATATCCAGGAGGTTGTCTATCCTGCCTGCAGCCTGCTTACCGGGATTCACCCCGAAGACTTTCAGCGAAGAGGAGAATACATTGGTTTTTTCTTCGTTAGGGACAGAGCCAAATGCCAGCCATGCCGAAGATTCGAGTGCATCCAGCTGCTTAAAACTATATCTGTAAGCTATACCGGAAAGTTCCCCGTTGATAGAACTGACACCCACACCCGAATTATCTACCACTGCAAAATCAATATTGATCCGGCGTGTAGCCGGTTTCAGCACAGGCTCACAGACAACCCTTTCAAAAGGGATTACCCTCAGATCTGTATTCGCGGCATACAAAGCCGGAGCAGGGACAGTATACAGTTTCCCATCCTTTTCGTATGTACTTAGCTCTGCCTGTGCCGTTTCGGGGCAGTCCATACCGGAGAAACTGATATTCTCCAATCCGTATGCATTACACGCCAGCACCTTATAGCTTACCGCCTGAATACCTGTTACCAGTGTATCGGAAGTAATGCTGTATGTATAATTACGCTGTGGCGATAACAGATAAATGTCTGTCAGCAAAGGTTTTGTTTCATCCTTAGCCAATGCCGTCCGGTCCGGTTTTGTCTCCACCTCCCCGTAGTAAGTGCAGTCTTCCGAGAAATCGGCCAGGCTGCACGATGCCAAAAGCATACAGCAGGCAAGCGGAATAATTGTTGTTTTAAAAATAGTTTCCATATAATACACATATAATACTTTAATTTGAAAATCCGGATATTCGTAGACCGGCCAATATCCGTTCCCGTCCCATATCATTGTACATTGGCACATTAGCACATTAGCATATTGGCATATTGGCATATCGGCATATCGGCTCATTGGCTAATCATCAGATTGGTTCAGGTTATACGCCTTAACCAGCCTGTTTATCTCGGGGTCTAGCGTCCCCCGCCATCGTTTAGCCGGGTCGAGCTCTACCGAGCGCAGGTAACGGGTGACGGCTTCCTGTGTCTTCCCCAGCCGTGAGGCTAGTATAGCCAGCAGGTATTCGCTGTTTGCCGTTTCAGGTTCATTCAATAGTATATTGTATGCCGCCTGGTCATAACCGAGGCTCATCAGGCAAATCGCCGTATTGTAATCGTTATAGCCATGCAATATCTGTAAGGCATCGGCATATTTGCGCTTTTTCATCAGTACCATACTCCGGGCATATACCGTATCCGGTTCGGTGGTGTGGATGGTATCCTTTACCATGCCCTTGCGGTGTACGTGGAAAGTGAAATCCACAGCCCGCAGGTGCGGATAGAGTTTTTCTTTCATCACACGGTAGTCTGCCGGATACAGGGAACGGATATCACCTTCTTTTTTATCGGGATCGTCATTCGTTGCGATCATATCGAGTATGCTTTGCCTGTTCCCGCTAACCAAAGAATCTGTTACCAGCCTCGATAATCCCTGCCAGTCTTCCCCTTTCGGATGTGGTTTCAGCATGGAGTTAATCCCCTCGATACCTGATAGTTCCCCTGTCAGGTAATCCCCGATAGATTCGGCCCTGCGTTTGGACAACAGCATATTGGCTCGGAAAGGACCCTCCGGCGAACAGCCGGCTACCAGCGAGATACTGTCCGGTACAAACTCGCCCGTTTCCGCCAACTGATACAGCATCTCCCGCACTTTGCCCAGTTCCAGGCGGTTATCACCCAGTTCGATGTCCATATCATACTTTCCTGCTTTAAAAGCGATATTTGCCCGGAGCGTGGACACGGCTTTGCGTTCGATGACCTTTCGCATATAGCGGGGCGTGGTATCCAGGAACTGTATCATGGACGAAACGGTATAATTCAAAGTATCGGAATGCGGCAACAGATGGCTGTCTCCACGGATCGACTGGGCAAAACCGTCCAGGTAGATTTTCATACGGCGGCTGTCTTCATCCGCCATGACCTGCTGCTTGTAATAATATTCGAACTTGCCTTTGTTATAGATCACCGTATCGAGCCGCGCCCTTTCATTCTTCGGGAACTTTACCATTTCAGCAAAAGCGATATGCCTGTTGGCGATCAGGCTCCGGTTTTTGGCGATCAGACGGTCTTTTAAAAAGCGTTTTTTTAAGAAAACCGAATCGGCAGCCGTAACAGGCCTGTAATCGTTGACAAAGCCCATACTATATTTTTCCTTGCGGTATTTCCACAATATATATTCCGGGGCAAACTCCCGCAATAAATGGAACATCGGCAGCATGTTTACAATTTCGTTATACCGCCTGTTATAGGCAGATGCTATATATGCCGTATCCCTGCCGAAGTATTTGTACCGCTGCTTTACCTTCGGAAAACCCATTTGCTTTTTAAGCCACTTTCTGTTACCGTGCATTTTATTATTAAAGAAAGCATAGCGTTTCTCCAGCTTGGCTTTATACTTTGAAAAACCGGTATGATCCAGAGAATCTTTGCGTACCCGCCGCATCTCCGACCTGTTGTAATTGGCGATATAGCGGTGAAAAGCTCCGGTCTTGACAAAATATTCATCGAACAGGCTGTCGGGCACAATCTGCGAGAGGTACCTGTCGAATTCAGCATATTGTTTTTGTTGTAACTTTCTAAAGTCATCCCCGGAAATAACGAGATCTTCAAAATCCGAGATATTATCCGCTTTAATCAGGTGCGGCGTCAGGTTCAGCTGCCATTTGCTGCTGATCAGTTCTTCGGGAACCGAGACAATAAAATCCACATCCACCTTACCAAAGCGTTCCGGCACATTTTTCATTTTAGCCGTTACGGTCACTTCTTTTAACTGTACCGATAACTGTGCATTCCCATCTTTATCCTTCTCTGTCTGTACATAGGTGGTGATATTGCCAGACCGGTCCTTCATATCGATGACCGAAGGCCGCTTTTTATCCGTCCCCTTGCCGGCAGGCTCCTCCACAGGCTGAACGGGCAGATGGATATTGGCACGGGCCTGTTTGTCCATCCGTTGTGTACCACAGGAAGAAAACAGGGACAGGATAAATACTACCATTGCCAACGCCCGGGACAGGCAGGCGGGAGGATATGTAACTATTTTTATATTCATCATTTTTTCTGACAGTATGTATATTTATAACTTACAGGCATAATAGCCTTAGAACAGATAGATTAATGAAAGGGTGAGCTTGCCCGGGACAGCTACCCAGCGGGTGTATTCTCCCTTTTGCCGTCCGCACTCCTCACACTCATACTGGGTATAGTCCGCCCGGACAAGCCCTATCCCTCCTTCTAACTCCAGGTTCCAGCGTGGCGATAAGAGCCATGCATAGCCTGCACTGATTCCCATTCCGTATGCTTTTCCTTCATAGCGGCTGTCCTTCCATGTTATATGGTATTTTGAAGCGATGGCATTGACCCCGACAAATCCGTTTACATAGGATTCCAATAGCCAGTAGCGTACTCCGGGCATCACCGTGAAGTTTTGCAGCTTTTTGTTATCCTTGAATACGAACGGGTTGTAGTACACAGGCCGGTGCAGCGACCACTTGCGGTCCAATGCCATGCTTATTTCCGCATTGATTGTTGCCGTTCCCAATGCCGGGATATTCGCGCCCAGCGAATAGGACTGGGCGCGTAATCCGGTACATGAGAAGAGAAGAGCGGAAAGCAGTATATATTTAAATAATAAACTCTTCATGTTTTCCCGGGTTATTAATTGGGGTTAATATCAAGGGACTGGAATAAAGACGAGCCCGCCTCTTTCCGGAGCAGCGACAACTTGCCGCACAAGCAGAGTTCGTGTATCTCCGCGTTGTATTCCATGAATATGGCATAACCCTCCAGAACAAAATAGGCCATGTTGTTATGCAGCCTGACAGGATAGTTTTCCGCGAAATACCCGGGCAGGTTCCCGGCATCCCCGATTTCCGCGAAATACCCGTCCCCGTATTTTTTTATGGTAACAGATATATCCAGTTTGCGGCTGTACCATTCACCGCATATTTTATCCATAACCGTGGTAAGGTCCGGAATTTCCCGCGCGTTCTTTTCAGCTATCCGTTCCTCCAGTGATATATAAAGGGATAGCAGCCCTTTCAGTGCATCGGCCTGCCTGTCCATTATGTCCAGCAGGTCTTCCGTTTTGACTTTCTTTTTTAGTAATCCGAACATATTCTTTTGTTTTTTAGAATTGATACTAATTGAAAATATTCCCTTTACAGGACCTGCCGTTCTACCGCGGCGCGTGTGTAATAAGTACCGCCCACAAGTATCTGGTCCACCGCGGGGAAATAGGTGATATCGATCCGGCTGCATTCCAGTTCGAAAAAGAATGCCTCATAATCCTGCCTGATCAGGCATGCTTCCGGCAATACGGGTTTTCCCTCTTTGAGGAAGCGTACTTCATATTCCCGTGGTATGCTCCTTGATATGAGTATATTTGGGACGTCGCTTTTGTTTTCCGGCATCCATTCACAGCATATCCAGCCCAGTATGATCCTCCTGTTATATTCAAGGGACTCCTTTTCCTGCGGGCCGTCAGGCTCGGTGAGCCTGTCGGCCAGCTGTTCCCTCCATTCCTCTTCAGCCTCTATACGGCTTTTGAAAGGTATGTATACCGTATTTCCGGACGACAGCTCCCCCGTTTCCGGGTTATAGCTTATCACGCAGCTGCTTCCGGGCAATACAAGGTTCATGTCCTTATCTGCCAGCACCGGGTAAGGTTCGGAAATTATTTCCTCCTTGCAGTCCATAAAGGACAGGCTGTAGGAGCCGTCGCATTCCCTTTCGATTTCGAAGCATGGTATATCCGGTTCGCTTTTGGCGGCCCATATCCGGCTTAGCCTGTGCAGCATCCGGAATTGTTCTACCTGCAGTTCCAGCGTCGCCCCATAATCCGTTTCCATCTGTTTTGTTTCCATACCGCTAATCTTGATTTGTTAATTAATTATTCTTCCTTTTACTTTCGGCCAGCTGCCTGATGGCCAGTTCGATATTCCCCCCGAGCTTTTCTACCAGGGAGAATAACTCCAGTTTTTCGGTCTCTTCGGTCGTATACGTGTAATACTCCTCCATCGAGACCTCCGTGGCATAGACAGCCGACTGTACGCCGCCCAGTCCGATCCATACCTCCTTGTATTTGCGTGAGGGGTCGTTATCCATGTTGATGGACAGTATCTGCGCCCTTTCCTTGTCTGTCAGCCCCAGCATGGCTTGTATGGCGTCGAACTTGTTCATATATTTGCGCTGGTCGAGCAGTATCTTGCAGTCCGAGTTGTTAATGATGGATTCCTTGACGACAGGGGAGGAGATAATATCCTCGACTTCCTGCGTGACAACGATCGCCTCGCCGAAAAACTTCCGGACGGTTTTAAAAAGATACTTTAAATATTCCGCCATTCCCTCCTTGGAAACGGCTTTCCAGGCCTCCTCCAGCAATATTAGCTTACGCACCCCTTTGAGCCTGCGCATCTTGTTGATAAAAGTCTCCATGATGATAATTGTGACGATCGGAAAAAGGACTTTATTATCTTTTATATTGTCTAACTCAAAGACAATGAACCGTTTATTAAGCAGGTCGAGTTGCTTTCCGGAGTTCAGCAGGTAGTCGTATTCCCCTCCGCGGTAATAAGGTTCCAGCACATTCAGGAAATTATATACGTCGAAGTCCTTCTCCCGTGTTTTCTTTTCCTCCAGTATCCTTATGTAGTCATCCCATATAAACTCATAAAAAGTATTGAAGGAAGGTACAATCGATCTGTCCGACTTTATCTTCTCCAGGTACAGGTTTACCGCGTTGGACAGGGCTACCTCTTCCGCCCTTGTCGGTGATTCATCGTCCCGTTTCCAGAGGGTAAGGATAAGTGTTTTGATACTCTCCCGTTTCTCTATGTCAAAAACCCCGTCATCCGTATAAAACGGATTGAAGGCGATCGGGTTTTCCTCCGTGTATGTGAAGTATACCCCGTCCCTGCCATCCGTTTTATTATTTATCAGGTTGCACAGGCCCTGGTAGGAGTTCCCCGTATCGACCAGCAGGACATGCGTTCCCTGCTCGTAATACTGGCGGACCATATGGTTGGTAAAGAAGGACTTTCCACTGCCCGAAGGCCCCAGTATAAACTTGTTTCGGTTGGTGATGATCCCTTTCCTCATGGGCAGGTCCGAGATGTCCAGGTGCAGGGGTTTGCCCGTTATCCGGTCCACCATCTTTATGCCGAATGGGGATAAGGAACTCTTATAATTCGTTTCTTCCGTAAAGAAGCACAGGGCATGGTCCAGGAAAGTATAAAACGATTCTTCCGCGGGGAAATCCGCCTGGTTTCCCGGTATGCCCGCCCAGAAGATGGCAGGCAGGTCGACAGTGTTATGCCGCGGCTTGCACTCCATTAATGCCAGCTGGGAGCCCACATCGTTTTTTATGCGCTTCAGTTCTTCCCTGTCCTCGCTCCAAGAGATGACGTTGCAGTGGCATCGCACCGAAGTCAGCCCGTAGCTGTGCGCTTCATTGAGGTACTGCTCGATCCATTCGCGGTTTATCTGGTTTGAACGGCTGTAACGCGACAGGGAATGCATATTGCGAGCATTTTTTTCGAATCTTCTCAGGTCTTCCTCCGGGTCATCAATGAATATATACTGGTTATATAGGTGATTGCATGTCAAAAGCACACCCACCGGGGCAGCAAAGGATAGCAGGCAGTCACTGCGGTCTGTAGACAGACGCTCATACCGGATATCGGTTTCCACGGCAGAAGGCAGGTCGTCCACATCGGACAGGGTATGCAGGCAAAGGTACTTATCGCCTATTTTCATTTCGGCAGCCTGTAGGTCCATATCCTGCAGGCAGGTCGTATCTTCCTGTGATAGTGAAAAATACTTTTCAATAATACCCGGCCTGCAGTCTGTTCCTACTATATCCTCTTTCTTTAAGCGTTCCATTTTTATGAACCCGCCGTCATTGATGATCCGTTCAAACTGTTCACATGCTTCCATAAACTTTATAGCCGTATCCTTATCCTGCATTTCCTTTGGCACAAGAAATCCACGGCAGAGGGTATTGAAATTGCTTTGCCTGCGCATCCTCTCTTTGGTCGTCTTTGTCAGGAACAGGTAACATGTATGATTCAGGAAGGGCCGTTCATTGAAATGCCTTTCAAAGGACCTGCTCAAAAAACTTAGTTCATCTTTTTGTATTTCCGGTTGATAGCTTTCCTGAACAAACCAGTCCTGTTTACATATGATCGAATAATTAGGCAATACTTTTATTGCTTTGAGCCAAGAAGCGTGCAAAGCTTCATATTCTGCTGATGTCACAGAAAACAGTTCCGGCAGCTCCACCCTGTAGGCGATGGTAATGTCCGCGTCTTTTGATATGATGCAGTCCTGCTCGACCGACAAGAGTGGGAATTTACTCTCCAAAGTAGCAGCTTTTAATGTATTTCTCATAATTTTCCGGATTTGGCATTTTTGAATATTCGATTGAAAGCCATACGGTTGATGATATAGCGCGGATGGTTTTTTAATGCCATCTTTTTCATCAGCCCGTGTTCCCCATATTTTTCATTGAGATGGAAAACCGCCCAGACCAATGTCCCAGCACTCACCACTCCGAAAGCAATGCATACTGTCTGGCTGATGCCTGCCATATACATGATGACAAACACAATGAATACTGCCAGCAGCCCACCGGCGAAGATGAACAGGTACTGGCTTTTGAGCCCTTTAAATTCGGCCGGTTTCCCGATCCCTTTATTTATTGTATATTCAGCCATGTTTCTTTTCTTGATGGGATTAAAGAAAAAATGAACGCAGGATGGTGGCTGCTACGATCAGGAAGATACAGGCGCCGAACCAGGATGCGGCGGTTTTGGAAGTGTCGGGGTCTCCCGAACTGAACTTTGAGTAGACCTTTACCCCTCCGATCAATCCCACGACCGCCCCTATAGCGTATATCAGTTTTGTCGCCGGGTCAAAATAGGAAGTGACCATATTGGTGGCATCGGTTATTCCCTGCAAACCGTTCCCCTGGGCAAAAAGCCCGGCAACAGCGGATAGCATAACACAGAAAAGAATGATTTTTTTCATCGCGAATAAGTTTTAATTAGACAAAAATGAATTGCGATGTCAAAAATATTATGTGAGAGGAAGTGGAATCCAAAGGTGTCGCATATTGTCGCGCCCTGTCGTTATTTGTCGTAGTAGCAGGTTATTTAAGATACAAAATTGAAAGAGGAAAAGGCCTTTCCGTAGTATGGATATTTGTTATTATGCCGTTACTGAGCCTTGCCGCTTCGAATTAATTTATAATTCTGGGATGGATGAAATCCCACGAGTGGTGGGTAGATTGTAAGGCGCTTACATACAGCATAAAATAAGACTTTTGTCATTCTGAACGTTAGTGAAGAATCTTGTTTCGTTGCTGATTGTAGAATTACTAGTTCTTATTTACTATGAGATTCTTCATTTCGCTCACGCTTCATCCAGAAAGACAATACCGATGTTATCTTTTTAACACTATATATTCCTGAATATTAGTAATATAAAATCTTCCGACCACTCGTGGAGAAATCCCCCGTCTTTAGGCGGAGAAATTATATATTTGCAAAAAAGAGTTTTATGCAAACGTATAAAAGTGGTTCCCATATCCGCTATGATATAAAATATCACATAGTCTGGATAACAAAATACCGTCGTCCGGTATTAGAAGGCTCCGTAGCGGAGCGAGTTCGCGAGTTGATTCGTCAAATATGTATGCAGCATGATGTAACGATCATCAAAGGACATGTATCCAAAGGCCACATTCATATTTTGGTATCAACTCCCCCCAAAATGTCCATAAGCCAATTAGTTCAAAAGTTAAAAGGCACAAGTTCCCATAAGTTGTTCCAGGAATACGCTCACTTAGGTAAGCAATATTGGGGTCAACATTTATGGTCTCGAGGTTACTTTGTAGCCACGACTGGAACCGTAACAGATGAAGTCATCAAAGAATATATGGCTAACCAGGACAACGATTTGGCAGATGATGACTTTCGTATCGGTTCTTAAGATGACTTACAGTCTTTTTCTTAAGATGGCTTTAGCCTTAACAGGACTTTTAGTCCGTTATAGTAACCCACCGCCTCTTTAGGCGTGTGGTTGTTTAGTTGCCTGTCTTAAAGAAAAAGAGTAACTTTAGGATATAATATCGAAACCATCATAAACAAACCGGAGTCCGGTACAATTAATATGGAGAAAAACGCGAACGGCCGGCAAGTCCGGGAAAATTTAGAGATAAATATACGACGGGCCATAACTGGTATTGTCGAAAAGAAAGGTTTTTTCCACGTGTCTATAGAGCAAATATGTAATGAAGCAAAAATAGAACCCTCCGAGTTCAACAGCAGGTACAGGGACCTGGAGGATGCCTTGGACAAATTTGTCCGGCTTTGTGACTATTGGCTAGCCGATCTTGTAAAAACCGACAAGAAAACA
>QMCD01000524.1_pt1 | contig 26668 bp, 36 predicted proteins | sample 1821841 | NCBI WGS metagenome assembly QMCD01 (sample SAMN01991225, study PRJNA193472) | Termite gut metagenome, whole genome shotgun sequencing project. | isolation source: worker | host: Macrotermes natalensis | reverse complement strand
ATATAATAGTTAAATATTTTCTAAAAATTATATAAAATTAACAATTGATTACTGATCAGTCGGTAAAAAGGTTAATAAAATAAAGATTTTACTCTATTTTCTTGTAAATAAAGAAATTAGGTATTTAATAATAGATTCGATTTAAAAGTCACTTTCATTTTTTGAATTATTATAAGTATTAAAAATCCTCTAACCGCGGAATTTAGAGGATTTTTATTGCAAAAAAATGTAATATTTTTAAATCATAATAAATAATACTTATAAAAATTTAAAAAATTAAGAAAATTATGATCCAAGAGAAATTTCTTTCAGAATTAGAAAGCTACTTTATTGAACATTTTGATATAAATAAAGAGAAATTTCAATTTACACCAAAACAACTTTCTTCATTATTTATATCTAATGAATTAGACATAAATTGGAATGAGGAATTAGATTTACCAGATTTTAATATTACAGATTTAGTAAGAAAAATTCATATTATTACACAAGATAATTGTAAAAAAGCTATTGGTAAAGAAACAATAGAAGATAGATTAATTGAATATTCTAAAACAAGATTATTTTCTCCGATTAAAGATTTTTTAAAACCAAAAGGTAAATTCTGGGATGGTATTAAAAGAGTTGATAATTGGATATATAATATCTTTAAATTAGAAAATAATAGTTATAATTCTTCTGTTGGTAAAGCAATTTTAGTAAATATAATAGATAGAGCTTTTAATCCTAATTCTAATGTCTCTCAAATGGTTATTATTCGCGGAGAACAAAATATTGGTAAAAGTTATTTCTTAAATGCTTTAGTAACAGATAAATATTTTGTTAATGGTATTAGTCTTGATAAATGGGATATAAATAAAACTGCTGTAGATATTATGGGTAAATTAGTAGCCGAATTTGGAGAATTAAATACAAATCGTAATGAGGATGATTTAAAAAAGTTCATTTCCCGTAATATAGATACTATAACCCGTAAATATGAAAGATCAGCTAAAGATTTTAGACGTACCGCAATTTTAATATCAACTTCTAATAATAATGAGGTTCTTAATGATCCAACTGGAAATAGACGTTATATGATTTTAGAACCAACTAATAAACAAGGAGAACAATTAGATTTTATTGATTATATTAATGAAAATAGAGAACAATTATTCTTAGAAGCTTACGAAATATGGAAATCTGAGGGTGTTAAACATATTGATTTACCAAAAGAAATTGAAATCCGAAATTCTTTAGTATTAGATGGTGAAGAACAAATCGAAGAAATTTTAAACGAACTTCCAGAAAAAGTTAAAATTGGTGATATAAAAGAACTTTATCGTAAAAGATTTATGTTTGATAAACCTTTAACTGATCAAAAAATTGGTAAAATACTTATTAAATTAGGATTTAGTAAACATAAATCAAAAACTTCAAATTATTGGGCTAGAGGTTAAAAGTGGATAATGGGTGGATAATGGGTGGATAATCTGAGTATATAAAATTTTAAAGATATATTAGGATTTTACTCAAAGGTGGATAAGGTGGATAAGGTGGATAATGAGTTAAAAACTTTTAAAAAAATCAAAAAAAAGTTTAATATAGGGTCACTTATCCACTTATCCACCTAAACTAACTATTTAATAAATATCATAAGATTATACAAAAATTTATCATCCATCGAATATCCACCTACTTATCCACCTTGTATTAAAGTAATCATTAATCTTAAAAATTTACAATTATGACAAATTTACAAAAATTAGCATTAAATATTGAATTAAATCAAGAATATACTACATCTGAAATGAAAGATTTAATTAAAAAATCAATTGGAGAAAGTAAAACTTGCACTTGGTTAAAGAAGATAGCAGATACTGATATAAAAGTTAAACGTATTGGTGATAAAAATTATCAGATTATTAAAATATTGAATTGGTTATAACCTCTTATTTTTTAAAGTCATTTGTCCATTTTTTTCGGGAATTGAGTGTACTATACTGTCCTAAAAAATAAAATTTAAAACTTAAGTTTATAGATAAATAACAATTAATAAAATCAATTAAATTATTAAATTATGTGTAAAAATTTAGAGATAACTTATCTAAATTAAAAAAATAATTAATAAATTGAATATTTATAAAAACTCATAATCCAGATTTCTACTTAACTCACTACCCAAATTTCAATTTTAAGGCTATTTACAATTGATCTCTGACATTATCTATATAAAGTTGATTAACTATATTACCAAAATTAAAATGGTCTAAAATCATATCTAAATAGCCTTAAAATAATTTTGAATTTTCAATATTTATAAATTAATCTTTATAATAAGATATTTAGTAGTAAGATATTATAAATCCGGATTTTAAATTAATATATTAATCTCAGTATTATTTTTAAAGTTTTTAAAAATTTATTTTTATATATCAGAAAAAATGACGATCTTGTACTTAGAAACAATAAGATACTAATACTCAATATTTTAGATTAATACAAACTTTTTAACAATTATTTTTTAATAATATATTTAATAGATACTAGCTTTAAAATAAGCTATAGATTTCTCCGAATAGTCAAGTGGTTAAGACGATAGTCTGCAAAACTATAATCGTAAGTTCGAATCTTACTTCGGAGTCAAAGATATGTCCAATTAAGTTATGGATTTTATAACTAGATAATTTTTACTATACTTTAAAACATAACTTAAAATGGATATTGATTATGAATCTAAAAAATTATTTATTGAAACATATTTAAAAAATAATAATTTAACAAAAGAAGGAATAGATTATAAATTCTCAAAAGACAAAATGGCATATTGGGATTTAATCTATCAAGATGGAAAGAAAAGATATGTATGTGAAATTAAGTTTAGAAATCTTGAATCTACTGCTTATAAAGATACATTAATTGAAGAATCAAAATATTGGAATTTAATAAGAACAGAAGGTTATATTCCGATTTTATGTGTTCAATTTACAGATTGTTATTATATATTTAATTTAAATAAAGTAAATCCTAGATTTAGTAATTTTAGAGCTAAAGCAACTACAAATTTTAAATGGGATGATATTATTACAAAATCTGGAGTTTATATAAATTTAAAAGAAGGAGAAAGATTTGATTACATAGAACAAACACTTTAAAAAGAAATTATGAGAAATATATTAGATACAATTTTAGAATTATTATTAGTAATCGGATTGATAATTATATCTCCAATTTTAATGTTAGCATTAATTCTTTATATAGAGATTATTGAAAGACAAAATGAAAAAATCAATAAATTAAATGAAAATACTTAAATATTTAGTATCTGGATTAGCAACAATTACAGCTTTAATATTATTTGTAGCATCAATTATTCCAGCAATATTATTAACACCTATGTATTATATTACTAAAGTAATTAGTTTTATAGTATTTCCTCCAATTCCAGAATTAATAGAACGATTTAAAAATAATTGTTAAATCTTATTATAATGAGTAAATCAATAAAAGAATTAACTACTATTGATGAAGTAGTAGCTAAATTAGCAGTAGATCCTAGAGTAGATCAAATAATTAATAGATTTAATCAAAGTAACCGGAAAGTACATTTAATTCCGGAAATCTGTATAGAAATGCTTAAAGATTTTAAACAAGATTTATTAATTATGCTTTTTGAATATAAAGATAAACAAAAAATAATAAATCTCTTCAATTCTGGGGAGATTTATTATTTTATAACAAGAATTGTATTCTGTGAGTTAACATCTACAGATAGATATTTCTGGAGAAGATACCAGAAATATTATAATAAAAAAGTAGGATTAGAAGTATTAAATGAAAACGGAGAACTTGATATATTAAATATAACTGGATATGAAACTGAAGATTGATAAAGAAATAGAATATGATTTTAGTAAAATAGAAGAATATTTTAATAATTGGTTATCTGAAAATGATCCTTTATTAATAGAAGATGATAAAGATTATTTAAAAAGAAGATACTTAGAAAATGTTATAAAAAGTTTAACACCTTCTGAGAGAAGATTATTATATTTATATATAGAAATAGGTGTTGGAGAGATGAAAAAATATTTTAAATGTAGTAGAACTTATTTAAATGAATATTTAAAGAAAATTAAAAATAAATTTGACAAAGAATTATGGAAACAATTATCAGCTTATTAATAATTTCCGGATTAATTTGTTTTATTACTAATATTTCCGGATTTATTGATTATTTTGAAGATTTAATTAAAAATAAAATATTATATAAATTATTTACTTGTTCTCTTTGTCAAATATGGTGGGTAGGATTAGGATATTTAGTATTAAGTGATAATTTAACACTAGTTTTTATTGGAGTAGTTGCTTTATTATCATTTTTAAATCAAGAAATTACAGCTATTTTAGTTTTAATACAAGATTTAATATCCAGAATAATATATAATTTAACTAATCTTATTAAAAAGATTAAAGTTTAATATAGTTAATTAAAGGTATTTGAATAAAAACAATGAAACTAACAGCAGAACAAATTGAAGAATTAAGTGAATATGAAGAAATTTTACTTAAATTTAAGGATAAAGTTTACGGTGCAGTAAATCCAGATAAATCAAAAGAGTTAATAGAACTTTATAATAAAATAACTAAACAAAAAAGCTGTTCAAGTTGTAATTATAGGTGGTTAAATAGATTATCCTTATGGTATTATAAAAATAAAGAAGAATGAAAAAGATATTATTAATCATTTTAGGATTATTTTTAATAAGTTGTGATGAAGATTACCAATACCAAGAACCAAAATTTGAAGTACCTTCTTATATTTTTTATACAATAGATAAGAAATATTCTATTTATTATGATAAACCTTGGGCTGAAATATCTGACATTAAACATAAAAGTGATACTACTAAAGAATATTATAATATTCGAAGAGGTACTTTTAATTTTTATAGATATGATTGGTTATTATTTGGTGATAGCATACAAATTTATTATGGTAATCCGATAGATCCAGATTTTAAATTATATGATTATAAATTTAAATATATATCTAAGTCTTTAGGAGATTTAGAATTTTATAATATTGATTATTTTAAATATGACTAAAGAAATATTAGAAGAATTAAATAAATTTGAAGAATATTTTAGAATAGCTATTGAAAGAGGTTATTCTAGAATGTTACTTTTAGAACATAGAAAACGATTAGTTGAAATTTATAATTTACTAATTGAAAAAAAGAAATGGGATATTAATTGTTCTAGTTGTGTTACTGATTTATTAAAACAAATCGGGAAATTATATTTCTTAGAAAAAGAAAAATCCGAAGTAATACCAGAACAAAATATTATAGAAGAATCTCAAGAAGTTAAGAAACCGAAACGTAAAAGAATAAAGAAATGATTACAGATACAGAAAGATATATTAGAATTAAACATATTCAAGATTTAATCGGTAAAGGTTGGTCTAATAAATCAATTAGAAAATTTCTTGAGGATGTTTACGATTTAAAAACAGCACAATCTCAAAATAAATGGATTAAAGAAGCTTTAAATGATTTATATAAAGAAGATAATCCTAGAAAAGCAGTTATTAAAGAGATTAACGATGATAAATTAGATGATCTTTATCAAAAAGCTTTAGAATTACCGGATTCAGTTGCCGGGATTAATACTGCTTTAAAAATAATAGATACTCAGAATAAACTTAATGGTTTATATACTGAAAAGAAAATAGTTCAAGTAGCTAGTGATAATGAAATTATAATTAATTTTGGAGAATGAAAGAAATTACTTTATATGGTGGTGTAAAACCTTATATATGGCAATTAGAATTACATAATTTCATTTCTGGATTAATAAAAAGTAATACTAAAGATTATATTATTACAATTAAAGCAAGCAGACAAGTTTATGGTAAATCAGCAGCAGCTAAAGCAGAATTATTAAGATTCTCTTTACAAAATAAAACAATTAATGCTTATGTAAGTCCAACTCTTAAATTAGCAAAAAAAATGTTTGAAGAAATAGAAAAAGAATGTTCTGATCTTATTTCTAAAAAGAATGCTACTGATTTATCAATAATCTTTAAAAATGGTTCTAAAATTAACTTTTTTAGTGCTGAACAATCTGATACATTACGGGGATTTACAGTTACTGGGATTTTAATAATTGATGAAGCTGCTTTTATTAAAGATGAAACTTATTCTGAATTAATAAGTCCTTGGACTATAGTACATAAAGCTCTTACTTTAATTATATCAACACCAAAATTTAAACAAGGTTTCTTTTATCAGTATTATTTAAATGGATTAGTACAAAATAATAGATATAAAACATTTGATTGGATTTATGATTATCCACCAGATGAAAACTCGGAATTATTAAAAGATAAAAAAGAAAATATACCTAGACAAAAATATAATTCTGAATATCTCGGAAAGTTCTTAGATGGAGAAGGTAGTGTTTTTGGTGATTTTAAGAGTTGTATTCAAGACTTTGAACTAGATCCTAATAGTTATAAAGAAATTTATTTAGGTCTTGACTTAGGTACTGGAAGTGGTCAAGATTATACAGTACTAACTGGAGTTAATGAAAATGGAGATATGTGTTTTTCTTGGTCTACTAATGAGTTAACACCATTAAAACAAATAGAAGAAATTAATAAAATACTTAAAAATCCGAAGATTAAAGGTATTAAAATTGAAGAAAACGGGATAGGTAAAGTTTATCTTGATTTAATTAAACAGTTAAAAAATAAAGTTAAACTTACTACTTTTACATCAACAAATAGTTCAAAACGGGAATTAGTAGAACAATTTCAAGTTGCATTAGAAAATAATAAAGTAACTATTTTTAATGATAAAGATTTAATTAATCAATTATCATTTTATGAAGCAAAAGTAGATCAAAATACAAATAATGTAAAGTATAATGCTCCGAGAGGACTTCACGATGATAAAGTGATTTCACTTTTATTAGCATACGATTTATATAAAAAAAGAAATAGTAATTTTAAATTATATATTATATGAAGACTTGGAATGATATAACATACAAGCAATACGAAGAAATAAACGAAATATTAACTGATAAAGAAATATCACAAACGGAGAAATTATTAATATGTCTTAGTATTTTAAATGATAAAGAACCAGATTATTATTTTGATAAAGAAATTGGAGATATTAGTAATGAAATTATAGAATTTCAACAATTAATAACATCAGATTTAGAACCTATTATTAAAGAAAAAATAGAAATTGATGGTGTAACTTATTATTTAGTAAAATCAGTTGAAAATTTTACTACTGCTCAATATATTGATTTTTTTGAATTATCAAGTAAAGAAGATAGAGATAATTTAATGATACTTGGTATGATTTACATTCCAGAAGGTAAGAAATATAATAAAGATTATGATTTACTAGAAACAATTGAGATATTTAGAAATAAATTCCCAGCAAGAGAAAGTTTAGGAGCTTTATCTTTTTTTTTCAGAAATTTGAAAAATTCAACAGACAATTTACTACATTATTCGGAGAAACCGGAGAAGAAGATCTTACAGAAGAAGAATATATTAAAGAGACTCCTAGAAAAGATCCATTTATTTGGTTAAGAATAATTAAACAAGTAGCTGATTTAACAAGATATAATTTTAAAGATATTTATAATTTAGATTGTATTGAATTTTTAAATTATGCTACATTCTGTAAAATTGATATATTAGAACAAAATAGAGAAATTAAAAAAGCACAAGCTAAATTTAAATATAAATGATAGAAGAAGTATTAAAGAAATATGCTGATATTATTGAAAAAAATTATAAATCTAAATTATCTGATAATAGAGCAAGTGGTAAATTAATTAATTCGGTTAAAGTAGAAACTGATGGACATTTAATTACAATAAAACTTGAAGATTACTGGAAATATTTAGAAGAAGGAAGAAAACCGGGGAAATTTCCTCCAATAAATCAGTTAATAAGTTGGATAGCTGAAAAGAATATTCAACCTAAACCTTATACTTTACCTAATAGAAAGCAAGTTGTACCTACAGAAAAACAGCTTGCTTTTTTAATAGGTAGAGCAATTAAAGAAAAAGGTATTGAACCAGAACCCGATTTACAAGAAACTTTAGATGAAGTTATTAATAATTTAGTAAGAGATTTAGCAAAAGCTACTGCTAAAGATATAGCAGATAAAATAAGATTAACAATAAATAAACAACCAAATATTATAGCAATATGATTTACAGTGTAAATTATCCTATTATTTATGAATTACCTACACCAGTTGTTGGTAGATTATATGAATATAGAATTAATTACGGAACAACAGAAGATTTATTTGTAGGAAGAGTAATTGGAAATGGAGGTGGTACTCAAATTGATATTAGTAGAATATTACAAAAATTTACTGATGTTTGTTATTATGATAAAATATATTCTTTACAAGATGTAATGTATTTTAATACTCTTAATGATGAACATAATAATAGTTATTTTAGTGTAATAGTTATTGATATGAATACTGGAGTTAGAACTCCTTTTGATGTAATGTATAATTATAATACTGATTATATTAATCAATATCCTTATACATTATTACTTAATGATCCGATTACTAATAAAGTGGATAGAAGACAAAGAATTAATTTATCTTCATTTGGATTAGCTGATCAGAGTTATTTAATAAATGGAGTTGAACAAGGTACTGGAACAGTAGAAATAAATAGTTTTGGAAATATTAATTTAAATATAGATTCTTTAAATGTAGTTAATGGAGATACTATTACTTTAAAAGCTGGATATTTATCTTATGATTATAAAGTAGTGGAAGGATGTTCTGATTATGTTATTCATTATGTTAATAAACTCGGAGGTTTAGATAGTTTAATATGTGAAGGAAAATCTATTATTAATAGACAAGCTCAATATACAGATGTATTATTAAATACAATTAATATATATCATAGTAGACAAATTAGAAATGATTTTGATAATACTAGATTACAAGCTTATATTACTAAATCTTATCAATTAAATACCCCGATTTTAACTTTAGAGGAATCAAAGAAAATGGATAATTTAATATTTTCTCCAAAAGTTTGGATAGAAGATTTAAATACTAAAACTATTACTGCTTGTTTAGTAAGAGATACTCAAATTACCGGTAAATGGAAAAGAGATGGTATTATACAGTATCAAATTAATTTAGAAGAATCACAATTAGAATATAGAAGAGGATGAGAGATATAAAATTAGAATTTAATATTGATAATCAGTGGATAGAAATTGATATTGATCAAAATACACAATTTATATTTAATATTCAAGGTAAAGATTATTCAAATCCTACTTATAATGATGTAGAATTTTCTAATACTGTTAGTTTACCTAGAACTAATAAAAATGAACAAACCTTTAGATTATTTTATAGATTAGATTCTGTAGGTATAAATACTAATATTAGAAGAAATTTTAGATTATATATTAGTCAAAGTCTTTATCAAATCGGATATTTTGAAGTAATAGGTTCTAATAAAGAACAATATAATATAAGATTATATGGATTACTTGGAGATTTCTTCTTAGGATTAAAAGAAGATGGAAGTAATACTGGAAAAGTATCTATGATGTTACCAGATTTATATAATGATGGTTATGGAGATGATTTTAGGCATAGAATTACTAAAGAATTTGTAGCGGGATTCTGGGATGATACTAAAGGGATAACTAATGATATGTATTCTTATTTTGGATATATTCCTACTTATCAAGGAGAATATGAAAATTTTGATTCATCTCAAATATTTCAAACTGGATTTGAATCAGCAGTTAATCCAGTATGGTGGTTAGATAATATTAGAAATTTAAAATATATACCAAATAGAGGATTAACTGAACACGAAAGAAGTGATACTTATAATCCAACAAATCCCGGAGAAACTGTACCAATCGGAACACCTAGATTTTTTGGAGAATATAGATCTTATTATCAAAAACCAATTGTTAAATTTTCTAAATTATTAGATCAAATTAAAAGAAGATATTTATATTATTATGGTTGGAATATTATATTAGATCCGGATTTTTTCAGATTAGATAATGACTATTATAATGAATTATGGTGTTTATTTGATAATTATAGTATTGAAGATAAATTAGAACAAAAAATTCCTAGTATTAATATTACTTTTCCACAAATTACTTCTCAAGGAGATAATGTTGCAGATCAATTTGTAGCTAATAATTCTATATTATTAAATACTAATGATATTTATTCAGTTAATTATAATTTAAAATATAATATAGCAGCAACTAATTTTGCTTCTATGTTACAAATTTTAAGTAAAAAAAATAATTTATTAATAAATTTACAATTAGCTCTTTATGATGGAACTAATTTAATTTCAGAATCAAATGTTTATCAAGATTTAAATAAAGATACAGTAAGAAATGAAAGTATATTATTTGGACAAGATAGTTTTTTACTTAATAGAAGTGATGAAGATACATTAGAATCTATAGAAGAAGAGTGGTATTTATCTTGCCCATTTAATTTTAATACATTTGGATTAACAAATCCACAATTAAAAATAACTATTAAATTAAATGGTACTACATATTGGAATACTGCTAATGATGATTCTGTTAATATATCAGCAGCATTATCATTAAGACCTTTAGATATTAATACTTTATTTATTAATGAAAATAAAGGTATTAGATCTAATACTAGAATTAGTTATAAAGATATTGTTAAAGAAAATATATCTTCATTAGATTTTTTACTTAGTTATTGTAAAATGTTTGATTTAAGATTTGTAATAGATGAATTTAATAAAACTGCAACAATAATGACAAGATCAAAATATTATAGTAATAAAGAAATAGTAGATTGGTCTAATAAAATTGATAGAACTCCAGAATTTCAAGAAGAATATACACCATTTCAATGGAAAACCGGGATATTTAAATATAATGATAATAATAGTAAATATGAAGAAGATTATTTAAGTAAAATTAAAAAAAGTTATGGATCACTAACTATAGATAATAATAATGAATTTCTTAAAAATGAAGAAGAATTATTAACTAATTTTATATTTGATAATATAATTCAAGCTTATGATTATTCTCAATATTATTATAGTAAAGGAATGAGTAATACTTATGAAGATGATAAAGTATTAGCTCATTTACAAACAAAAGATATTAAAAAATCTAATTTTGGAATAGGATTATTATTAAATAATAGTGAAAATAGAAGAACTAGTTTCTCATATAATATGATTATTACAGATGATCATCCGGAAATGTTAGAATATGGTTATTGTTGGACTTCTTTAGAAGGTTATTATATAACAGTTAATAAAATTCCTAATTTTAAAAGATTAGTTATTAAACAAATAAGTAGTGATAAATTATTATCTTTAAATTTTGGAAATCCATTAGTTTCTTATTCTGGAAATAATGATATAATTGAATCTCCAACTGGAACTATAACATTATATGAAAGATTTTGGAGAAGTTATTTAAGAGATTTATATAGTTATAATTCTAAAATAATAACTTGTAATATATTACTTAATGAATTAGATATTAAAGATATATTAAGAAAATTTGTAAGAATTGATAATACTCTTTATATTGTAAGTAAAATAACCGGATTTAATTATAATTCAGATATTAATAATGTACAAGTTGAATTAATATCAGTACAAAATATGGATAATTACACTAATATAAATTATTAAATGGCAACAGAAGAAATTAAAATTATAACCACAGTAGAAGATAAAGGTGGTCAACAGAAAATAAATAATATTACTGATTCTGTTACTAATTTAGGAGATAAAACTAAATCAATTTCCGGATCTGTAAATAATTTAGGAAATAGTTTAACAACTACTAGTAGTTCTGCTGGAAAAATGAGTGGAGCATTTGGAGGTTTAATTGGATCTTTAGGAAGTTTTATAAATCCGGCTACAGCAGTAATAGCTGCACTTACAGCAATATCTGCAGCAGTTGTTAAAGTAGTTAAAGAAATATCTGATTTTGCTAAAGAAGGATTACAGTTAGCTAAAACTGCAGAAGGTGTTAAAAATGCTTTTAATGCACTATCAGAATTACCAACTGGATATTTAGATAAAATAAGAGAATCTACTGGAAGATTAATTTCAGATTTTAAATTAATGCAAGCTACAGTTCAAGGTAGAGATTTTGGAATAGGTTTTGAACAATTGAATATTTTATTACAATTTGCTCAAGCTCAAGCTCTAAGAACTGGACAATCATTTGAAAAATTATCTGAAGATATTATTACAGCAGTAGGTAGAGGATCAGTTCAAATATTTGATAATTTCGGGATTTCAATATCTCAAGTTAACCAAAAAATGTCTGAAGGATTTACTAAACAAGCTGCTATGATAGCTTTAGTAGAAGAAAGACTTAAGAACTATGGAAAAATAGCTGAAACTAATTTAGATATTGAAACAAGAGCTAATAATGAAAGAGAAAGAACAGCTACAAGAGTAGGTGAATTATTACTCCCTTTCTCTAAATTTATGGCTTTCTTAAGAGAAAAAGTCTGGAAAGTAATTGGAAATTGGGTAAATACTGAACTTCCTAAAATTATTAATAAAGTAAAAATATCTGTTAAACAGTGGGTTGATTCTTTTAATGAAAGTTCGGAATTAAGAAAATCATTAGCTGGATTATATGTATCTATTAAAATACCTTTTGAATTTTTAATAAATAGTTTAAAAGTAGTATTAGGATTAATTGGATCTTTAGCATCTGCGATTGCTAATATGTCTAAAGGTTTTCAACAATTTTTAACAAGAGATTTTATTGGTGCTGCTATATCTATGGGTAAAGCTACTCAAGATTTAGTTGGAGGTTTATTAACTAATACAATAGGAGAATTTGGGGATTTTACAGATAGATTTAAAGAAACTGTAGAACAAGCTGAAAAATTAGCTAATGCTAAAATAGATTTATCTGGGTTAAATTTAAATGGAGGTAAAAATGAAACTACTTCTCCAACAAAAGTATTTACTACTCTTATAGAAAATGAAATTAAATCTTTATCAACGGAAGATCTAAAATCTTATTTAAATAATCCTAATGTAGATTTTAGTAGTAAAAAAGCAATACAGAATGAACTAAAGTTAAGAGAAAAAGCTAATAAATCTAAATCTAATCCTCAGAATGAAAAGATAAAAAATGAGTATAGACAAAATATAACCGGGTCTCAAGCTTCTGAAATATTTAAAAGTGGAACTGTAGCTGAAACTTCTTTTAAAGATTGGAGAGATAAAGATTTATTAGAATTACTTAATAATCCGAATATTACTAAAGATCAGAGATCTGAAATAATGTTAGAATTAGTAAGTAGGTACAATAAATCTGGAATGGTAGGAGATTTAGATAAATCTTTAGGAGTTAAAGATTTAGTTAATTCCGGGATGGATTCATTAAATGATTTAGGATCTAGTAGAGATTTATTAAAAGAACAAGCTGAAGTAGAAAAAGAAAGAGTAAGACTTTCAGAAGAAGCTGATGAAGCTATTTTTAAATCTAGACAACAATTAATGTATGCTCTATCTGATTTAACTTCTGTAGCTTCTGATATATTTGAAAGAGGTACTAATGAATGGAAGTCTTTACAAATAGCAAGTGCTACAATAGATACTTATGCAGCAGCATCAAGAGTATTAGCTCAACAAAATGGTGGAGCTATTGCTAGAATTGCTGCAGCTAGTGCTATTATTGCTGCTGGTTTACTTAATGTTAGACAAATAGTTATGACTGATGTTAATAAAAATGCTGCTCCACAAGTAAATAGAACAACTCCGAATATGCCTACTTTAATGTCTCCGATTCAAGAAACTAATACTAATATTAATCCTAATGATATTGATAGAATAACTCAAGATCAAAGAGTTTATATTTTAGAATCAGATATTCAAAAATCAAATAAAAAAGTACAAGTACAAGAATCTAAAATTAGATTTTAATAATTTAAATATCCTTAATTTTTATAATTGTTAGTTATAAAGATTGAGGGTATTTAATTTTAGTAAAAGAAAGAGTATGACAAAACAAGAAAATTTTAAAGGATTACCTATTTTTAATCTCATTATAGATGAATTTAATCAAGAAGATGGAGTTAGTGTTATGTCAATTGTTGAATCTCCGGCAGTAGAAAAGGATTTTATTAAATTATCAAAAACTTTTCAAAAATTATCTTTTAATGAAGAAAAGAAAATAGTTACTGGTGTAGCTTTACGGGCTAATTATCCTATATTAAGAGAAGGTTTTTATATAAAATTTGATAGAGATACTATTAGTAAAGTTGCTATTAAATTTCTTAAAGAAAATAAAGGTTCTTCTGTAAATATTAATCATAATGAAGATACAGATAATATTTTTTTAATTGAATCTTATATACTAGATGAAAATCATACTAATAAATTATTTTCTGATATAGAACTTGGAAGTTGGATTGTTAGTTATAAAGTAGATAACGAAGAAATTTGGAATAAGATTAAATTAGGTGAATTAAACGGTTTTAGTGTTGAAATAACCGGAATTAAAAAAAATCCAGAAGATATAGAACTGGAAGAAATATATAATATTTTAAAGAATATAGGATGAATACATTTTTAAAAGCAAGAATTAAACTTGCTAAACTCTTAAATATTCAGTTTGCTAAAGTAATGACTGATAAAGGAGAGTTAAGTTATGATTCAGAAGGAGAATTAATTGTTGGTACAGAAGTATTTATTACAGATGCTGAAGGTGTAGTTACAATTCCCGAAGATGGAGATTATTTATATGAAGATAAGATAATTACTATAGTATCTGGAGTAGTAACAGAATTAAAAGAAAAAGAAAATGAAATTGATGTATCTGAACCAGCAGTTGAAAACTTTGAAACGGAAGTGCAAACCTCCGAAGAAGAAATAGTTGAAGAAATGCAAATTTCTATTCAAGAATTTACAAGATTACAATCTGATTTTAAAGATTTAGTAAAAGTAGTAGATAGATTAGTAAGAGAGTTAAGAGATCAAGACTTAATTCTGCAGAAAGTTAGTGAAGACTTTCAAAAAGCAATTACAACTTCGGTAGCTAAAGCAGCTACAATTGAGGTAGAAGAGATTAAAAATAAATCTGCAGATAATTTTTATGCAGCAAGAAAATAATAATAATAAATATATAAAAAATTAAATTATGGCTTTAGACTATACTGGATTACAACAGTACGTACAAGACAAAGAAGGTCTTATTGGTAAATTGATTAATAAAGATACTGTACTTGGATTTTTAATGCCTCACGAAGGTTATCTTACGGGTCCAGCAGTTCTTAAATTGTTTAAAGGAGATGGTTCATTAGGTGATTGTTGTGCTGATCCTTCAAGTGCTTCTCCATTTGCAGAAGCTAAAGCAGATGTTGCTTGTATTGCTTCGGGAAATAGATTTTGTTTGAAAGACTTAGCTCAATATATTAGAGATGCTGGTATTCGTTTTACTGCTGGTAGAGAATCTGCTGGTTCAGTAGAAGAAGTTATTATGAATACAGAACTCGGAGCTGTAGCTTCAAGAATAGATACTTTAGTATTCCAAGGTGATACTACTTCAGCTAATGCAAATCTTAATAAAATAGATGGGCTTATTAAACAAGCTACAAATGCTACAGATTCAGTTAAGATAACTACTTCAGCTAATGCTTATGCTGCTATTGCAGAAGTTATTGCTACTCTTCCTTTGGAAGCTTGGAACTCTGAAATTGCTGTATTTGTAGGAATGGATGTTGCTGGAATGTTTAGAAATACACTAGTAGGAATGAATCTTTATAATTATAATGCTGGTAATGGAACTCCATTTGATAGTATGAATATGCCGGGATATGCTGGTGTTAAAATAATTCCTTCAAGAGGTCTTAATGGAACTGGTAAAATAATTGCAACTCCAATTGATAATGTACATTATCTTACTAATAGAGCTGATGACTATATGCAACTTTTCTGGGGTTACTCAGAATATCATAAAATGTATTATTGGAATATAGAATTTCTACTTGGTATAACATTCGGTTTTACTGATCAAGTAGTAATAGGAACTGCTCCAGCTGCTGGTTTATCTGGTGGATTTGGACTTCCAGTTTCAATAGTAAGTCCTTTGGATACTACTGGTGCAGTAGTTGTTTCTCAGTAATAATTAAAAATAAATAAAAATAAATATGGCAAACGGATGTTGCATAACACTTGCTGGTATTGTTAAAGATTGTGCTACTTCTATTGGCGGAATAAAAAAGGCTTATATTGCTTGTTCTAATGATGTTACTGGAGTAACTATTACAGATGATATGGTATCAGCAATTACAGCTTCTACTGGAGCTTTTAAAGAATATCAGTTTAAAAAAGAAACTGGTAACTTTATTACTACAGCAACTGTATCTGATTCTGGATCAGTTTTTTATTCTACTGATATAGTACTACAATTTTTAAAACAAGAAACAGCTAAAAGAATAGAAATAGCTGCTTTAGCAGTTGGTGATTTAGTTGTTATAATTCAAGATAATAATAATAAATATTGGTTGTTCGGTTCAGATGAAAATCCGGTTTCTTTAAGTGCTGGAACTGCTGAAACTGGTACAGCTTGGGGAGATTTTAATGGTTATAATATTACTCTTCAAGGAGTAGATCAAAATATGCCATACGAAGTAGAAAAATCAGCAGTAGATCAATTATTGAATACTGCTCCTTAAATTAAATAAAAGCCGGAGGAAGTATTTTCTTCCGGCTTTTTCTTTTTAAACACAATTAAATTTAAAAATATGGCTTGTAAAAATAATTCTAATAGAGAATGTGGTGGATTTGAAGTTAATGATTATGTTAACTTAGAATGTTTACCTACACAACCTTATTTAGATGCAGATGTATTATTAGGATTAGACGAAAATAACAATATAGGAGTTTTTGAAAAACCAGACTTTGGAGAAGTTGTTGAAGAACATATTCGGGATGTAGTAGAAGAAGTAATTGATGAAGAATTAGAAGATGCTGTAAATAATATTATAGATCCTCAAATTGATACAATTAATGAATGGATTTCTGATTTACAAAATAATAAAGTAAGTAAAAGTGGAGATACAATGACTGGAGAATTAATATTACCAGTTACTGCACCAACTTCTGATTATTCAGCAGCTACTAAATATTATACTGATACTAAAGTAGATCTTACTGGTGATAATATGACTGGTCCACTTACTCTTTATGGAGATGCTACAGAACCTTTAAATGCAGTTACTTTAAGACAAGTTCAACAACTTATTGAAGAAGGTAAATCTGACGCTTTAACATTTAAAGGATATATATCTCCAACTCAACCTACAACAGATTTAAGAGAGGGTAATTTATGGTATCAAAATACTATAAGTTCAACTGGTAAACCAGATACTAATTTTCCTTGGTTAGTAAGAACTTATACTAATGGAGCTTGGTCTACTACAACAACTTCTTATACACCGAATGCACTTGATTTATGGTCTGATTTAACTAATGAAAAAGGTTGGTATTATTTCGGGAATGATTGGAATCAATTAGATTTTAGTGGTTCTGAATTTGATCCAAATTATTTTACTGTTACAAATGGACAAGTAACTTTAAAAGATTTATCAATTGGAAATAATAAGATTGCTGATAATGCAAATATAAATATAGGTAAGATAAATCTTGCTGGAAATAATTCTAGACTTTCTTTATTAAATACTCCTTTAAATGGATCTTTTTTAATGTATCAAAGTTCTGGAAATACATTAATCTGGCAAACTCCGCTTACTCAATCAGATATAGATAACGGGGATGCTATGTATTCTAAAACTGTTAGCGGTAATTTATTAAGAAATAATCTTAGTAAAAAGGTTGATAAATTATATGGTGGACAAGTAGTTTATGCAGAAAATGAGTATGGAGATGAAGTAGGAATTATATATTCTGAATTTAACGATCCTAAAACTATAGTTCTTAGAAATAATGAAGGTAATTTACCAGTAAATGATGAAGTTTATGGAAATAATGCTATAGGTGCTATACAAGTAGATAATAAAATATCTGAAGCAATAAGTAGTATATCATTTCCACCGCCTTTAATCTATAGAGTAAATGAAATGTTTAATTTTCCATCTGAAGCTGAATTTGTTGCAGAATTACACAAAGGGGAAAATGAAGATGATCCACAGATGTTAATTCTTAGAGCTTATGATAATACAAATATTACTGCTCCACTTATTATAACTCCAGAATTTGGTTTTGGAGCAAAAGAAGATAGTTTAGTAACTATGTGGCAGACAGTAGAAAATCCGGATGGTTCATTTACAACAGAACCAGTAGTTATTAAAATAATTGCTGAAACTTCTAGTTCTAAATGTCAAATAATTATTCCAGAAACTGTTAATAAAATTAATTTATTTTATTTCGTAGGACAAAAAGTAGGAGCTAGTTATTGGGTAGATGTTAATAATGTTTATCATTCATTTGATAGATCTAATACTCCAATTAATAATTTCTCTAATTCAAGAACAACTACATCAGTAACTATTAATAATGTTACAGTTAATAAATCTCAAGTTTTAGAAATTAGTTTTGGAGATAGTTATTTAGAAACTACTTCTATACTATCTTGGTTTATATCTGGCTATTCTAGTTTAAGAAATATTATATTAGATGGATTAACAAATGCTACTACTGTACAAATCGGATTCTTACCTCATAATCCAAATTTAGTAGTAGATTTTACACCTTTAAATAAATTAACTCATATTGGTACTGAATTTGCTAGAGGTTCTACTTCTATTACTGATTTTTCTAGTTTAAATCTATCATTAGTAAATACAATCGGGAATTATAGTTTTGGAGAAACCGGAATTATAAAATTTGCTCCTCAAGCTATAGGAATAAATCAAATTGAAACTAGTATATGTTGGATATGTTCTGAATTAAAAACAGTTGATTTTAGAGGAATACCTAATTTAAATAGATTCGGAGATAGTAACTTTTTTGGTTGTAGAAAATTAGATACTATTTATATAGGAAGTATTAATTTTAATAATGTAACTATTACATCATCAACTAATAATACTAGTTTTGGACAATCAGTAAATAATGGAATTATATATGCTGATAATTTAACTCTTGGTAATACTTTTAAATCTAAGTTTTCTAATCTATCTAATTGGACAGTTCAAATAACACCTTAATAATAATAAAATATGGACGTAAAAATAAAAACTAGTAATCCGGATTATGGATCAGAAGCGGTTAATTTAGATACTTTAAATAGAGTTGTAGCACAAATTCCTCCTCCACCTTCTCCAACAATATATCGCATCAATGAAATGTTTAATTTCCCTTCTGATGCAGAATTTATTGCAGAACTACATAAATCTGAAAACACTTCTGAATCAGATTTTGTAATTCTTAGAGCCTACGATAATACTGACATAACAGCCCCATTAACAATTGAACCAGAATTTGGATTTGGTGCTAAAGAAGATAGTAATGTTGTAATGTCTCAAGCGATTAAAAATGATGATGGAACATTTAATATTACTAATCAAGTAATAGAAATAGTTGCTGAAAATCCAGTTAATAAATGCCAAATTAAAATACCAGCAGAGTGTGATAAGATAAACCTTTTCTATTTTGTTGGACAAAAAGTAGGAGCTAGTTATTGGGTAGATGTTAATAATGTTTATCATTCATTTGAATTAGAAAATACACCTCTTTCTTCCTTATCTACTAATCTTGATATACCTACTGTTACAATTAATGGTGAAACGGTTGTTAAAAATACAGTTAAAAAAATTGTATTTGGGGATAGTTATCTTACTTTAACTGGCACTATACCACAATATTTTATATCAAGGTTTAGAGGATTAACGGATGGTGTGGATTTTTATGGATTACAGAATGTAACCGGTATAGGAAGTAATTTTATAGATTCATCTTCTATGGTTAATAAATTTGATTTTTCAGTCTTTACCAAAGTAATAACTATTAATGATTATTTTATATCAAGTTATACTGATACTTCAAACCCAGACTATATTTCATATTTAACATTTTTAGATTTATCTAATTTCATATCTTTAACCTCAGTTGGTAATCGATTCCTTAATAATGTGCGCAATTTAAAAGAAATACAAATAGGTAATATAGACTGGTCTACTATAACTATTGGGGTAAGTAGTTTTATAAACATACCTAATGTCTCTACCTCAACTCTTTATGCAGATTCTCAAATTTTAGCTGATAATTTTAAAGCTAAGTTTCCACAGATAAGTAATTGGTCAGTAGTTATTAATAGTTAAAATGGAGAATAATTAATTACTAATAATAAATAAATAAATCCTCATTAGAAGCAATTCTTTTGAGGATTTATTATTTTTAATAAAAAATATTGATAAAATATTGATTTTAAAATTACTATTTTTTGTTATAAATTCTATTGGTATTTAATATTAGATTCCGGAAAATTAAAGATAAATTCTGGAAAATTTAATAAAAGTCTATTAATTAAATATAAATTAAATATGGTTATAACAGAACAAAAGAAATTTATACTTAATGTTCCAATATTAGATTATTTAGATATAGGAGTTCAATTAATAATTCAAAATTCTTATACTAAACAGATTTATATTCCGGAAATTGAGTATATTTTTGATAACAAAATTAGAGCTAAATTTTTAGTAACACTTCCAGATTGTGATTTCGGATATTATGAATATTATTTAGTAAATTATCATAATTGGAAAGTAGAAGATATTTCTGAGGATATTGTTAAAGATTCAATAAGAGCAGCTAATATAGAAGCTATTAAGATTAAAGAAAAATTAATTATAATAGGTAATACTATGATTGTTAATAAAGATTTCTTTGTAAATCCAAATAAAGGAAATAAATGTACTCAAGGTATTTATAATAAATTAGATATTTATAATCGCGGAATACTTAATTATTCGGATTCTAATTGTAAACATATAAAAATTAAAGAATATAGTAATAAATCAAATATAATTCAATATGGAGAATAAAAATAAATTAAATTTTTCAATAGTAGATGAATATAAATATAATCCAGTAATAGCATCAGAATCTTTAAATAAAGGCACAGATATGGTAAATTGGGGAGATAATAATCAATATCCGAATTATCTTTATGATCTTTATTCAAATTGTGCTACATTACAATCTATTATTAATGGTAGTGCTGATTATACTTTCGGAGATGGAATTGACTTAATAAATCTACCAGAATCTTTTAAACAAATAAATTCTGAGGGTCAGACAATAGAAAATGTTATTTATAAATTATGTCTTGATTACTGGATATTCGGAGGTTTTGCTTTTCAAATTATTTATAATACATTTCATCAGATTACTGAAATAATTTATTTAGATTTTAGAAAATGTAGAACTTCTTATAAAGGTGAATATATTTATTATTCAGATAAATTTGGTCATTATGGAAGTAAGACTCAAGCATTAAAATTTAATAAATTTGATCCTAATAATTTAGAATGTAATACTCAAGTTTATTATTTTAAAGGTAATAAAACTAGAGGGGTTTATCCAATTCCAGATTATTCTGCTGCAATAGTAAGTGCTGAAACTCAAATTGAAATACAGAATTTTCATTATAATACAATTAAAAATAATTTTAATGCTAATGGTATTATAAGTTTTAATAATGCCGGAAATGTAGATCAAGAAACTAGAGAAAAAATAGTAGATAGTATTATTGATAGTTTTTCTGGATCTCAAAATGCGGGAAGATTTATGGTTACTTTTGCAGAAGATTCTGAGAAAGCTCCTACTTTTACTAGGATTGCAGATGATGAATTTGATCAAAAATATCAATCTTTATCAACATCTACAAGAGATAATTTATTTATAAGTATGAGAGCAATACCAGTTTTATTTGGTCAAACAGTACAAACCGGATTTAATACTCAAGAATATAAAGATGCTTTTAAACTTTATAATAAAACTGCTATTTTACCTAAACAAAAAGATATTGAAAGAATCTTTAGCAATATATTTAAAACTAAAGTATTAACATTTAAACCTTTTACAATAGAATATGAACAATAAAATACTTTTAATATCAGTAAATAAAATTAAGAAAGATTCTTATTTAGATGAAAATGTTTCTGATGATAAAATAAGAATCGCGATTGAATTTATACAAGATTCAATAATTGAAAATGTAATAGGAACATCTCTTTATAATACTTTAATAGAATTTATTGAAAATCTAAATAATCAAACCGAATTAGAAGGGTGCGATTGTGCACTTTTAGATTTACTTGATAATTATATAGCTCCTATATTTTTATATGGAGTTCAAGCGGAATTAAATATTCCTTTATCTTTTAAAGAAAGAAATATTGGTAATTTTCAGATTCAAGATGAAAGAATTTCCGGAACTCAGCTTAATGATATTAAGTATCTTAATCAATATTATATTAATAAACAAGAATTTTATATTAATAGATGTATAGAATTTTTAAAATGTAATATAGAATGTTTTCCAGAAATTAGAGATTGTGGTTGTAGCTGGTGTAAATCTGCTTTTAATTCTCATACTTCGAATTTAGGAATTGTTTTTTATAAACCTAATTTTACTAGAAAAAGATGGAGGAGATGAATTATTATCAAATAATTAAACTATTTAAAGAAAGATCTTTAAAACATCCTTTTGTAAATAGTTTCTATACTGATATTTATTCAGTAACTGGAAGAGAAAGTGATATTAATTATCCGGCAATTATAATAACTCCTAATGAATTTGTAATAAATAATCCTATATCTACTTTTAATTTTAATATTTTATATGTAGATAGAATGACTGAAGATAGATTAAATAGTATAGAAATCCAATCAACTGGAATACAGACTATTAATGAAATAATTAATACATTTGAATTAGATAATTCATTTACTATTAATATTTTTAAAGATCAATTTGCAGATTTATGTGCTGGTGCTGTTGCTAATATTGAATTAATAGTTAGAAATCCAGTAGGTTATTGTTATGAAGAAAATGAGAATGATTGTCTTAAAAACTGTGAATAATGATCCCTTTAAAAGTTCAATATATAATAGCAGTATCTTTAATATTCGCTGGAATAGTACTTTTATTCTGCGGAATTTGGATACCTCCGGTTGGTGTTATTCATACTTCAATATTAATAGCATTTGGTGAAATACTTACATTTGTAGGAGCATTAATAGGTGTAGATTATAAATATAAATTTAATAAAGATAAATAATGTCAGCAGTAAAAGTTTTTATTACAAATTACAAAAATTCAGTTGGTGCGGTAGATACTTATGCAGATTTACCGCAAAATAAATCAGATTTTGTTAGTAAAGGTTTAATAGAACCTAATGATGGAGATATAATAACAGTACTTATAGATGAAACACAAGGTGGTAGAGAAGTTAGTTATACTATAAAAATAGCTGAAGATGGAACTGTAACTTATATATCTCCAAAAGTACAAAAAAATTATCAAGAACAAACAAATATAGCTCAAATTGGACAAGTGCTTGTAGGAGGTAATCCGGTAGGTACATTCGGAATTAAACCAGTTGATAATATAGTTACTCAAAATAGTAATAATCTTATTACTAGTGGTGCTGTATTTAGCTCATATAATAATTTAAAAAATTATACTGACTCCAAAATTGCAGAAATTGAAATCAGTTCTGGATTAGAATTCCAAGATTTACCTTCTGATTCTAAACCAGTAGGACAAGGACAATCTGGAATAATTTATGTTCAGCCTAATGGAATAATGTGGGGATGGTCTACAAGTCAGCAAGACTATATTCAAATTAATGGACTTACAGATTTAACAAGTATTAATACAGCTATTAGTAATTTACAAAGTGATGTAGCTAATTTAAATACAAATTTATCAAATTTTATTGTTAAAATAAATACTCCTTTAATAGTTTATGCTAATGATAATTATGGTAATCCAATAGGTATTAAATATACTGTAATTCCCGATATTAACACAATTCCTTTAAGAGATACTTCCGGAAATATTCAAGTTCAGCCTAATGTTACTGGAAATAATGCTATTGGTGCTAGTCAAGTTAATTCTTTAATATCTCAAAGTACTGGAACATTTCAATCGGATATTAATAATCTAAATTCTGAAATAGATTTAATTGAGAATGCTATAACTGCAATGAATACAGCAATTGCATCAGCTATTGAATTAGACCATCAAGTTGTAGATACTGAATATCAAACTCAAGTTAATACTCCGATTGATAAAAATACTACTGAACAATTAGTAACAGCTACAGAATTAAGTAAACATTCGGAAAGAGATTTAACTATGATTAGTTATACTTTTAATACTTTAAATAATACTATTGGAAATTTACAAAATCAAATTTTAGATATTAAATCAACTATTGATAATAAAAAATTAGATTCAAATAGTGTTGATATAAAAAATATTACTTATAATGTTAATAATTCATTAGGTGGTAGAATTAGTGGTATAGGTTATGTTCTATTAGGTGTATTAAGTATTAGACTTGTTAGTACTGGAATTATTGATATAACTTCAAATACTGAGACTACTAATGTTTATGATAATACTAGTTTATTAACTGTAGGTGCAGCACAACCAATTACTCTTGATGTTAATAATGGTGATATAATAGTTAGTTCTGGAATGGATTCATTAATATTTACACCATATATTCCAGCTTAAACTTATTAACCGACATAACCGTACAAATAGTTGTCTAAACAACTGTTTTAAATGAAATTATTATGAAACCATTTATTAAATTACTGATGTCAGCATTTGATGAAGACCCTCCACTAGATAAGCTTTGTATAAGACGTATTGCTGGATTTTTAGGATTCGGAGCATTTATCGTATTTATAGCTCTGGGAATAAATCATACAGCAATAGACTTATTAGCAATACTATCAGCTAGTTTAATGGGTTTAACTACAATAGATAAATTTAAAAATAAAAAAGAGGGGCTTTAATACCCCTCTTTAACATCAAATAATACCGAAAATTTCTAAAAGTAACATAATTAAGAATGTTACAATAAAAATAATAGCTCCAATCTCCACTCTATCAAAAAACCATTTAAACTTACGTTGGAGTCTTTTTAATTCATTTTTCATTAGTCAAAGTTTTGAATTATTACTACTGTATCCCAAGGTTTTACATCTGTATCAAAACAAATCGGGATTCTTTCTTCTTCGATTGGTTCTTTATGATTACAAGAAGTAAATACTAAAATTAACTTTACTACTATAAAAGTAATAACTCCCGCGATAATCATTCTTTGAATAATCTTTACTTTTTTGTCCATAATTTCAATTTTTAAATTAATATTAGTTATCTCTCTAACTCTAAAGTAAAGATATAGATAAAAAATCAATCTTACAAATTATTATAGTTAAAAATGTCGAGAAAAATAAATAAAATCATATTACACTGTTCTGCAGAACCTTCTGGTAGAAATACAGATATTAAAACAATACAAAAATGGCATTTAGATAGAGGATTTAATACAGTTGGTTATCACTATTTTATTAAAGAAGATGGAACTGTACAAATTGGGAGGTCAGAAGAAGTAATCGGAGCTCATTGTCAAGGAGAAAATTCTTATTCAATAGGAATTTGTTACGGAGGTGGATTAGATGAAAATATGCAACCTTTAGATACTAGAAATGATGAACAAAATAAATCATTATTTCTATTAGTAAATAGTTTGCTAAAAAAATATAATTTAACAATAGATAACGTTTATGGACATTATCAATTTGCAAACAAAGCTTGTCCGAGTTTTAAAATTGAGAAGTTTCAAAATCAGTTTACTGATTATCTTACTTCTCTTAGTAAATAGTTGTAAAAGTAAAGTATATATTCCAGTAACTGAATATAAAACTGAGTATTTAGAAAAAATAAAGAGAGATTCAATATATCAATTAGATAGTATCTTTATAAAAGAATATTTAAAGAATGATACAGTATTTATTACTAAAAATAGTTTTAAATATAAATACTTAGATAAATTGATTATAGATTCAATTATTATTAAAGATTCAATACCTTATAAAGTTGAGGTTATAAAAGAGATTGAAGTAAATAAGATTTCGGGATTCCAGAATTTCCAAATTTGGTTAGGTAGAATATTATTAATTATTTTATGTGGATTCCTATTTTTTAAGATTAAATTTTAAATCAAAAATCCCCGTTACTCTCTAGTTTCGGGGATTTTCTTTTGTTTAATTAATCAAGTACTGAGCAATTAAAGATACAACTAAACCAACTATTGCTCCAAGCAATAAAAGAATAATTACTTTAATCGGCTCTTTTTCAATAAATTTCTTCATAATTTCAATATTATATCAATTATATAATCAACTATTTGATTACATAGTAAAGATATAGATAATATAATTATTATGCAATTATTTCTTGTTAAAGATTATTAATAACTAAGATTTTCTTAGAAAAAGTCTTGCTAAATATAATTTTTAAAGATTTTAAAAAATTTATTTTTTATGTTCCAGAGAATTAACTATCTTTGTAATATCAGATTAGAAAATATAATAG
>QMCD01000521.1_pt1 | contig 26699 bp, 27 predicted proteins | sample 1821841 | NCBI WGS metagenome assembly QMCD01 (sample SAMN01991225, study PRJNA193472) | Termite gut metagenome, whole genome shotgun sequencing project. | isolation source: worker | host: Macrotermes natalensis | reverse complement strand
GTGATCGCCGCCGTCAGCGTCGTCTTCCCATGATCAACGTGTCCTATCGTACCTACATTCACATGCGGCTTCGTCCGCTCAAATTTTCCTTTGGCCATTTCACCGACTCCTTTTATCCAAAAATCGTGTTTAAACTCTGTCGACCAATATCATGATCGGCGGTGTTCGTGGTGCCCATGGCGTGGATTGAACACGCGACCTCTCCCTTACCAAGGGAGTGCTCTACCACTGAGCTACATGGGCGAATCAAGCACATCAAATGGTTCGCCACATCAAATCCACTACCATGCCAAGCGCGCAAACGCCAACATGGAGCGGGTGAAGGGAATCGAACCCTCGTCGTAAGCTTGGAAGGCTTCTGCTCTACCATTGAGCTACACCCGCACATTCACCGGGATCGACGCCATCCCATCACTTTACGCAACTTGCACTGCCATTTCAAAGGCTTATCGCTTATACCGTAAGCGCAAACCTTGGTGGAGGGGGAAGGATTCGAACCTTCGAAGGCTGAGCCGGCAGATTTACAGTCTGCTCCCTTTGACCGCTCGGGAACCCCTCCAGAGAAAGCATCGGATTGTAGCCTCAGCCGAACGGCAGGTCAAATTTTGTCTGTCAAAAAAGGGCAAAAAGTGCTACTTTGCTTTAAGGCAGCAATCAGACGTTAGAATCGCTCGTCACAACAACCTCATTGACATATTTATGTATGTAATCCTTCCCCGATAATGATGAAAGAAGACTTCAATACGTTGGCCACCCAGTTAATTCAGGTGCAAACAGAATTAGGCGCCCGGCAAAACAATTTTTTCAAGGCGTTATTGGACGGAGTCAATATCGAATTTATGCTGACTCCGGCCGCCGAAAAAATGGTCAAAGATGCTGGTGTGACCAATATTCAGTTTTCGCTGCCCGGCGTTTTGCTGTGGCCAGCCTCCGGCGATGAGCTTGCCATCGAAAGCAACGGTGTGGAACTGGTGTTTACCGTGTTATCGCGCAGATTGCGTTTGATGGATGGGAAGCCGCCGACAATTGTTTTCCGTGTCGATCAGTACAAAAGCGGAAACAACGGCCGATCCTGTTTTTTCAAACCAACCGAAGAAAGTGAACGCTAACTACCATCGTTATCATTGATATCTACATACGGATTTCTATAGATAATTGTTAGAATAAATATCCACTCTCCATATGACGTGATTCTCATGCAATCCCTTTGTATTTTCTGCGGCGCCGCTCATGGTGCCAGCCCGACATATACCGAAGCAGCGGCACAATTTGGCCGTGTATTGGCCAAACGCCGCATCGAAATGGTTTGGGGCGGTGGGCAAGTCGGGTTAATGGGTGTTGTTGCGGATGCCGTGCTCGCTGACGGCGGCGGCGTTTACGGCATCATCCCCGACTTCATGGCGAAAAAAGAGCTGGCGCACCCGAAAGCGCAAACGATGGTCGTCGTCGATTCCATGCACGAGCGTAAAGCGTTGATGGCAGAAAAAGCCGAAGGCTTCGTCGCGCTCCCGGGCGGCTTTGGGACGCTGGACGAGTTATTCGAAATCATCACTTGAGCACAATTGCATATTCATCATAAGCCGATTGGCTTACTTAACATTTCCGGTTTTTTTGATCCGTTGCTGGCGATGATGCATCATCTGGCAAAGCAAAAATTTGTTTTGCCGGAACATGTTGATATGTTACACGTCCACAGTGCGCCGGAGGCATTACTGGACGCCATGTCGAACCATCATCCTATCGAAGGTGATTGGACAAGCAAAGTATCACGCAAACGCATTCCTATCCGTTAAACTTCCTTCCCAAAATATCCTGATTGCCGATCATTGGCGAGTTCGCTTTCGGCATAACAATCGACCCCGATAGGAGAAACACGGATGGGCCAAACCAAAACCAGGCATAAAGAATATTCGCTTTTTCTTGCCGTTCCGGCGTTATTGGTTCTGATTTTTTTCTACAAAACGGACCATCTGGCGCTAATCGCCGGCATTAACCTACTGGCTTTGACGGCAATTATCTACAGTGCGTTCAGTGTTGTTCGTCATGCTGACGTTCTTGCGCATCGCTTGGGAGAACCTTATGGCTCGTTGGTATTAACGCTCTCTGTCGTTGTGCTCGAAGTCAGCCTGATCTCGGCGCTGATGGCCGCGGGCGATGCCGGACCGACACTGATGCGTGATACGCTTTATTCGGTAATCATGATCGTCATGAGCGGTTTGATCGGTGTTTCGCTTCTGCTCGGCGGACGTAAATTCGCCACACAGTATTTCAATCTGAGCGGCGCCAAACAATACCTGACCGCCATTCTCCCGCTGGCCATTATCGTGCTTATTCTTCCCGCTGCAATCAGCGATAACGGCGTATTTACACCGACACAAAAGATTATTGTGTCGCTGATTTCGGCGGGAATGTATGGCGTTTTCCTAGTCATACAAACGCGTACCCATCAATCTTTGTTTGTATACGAGCATGAAGATGAGGATCCCTCCGACCATCACGGCAAGCCGTCCGCGCATGGCAATGCTTGGCACGCCGCATGGCTGCTCGGTCATCTTATTTTTGTGGTTGCGTTAACCAAACTCAACGCAACGCCGCTCGATAAATTGTTATCGGCAATAAACGCCCCAGCGCAGGCAACCGGTTTTCTGGTTGCACTGTTGGTGTTATCGCCGGAAGGCTTGGGCGCGTTGCGGTCCGTACTGCGTAATCAGCTACAGCGCGCGATCAATCTTTTCCTGGGATCAATATTGGCCACCATTTCATTGACCGTACCTACAGTCACGATCATTGCGTTGATCACCGGAAAGGAACTGATATTTGGCTTGTCAACGCCCAACATCATTATTTTGTTATGTGCGTTGCTCTTGGCACAAAATTCATTTTCGACAGGCAAAACCAATGCGCTTAACGGTACAGCGCATTTAGCGCTGTTCTGCGCTTATCTAATGGTATTGATGATTTGATGATTTTCTACTCGCTTGGTAATTTGCCGTTAAAAAAACGCGCCGAAAGGCGCGCTTTTTTTGTTGCTTTTATAAATTACTTGACCGCAAGTTTCTTTTGGACATCCGGCGCTCTTTTCGGCAATGTCAAAACGAGCACTCCGTTTTCATAACGTGCATCTGCCTTTTCTTCGTCGATATCGTGCGGTAGTTGCAATACCCTTTGCATTTTCCCGTAAAAACGTTCACGATGAAGCAACTTGTTGTTTTCATCTTTCTTTTTTTCGCTATGCTTTGTTTCAGCGCTGATCGAAATGACACTGCCTTCGATCGAAACGTCAATATTCTCTTTACTGACGCCGGGAATTTCCGCATTGATCACATATTGATTCGGCTTTTCGTGCACGTCGATTTTAATACTCTGCTGTAACGCTTGATCAAGCTCCACCGGCTGCACGAAAAAACCACTCAATAAATCATCCATATTCTTGAAAGGGTCGCGCCACAGCATGTGCCCTTGCCCATGCTTTGTTAAATATTTACCATTCATAAAACCTCCTTTACTATGACTCCATTTCACGTTTACGAACCGCTGGTACCCTATAGATAAGAACCTATTGCGATGCTTCAAGGTGATATGCGTAACTGCTTTTTGTGCCATCTACCACGCCCTAAAAATTTAATATAACACATTGATTTTATTTAAATAAATCATCAAAACCATGCTGACGCACTGTATTACCCCAGTGGTTGCAATATAAAAAAATAACCGAATAACTTGCTTCACGATGGTTTACTCCGTACTATCGCACGCCAGAGAGTCCCCTTTTTTCGCGCCCGACGACCAAAAATCGTCAGCCAATACCGAAACGAAAGAATCATGAAAAGTCTGATCATCGCTGAAAAACCGTCGGTAGCAACGGATATTTCGCGAGCGCTGGGCGGATTTACACGCCATGGCGATTATTATGAAAGCGACGAGTATGTTTTATCGTCAGCAGTCGGCCACCTGCTTGAAATCGGCATGCCTGAAGATGAAGAGGTCAAACGCGGCAAGTGGACTTTTGCGCATTTACCGGCAATTCCTTCTGAATTCGCACTAAAGCCAATCCCCAAGACCGCAGACAGGCTCAAAACACTGCTAAAACTCATTAAACGCAAAGATATCGGCGAATTAATCAACGCCTGCGACGCCGGACGTGAAGGTGAATTGATTTTTCGTCACATCACCAATTTTTCCAAAACCGCCAAACCGGTCAAACGCTTGTGGTTGCAATCGATGACGGCAACCGCCATCCGCGACGGCTTCGACATACTGCGCAACGATGAAGAGATGCAACCGCTTGCCGAAGCTGCCGCGTGCCGGTCAGAATCGGATTGGCTGGTCGGCATCAACGGCACGCGTGCGATGACTGCGTTCAACTCAAAATCCGGCGGTTTTCAGCTGACTACTGTCGGGCGTGTCCAAACACCGACATTGGCTATTCTGGTTGAGCGTGAAAAGAAAATCCGCGCTTTCGTGCCGAAAAACTACTGGGAACTGATCGGTACATTTTCAGTCGACTCGGGCGAATACACCGGACGTTGGTTCGATGAAAAATTCAGCAAAAAAGAAGACGCCCCCGAATTGCGCGCCGAACGGATCTGGAACGAATTTAAAGCCAAGGAAATCGAAGCACGTTGCTCGGGGAAAAAGGCAACGACTGAAGAGGAGTCCAAACCTTCTACGCAAAATTCGCCATTGCTTTATGACCTGACCACATTGCAACGCGAAGCCAATTCACGTTTCGGTTTCTCGGCGCGTACGACACTTTCGCTGGCACAGGCCTTGTATGAAAAACACAAGGTGCTCACTTATCCCCGTACCGATGCCCGCGCTCTTCCTGAAGATTACGTCAACACCGTCAAGCAAACGATGAAGATGTTGAGCGCCAGCGATGCTTACGGCACTTTGGCCAATGAAGTCACCAAACAAAAATGGGTACGACCAAACAAGCGTATCTTTGATAACAGCAAAATTTCCGATCACTTTGCCATTATCCCGACACTGTCCGCGCCAAAAAATCTAAATGAACTGGAGGCAAAGCTTTACGACATGGTCGTTCGCCGTTTCTTGGCAATTTTTTATCCCGCCGCCGAGTTTATGTTGACCACACGCATCACGCGCGTCGGTGAAGATGCTTTCAAAACCGAAGGAAAAATACTGGTGCAACCCGGTTATCTTTCCGTGTACGGCAAAGAAGCGCAGCAAGACGACTCCTCTTTGGTGCCCGTGAGAAAAGGCGAAAAAGCGCAAACCGCGAAAGTCGATGTCAACGCGCAAACTACGCGCCCGCCTGCCCGCTTTACGGAAGCGACGCTGCTTTCCGCCATGGAAGGCGCGGGCAAAACCATCGAAGACGAAGAATTACGTGCCGCAATGCGCGAAAAAGGACTAGGCACACCGGCAACACGCGCTCAGATTATTGAGGGGTTGATTCTTGAACGCTACGTTTACCGGGAAGGTAAAGAGTTGATACCGACAGCCAAAGCGTTTTCATTGATGACTTTGTTGCACGGTTTGGGAATTCCTGAACTCTTTTCACCGGAACTGACCGCCGAATGGGAATATAAGCTCAACGAAATCGAGCGCGGGCGCTCCAATCGTAAAACTTTTATGCGCAACATTGTCAAAATGACACAGCACATTGTCGCACAGGCAAAAAATTACGAGAGCGATACCATTCCCGGCGATTTCGCGACACTGCACGAGCCTTGTCCGAAATGCGGAAGCGAAATTCACGAAAAATATAAAAAATTCCAATGCATCAACCCAAAGTGCGATTTTGCCTTCTGGAAAATCATGGCAGGACGGCAGATCGAGCCCATCGAAGCGGATATTTTGATAAAAACACATGAAATTGGCCCGCTTGATGGTTTCCGCAGTAGGCAAGGCCGACCATTTTCGGCCCGCATCATTTTGAACGACCATTGCGAAGTCGTTTTTGATTTTGACAGCGATAACACCGATTCTGGCGAACCCGTCGATTTCAGCGATCAGATATCGCTTGGGAAATGTCCCAAATGCGGCGCCCATGTTTATGAACGCGGTAATACTTACATCTGCGAAAAAGCCGTCGGTGCGGACAAAACTTGCGATTTCCGCACTGGAAAAACTATTTTGCAGCGCGAAATTACCCACGAACAAATTATCAAACTCCTAAAAGAAAAGAAAACCGATTTATTGCAATTTGTTTCGGCACGGACACGCCGATCGTTCTCTGCTTACCTTGTGGTACAGCCGGATGGCAAAATTGGCTTCGAATTTGAAGCACGCGCCGAAGGAGGTAGTAAAAAAGGCTCGCGTTCTGCCACACCATTGCGTGTACTCGGCAAACATCCGGACGACAATGAGCCTGTTGAGCTGTTTAGTGGTCGCTATGGACCTTATATCAAGCATAACGGCGTCAACGCTACAGTAACTGCCGCCTTCGACCCGCAAACAATCTCGCTGGAAGAAGCCATTGCATTACTCGCCGCAAAAGAAGAAGGCAGCGGCAAACGCATAACAAAAAAAACGGCAAAGAAGGTGGCCAAAAAGGCGGCAAAAACAGTGGTCAAAAAAACCGCTAAAAAAACAGCACCAAAAACTTCGGTAAAAACAACCGCCAAAACCACTACGAAAAAAACGGCGAAAAAGACTGTGAAAAAAACCAAAAAATAATATGTTTATGATTTATCTGTTTCAAGATTAAGCAAGGAGAATAGTGGATGGGTCGCAATGAAATTCTTTTTGAGCGCGCGCAAAAAACAATTCCGGCCGGTGTCAACTCCCCGGTTAGGGCGTTTCGTTCGGTCGGCGGCGTGCCGCGTTTTATCGAACGCGGCGAAGGCGCGTATCTTTGGGATGTCGACGGCAAAAAATTAATCGATTATGTCGGCTCTTGGGGGCCGGCGATTGTCGGGCATGCACACCCGGATGTGGTGCGCGCTGTCAGCGAACAGGCCAAAAAAGCATTATCGTTTGGCGCGCCCACCGAGTTAGAAATTGAACTCGCTGAATTATTATGCGCGCGTTTGCCGTCGCTCGATATGGTCCGGCTGGTATCGTCCGGAACCGAAGCGACCATGAGTGCATTGCGTCTTGCCCGCGGTTTTACCGGGCGCAGTAAAATTGTGAAGTTTGAAGGCTGCTACCACGGGCATGGCGACAGCCTGCTGGTTAAAGCGGGATCGGGTATGTTGACTTTCGGGCAACCGTCTTCTGCCGGTGTTCCGGATGCCATCGCCAACGAAACATTAGTGCTGCCTTATAACGACTTGGATGCCGTTGCCGACATGTTCAAAAAAGCGCCCGATGAAATTGCCGCACTGATTGTCGAACCCATCGCCGGCAATATGAACTTGGTGCAGCCGAAACCCGGTTTTCTCGAAGGCCTGCGTACACTATGTGATGCATACGGTACAGTATTGATTTTCGATGAGGTAATGACTGGATTTCGTGTCCACCCGCAATGCGCACAAGGATTATTCGGTATCAAGCCGGATCTGACGACACTGGGCAAAGTAATCGGCGGCGGTATGCCGGTTGCCGCTTTTGGCGGACGACGCGACATCATGGAATATATCGCACCGCTTGGCCCTGTTTATCAGGCAGGCACTTTGTCCGGAAACCCGGTGGCAATGGCGGCGGGACTGGCAACAATGAAACTGATTGGCGAGCCTGGTTTTTTTGAACGTTTGGCGGCAACGACGCAAAAACTGGTTACCGGGATGCAACAGGCGGCGCGGGAAATAAATATCCCGTTTTGCGCCGCATCGGTCGGCGGCATGTTCGGCCTTTACTTCGCGCCGCAAATTCCCACCTCCTATCAAGAAATCATGGCCTGCGACGTGAGCCACTTTAATCGCTTTTTCCACGCCATGCTCGATCAGGGAATTAATCTTGCACCGTCGGCATTCGAAGCGGGATTTGTGTCGGCGGCGCACAGCGATGCTGATATTGACGCCACTATCGAAGCGTCTCGAAAAGCCTTTGCGCTGTAGGCTGCTTATCAGCGGTAACCTATATTAAAGCGACGCAAATTTTAGCGTCGCTTTTTTCTGATGGATACCGCTGCATTTAGACTACAATGTATTAAAACACTGTTGCCTTGACTGCATGTTTTCTCTTTTTGCCCAGGGTTTTCGTTATCCGTTTCGCGGCCTGCATTTGCTTTTGCATCCCGAGCTGCGCGCTTTGGTATGGTTGCCGATCCTTATCAACACGGCACTTTTTGGCTTCGGACTCTACTGGGCCGGCAACAGCGCTTATGCGCAACTTCGTCAATGGTTATCGGTACTTCCTGATTGGCTCTCTTGGTTATCATGGTTGTCTTGGCTTATTGTCCCGCTATTTGCCTTAAGCGCCATTTTGGTTTTGTTTTACAGTTTTACCGCTGTCGCCAATATCATCGCATCACCCTTTAATGGCGTTCTTGCCGAGCGCGTCGAAGATTGGGTGACCAATCATCAAACGCCACGCCCCGAACAGCCATGGTGGCGCGATGTACTTTATGCACCCTTTGGAGAATTACGCAAGCTCGGGTATTTTATCGCCCGCGCACTGCCGCTTCTTCTATTATTACTCATTCCGGGATTCAATATTTTTTTTCCGCTGTTATGGGGGACATTCGGTGCCTGGATGCTGGCCCTGCAATATCTGGATTACCCTCTGGCCAACCACGGCATTCTTTTCCCGGCACAGCGTCGCATCGCCCGGCAACACCCGAGCATCGTTTTAGGTTTCGGCTGCGGTGTACTGCTGATGACCATTATTCCCGGATTGAATTTTTTATCGATGCCTTCCGCCGTAATTGGCGCTTCATTGTTATGCGCGCACGAACAGCTGCCACAGTCGGCGTCGCGCTCTTTGCCATCATAACCGTGCAGACACACGCTTGGGCTTCTTGGTTTCATTTTTTGGCGCCGTTGCATTGCGTAATATGCGGTACTCCCTCCGGCACATCGCCTCTATGTACACCGTGCCATAACGCTCTTCCGCGTATTGATTCATGCTGTCCATATTGCGCAATGCCAACACTGAACAATGCAATCTGTGGCGCCTGCCTGAAAAAAACACCTCCGTTTCAGTCAACACTCGCGGCTTGCCGCTACGCTTTCCCCATTGATCGAATTGTCCAGAATTTCAAGTACGGGCAAAATCTGGTACTGACAAAATTGCTGGCATCCTTGCTGTATGACGCTTACCAAACAAAGCGACATCATGCCACGCCCATCGCGCTGCCCATGGCGTTCATGGCGATGCCTTTGGCACGCACGCGTCAAATCGAACGCGGATTCAACCAATCCCAGGAAATCGCGCGTAATCTCGCAAAAAAATTAAGGATCCCTCTATTAGATGGCCTGCTTTCCCGCATCAAAGACGCGCCAAAGCAGGCTACATTACCGTGGCGCAAGCGTCATCAGAATGTCAGGCAGGCTTTTTCATGCATAGCATCGCTTTCCGGACAGCATATCGCCTTAGTCGATGATGTGATGACCAGCGGCGCAACCGCCCATGCTGCCGCTCAAGTTTTATTAAAATCAGGCGCCAACCGTGTTGATATATGGGTAGTCGCGCGCGCAACAGTCAATCATTCCGTTAATCAATATTAGTTTTTTACGAAGCTGTATTTTCCAGAACCTCATACAGGCTTTTCTCGGCAATACCGGTTTGAGTGACCGCTTTTCCCAAGCGAATCAAAAGTACAAAATGCAATTTTCCCTGCTGCGTTTTTTTATCATGTCGAATCAGCTCCAGCCAAGTCGCCATCGGAATGTCCGGGCTGGCCGTAGGCAAGCCAAAATCATGTAAAAGCTGGATAAGCCGCATATTATCATCGTACGCCAGCCCGCATACTTTTTCCGATAAGCGCGCCGCCAACACCATCCCCGCAGCAACTGCTTCGCCGTGCAACCAAGCGCCGTAACCAAGCGCCGTTTCAATCACGTGACCAAAGGTATGGCCAAAATTTAAAATCGCCCGAACATTATTCTCGCGCTCATCTGCCACCACGATTTCCGCCTTGATTCGGCAGCTTTCGCGAATAGCGTATTCAAGCGCCACCGCGTCACGCGCCAATAATAGTGTTTTATTTTTTTCCAGCCAGTCAAAAAAATGAGCATCGTAAATAGCACCATACTTGACGATCTCGGCAATGCCTGAGATATATTCACGATCGGGCAAGGTATTTAACATTTGGGTATCAATCAACACAAATTTCGGTTGATAAAAAGAACCGATCATATTTTTACCGAGCGGATGATTCACCGCCGTTTTACCACCCACCGAAGAGTCCACCTGCGCCAACAACGATGTCGGAATTTGAATCAGCGGCATCCCGCGCTGATACAATGCCGCGGCAAGACCGGTAATGTCGCCAATAACGCCGCCCCCTAATGCGATCAACGGCGTACCTCGTTCGGCGTGCTTTTTTAGCAGCCAGCTGAGAATTTTATAAAGCTCATCCCAGTTTTTATATTGCTCACCATCCGGGAGAACAAAAATATCGCTATCGATACCGACATCGGTAAGCGCTTGTTGCAAACGTTTTTGATATAAAGGCGCAACTTTGTCGTTCGATACAATATACGCTTGCGATCCGCCGATATGCTGCGCTATCAACCGCCCGACGTGCGAAAGAAAATTCGTATCGATATACACCGGATAGCTGCGCTCGCCAAGGTTAATGATTAACGGTTTTTCGTTTAAGCCTGCCATATCGAGATGTCTTCAAATTTTCTTCGTGATAAATGCAACACGCCGGAAATCACTTCGCCAGCAGTGATTGCATCGCCGCCAACGCACCATCCATTGTATCGCCATGACTCTCTTCAAAAACAAGGTGCGCGGTTTGCCGATATAACACATCGCGCTCCAGGTATAATGCGCGCTGCCTTTCTAGCATATCGGTTGTCCCGTACAAAAGCGGTCGATTGCCGCAATCCCGCTGTAAACGCTGCGCCAATATTTCCGGCGTTGCGCACAAATAGAGCACTGTTCCATGATTGCGTAACTTTTCTCGATTGTTTTCGCGCAAAACAACACCGCCGCCGGTTGCCAACACAATGTTTTCAAACGATACAAGCTCGCTCAACAGTGCCTCTTCCTGCATCCGAAAAAAAGCTTCGCCATCCTGGGTGAAAATATCCGCAATCGAACGGCCGCTTCGTTCTTCCAGCTCGGAATCGGCATCCCAAAAGGATTTATTCAATATCGTTGACAACGGCTTGCCCAACGTTGATTTGCCGGCGCCCATTAGCCCTACCAGAAAAAGATTGCCCCGATGAAGCTTCATCGGGGCATTGTAAGATAAGTCACTCAAGTAAACAAATACATCTACTTATAACGATTAGCGAACATTATGCACAGTATCTTTGACGATTCTCGGCGTCAGGAACACCAAAAGTTCAGTCTTTCTACTTTCTCGCCCAGTTGTTTTGAACAGATAACCGAGCACAGGGATATCACCGAGCAGCGGCACTTTATCGACATCATTGAGAATCTCTTCCTCAAAAATGCCACCGATCACTGCTGTGTCACCATTATTGACGGCGATTTGTGTTGTCACATTTTTGGTGTCGATCGACGGTACCTCAAAGCCACCGCCCAACTGAACGCGCTGCCCCACAGAATCTTTGCGAATTTCAACATTCATGATGATCCGGTTATCCGGCGTAATCTGGGGGGTAACGTCCAATTTCAATACCGCTTTCTTAAACTCCACCGTCGCCGGACTGTCAGCAGACCCCGGCGTGACATACGGCACCTCGGTACCCTGCTCGATCACCGCTTTCTGGTTGTCTGCCGTGATCACCCGCGGGCTGGATACCACTTTGCCGCGGTGATCTGCTTCCAGCGCCGACAACTCCAAATTGATTAGGTTGCCCGACCCCAGATTGATCAATGTCATCGCCAATGTGCCAGCCGGGTTGGCGACGGGAAGGTTCACATTCAACGATTCTTCAGTAGAATAGCCCGGATACCCCGCTCCATACAATATAGAACCCGCCGCGATTTCCCATGGCGTTGACGTTCTGGTTTCACGTTCAACCCTATTATCATTAACCTCGACCGTTGGTTCTGTCACCAATGAGCCCGTCGTGCCCATCGCATAATTACCAAAAGTAAAGCCCGCCTGTGTACCAAAGCGAACACCCAGCTTACGGCTAAAACCATCGGAGGCAATAACGATACGCGCTTCGATCAATACCTGCCGTACCGCAATATCAACTTTCTGGATCAGTTGCCGCACTTCTTCGAGACGCGCCGCGGTATCCTGAACAAAAAGAATATTGGTGCGGGCATCGACCACCGCGCTACCACGCTTCGATAAAAACTTCTGGTTGGCGTCAGACAACAGCTTTTGGATATTATCGGCTTTCTGGTAGTTAAGCTGGAACATTTCTGTCTGCAACGGCTCAAGATCGCTTAACTGCTGCTGTGCTTCAAACCGCTGCTTTTCCTGCAACGCAAGCTCATCGCGTGGCGCAATCAATACCACCGAATCATTCTTGCGCATATCGAGGCCTTTGGTCTGCATGATGATGTCGAGCGCCTGATCCCAAGGCACATCTTTCAAGCGTAATGTCAGATTGCCCTGAACGGTATCGCTGGTGATGATGTTCAAGCCGGTAAAGTCGGCGATGACCTGCAATACCGCACGCACCTCAACATTCTGGAAATTCAATGACAGCTTGTCCCCTTTATAACCTTTACGCGAACCTTGGGTCAATTTATTGGGGTCTTCAATGATCTGTTTCACTTCCAGCGTAAAACGCGTGTCGGTCTGATAAGCGGAGTGTTCCCAAATACCGCGCGGCTCAATCACCATCCGCGTTCTGTCGCCTTGTGAAAAAGTGTCAATCAATACCACAGGCGTACCGAAATCCGCTACGTCAAGGCGCCGAACAAGATTATGCGGCAAATCAGTTTTCAGAAAATCAACAATGAGCTGCTTACCCTGCTGGCGAATATCGATCCCCGTCGAACTATCGGAAAGATCTACGACCACCAATCCTTCACCATTAGCGCCACGGCGAAAATCGATATCACGCAAAGCATGGTGAACGTCACCCGCTTTGCTTTCCGCAAAATGCTGGACCTGCTGCATCGTCGCCGTCGTCTCATCCTGGATTTCGCCGGTCAGATAAACCACAACAACATTGCCTTCAATCTCGGTCTTCGACTGCTGCGGTTTATTAAGATTCATCACTGCACGGGTTTTACCGCCGGTTTGGACAAAGTTAACGCTGCGCACCACCTCATCATCAATCGTCTGGCGATTGCTCTGCATTGCGTTAGCCACATTGGGGAAATCCAGCGCTACGCGCGGCGGCGATTCAATTGTAAATCCAGAGGGTGCCCCCGTAAGCGCCGATTGCAGATGAAAACGGACAATTGTTTCACCATTGCTGCCCTTGGAAACCGTAACGTTTTCCAGTTTATTGTCCTGGGCGAATGCCGAAAGTGATGGCAACAAAAATGCCCATAAAATCAGCAAACCGGAGCACATCTTCAGAGCCACACGCCATTTCATATCGAAAGTTGTTTTAGTCATTTCTAACCTCGTTTATTTCCCTGATTCTGTTAACAGCAAAGAATTGGTACGATCCGTCCAGTCGCCCGCACCGTCTTGCACCAATTCATTCAAGATGATTTCCGTTTCGGTAATGGAAACAATCTTGCCGTAGTTTTGTCCCATGTAGTTACCAATGCGCACCTGATAGATTTCTCCCTGACCGGTACGCACCAAACCGAATATGTTTTGTTTTTGCGACAACGTCCCAACCATGGTCAAACTTTCCAGCGGAAAAGCCTCCAGCGGTTCGGGCGGGCGTGTTTTATCAGGGCCGCCCTCTTCAACATCAACTGTAATTTTTCGCGGGAAAAACGGATCTTGTATGTCGTAAGCGTTGTAAACGAACGGCTGGTACTCGGGAAATTCGGGGATCGGATCAATTTTTCCGCGCGCATCCACGCCCTGCTGCTCCATCCAGCGCCTTAAATCCTGATGTTGCTCACCGCAACCAACCAGAAAAAGCGCAAACAATAACGGTAAAAAAATCATCCTCTTCATCATTTTTTCACTCCCGACGCTTTCTGCTGTTGTGCTTTTTGCTGTTGCTGTTCCTGTTCATCAAGATAGCGAAACGTTCGCGCCACCGCCGCCATCGTCAACACGCCTTTATTGCGCTCAATCGAGACATCGTTGATCGTGACGATCCGCGGCAAAGCAGCAACATCGCTGACAAACCCACCCATTCCGTGGTAATCCCCGGTCAATTTAATTTCAATGGGAATTTCAGCATAAAATTCGGCCTTTTTCTCATTCTGCGCCGGCTTGAACAAATCAAACTGCAATCCCCGTGCAATGCCCGCCTGATTCACATCCACCAAAAGAGCATCGATTTCGGATTTACTTGGCAGATTTTTCACCAATACACCAAATTCGCGCTGGATCTGGTCAAGTTGCTCAATATACAAATCGTGATTGATCGTCTTAATCTTGCGCTCAGTGTATTGTTGTTTTAACTGAACTTCCTTGCGTTCCGCTTCTTTCCATGTTTCGTATTTTGCTTTCCACATGAAATAAACGCCTGCGGCAACGATAGCCACAATTATCACTGCACATACCGCCAACTTCTGCCATAGCGGCCAACTTCCGGCATCCTGAAAATCAAGCGATCCTACAGACAATTCCATTATGCACCCCCTTGTTCCACAGCCGCCGTTGCTTTTTGAGTTTCCTTTTCCCGATCTTCGGCACGTTTTACGTCGAAGATCATGGTGAATTCATTAGCGATCATTGGGCCTGCCGCTTTCCCTGACGATTGTCTTGAACCCTGTGCGGGCTCGCCATCTTTAATGGTCACCAGTTTCACCTCAACCAAACGCGGATTATTCAACCATTGTGAAGCGTCAATATTACGCATAAACGCCGAAACATGGGCATTCGACTGCGCATAGCCCGTAACGGTCACCGTATTGCCTTTTTGCTTGGATGTTCTGAGATAAACACCTTCCGGCAAACGTTTTGCCATTTCGTCCAACAAATGTACCGATTGAGCACGGTTCGCCTGCAATGCTTCCACCGTATTTTTTCGCTCAACCGCCAGGCGAATGTCTTCACGCAAACGGTCGATCTCTTTAATTTGCTGATCCAGCTTGCGAATTTCGGTTTCCAGCAACTGATTACGGTTATTTTGCGTGTCCGCTTTCTGTTGCAAAAAGGAATTGCCCAAAAAAACAAGTACCCCACCCACAATCGCGGCAAAAATTGCCATCATGACAAATTCACGCTGTTTGCGTGCACGTTTTTCCTGACGATAAGGGAGAAGATTGATCCGTGGTTGACTCATGATTCAAAACTCCTCAAAGCCAGTCCGCTCGCCGTCAACAGCAAAGGAGCATCCTGGGCCAATTGTTGGACGCGAACTCGGCCTGCGGTTTTCATCGTGGAAAAAGGATTGGCAATGGTCGCCGGCACGCTGGCCTGCTGCGACACCACTTTATCAATACCGCGCAACAACCCGCCGCCGCCGGAAATTACAACCTGCTGCACCGTACCAAAGGTTGTTGTTGTACTGAAAAACTGCAACGCGCGGGCGACTTCCATTGCAACATTATCCAAATAAGGCCGCAATACATCATTTTTATAACTATCGGGCAAGCCGCCGGTTTTCTTTGCCGTTTCCGCTTCCGCCGTCGGCAAACTGAACGCCCTTTGGATTTCCGCCGTCAGTTGGTTGCCGCCAAAACTCAATTCCCGCGAAAAAAGTATATCTTTGTCGCGAAACACGAAGAAGCGCGTACCGTTACTGCCGATGTCAAATAACGCAATATTTTGCCCGCGCCCTTTACCGGGCAATCCGGGCATAATCAGGCTGAATGCATTCTGGATCGCGAGCGATTCGATATCGACGATTTCCGGTTTGGCGCCGGCCCCTTCTACAATAGCCGAGTAATCATCCACCTTCTCACGACGCGCCGCCGCAATCAGCACTTCCACCTCGCCCGGCATATTGGGTGCCGCGCCAAGCACCCAATAATCCAAATTGACTTCATCCAGCGGAAACGGGATGGACTGATTGGCCTCGGCTTCAACCGTCAGCTCAAGCTCCTCTTCTTCCTGGTCTGCCGGAACGGAGATCTTTTTGGTAATCGCCGTCGCCGTCGGCAACGCCACCGCTACCAACTTGATCCTGCTGCCCAAGCGTTTTAAACCGCGCCGGAAAATATCGCTGACTTGGTCAATATTTGTAATATTGCCATCCTGAATCAAATCTTTCGGTAACGTTTCGATCACGTAGCGCTCCAGCTGATACTTGCCATTACGCCCGGAAAGTTCAACCAATTTAATCGACGACGACCCTATATCAGCACCGATGACTTGAGATGCTCCTGTCCCAAACGGGAGTAAAATTTTATCGGTAAACATAATTAAGTTTTCGTTGAAATCAACAATCTATTTGGGAATCTACATTAAAATACACATGCAAGTCCCGAATACAACAAAATATTTTTACTTTTTTTATTAAAGTGTTGCAGGGCTGACTACAATCGAGCCTTGCGTTATCATGATCATTATTGTCGGAATTATTTAGTTTTGTTGACTCGCTGGTTCTTTTATTTCTGTTCTGTCGCTATTGGGCTACTATTGATCGTCGTGCTCTTGGGAGCATTCGTGATCGCGCTTTTGTACCCGACACTACCAGATCTTGATGTTTTAACCGATTACCAACCCAAAATACCGCTTCGGGTTGTAACACGTGAAGGCGTATTGATCGGCGAATTCGGTGAAGAACGGCGCTCGGTGGTACGCATCGACGAAGTGCCCGAAGTACTAAAACAGGCTATTCTGGCTGCAGAAGACGATAGATTCTATTCGCATGGCGGCGTGGATTATCTTTCCGTTGCCCGCGCTGTTCTGGCCAACGTTACCACCAACACCCGTCAAGGTGCTGGCACCATCACCATGCAGGTAGCCCGTAATTTCTTCCTGACCCGAGAAAGATCATATCTACGCAAACTACAGGAAGCATTATTGGCGTGGAAAATCGAAGCCAACTTATCGAAAGACGAAATCCTCCAGCTTTATATCAACCAGATTTTCCTCGGCCAGCGCGCTTACGGATTTGCGGCGGCGGCGCGCATTTATTACGGTAAAAACTTGCAGGAACTCACGCCCGCGGAGGCCGCCATGCTCGCTGGGCTACCCAAAGCGCCTTCTCAATATAATCCGCTGGTCAATCCGCAACGCGCCCGCACACGCCAGAATTACGTACTTGATCGCATGCGCTTATTGGATTATATCGACGATCAAACCTATGACGCTGCTCAAAAAGAACCGCTGGTACTACGCACACAAAATACTCAAGAACGCCCGCTGATTCCGTTGCATGCCGAATACGTAGCCGAAATGGCACGACGCAAGATTGTAGAAGCTTACGGGCAAGAAGCCTATACGCGCGGTTTAACGGTCTGGACAACGCTGTCGAACGATATGCAAAAATCTGCTTATCATGCATTGCGTCAAGGCGCTTTTGATTATGACCGCCGCCACGGCTTTCGCGGCCCAGAGAGTAAAGTGGTCCTGCCGGCGGATACGCGCGAAGATGATCCTGCCTTGATGGATACGCTTTTTCTCAATCTTGCCAATTACGATAACCTGTTGCCTGCCGTTGTCCTTGATGCCTCACCCAATGAGCTCCGCGTCTTGATCTCTGACGGCACAATCGCCACTTTAACCGGTAAAAGCTTGAAATTTGCGGAAAAAGCCCTGCGACCCCAAGCCCCTGCGAATCTTAAACTCACCCGCGGCGCTGTAATTCGCCTATCAAAATTCAATAACGAATGGTCGATCTCGCAAATCCCGGAAGTGGAGGCCTCGCTGGTTGCCACCGATCCACAAACCGGTGCGTTGCTGGCATTGGTCGGCGGTTTTGATTTTGAACGCAATAAATTCAACCATGCCACCCAGGCCCGGCGACAACCCGGCTCATCGTTCAAACCTTTCATTTACTCCGCGGCACTGGAAAAAGGTTTTTCACCCGGCACCATTATCAATGACGGACCATTTTTTATCCCTGCCGAAGAAGCCGGCGGTACCGACTGGGAACCTAAAAATTATGGCGGTGATTACGAAGGCCCGATGCGCCTGCGTATGGCGCTGGCCAAATCCAAGAACCTGGTTACCATCCGTGTATTGCAGGCAATCTCACCGCAATACGCGCAGGATTACATTACCCGTTTCGGCTTTTCCGCCGCTGACCATCCGGCTTATTTAACAATGGCACTCGGTGCCGGAGCGGTAACGCCGATGCAAATGGCCAGTGCTTATTCTGTTTTTGCCAACGGCGGCTACCGTATAACGCCCTACTTCATCGATACGATCACCGATGCGCGCGGCAATATCGTTCAAGGAAAACCGCCTACCATGCTTGAGGAAACCCGCGAACAGGTTATCGATCCGCGCAACGCCTTCATCATGAATTCAATGTTGCGCGACGTTGTTGACCGCGGCACCGCATCCCGCGCCCGCTCGTTAAAGCGCAACGATTTGGCCGGTAAAACCGGTACAACAAACGATTATATCGACGCTTGGTTCTGCGGTTATAACGCCGACCTGGTCAGTATCGTCTGGATTGGTTACGACCATCCGCGTTCGCTCGGAAACCGCGAAACCGGTTCCGCCGCAGCGCTCCCAATCTGGATTGACTTTATGAAGGATGCACTCAAAGATATTCCGGAAACACCACTCAATCCGCCACGCGATATCATATCCGTCCCCATCAATACTGAAACCGGCTTGCGCGACGAATCCAGCTCGGATAAAGAGTGGTTTTACTCCGAATTCGGCCCGCCGGATGAAACTGAAATGTTGGAGCCGGTCAATACCGAATCGCTTGAGCAAATTTTCTGATGCCTCGCCGTAACATCGCCGCGCCCGTAGGGCACCACAAACTGCTTTCGACCACACGCAATCAGCGACAACAACGCCAACGCATTGCACAACTGGCGGCGGAACTTATCCTCGACCACGGCGTTGACGACTGGCAATACGCCAAACGCAAAGCGGCACGCCGGCTTATGCTTCCCGAAAACAGCACGCTGCCTGGTCATGAAGAAATCGAAGCCGCTCTCTTCGAGCGGCAAGCCCTGTTCGGTGCGTTTCATGAAAAACCGCACAATGAAGCACTGCGCGAAAAACGCCAACAAGCATTATCATGGATGACGCGATTGAAAGATTTTTCGCCGCGCTTATACGGCGCGCTCGCCGAAGGCTGGGGCGGCGAAAATCAAATCGTGCGCATTGAGCTGATCAGCGACGACCCCAAAACGGTTGAAATAAAACTGATCAACCTCGGCTTTCCTTATCAGAGTACCGCCGCCCACAAAAACTCACTGCAGTTTGCGGTATACGAAAATAATGATCAGCACGAACATATTCTGTTGCGCGTTGTTTCGCCGCAAGAGCGACACCATCGCAAAGACCGGCGCATTTTTCTCGACTGGCAGGCACTCACCGCATTGCTGGAAGCTTGATAAAAAGCCCTTTCAAAAAAACGTTACCGAGCTTCCGCCAACCACTTGGCGGCAACCAGCGAAAAATAAGTCAGAACACCATCGGCTCCGGCGCGCTTCATGCCCAGTAAAGCCTCCAGCACGCAAGCGCGCTCGTCAAGCCAGCCGTTTTGCGCCGCCGCCTTCAGCATCGCATATTCACCGGAAACCTGATACACCATCGTCGGTACCCCGAACGTTTCTTTTACCCGGCGCACAATATCAAGATACGGCAGGCCCGGCTTGACCATCACAAAATCAGCGCCCTCCGCAATGTCCTCATACACCTCCCACAATGCTTCATCGCTATTACCCGGATCCATCTGATACGTGTATTTATTGCCGCCGCCGAGATTGCCCGCCGAACCAACCGCGTCGCGAAACGGTCCATAAAAACTCGACGCATATTTTGCCGAATACGCCATGATCCGCGTATCAATCAAATGTTGCGCGTCCAGCGCTTCACGGATCGCGCCAATTCGGCCGTCCATCATATCTGACGGCGCGACGATATCCACACCCGCTTCAGCGTGGCTTAACGCCTGTCTGACCAATACTTCCACAGTCTCATCATTCATCACATAGCCGGTTTCATCAAGTAAACCATCTTGGCCGTGGCTGGTATAAGGATCCAGCGCGACGTCAGTCATAATCCCCAAATCAGGAAACTCTTTTTTCAACCGACGTACGACACGCGGCACCAGCCCATCCGCGTTCCAGGCCTCTTCGGCTTTCTCTGTTTTCAATGAAGTATCAATGACCGGAAACAACGCCAGTACCGGCACGCCCAAGCGTACGCACTGTTCCGCCTCACGTAAAATACCGTCGATACTGCGCCGGAAAACACCCGGCAGCGATACCACCGCTTCTTCGCGTTTTTCGCCGTCCAATACAAAAACCGGATAGATAAAATCTTTGGCGGCCAGCGTATTTTCACGCACCAAATCGCGGGAAAACGCATCGCGGCGCAAGCGGCGCGGACGACGTGTCGGAAATTTTCCGGAAAAAGCAAAACTCATCATGTTCTCCCCAATATCTGGAAACTCAACTATTTTCTTTAATTAAGTAGCTTTGTCGCACATTCATTACCAAAGCGTGCCCGCCAATGCATGAATTGAAAGAAACTTTCTCCGCACGCTATCATCCGCACCGCTCACCTATTTTCGCTTCAACATAAACCAATAACGTCCGTCAGGCTCTCCGCCCCTTGCCAGCATCTCATTGCCGGTTTGTTTGGCGAACGACAGAAAATCCTGCCCGCTGCCCGGATCAGTCGAATACACCAATAAAATTTCACCGCTTGCCATCTCGCTCAACGCTTTGCGCGCCCGAAGAATCGGTAGCGGGCACATTAACCCGCTGGCGTCCACTTCTTTATCGGCCACAATATCACCCGGCATCATTTCGGCGTACCTGCTTGATTTTATTGACCAGCGTCGTCGTTGAGCGCTCAAATAAAAAAGGAATCGCAACAAAACGCCCGCCGTTTGCCGTGACCTCCGCCGCGCCCGCCGTCGTCTCCGCCGAATAATCACCGCCTTTGACCAGAATATCCGGCATGATTTTCACGATCAGCGCTTTTGGCGTATCTTCATCAAACGGCACCACCAGATCAACACAAGCCAAACCCGCCAATACCGCCATGCGATCCTCCAGCGCGTTCAATGGCCGCTCATCGCCTTTGTTCAAGCGACGTACCGACGCATCGGAGTTGACGGCCACGACCAACGCATTTCCCAACTGCCGCGCCTGATCAAGATAAGCAACATGGCCGCGGTGCAAAATATCAAAAACACCATTGGTCATTACCAGCGGCCTGGGCAACATCATCACCCGTGTCGGCGCATCATGGTATGACGCAACCTTGGCAAACGCCTTCGGCGCTGGCAGAAAAGCGGTCATTTCTTTTGGTCGGTAAACTCGAAAATAGTCACAACGCGTTGAACGCCTTTGGTTTTCCGCGCAATCTCGGATGCTTGCTTTGCTTCCTCCTGACCGACAATCCCCATCAGATAGACAATGCCACGCTCGGTGATCACCTTCACATGCGTTGGTGAAAAATCACTGTCGAGAAAGCGCGTTTTTACTTTCGACGTAATATAAGAATCGTTTGAACGCGACGACAGCGATGAAATTTCTCCGATCATCAACTCGTTCTGCACAACGCGCACATGCTCTTGTTGCTTGGCCATATACACTGCGTCGTCCGCGATCGCCTGCGTCGGCACTTCGCCGGTCAACAGCAAAACACCGTTATACGTCCCCACGTTGATATGCGCTTGACTGCCGTATTTTTCATTGATTTGAGCTGTCAAGCGCGCCGCTGTTGTTTTATCATCCACTTGCATACCCGTTGAACGGCGGTCTGTTGCAACCACCACGCCGCTCGCCGCTGCACCTACGGCAACCGCCGCACAACCTTGCAATGATAACCAGTATGGCATAAACGCCACGCCCAAAATCAATGGAAACCATTTCTTCATCAGTCATCTCCAAGTAAATGAAAATCGATAGCGTCGCAAAGACAATGAATACACAATAAATGCACTTCCTGAATGCGCGCCGTGCGCTCGTGCGGCACGCAAAGATGAACGTCATCCTCATGGAGCGCTTCGTTCATCAAACCGCCGCTTTTCCCGGTTAACGCGACCACCCGCATCCCATGCTCGTGCGCGGCATGTACCGCCGCCAGCACGTTCGCGGAATTCCCCGAAGTGGAAATGGCAAGCAACACATCGCCCGCCACCCCAAAAGCGTTCACCTGTTTGGAAAAAATCTCGCTGAAAGAATAGTCGTTGCCGACCGCAGTCAGAATCGAAGTATCGGTCGTCAACGCCAGCGCCCGCAATTCCGGGCGCTCCCGCTCAAAACGTCCGACCAGCTCCGCGGCAAAATGCTGGGCATCCGCCGCAGAACCGCCGTTACCGCAGGCGAGGATTTTGCCGTCCGCCAAAAGCGCATCGACCATCAGATGAGCGGCGCGCGCTATCAGCGGCGCCAGAATTGCCGTCGATTGTTGTTTGACTGCGATGCTGTCTTCGAATTGTTTGGTGATACGTTGCTCTAAGTTCATAAACATCCGATTAAAAAATATCGCGCAACCAGCTTATCCGCCGTATATCAAGCGCATCAAGCAAAACAGCATCAAAACGGCACGCAGGCTGGTCATTGCGCTCCGACAAATACAGGCTTGCCGCCGCCTGCAACCGCCTTTGTTTTGCCACAGTAATACTCGCTGCCGCGCCGCCAAACGCCGCCGACCGACGCAAGCGCACCTCAACGAACAGGAGTGTATCTTCCTCTTGCGCAATGATATCAATTTCCCCGTAACGATTCCTGACATTACGCGCAATAATTTTCAGCCCTTGTTGACTCAAAAATTCCGTGGCCAGATCTTCGGCGTTTTTACCCCGTACACCTTTTTCGCATGCGCCTTGTTTGTCTTTCATGCTTTCACGGGCAATTCAATGCGCGCTTAACGCGCGCAAACTGCCACCATCAAAAACCGACATCTGGCCGTTGCGCAACAAACCTTCTTTCGGGTCAAAACGGATATGCCCGCTTGCTCCGTGAATATCCAATGATAACGGCGCGCCACCGAGGAACGAAGCGGCCACCTGGAATGCATCAAAACCCAGCGCGTACAACCGTGCGGTCGCTGGGGAATCCGGCACTGCGCCAAGCGCCCGAAAACGCTCAGCTTGGCTATCCACCAACCAGGGAATTTCCACCACACGCAAGCGATCAAACGCAAAACCTTCAAACTGCGCCGCCCGCTGATAAATATGCCCGCTTGCGTACGTCGGCCAGGCTTTGGTTTGCGCATACGCCAGCACGGCATCGTTACCCTCGACGGCCAGCACCACTGCCGAAGGCGCCAATGTGCCAAGCTGCGTGCGCAGTTCCGCAACCGTCTCCGGTTGATATTGAATCCGCCGCGGCGGCATCTCGCCTATTTTCAGCCATTCGTCCATAAACGCGTCGCCAAAGCGTTTCATTAATACCGTCTCGCCGCTTAACAACACCACATTGGTCTTGCCGTTCAACAATAACTCCTGCGCCAACAAACGCGCATCGCTTTCCACGGTCAACATCAGCTGGAAAATCTTGTCGGGTATCGGTACATCCGAATCCTCCAATTGCGTCAATGCAATCGTTTGGACTTGCGGCGGCACATGCAATAACGCCCGAAAATCTTCACGCACCAGCGGCCCGACGATGACTTGAACACCCATGCGTTGCGCCTCCCGAAAGGCATCGAGCACCTGCCCGACCTCATGCTCAACCACTTGGCAACGCTCCTCCGCCTGTGCCGCTCTCGCCGCCGCCATAAACCCCATCCGCAACGCCTGTGCCGCCAAACGATACGCTTCGCTTTTCTGCGGCACAACCAAAACAATAGCCGGCGCTTGCTGCGACAACGGCGGCTGCACCGCGGCCGGTGATGCATTGTATGGTATGATAACGGGCAACACGCGAATCTCCTGCATGGGAACGGATTGCGGCATTGCCGGCGCAACGACAGGCGCCGACTCTGCGGACACGACTCCTCCTGCCGCCTGCGGCGCGGCAGAAACCGGCGGCGCCGTCGGTGCTATCGGTACTTCCTTAATAACAGGTAATGGCGCTGCCGGCGCCGTCATGACACCCGCTTCCTGAGCCAATGCCGAAGAAGGCATTGCGAAAGCACCGACAATCGCTACAATGGCAAAAAAATACCGTGCACACCACCGCATTATCGTGCACGATTTTTTCCGATTTGTTTTTTGCCCAACCATATCGTTTCCTTAATATTGCCCCTGTTCATGACCGCGTTTACTTCCGCCCGCCTCGCTGCCAACGTTTTCCGTGCCGAACAGGGAACATTATATGTGCTGGCCACGCCGCTCGGAAACCTGCGCGACATTACCCTGCGCGGTCTCGACATTCTCGAATCGGCAGACCTCATCCTCGCCGAAGATACCCGTGTTACCGGCAAACTGCTCAACCATTATGACATCAAGACGCCCATGCGAGTGCTTCATCAACACAACGAACGGCAGAATATCGACTTCGTCCTCGGCGCTTTGAAAAAACAGCAAAGCCTGGCGCTGGTCAGTGACGCGGGTACGCCCGCAATCAGTGACCCCGGCGCAAAACTGATTGCCGCCGTGCGCGAAGCGTCATTTCCTGTCATCCCAATTCCCGGCGCGTCAGCGCTCACGGCCGCCATTTCCGCCGTCGGCCTTGATGCCGAGCACTTCTATTTCGCCGGCTTTTTACCAACGCAGAAAAAAGCATATGGCGCGTTGTTAGAAAAACTGCGCGTCATCAACGCCGCCATCGTTATCTTTGAGGCACCGCACCGCGTTCGCGACACCGTCGCAACGCTCACGCAATATTTCGACACACAACGCCCACTCATTATCGCCCGCGAGCTTACCAAAACATTCGAAACCATCTCGCGCTTAACGCTTGCTGACGCCAGCGAATGGCTCGACAAGCACCCCGAAACCGAACGCGGCGAACTTGTACTCATCATCGACACGGCCAGAAAAGAAAAGCAAGCAGAAAAACAAACCGTTGAACTCGACGATAACACCTTGCGCTGGCTTGCCGCGCTTATTGAAGAACTGCCACCCGCGCGCGCCGCGCGCGTAGCCGCTTCCGTGACCGGTATTGATCGCGCCTTCATTTACGAAGAAGCGATGCGCTTGCAGGCGCAGAAAAAATACAACCCTCGATAATTAATACTCGGAGAACTCGCCGTGACCGTTCGACACCACCGCAATCATTTCCCCAAGCTCGCCAAAGGCGTATTCGTTGATCCTTCGGCAATACTGATCGGCGATATCGACATCGGTGCCGAGAGCTCGATCTGGCCACTGGCGGTTATCCGTGGCGATATGCATCGAATCCGTATCGGCAGCCGCACCAGCATACAAGACGGCAGCGTCTTGCACATCACTCACCCCGGCCCCCATCATGCCGAAGGCTTCCCTTTGACCATTGGCGACAACGTCACTGTCGGGCACAAAGCGCTGTTGCATGGCTGCACCGTCGGCAACTATGTTTTGATCGGCATGGGCGCTATCGTGATGGATGGCGCAATCATCGAAGATGAAGTCATGCTCGGTGCCGGCAGCCTGGTTCCGCCGGGCAAACAGCTGGCAAGCGGACACCTGTATATGGGCAGCCCGGCAAAGAAAGTACGCGCCTTAAATGACGAAGAGCGTGCATTTTTGCGTTATACGGCAGAGAACTACGTGAAACTGAAAAATACTTATCTGGCGGAAACAACGAGGCAAAAAGAGGATGAATAACCGCTTGATTAAATCGGCGAGCCTTTTTCGATCAACTCCACTTTATAACCATCCGGGTCTTCGAGAAAAGCAATAATCGTTTCGCCGCCCTGCACTGGCCCCGCTTCGCGCGTTACCTTCGCGCCCAGCGCCCGCGCTTTATCGCAAGTTTCCTTGGCATTGTCCACCTCCACCGCAATATGCCCGTACGCCGTGCCTAAATCATAACGGTCAACGCCATAGTTATACGTCAGCTCCAGCTCTTCCTGATTTTCACCGTAACCGAGATACGCCAGTATATATTGCTGCTCCGGACGATCTACCTTGCGCAATACGCGCATGCCCAAAACCTTCTCGTAAAAATCAACCGCGCGCCGCATATCGCCTGTACGCAGCATGGTGTGTAATATTTTCATAATCTTTCCCAACTTAAGGACAAAATAAATTACCTACCGTTCTCTTTCCTCTTGAAATTCTTTCAAGGTTTTCCCTTCACAATATCCTAGATAAGAATACAGGTAGCCAAGTTCATCAACAATTCGGCTTTTATTGCTATAGGCATAGCCGCTCTGCCCAGCGGCAGACTGCAAATTTTTGCAAAGCACTTTTAATTTGACAATATCTTTTCGATCCAGAGTATCGTTCTTTCCTTCCCCAGACAAATACCCTGTAAGGCTGCTGCGGTATTTGACCATGGCAGCGGCAAAACCAGTCAAAAGACCAACATCATTGAGAAGCAGGCTTCGAAGGAAATCATTCGATTCATAATACAATGAAATATACTCCTGCTTAATTCTCGTGTCTCGCAAACTGCGATATGTATCTGTCAACTTTTCCTCATTGACTTTTTTTTGCGTACTGGCCGCCAATTCCATTGTGCATCCATCGGAG
>QMCD01000520.1_pt1 | contig 26727 bp, 25 predicted proteins | sample 1821841 | NCBI WGS metagenome assembly QMCD01 (sample SAMN01991225, study PRJNA193472) | Termite gut metagenome, whole genome shotgun sequencing project. | isolation source: worker | host: Macrotermes natalensis | reverse complement strand
TTCTCTACTGAAAATACGATGTCTTCTCTTCATTTATTTTCCGCTCTTTTCAAAAGTTTTAAACAATTGACTTGTCAACCTATTTCATGAGAGGACAACCTTTCAACCTTTAACGTTCAGCTTTATAGCTTTCCGTTGTTAATACCCAGGATACCCCTTAGCAATACATATTCTATTTAATTAAAACTGATAGTAAAAACGGAATAATATAGCATTAGTAAACATATACTTCTGCAATTTTTTTCCATCTCTTGAAACTGCACCCCTTCCGATTGGAGATAATGAATAATTCATTCGGAAAGATATGCCGAAATGATCTTTAAATAAATAATCCAAGCCTGCAATTCCACCTGCTTCAAAGAGGTAGAATTTTGCCCCGCCTGCATCCGGTTTTACCACTTCATTATCGTAAAATTCTTTTGCAGAAGCCAATATATTTAAGGAAGGACCAATTTCAAACAAAAATCCTTTCCAGAAATTCCATCCGAAAAGAATCGGAACTTCTACCTGATGTAATGCAATACGATAACGGAACGATGCCGAAGATGGATTCCTGCTTCCTTTTTGCGCATAGTTTATTTCGAGTTGAAGTTTTATCCGTTTTTCTTCAAAAGGAAGATTCCCGAAAACACCAATAAATAATCCCGGTTTTTTATATCCGCTCCATTCGTCTCCATCCACTTGTGTTGCCAGCAACCCGATGTGTGCTCCTCCTTTAAAACGTTGTGCTTGCACGGATAAGAACAAAGACAGACAGATGCTGATACAAAATACTGCTTTTATGCTTTTCATAGATTTTATTTTATCAGATCCTTTCCAATATCTTTCCTGAAATATTTTTTATCAAAAAAGATAATTTCCGCATTTTTGTTTGACAAAGCCAATGCCGATTCAATATCTTTTCCAAAAGAAGTTACAGCCAAAACCCTTCCACCCGAAGTTATTAAGTTTCCGGTTTCATCTCGGACTGTTCCCGCATGAAAAACAAGACTGTCTTTCACATGCTCAAGGTGAGAAATTAGCTTGCCTTTTTCATAATCTTCAGGATAGCCTCCCGAAACCAGCATGATAGTAGCTACTGTTTCAGGATTGATTTCCATCGTTTTTGTCTTTAATTTTTCTTCCCCAACGGCAACGAATAAATCCACCAAATCACTTTTAATCCGTGGAATTACCGATTCGGTTTCAGGGTCACCCATGCGGACATTGTATTCAATCACGAATGGATCGCCTGCTACGTTCATTAATCCAAAGAAAATAAATCCTTTGTAATCAATATTTTCTTTTTGCAATCCCTCAATTGTCGGAATAATAATCCGTTCCTCTACTTTTTGCATAAACTCATCGTTGGCAAAAGGAACCGGTGAAATAGAACCCATTCCACCGGTGTTTAGTCCGGTATCGCCTTCTCCAATCCGTTTATAATCTTTTGCAGATGGGAGTATGATATATGATTTACCATCTGTCAGCACAAAGACAGACAGTTCTATCCCGTGAAGATATTCTTCTATTACTACTTTATCACTCGCATTGCCGAATTTACTTTGAGTAAGCATTGCATGCAATTCCCTTTTTGCTTCCTGGAGGCTATGGCTTATAATTACTCCTTTTCCGGCGGCTAATCCGTCTGCTTTCAACACATAAGGTGCTTGCAGGCTTTCAAGGAAGAGAAGACCATTATCAACCGTATCTCTTGTAAATGTTTGATATCTTGCTGTAGGGATGTGATATTGTTGCATAAAGCCTTTTGCAAAATCTTTGCTTCCTTCCAGTTCAGCTCCCCTTTGTGACGGACCAATAACAATAACATCATTACATAAAGGATCGTTTTTTACTGCATCATAAATTCCCATCACCAACGCTTGCTCGGGTCCTACTACCAATATGTTGATTTTATTTTTAATAATAAATTTCTTTATTTCTTCAATATTATTGTCGGAAATTGCGACATTGGTTCCACATAATGCTGTTCCTGCATTGCCCGGAGCAATAAATAATTCCTCACACAGTTCGCTCTGACTGATTTTCCATGCCAGGGCATGTTCTCTTCCTCCGGAACCTAATAGTAATATTTTCATGTCAATATGATTCTATTTATGAATTTAGTAAATGCAAAAATACTATTTTTTATTGAAAGAGGAGGCAGTGTATTAAAAAGTACGCTGCTGTAAAGAGCCGGCAGCTTATCGGATTTTTTGGGGAGACAAGTTTACCGGATAGTTTTGTATTTTGCTATGACGCTACTCCCTTTGTTCGGTTCTTCAAAGGAGAAACCGGAGCGGGGACATACTTGCCGAGCTTCGGCAAATGCAAACCGGAGCGGGGACAGGCTTGCCGAGCTTCGGCAAATGCAAACCGGAACGGAGACATACTTGCCGAGCTTCGGCAAATGCAAACCGGAACGGAGACATACTTGCCGAGTTTCGGCAAATGCAAACCGGAACGGAGACATACTTGCCGAGCTTCGGCAAATGCAAACCGAAGTGGGGACAGACTTGCCGAGTTTCGGCAAATGCAAACCGGAGCGGGGACAGGCTTGCCGAGCTTCGGCAAAAGCAAACCGGAGCGGGGACAGACTTGCCGAGAGTTCGGCAAAGGTAAACCGGAGCAGGGACAGACTTGCCGAGAGTTCGGCAAATGCAAACCGGAACGGGGACAGACTTGCCGAAACTTCGGCAAAGGACAAACCGATTGCTCGGATGGCTTCGTGCCTTGTCATGACGAGGCACAAGGAAGAAGCAACCCAGACCGTCCATCCCTAAATCCCCTAAAGAGGCTTGAGCGAGTGGTAAAATGGTGCAACGGTACAATGGTGAAGAAGTAAGACGAATGCTTTCACAAAGTAACACGAAGGTTTTTACAGGAGGTTCGACCAAAACGATAGTACAAATCAGTAAATAACCAAATCAACAAATAAGCATTAGATTACCCTATCTGCTGCGAATTTAAAATGTTACTATAAATGCGTCGCTAATATATTGCCGGTAATATTTCAGCTTTTCCAAAGCTGCTTCCCGAGTTGGAAAATATCCTATCAGATAGGTGTAATATTTTTCGGTTTTTCGTTCAAGGATTTTATGCTCGCCCTGTAAACGGACTTTCTTGCTCAAATCGCTAATTTTCTGCTGTGTTTTTGAGGCTGAAACCTGAATATAAAATTTTCCCTTTTCTATCATAGCAGAGTCTTTTACTTCGCTTCGGACAGAATATCTTTTTGCCGGAATATTTATCTTTTGGACTTGTTTATCCCTGTCTTCATACATGAAAGCAGATTCTCCCCATATAATTTCATTTCCTAAGGAATTTACTCTACATACAAAGTGGAAAGATAATGTATCTGCCTTGGGATAATTTGCTGTTACTATCGTAAAAATATTATTATTAGTATCCCATAATAAGAATTCTAAAGGAGGAGCAACAAGTTTTGCCTGAGCAGGAAATCGTTGTTGATAGCGGGCACGACCCCCTTGTGGAATATCAATCAAAGAAACATAAGTCGTGATTTCCTGTTTTACAGTATCAATATTTACAGAATGGATTACTTCCTGTCCATAAGAAAGGGTACTTATAACAAGAAAAGAAACAACGCTAAGAATCTTTTTTAGCTTCATCATTAGCGTTTCCCGTACATTTCTTCGTAATATTTTTGGTAATTGCCTGAAGTAACATTTTTGAGCCAGTTCTCATTGGACAAATACCATTTTACCGTCAATTTGAATCCTTCCGTAAATTGAATGGAAGGTTCCCAGCCCAATTCCTGTTTTATTTTGGAAGCATCAATTGCATAGCGTAAATCATGTCCGGCACGGTCTTTTACGTATGTTATTAATGATAAAGAAGTTTTTGCCGGACGACCTAATTCCTCATCCATTATCTCAATCAATTTGTGGATCAGGTCAATATTTTTCCATTCGTTATTGCCGCCAATGTTGTATGTTTCTCCGTTTTTCCCCTTGTGGAAGATAAGATCAATGGCTTTTGCATGGTCTTCTACATAAAGCCAATCCCTGACATTCAATCCTTGTCCGTATACAGGCAAAGGTTTATTATGTAAAATATTATTGATAAACAAAGGAATCAACTTTTCCGGAAATTGATATGGTCCGTAATTATTGGAACAATTGGAAATCACATTGGGCATTCCGAATGTATCATGATATGCTCGCACCAAATGATCAGAACTTGCCTTTGAAGCAGAATACGGGCTGTGTGGATTGTATGATGTTGTTTCCGTGAATGCTCCTGTCTCTCCCAGTGAACCATATACTTCATCGGTAGAAATATGATAAAAGCGTTTGCTTTCCATATTCTCTCCCCAGATAAATCGGGCGGCATTCAACAGGTTTGCTGTTCCGACAATGTTGGTATAGATAAAATCCAAAGGCGAAACAATGGATCTGTCCACATGTGATTCGGCAGCCAAGTGGATTATTCCCTCAAATTGATGCTGTTGAAAGATGTTATTTATAAAATCCGTATCAACAATATCTCCTTTTATGAAAGTATAGTTTGGTTTGTTTTCAATATCTTTCAGGTTTTCCAAGTTGCCCGCGTATGTCAACTTATCCAAATTGAAAATCTGATATTGAGGATATTTATTAACGAATAATCTCACTACATGCGAACCGATAAATCCGGCTCCTCCGCTTATTAGTATTTTCATAATAATTGTTGATTCGTTTATTTGATAATGAAGTTAGTATTAAAAATTGCTTCGTGCTCCACTGATGACAAATTAAATAAACCAATAAAAACTGAAGTAACATTAAAAACACTTACCGTCATCACGAAGCACGAAGCAATTCAAAATTATTAACTCTTAATTTGAGAAATTATTTTGTCTCAAAGTTCAATCGTATCGTAATACTTGCTGTTTTGTCTTTTGATTTGGTATTGAATGCTCCTCCCCATGAATAATCTTCATTGGAATTTTGTCCCGTTATCTGGAAAATTCCCAGGTTAGCATACAACAATTTGCCAATATCAGCTTTGGCACTATGAGCAATTTTCTCAGCACGAATACGACCGTCAGCGGTTGCTTCTTCTACCAATTCTAATTTTAGGTCTGACAGTTTGGTGTAGAAGAAATCCGGAGCATCACTGGTCAATTCCACGCCGGCATCAATAAGTTCGGATACTTCACGGGATATTTTTTCAATTCGGTCAATATCTTTTGATGAAATACTCACTTCCTGACGTAATTCATAACCCAGAAATTTGCGGTTATAGCGTCCTTTCTCATCGTAAAAGCCGTCATACATTTTTTCAATCTGAACAGAGCTAAAGACCATTTCATTCTCTTTGATCCCTTTTTCTACCAGATAATTCTTAACGGTAGCCTCATCCGTTTTCAGATATTTGAAAGCCTCTTTCATATCCATACTTTGTTTGGCAAACGATGCTCGCCATACGATTAAATCTGCCGTAAAATCGCGTTCTGCTTTTCCGGTAACTTCTATTTTCTTTGTTTCTTTTCCCCTGTTTTGATAAGCATTTCCAATCAATACCGCACAAACAATGATTGCAAGCGATAAAATTGAAACGGAGATTATTTTTCCTGTGTTTTCCATATTGTTATAAATTATAATTAATACTATACAAAAGTACAATTTTCAAATGAAAATGTTCATTTCATTGCTTGCTTTTTTCAATAGTGTCAATATATGTTTGGCAGTGTATTAGAAAGTATGCCATTATAAGGTGAGTTCGGGATCAATGGTACAAGGGGAAAATGCTTATTTGTTGATTTGCTTATAACGATAGGAAACAAAAAAGCAAAAGTCCCCTTTAGTGGATTTAGGGGCAACAAAAACAGATAAGATGATAGGAAAACAGTCCTCCGTTCGTTTGAGGCTGTAAAAATGCGTGAAGTTCGGACGATGGCTCTTTGCCTCGTCCGTTCTATCCAAGCAGGTTTTTTACCTGCAAAAAGAAACAGGCAGAGCCTGTCAAGATAAAACGACAAAGGCAGAACCTTTGCCGAACGAGGGCAACACTCGCGAAACTCTTCAATGTTCATAAATACCTCCTTGTTTTTGCGGCATATTCCGTGTAATCCGCCCCGAAAACTGAGCGCACAAACCGCTCCTCTTCCATGATTTGCAGGTGGAAAACAACTACACCTGCCAGCGTCATAGCGACCAAAACCGGATTCGGAAACGCCAATGCGATACCGATATACAGCAGGTCGAACCCCACGAACGCCGGATTGCGGCTGAGGCGGTAAACACCACGAGTAACAAGTTCCGTCTTTTGCGAAGCATCCACACCCGCCCGCCAATTCGCTTTCATTGCAATCACGGCCAACAAAAAGAAAACAACACCGGCAAAGGCCACTGGGATGCCGATCCAACCCAGCCACACCGATGTTGTGGCGCACCTCCAATTTGCAAGGATACTCGCATATTGCACCACCGGCATCGAAAAAGAGACCACGAGCAAAACAATCTCAACAGTGCGCGTTTTGCGTTCCTTCTGTCCCATGCCAAGCCGGTCGGTGCGAATCCCGCGCCGCCGCAGGGCGAACTGCCGCTGAAAGTATATCGCGTAAAACAGTGTGATGGCTGTAAGAGCAAGTATGTGGATGATTGTCATTTAAGATTATTTTTTGTAGTACCGCACCCTGCTCCCGTTCGTCTGAGGCTGTAAAGATGCGTGAAGTTCGGACGATGGTTGTACCTCGTCCGTTCTACCCAAGCAGGTTTTACCTGCAAATTGACAAAGGTATAACCGTTGCCGAACGAAGATTAGACATCTTCTTTTTCCGGATGGCTTCCTTCCTTGTCATAACGCACAGACTAAACCGCATTTTGCCATTGCACCTTTGTGCCATTCTATTATTTTACCTTTAAACTATAAACATTTCACCCTTGTTCCGAACTTACGTTATGTATCACTAAGCATTATTGCGAATATATTCATCAATAGCCTTAGCAGCTTTGCGTCCGGCACCCATGGCAAGGATAACCGTTGCCGCTCCGCTTACTGCATCACCACCGGCAAATACGCCTTTACGAGATGTCCTTCCGTCTTCATCTGCCGTAATAGTTCCCCATTTGCTGGTATCCAAATGGGGTGTTGTTGCGGCAATTAGTGGATTAGGAGAAGTTCCGATGGACATAATAACCATATCAACATCCAAAATAAAATCAGAACCGGGTATTTCTTTCGGAGAGCGTCTTCCGGATGCATCCGGTTCGCCCAATTCCATTCTTACACATTTCATACCCGAAACCCAACCTTTGTCATTTCCTACTATTTCAATCGGATTAGTCAGCATGTTAAAGATAAGACCTTCTTCTTTTGCATGATGTACTTCTTCTATACGTGCAGGGAGTTCCTGTTCGGAGCGGCGGTAAACAATTTCTACATGAGCACCTAAGCGAATAGCCGTACGTGCTGCATCCATTGCAACGTTTCCGCCTCCTACAACTGCCACTTTATTGCCTACAAAATTAGGCGTGCGGAACTGTTTGTGATATGATTTCATCAGATTGTTTCGTGTAAGAAATTCATTGGAAGAAACAACCCCGTTCAGGTTTTCTCCCGGAATCTTCATGAAATTGGGCAATCCTGCTCCTGATGCAATAAACACCGCATCAAAACCTTCTTCTTGCATCAGAGAGTCAATAGAAATGGTTTTGCCTACAATTACATCTGTCCGGATGTTTACTCCTAAATTGATAATATTTTGGACTTCATATTCTACAACTTCTTTCTTCGGCAGACGAAATTCAGGAATACCATATACCAAAACACCTCCTGCCATGTGCAATGCTTCAAAAACAGTAACCTGATAGCCCATTTTAGCCAAATCACCTGCACATGTCAATCCGGCAGGTCCGCTGCCTATCACTGCTACCTTATGCCCATTCGATGGAACAGGTTTTGCAATTGCTTTTTGTTGTTTACGCTGCCAATCCGAGGCGAAACGCTCTAATTTTCCAATAGAAACCGGATCGCCTTTTTTGCCTAACACACAAACACCTTCGCATTGTGTTTCCTGAGGACAGACCCGGCCGCAAACAGCCGGCAACATAGAACTTTCATTCAATGAAAGAGCTGCCTGGTCGAAATCTCCTCCTGCAATCTGTTTAATAAACATGGGAATATTAATAGAAACCGGACATCCACCTATACATGGTGCATTTTTGCACTGCAAGCAACGTTTTGCCTCCATAATGGCTTCTTCTTCGTTGTATCCGTAACATACTTCGGCAAAATTTGCCCTTCGTACTTTTGGGTCTTGCTCCCTGACAGGAACTGCTTTTTTTCTGTCGGGCAATTCATCGCTGACGCCGCCAATAAAACAACTATGTCCGTCCGCATGTTCTATTTCCTCTCTTTCCACTTTGTCTTCAATACTGGAATACATTGCTTGACGCCGCATGGCTTCTTCAAAGTCAACATCATATCCATTAAATTCAGGACCATCTACACATGTGAATTTTGTTTTCCCGCCGATAGTTACCCTACATGCACCACACATTCCTGTTCCGTCTACCATTAACGAATTCAAGCTGACCGTAATCGGAATATGGTACGATTTTGCCATCATGGTTATAAACTTCATCATAATCATAGGACCGATAGCAACAATATGAGTATATTTCTTTCCTTGATTATCAATTAAGTCTTTTAAAACATCCGTAACCTTGCCTTCTTGACCGATACTTCCGTCGTCGCTGGAAATATAGACGTTTTGGGCAACCTGCTTCATTTTATCATGATAAATTAGCATTTCTTTGTTGCGAACGCCAATCAATACATCACAAGCAATTTCTTTGGAGTGCATCCATTTTACCTGTGGATAAATTGGAGCCGTACCCACACCTCCGGCTATGAAAAGGATATTTTCTTTTTGTAATTCATTTTCCGGCAAATCCATCAATTCCGAATGTTTTCCCAAAGGACCTGTAAAGTTCTGGAAATGCTCTCCCACATTTAAGTCTGCCATTATTCCGGTAGATTCTCCTACTATTTGAAAAACAATGGTAACTATTCCTTTATCTTTGTCCAGATCGCATATCGTGAGAGGAATCCGTTCTCCCTGTTCATTGGTTTTTACAATAAGAAATTGTCCGGGTTTTCCTGATCTTGCAATCATAGGTGCATATACACCCATTTCTACTATAGCAGGGGCTAAAAGTTGCTTGCTTAAAATTTTATACATAAAAAAGTTTTGTAGATGTTAGTTTAATGATAAGCAAAGATACTATTTTTCTGGAATATGAATAAATGTTGATTCTTAAAAATAAAAATGAGTTTGTACCAAAAATATCAGATTATGGATAATCACCTCTGACTTTTAGAATTGAGAATTAATTTTTTGACTTGCTTCGTATTAATTCTCTTTCTTTAAATCTCTTCTTGAAAATAGGATGCAGGACAAGCTCAAAATAGGGATTGTCTAACAGGTGTATGATGTTTTTTTACGTCCTGTAAAATAGTTATCTATGCAGATTACCTCATTCCCCTCCTTTAAAAGCCTTTCACATAAGTGAGATCCTAAAAAACCTGCACCTCCTGTGACTAATACTTTTTTCATTTATAATGATTATTTTTGTTTGTTTTATTAATCAATTTATCGTTTTATGCCTTGACCATGACATGGGCAACCTATAAAAAGCTCGCTTTATACCTTGACCATAGCGTGGGCAACCCATAAAAAGCTCGTTTTGCACCTTAACCATGACATGGGTAACCCATAAAAAGCTCATTTTGCACCTTGACCATGACGTGGGCAACCCATAAAAAGCTCATTTTATATCTTAACCATGACATGGGCAACCTATAAAATGGTCTTTTTACATCTTAACTCAATAAAAGAAAATCAAGAAAAGCAATATAAACTTACAACTCAATTCCAATACTTATTCTAAATTATATTCTTACAAGTAAAAGCATTATTTATACAATACTTCACTGGAAGATCTTTTAAAGAGTTTACAAAAGTAACATATTATTGTAAATAATACAAAAGTGTTTTTTATTGGATAAACAAAATAAATAGCTGTCGAATAATAAAATCCAATAAAATCGTGTTATTAACGTGAGTTCGTGATTTACTTGTTTTGATTAGGAGAAGTTATACAAGTTAAATGAAGTTATAAAGTTGAAAGCTGAAAGTTTAAACTGTACCATTCTACCATTTCTCCTTAGGCTATAAACTTTAAACTATAAACACTTCACCTTTGTGCCATTGAACCTGAATTCACCTTGTTATTAAGTGGTTTCTGTTTTATATTATAATAATGAACAAAAAACAATATTCAAATTATACACTTGATTATTTTGCCTGTAATCGTCGTAAAGCATGGGAAGTAAGCATAGGCGATGTTCCTTTAGGAGGAAATTATCCTGTACGGATACAATCCATGACAAATACTTCTACGATGGATACGCAGCAATGCGTCAATCAGGCTATCCGCATGATAGAGGCGGGGAGTGAGTATGTGCGCATTGCAACGGCAAGTATTGCAGAAGCACGGAATCTGAAAAATATAAAACAGGAACTTCGCAAACGAGCTTATAAAACTCCATTGATTGCCGATGTACATTTTAATCCTGATGTAGCTCTTGTCGCAGCGGAAACAGTGGAGAAAGTTCGTATCAATCCGGGAAATTATACCGATAAAAAGCATTCTTTTGCAAAAGAATATACTTCCAAAGAATATGAATTGGAATTGGAACACATTGCAGAACGCTTATATCCATTATTGAAGATATGTAAGCACAACGGAACCGCTATTCGTATCGGGACTAACCATGGGTCGATTTCGGATAGAATTGTTAATCGTTATGGCAATTCTCCTGTAGGTATGGCTGTTTCGGCGATGGAATATGTGCAAATATGCAACGATTTTGGGTTCCATAACCTTGTTCTTTCCATGAAAGCGAGCGATACACGCATTATGGTGCAGTCAGTACGTTTGTTGGTGAGCATGTTGGAAGAAAAGAAGTGGTATTACCCGTTACATTTGGGTGTAACCGAAGCTGGAAACGGAGAATATGGACGAATAAAATCAGCTGCTGGCATTGGTGCATTATTGCTGGATGGAATAGGGGATACTATTCGTGTTTCTTTGACTGAAAATCCTGAACATGAATTGCCTTTTGCTTCTGTTTTGACAGCGATAAGTTATTCGTCATTACAAGGAGCAAGGCATGAACAATATGACAATCCTCAACCGGAAAATAAACATATCAGCCTCAATTACAATCCCTATTGTTACTCTCGCCGAAAAAGTAAAGAAATAAATTTCATAGGTGGAGAAAACAAAGCGCTTGTTTTTTCTGCTGCTGAAACTGTTGTTTTTCCTGATAGAAATCCTCAAAATGAAAATTTTCAAATAATAAATAATCCTCAAGAGAAATTCGCTGAAAATACTTTACTTGTAGCTCAAAGTAATAGTGATTTCCCCGTGATAGCATGGAGGAAACTATTTATTGAAGATTTTGATAATCCTGTTGTCTTCAAACGCATATATAATATTGAAAATTGGGAACAGTTTTATGCTCAGGCAACAGCCGATATTTCGACTTTGGCGATAGACGGGCTTATTGACGGTGTTTGGATAGAAAATCCTTATTTTTCTGCGGAAGCATGCTATAATTTATCGTTGGAGATTTTGCAGGCATGTCAATTACGATATAGCAAGGCGGAATTTATTTCCTGTCCTTCATGTGGGCGAACCCAGTATAATATTGAGGATTTTTTAGAGACTATAAAACAAAGAACAGCTCATTTGAAAGGATTAAAAATTGCGGTAATGGGTTGCATTGTTAATGGTCCTGGAGAAATGGCGGATGCCGATTATGGATTTGTTGGTTGTGGAAATGGTAAAATTACACTTTACAAAGGACAAACTCCTATTATTCGTCAAATTGATGAAGCAACTGCTGTAGATAAGTTAATTGCACTTATTAAGGCAAATGGCGATTGGGTGGATACGAATTTGTAATATAGTTATTTCTAATTAGCAGGAGGAATTTCCAATGGGAAAAGAAGTCAAAATATTTACGCAAGGGATTTCTCTCTTTGTTTGCAATAACGGCAGCCTGAAATTAGACAAAAGAAAATGATAATATAATTTAATATAGGAAATTTTTGTTTTTATCCAATAAAATGATACTTTTGTACAATATTTGATAAATAACCGGAAGCATATAACATAATGAAATAATGAGCATAGAAGAAATTGCTAAATTAATTGAGGGCGATATTATTGCCAGAAATACAGATGAAGATTATAAAATAACACATGCCTTTACCTCCGATTTGATGAGTGATGTATTGACTATTAATCATCAAGAAGGCATTGTTTTACTTACCGGATTAGCTAATGTACAGACCATTCGTACAGCAGAAATGGCTAATCTGAACCTTGTGATTTTAGTTAGAGGGAAAAAAGCTACTGCTGATATGATAGGCATTGCCAATGAGAACGATATTGTTGTTATAGAAAGTAAATATTCTGCATTTCGGGCATCGGCAGTATTATATAATGCAGGTATTAAATCCTTGTTTTAGACCTCAAAGATGCATTTTGAATACGAAATAACAGGTGGCGATTTTACCAATGCCGGCTCAACATCAAGTTCGGTGAAAAAAACATTGAAACAGCTCAATGTTGATCCAGCTATTATTAAGCGTACAGTTGTTGCCTTATATGAGGCAGAGGTTAATGTTGTAGCTCATGCATACAAGGGGAAAATTTTCGTTGATATTGAAGAAGATTCCGTTACTATTCGTTTAGAAGATGAGGGACCCGGTATTCCGGATATAGAAAAAGCAATGGAAGTTGGTTATTCTACTGCATCAGTGTCAGTACGGGAAATGGGTTTTGGAGCAGGTATGGGGCTTCCAAATATGAAAAACAATTCCGACCGCCTTACCGTTACCAGTGAAGTAAATGTAGGAACAACTGTAGAAATATATAACAAATTGCAATAAGAGATTGTCTTAAATAAGGATATAATCAATTAAGATTAAACATGGAAACACCAAAAGAAATATTTTATCATGCGTTGGAATTTAGGAGTGACCTTTGTATGGGTTGTTCTCATTGCATGATGAACTGTCCTACAGAGGCTATCCGTGTAATTGAGGGTAAGGCAAAGCTTAATGCTGATCGTTGTATTGATTGTGGAGAATGTTATCGGACGTGTCCTTATGGTGCAATTAGTGTTCGTCAGGATGATTTCCAGCGAATTTATGATTTTAAATACCGCGTGGCATTGATGCCTGCTGTCTTTAGTGCACAATTTCCTGATAAGGTTACTTCTCAACAAATATTTAGTGCATTAATTTCTATAGGATTTACACATGTTTATGAGACAGAAAATTCGGTGGAATTTCTTATCAAGCCTTACAATGATTATGTAAAAAAACATGCCGATAAACCTGTTATATCTTCCTTTTGTCCGGCGATTACGCGTTTGGTGCAGGTTCGTTTTCCGACTTTGGTGGATAATATCATGTTGATAAAGCCACCAATGGATGTTACTGCATTGTATATTAAGAAGAAGTTTGAAGAGGAAAATATTCCTTGGGAAGAAGTGGGCGTTTTTTATGTAACTCCTTGTGCTGCTAAAATCGCAGGAATAAAAAGTTCGGTTGTAGAAGAAAACAGTTTGATTGATGGTGTAATAAACATGAATTATCTCTATAATAAAGTTTATAGAGAAATTAAGCAAAAGGGATTCCGGCAAGAAGAAGATAAAGAATCTGATTTTCAGTTTATGACACGTGATTCGGTGCGATGGTCGTTTACTAATGGAGAAATACGTATTGTCAATACCAATAAGAAATTGGCTATTGACCAGATTGAGAATGTAATTGATTTTTTAGAAAAAGTTGAAAACGAAGATATTGATGATATAGATTTTCTAGAACTACGGGCTTGTTATCAAAGTTGTGCTGGAGGAATATTATGTGCCGGCAATAAATTCTTAACTACTGAACGGGGAAACCGCAGAGCAAAAGGAATTGATGATGAGCAACATAATAAAGAAGAATTTGAAAAATATGCTCCTTATCTGGAGGAAAATATTTTATTACGAGGGAAAATTCAGCCTCGCTCCATTATCAAATTGGACGATAATATGGCAGAAGCCATGAAAAAAATGAAACGTATCAATGAGATAAATAATATTCTTCCACAAGTAGATTGTGGTATTTGTGGAGCCCCCTCTTGTCAAGCTTTTGCTGAAGATATTGTACAAAAGGGTAAGGATATAAAAAGATGTATTTTTATCCAAAAGATATTGGAACAAAATGATAAATTGGATATTTCCGATTCGGCTGATTTGATGAAAGAAATTTGGGGAGTGGGGAAATTAGACAAAAATCTGATAAAAGAGTTAGATAACGAAGTAAATATATAATACTAATGACAGTTAAAGAATTAATAGAAAAAGCAAATCTGAAAATATTTTCAGGGGAAAATGGATTAAGTAATGAAATTTCAGGAGGATATACCTGTGATTTATTGAGTGATGTAATGGGTCATGCCGAAGCTGGTCATGTCTGGATTACTTTACAGACTCATAAGAATGTAATGGCAATTGCTTCTTTAAAAGAATTGGCAGCCATTATCATGGCAAAAGGCTCCAAGCCTGATGATGATACCTTGCAGCAGAGCAATGAAGAAAATATCCCGATTTTAGGAACCGATTTACAGGAGTTTGAAATTTCAGGAATTGTCTATAACTTAATTAAGAATTAGCAATTATTGGATTTCATTCAAACCTTCGGGCTTATGTAAGAATCCCAAAGGTTTGTAAATATCTTTAAATAATGCACCTTTATAAAGCCGATTTTCATATACATACTGTTCTTTCTCCTTGTGGGGATTTGGATATGAGTCCGGATGAAATTGTTCGTCTGGCAAAGGAAAATGGTTTGGATATTATTGGCATTACAGATCACAATACGACTAAGCATGGTTTGTTGACTAAAAAATACGGTCAACAAGCGGGTATTTATGTTTTAACGGGGGCTGAAGTTACGACAAAAGAAGAAGCTCATTGCCTGGCTTTTTTTGAAAAAGAAGAACAGTTAACTGATTTTGAACAATTTCTTCAAAATAATCTTCCGGATATTCCAAACGATGTGGAAAAGTTTGGTTATCAGGTGCAGATAGATGAAAAGGGGGATATTATTTATGAGGAACCTGTTTTTTTACCTTCGGCGATTAATAAAAGTCTGGAAGAGGTAGAGCAAAAAGTTCATTCGTTGAATGGCTTATTTATTCCGGCTCACATAGATAAATCCAAAAACAGTATTCCCAGCCAGTTAGGATTTATTCCTTTCGATTTGAATATGGATGCTGTTGAAATTTCCATTCATGCAAAGAAAGCTGACTATTTGGCGAAAAATAAATATTTACAGGGAAAAACATTTATCCAGAGTTCAGATTCTCATCTTACTAATCAAATCGGAACAACATACTGCTATCTACAAATGGAAAGCATTTCTTTTGATGAAATCCGAAAAGCCCTGCATGGTGAAGAAGGTAGGGGAGTGTTGATGAAAGAAGAAGTAGTATAAATATCCATTCATCGTATTTTACGCAATAAGGAAAGCATTCCCTTTTCTATTTTATTTAGTCGACTAATCATCAATTGATAATAATAGGTTTCCTGTGAGCCAAACCCTGCATAAAAGCGAGCGATTTGAGCATTATCGGAGCCATTAAAATATAAATTGATTGCCTTTTGGGCATGAAGAGCGATAAAATTATCCATGATAAAAAACATACTTCCATTGTCTATATTATGTTGATCTCTTCCTGAAAATAAAAAATTATACTTGCCAAATTGGTGAGTGAAAAAAATACCTGCACATAGTTTTCCATCTTTATCATTCGCTCCCAGCGTTTCTATTGCATTTTGCGACCGGAGAAAAATAACTAATTCTTTTAATTGCTGATAATCTTTTTTAGTATATCCCACTTGCTTCTGTTGTCCAGTATTATGTATAAATAAAGAAATAATAGATTCAATATCCGGATTGTTTGTTAATATCAATTCATTTTCGATGGCTTTTTTACAATTACGTGTATGGTTTCTATGATATTGTTGCTTTAATTGTGAATAAGGATGTTGTAAATCTAAAATATATGCCCGACGCTTTAAATGCTGATAACGCTCAATATTAATTTGGGTGTCGGGAGAAAAGGTCATATCTATCCATTTATAATTTTTGGAGATAATATCAAAAACTGTATCCAACTCGGAGGCTGTAAGGCTTTGCCCGTAAATTCCCATTCTTGAAGCAAAAAAAGGAGGATATATATAATTCATCCCCCATTTTTTTCGGCAAGGAAGAGGAATTACCGATTGATAATCATCAATAATGATAGCATTCCAATTATCACACACTTTGTCTAAATACCATGACATCCCTGACAGGCTTGCCACTCCTGAATCAGATTCAATACAGGTATTCCATTTCTTGGTATTTAGTTCTTCTCGTCGCAATAGATGTATTTCCATACTTTTGATAAAAATATTAATTAGTTTCCGGTTGTTTTTACTTTACTAACGTGAGTTTGGGATTTACTTATTTAATAGAAGTTACACAAGTGAAATGAAGTTACAGGAAGTTATAAAGTTGAAGGTTGAAAGTTTAAACATTGTACCATTATATTATTATAACTTCTTAACTTCTTTAACTTCCATATTATTTCACCATTAAGCGATAAACTTTAAACTATCAACAACTTCTTTTGATTCCGAACTCATGTTTTAATACTGTTCGTTTTTGACGTTCACTAATTGCCCATAAGAAAAATATCATTATTAATCCATTAAGTAAAAGCAATTCAAATCCAAATTCATAACCCCAGAATAATTGCTTGGAATATCTATTTAATAAGAAACAAATCAATGGAGAAAGACAAGCGAAAAAAGGAACAAGTCGCTCTTTTTTTACAGGAATTTCCCTTTTGGTAAATAGTCCGAATGTGTAAAGTCCTAATAAAGGACCATACGTATAGCTTGCTATTTGGAAGATAATTCGAATAAGGGCATCATTGTGATATCGTGAGAAAATAAGGATGACCACCAGGAAAAGTAATCCCATTAAAATGTGCATTTTCCGCCGTATACTGATTTGCTCTTTTTCTGATTTGTTTGACTTTTTTAATCCGAGAAAATCAACACAAACAACGGTGGTAAGCGAAGTAAGCGTTCCATCGGCACTTGAATAACCTGCGGCAATCAATCCCAAAACAAATACAATACCCACAACAGGGTGCATATAATCAAATGCAATAGTCGGGAACAGGCGATCGGTTTTCATTCCGGCAATATCAATTCCATTGTGATATGCAAAAACAATTAACATTCCTCCCAGTAGCAGGAATAACGCATTGGCAAAAACTAATATCCCGGAAAAAGTAAACATATTTTTCTGAGCATCTTTGAGATTTTTACAGGTCAGATTTTTTTGCATCATATCTTGATCCAGCCCTGTCATAGTAATTGTGATAAATGCTCCACTAAGTATTTGCTTGATAAAAAAGTTATGGTCACGCCAGTTTGTATTGAATACTTTGGTAAGTCCGTCCAATTGTATCTCATGAAATATATTGGCAAATGAAAGATTCATTTCTTTTGGGATAAAAATAATAGTGAATATTAATGCTGCCAGTAAAAATGTTGTTTGCAACAGGTCTGTCCAAACGACGGTTCGGATTCCTCCTCTGAATGTATATAAAAGAATAATGATTACAAATATACATGCGGTTATCCAAATAGGAATGCCCCAATACTGGAAAACAAATTCCTGTAAAACATAAATCATCAGATACAAGCGTATTGCCGAACCCAGCAATCGGGACAGGACAAAAAAGAAAGCCCCTGTTTTGTATGATGCTTGTCCGAAGCGCTGTTCGAGATAGGTGTAAATGGACGTGAGATTAAACTTGTAATACAGCGGCAATAATATCAAGGCAATGACAGCATATCCAACCACATATCCGATTACAATTCCGAAGTAGGTGAATTGTGTATTGTACACATCTCCCGGAACAGATAATAGGGTAACTCCTGACAAGGATGCTCCAATCATTCCGTAAGCTACCACAAACCAGGGAGAGCGCCGGTTTCCCCTAAAATAAGTTTCATTATCGGCTTTGCGAGAAGTAAGCCACATAATGAAGAATAACATCAATGTATATAAAACGAATGAAATAAATATAGTTAATTGCATATTCGGAAATTTTGGACAAAGATATACTTTTTACAAATCAAAATTATATATGGAAGTGAATAAGTAAATGAGGAGATAAGTGAATGGGGGAATAAGAAGCTGGAAAGGTGAAATGCTGCAAGGGTGAAATGTTTTAATTTTCAACTTTCAACTTCATAACTTCATTTGACTTGCGTGACTTCTCTTATATACATTTGCGTGTATCTCATGTATTATGTCCTTGCATATAGTTTGGTCTGTTATGTCGGGAAAAGACATCAAGCACATAGGAAGTCTTTCTTTAGGATTATTGTATTTGGGCATATAATAGGGAAAATCCAATAGATTAAATCCTGAACGTGTATAAAATCCTATTCTGCGTTTTGCCAAATCATTATCCGGTAATTCTACTTCCAGAATAATTGTATTATCAAACAATTCTTTCAACTGTTCAACAGTTTGTTTTCCGTAGCCTTTATTTCTGATATGAGACGAGGTTGCCAGATAGTCAAGAAAGATAAATCCTTTTAATTCCCATAAAATAACAATTCCTGTTATTGTCTGCTCTTGCATTGCTGCATAAAAATGATACGAATTATTTTCTTTCATCAGCCGGACATGCTCTTTGTAAGGACGTTTTTCTTCCGGAGGAAAAGAAGTTTCATATATTGCTATTGCTTTTTTCCACGTCTCTTCGCAAGTATCTGTAATCCGAATTAATTCTATTTTATTCATGTTTAATTCTCTGTACAGATACAAAGTTATCATTTTTTTGACGAATTATCTTTTATCCTTTTGTCTGCTGTTTCGATGTGTTTTTTATATGATATCTACTCCTGCATCGCTTTTTTGAATTCTGTATTGAAGCAAACAGGAAAAAGTTTTTATTATTATTTACATTATCTACGCAAATAAGAAATTATTTTAGTACTCATTTGCTTTATTACAGCAAGAAAGAAAATAGTTCAATTCTCATTTGCTTTATTGAAGCAAACAGGAAAATAGTTCAATTCTCATTTGCTTTGTTAAAGCAAACAGGAAAATGTTTAAATTATTATTTGCTTTGTTGAAGCAAACAGGAAAATGTTTAAATTCTTGTTTGCTTTGTTGAAGCAAACAGGAAAATGTTTAAATTCTTGTTTGCTTTGTTGAAGCAAATAGGAAAATGTTTAAATTCTTGTTTGCTTTGTTAAAGCAAACAGGAAAAAACTTTTTGTCTGCTGTAACAAAGCAGACGGAGAAAAAAATTTTGTCTGCTGTCAACTTTATAACTTCCTTGTAACTTCATTTAACTTCTGCAACTTCTCTTAACCTAATAAATAAATCCCGAACTCATGTTATAATTATTCTATTTTTTTCTACTTTTGCAGAAAAGATAATGTTTATAAACAAAAAATTATCGGATAATATGGAAGAAAACAATAAAAAACATATCAATCGTCGGAAATTTCTCAAATTACTGGGAGGTGGTGCTGTTGGAGCAGCGGCTTTAAATGCCTGTGATTTTAATGGCTCAAGAAATAAAGAACAGCTATTTGACAAGATGGATGTCCCTGTCGGCAAAATGACTTATCGCACCAATCATAATACCGGTGACAAAGTTTCATTATTGGGATATGGTTGTATGCGCTGGCCTCTCCGTACAAATGAAAATGGGGAGGAAGAAATAGATCAGGATGCGGTAAATGATTTAGTGGATTATGCAATTGCTCATGGAGTCAATTATTTTGATACGGCTCCTGTATATGTTCGGGGTTGGTCGGAGAAAGCCACAGGAATTGCTTTAAGCCGTCATCCTCGGGATAAGTATTTTGTAGCGACAAAATCTTCACGAAGCAACACCCTGGAAAGTGGAATTGCCATGTACAGAAAATCAATGGAAGATCTCCGGGTTGATTATCTTGATTATTACTTGCTGCATAATGTAGGCAGGAGCATTGAGGATTTTGAGAATCGTTTTATTAAGAATGGTCTGCTGAATTTCTTGCTCAAGGAACGTGAAGCAGGACGAATCCGCAATTTGGGATGGTCTTTCCATGGAATTGCGGAGGGATTCGATCATGTTTTGAATTTAGGTGTGAAGTGGGATTTCTGTATGATACAGCTTAATTATCAGGATTGGAAATATGCCGATACGGAAAGGAATGTAAATGCAGAATATCTGTATGGGGAGTTAGTTCGGAAAAATGTTCCTGCTGTTATTATGGAGCCTCTTTTGGGTGGACGATTATCCCGATTAGGCTCGCAGTCTTTCAATATTCTTAAGCAAATCAAACCGGATGAGAGTGCCGCTTCATGGGCATTTCGGTATGCGGGAACGCCGGAAAATGTTCTTTGTGTGCTTAGCGGAATGGTTTATATGGAACATTTGCAGGAAAATATACGGACGTATTCCCCGCTTATACCACTAAACGAAGAAGAATACAAAGCCCTGGAGAATGTTACGGAAATATTGATAGATGATAAATATATACAGTGTACCGAATGTCAATATTGTATGCCGTGTCCTTATGGAATAGATATTCCTTCTACCTTTGCTCATTATAATCGTTGTATTACAGACGGAAATATTGCCAAAGATGTCAGAGACGAAAACTACCGTAAAGCTCGCCGGGCATTCTTGATTGGCTATGACAGAAGTGTTCCCAAACTGCGGCAGGCAAATCATTGCATCAATTGCAATCAATGTCTTCCCAATTGTCCTCAAAAACTTAATATTCCGGAAGAAATGTATAAGATTGACAACTATGTCGAACAATTAAAAATTAACGGTTAACCTTTTAAAACGATTTATTATGTTGAAAAAAATAAGAATAGCCGCTGCCATTATTTGTTTTATATTGATAACTTTATTGTTCCTTGATTTTACGGGAACATTGCATGCGTGCTTTGGCTGGTTGGCAAAAATACAGTTTATCCCTGCCTTATTGGCGTTGAATATTGTTGTTGTGTTAGCCTTGCTGTTGTTGACATGGATTTTTGGACGCGTGTATTGTTCAGTTATTTGCCCGATGGGCATATTGCAGGATATTATTTCCCGGATAGCTTCAAAACGAAAGAAATATCGCTTTTCATATTCTTCTGCCATAAATTGGTTGCGTTATGGTTTGCTGGGAATATTTTGTATTGCCTTTATTGGAGGAGTAAGTTTTGTTGTTTCTCTGCTCGAACCATACAGTGCTTACGGCAGAATTGCTTCCGATTTGTTTGCTCCTATTTATCAGGCAATAAATAATGTATTAGCCTATTTTGCAGAAAGAGCAAACAGTTATGCTTTCTATCGGGTTGATATTTGGATAAAACATATACCTACATTTATCATTGCCGTTGTTACACTGATAGCTGTTTTTATATTGGCATGGAGAAATGGAAGGACATATTGTAATACGATTTGTCCGGTTGGAACTCTGTTAGGACTTGTGTCAAGGTTTTCTATTTTCAAACCTCGTTTTAATAAAGATAATTGTAATGATTGTGGCTTATGCGAACGTTCTTGCAAAGCATCTTGTCTCAATTCAAAAGAACAGAAAATTGATTATAGCCGGTGCGTTTCCTGTATGAATTGCATCAGTGTTTGTAAAAAAAATTCAATAAATTATCTCCCAAAGCTAAGACCGGAAAAAAGGATAAAGCCGGTAGATAAAACCGAATCCGATATTTCCCGCCGGGCGTTTCTTTCGGCAACAGTTGCTATTGCGGCAACTTCCACCTTGAAAGCACAGCAAGCGAAGGTAGATGGTGGATTGGCAATTATTGAAGATAAAAAAGTTCCCAACAGGTCAACGCATGTAACGCCTCCCGGATCCTCATCAATCCGACATTTTAATCAGCACTGTACTGCCTGTCAATTGTGCGTATCGGTTTGTCCAAATCAAATATTGCGTCCATCAAGTAATATAGAACGCTTTATGCAACCTGAAATATCTTATGAACGTGGTTATTGTCGTCCTGAATGTACCAGATGCTCGGAAGTTTGTCCTGCAGGTGCTATCAAGCAGATAGATACTGCGGAAAAATCGGCTATCCAAATAGGACAAGCTGTATTTGTTAAAGAAAATTGCGTAGTAAATACAGATGGAGTAAGTTGCGGAAATTGTGCACGTCATTGTCCGACAGGAGCTATTCACATGATTCCTAAAGACGGGAGCTCTGATGCTTTGGCTACTCCCGTAATTGATACTGAAATTTGTATTGGCTGTGGTGCCTGTGAATATCTTTGTCCTGCAAGACCATTCAGTGCTATTTATGTGGAAGGCAACCAGAGACATCATTTCGTTTAATTGGCATGGAAGATATTATAAAGTTGTTGCATGAGGGAAATTATTCCTGCGTAATCAAAAATGAGGATGAAATTCGTACTTTTTCCAATCGTGGGGTGATGGATTTATATTTCTTGTTGCTTAATGAATCCGAGGTGTTGAAAGGATCCTCTATTGCTGATAAAGTTGTCGGGAAAGCAGCAGCTTCTTTAATGATACTTGGGGGAATCAACAAACTTTATACAGACTTGATAAGCAAACCTGCCTTGCAATTATTGAAAGAACATAACATAGAAACCTCATTTCAATTGGAGGTTCCTGTAATTCTTAATCGAGACCGGAGTGATTGGTGTCCTTTGGAACTATTATGCTTTCAAGAAAATTCTCTTGATAAGATTGTGAAAAGCATAAGTAACTTTATAAATTCTAAGGGAAATGTTACTCACCTGGAAACTACGAAGTAGTATGGGAACAATTTATATTTTTTCACTTATTTATTCTATGAATCTCGGACTCACCTTGTGACAACTAACAAATAAAATTCTTCCATGACATAGAAGAAATGATAAGAAATTGACTTTAGGCTAAAAATCCTCTTTAGGAGCAACCTTATAAATAATAGGAGTAAAAATGTCTTCCTTTGACATCGGACGGAATTCATTCAACCAGATAAATTCCCTAAATAAAGGTTCATCCAGATCTTTTTCCGGATAGACTTTTCCTTTCACATCTTCATAGAAACGAATTTCCCGTACTTGGTTTTCATGAAAAAACACGCGCATTTGAACAGACGTGGATTTCTGTATGCCAATCAAATCTTTATTATCCTCCTGAATATAATAAATACATTCCGCACTTCCGTCCACAAAAACGGTTTGAATATTATTGTCGAGAAAATAACCAATCATATAATCCCCTTTTACCTGATTGAATTTCAATTCTTCGAATACATCGGCAAATACAAAAGCGTTATCAATAAAATGGACTTCGGACAATTGTTGATTTTTTAGAAACATCCGTACTGTATCTGCCAGAAACTGATTTTCTTCCGACCACATAACCGGACTATGAAACAACGTAACAATAGAATCTTCAGCAAAATATACCAGTGAATCACAACTTCCCTGCAAATCTGTCCGGAAAAACTTCACATGATGATATGCCTGCATGAAGGTAACATTCTGAGCAGAATCGAACAAAACATATAAAACATCCCCATGAAGAAATAAACTGTCTTTGCCTTCTATCATGACAGCCATAGCGCTATCGGTAATGTAAGCATTTCCGGCGTCTGGCTGATACCTGGCATAATTTCCGAAAAATAAAATATTTTCAACACTGTCAATAATACAAACCCGACTTCGTGCAATACCCAAATCATTTACTTTATCATACCAAATAGTATCGGCAATCAAGCATTGGGATTGATTGTATAGCTTTGCATTCTCTTGAAATTCACAAATATCAGTCAAAGTTTCATACCAGCCGTATTCGCAATACATGATATTGCTATCGGAATAGATATTGGAAGGTCCTAAGAAAAAAGCAATTTCAGAAGAAGTATTGTACTTCAAAGTGTCGGATTCCACTCTGTATTCGGGCGTAACTAAAACGGCACTGTCTTTAAAATAGACATCATTCAATTGCGTATAAAACCAACCTTGTGTACTTGTAAGCACACTCTCACCATTTTCTATGCGTCCCCACGTATTGTAATATCCTATATCTGTTACTCGGTCGTAATGCAATTTATCGGTATACAAAACCGCCGTTTCATTTGTTAAACGAACATCTTCATAGATAACAGCCTGCTTTGTATTTCCATCGTAATGCACATGCTTACCATACAAAGTAACCGAATCATTGATATGAATAACCAGATTTCGTCCGTAAGCATCAATGGTATTTTTTGAATCGTTCATATAGGCAGTATCGGCATAACCAATAGCTCCTTCATGTTCAAATTGGACATTGCCTATTAATATCTGTACATCTGGATTTATATCCGCATCATGGTCAGCCCTGGAAGCAGTAACAGTAATCCTTTTCTTTTTAGAAACCGTATCTGCCGGAGATTGGGCAAAATTAGAATAGTGCATTGATAGTAAAACACTAACAAATAATATTTTCAAAAAAGATAACATTTTATTTTCCACAAAGAGCATAAATTATTCGTAATTGGCACGCCTTTTACCTATATGAAAAGTTACAAATCCCGTTAATAAAACATATTGCTTATTAATATGTGCTAATTTTTCAACCGGAGGATAATAGGCATCAACAGCCGCTCCAAAATCAAGCTTTAAAATCATAGCATCATCTTTGGCAAAATCAAAACTCATTCCTGTTTTGACATAAATTCCCGGATGAAGTTTAGTGTTTTTTATCCCCTTAAAGAAAGAATCTTTACCATGTCCAAGGGAAGAATATGTATGCTTTTCGGGATCATATCTTTGAGAAACCAATTTGCCCTCCTCTTCTATTTTAACATATACAGGAATTGATATCCCTAAAGAAAATCCTCCATAGAAAAAATATCCGACTTCCACACCTCCCCAATAAGGCTTGGCATTTACAACGTGTGTAAAACCATATCCGGTACGAAGCTGCCCGAAATAATTCAGCTTTCCGTATACAAGGACATTACTATAATTGACACGCAATCGGCGTTCTTTGAAATGACGGTAATAGGTATATTCAAAATCAAATCCCCTGATAAAACGAATTGTCGGACTGTTGCTTAATCGAAACCCTATTCCTAAGCCATTGGTATGCAATGTTCCATAAATATCCCATTGTCGCTTGCGGACAACAAGCATCTCCGGATCCCCTAATCCTATTTCCTGAGAATAAAGAGAATTCCCCCCAAAAAGGAGCAAAGCAATAAAAGCAAGGAACAAATTACGCATACTCAAAACATATACTGTAACTTAGGCTTACACATTATTTTCTATCACTTCTATTTCTGCCGAACCATAAGCAGGACAGCGTTCATACGTATTGCACGATGCGAGTAACAATCCTATGAATAATACTACGGATATTACAAGAGTCTTCATAATTTAAGATTATTTATTTACTATTTTAGTTAAGAATTACAAACTTCTTTTGCTTATTTCCAACAAAAAACATACCTTTGTAACTTGTTTACAAAAATATAAAAAATACCAATCAAGTGAATAATAATGAAACAATTTAATTATTAATCATTTGAATTTTAAAAACATTAAATAAATAATGGAAACAAAAGTCAATCCTATTATCCACCCAAGCTGGAGAGAAGAATTATCAGAAGAATTTAATAGCCCATACTTTAGTGAGCTAAAATCATTTTTGATGGAAGAAAAAAAGAAGAATATTGTTTTTCCTCCGGGGAAGTTAATTTTCAATGCTTTTGACCTTACTCCTTTTGATAAAGTTAAAGTTGTTTTATTGGGACAAGATCCTTATCACAATATCGGACAGGCTCACGGACTTTGTTTTTCTGTTCCGGATGGTGTGGAATTTCCTCCGTCTTTGAGAAATATTTTCCAAGAATTATATAGTGACTTGAATATACCTGTTCCCAAAAGCGGCAATCTGGAAAAATGGGCAAAGCAAGGCGTTTTATTACTCAATGCAACCTTAACTGTTCGTGCACATGAAGCAGGCTCACACCAAAAAAGAGGTTGGGAACAGTTTACGGATGCCGTTATCAGGATTATTTCACAAAAGCATGCAGGAATAGTTTTCTTATTATGGGGAAATTATGCCCAGGCAAAAACAGAATTGATAGATACTTCCAAACATTTTATTCTCAAAACAGTACATCCCTCCCCACTTTCGGCGTCAAGAGGATTTTTCGGCTGCAAGCATTTTTCCAAAACCAATGAACTGTTAAGCAAAAGCGATAAAACACCTATTGACTGGGATTTGACAAAGTAGGTATGTGGAATTCGCACTTATTGGAATCTATTCCGTATTCCCAATTTGCTGATTAACGTGAGTTTGGGATTTGCTTGTTTGATTAGGAGAAGTTACGGAAGTTAGAATAGTAAATGAGGGAATAAGGGAATGAATAGACGAATGGTTTCACAAAGTAACACAAAGGCATCAGCTTTGTCGTTTTATTGTGACAGGCAGAGCCTGTTTGGATAAAACGGACGAGGCAAAGAGCCATCGTCCGAACTGGGGTCAAGTACGAATTTCATTAATTGAAAGTGTTCGTCGTTGCGTAGTGCAAGTAAATGTGTCTTATTAATCTTCATTTTCCTTTATTTTTTGATTTTT
>QMCD01000744.1_pt1 | contig 26830 bp, 28 predicted proteins | sample 1821841 | NCBI WGS metagenome assembly QMCD01 (sample SAMN01991225, study PRJNA193472) | Termite gut metagenome, whole genome shotgun sequencing project. | isolation source: worker | host: Macrotermes natalensis | reverse complement strand
GCGCGAACTCTCTCCGAGAGGCTCTCCAGCGCGGCGGAGTGGTCGCCCGGCACGGAGTCGAACCCTTCGAGCGCCTCACCCAAAAGGGGATCGCGCATGGCGTCGAGTTCGATCTCGTGCGCCCCGCGTCCGTGACGTTCACCGCGTATGTAATCGTTCAGTTTCAAAATTTTATGCCCTGCTTCTCCATGCAGAGCCTCAGATTGCGTTTACCGTTCTGTATGTAACTTTTCACTCCTTTTATGTTGCCCAGGGTGGCGTCGGCGATGTCGGCGTACGATTGTTTGTCGATGAAGAACATCGTGACCGCCTCCCGCTGCCTTTCGGGCAGTTTTTCCATACACTTTCCGAGCGCCGCGAGGGCAGCTTCGTCCCCTCCCTCCGATAATAGATGCAAAAGAGGGGGAGATTCCATAAAACGATCGTCGAAATCTACGCGCACGGTTCGTTTTTTTCGCCGCAACCTCTCCAGACAGTGGTTTCGCGCCACCGACCAGAGCCACGTGCGGAAATTGCGGATGCGATGGGCGGGGATCTTCGTCACAAGCTCTTCGAAAAGTTCCATCACGGCGTCCTCGGCGTCGGGCGCGCTACCCAGATATTTGAGGCACAAACCGTACACCAAAGGCATGTACCGCGAGTACACCTCACCCAACACAGCCGCGTCGCCCGTGTCGATGAAACGGGCCAACAGCCGGTCGTCGTCGCGGGAGTAGTCTTTGTTTGTGTCGAAATCGAACATTGAGAACACAAATATAAAAAAATTAGTTAAATTCGCCCACTCAACTAACTGCAAAACATTTTCGAATGATCCACATTACTCCCGAGATCTTCAATATTTTTCTCTTCATCATGGCGATCGTGGCCGTCGTGGTCTTCGTGGCGCTCTTCTTCGTCAAGGCCGGTTACGGCATGTTCTTCGACCCCAAGTGGGGGCCCGCCGTGCCCAACCGCCTGGGCTGGGTGCTTATGGAGGCGCCTGTTTTTATCACTATGACAGTGCTGTGGATAGTCTCCGACCGCACTTGGGAGATCGTTCCGCTTGCGTTCTTCTCGATTTTCCAGATACACTATCTGCAACGCTCGTTCATCTTTCCGGCGCTCATTCGCGGTAACGGACGGATGGCGCTCGGCATAATACTGATGGGGGTGCTGTTCAACACCTGCAACGCGTTGATGCAGGGAGGGTGGATATTTTTCTTCTCGCCCGAGTATCCGGTCAGTTGGCTGTGGAGCCCGCAGTTCATCGTCGGCGCGGCGATCTTTTTCATCGGTTTCGTCATCAATCTCCACTCCGACTACATCATACGCCATCTGCGCAAGCCCGGCGACACGAAGCACTACATCCCGAAAGGGGGAATGTTCCGCTATGTCTCTTCGGCCAACTATTTCGGCGAACTTGTCGAGTGGATCGGTTTCGCAATCCTGACCTGGAGTTGGGCCGGAGCCGTGTTCGCATGGTGGACGCTGGCCAACCTCGCGCCGCGTGCCAATGCTATCTACCATAACTACGAAAAAGAGTTCGGCGAGGAGTTCACCAAGCTGAACCTCAAGCGCATGATACCGTTTATATATTAGATAATTTGGTAATTTGATAATTAGATAATGGGCTACGCGGAAAAATAATTATCAAATCATCAAATTATCAAATCACCAAATAATGAAACTCTTTACTCCATACCGGCTCGGTTCCATCACTCTGAGGAACCGCACGGTGCGCTCGGCGGCGTTCGAGAGCATGGGGGCCGACTACGGCCCGACCGAAAAACTCAAAGACTACCACGTCTCCGTTGCGCGCGGAGGCATAGGCATGACCACGCTGGCTTATGCGAGCGTGTCGCGCTCGGGGCTGTCGTTCCGAAGCCAACTTTGGATGCGTCCCGAAATAGTTCCCGCCCTACGCGATATCACCGACGCCATCCACGCCGAAGGCGCCGCCGCCTCGATCCAACTCGGCCACTGCGGCAACATGACCCACTTTTCGACCGCCGGGCAGATACCCCTCGGGGCGTCGACCGGTGTCAATCTCTACTCGCCTACCATAGTTCGCAAGGCGCGGAAAAAGGAGCTCGAAGAGATCGCACGCGACTTCTACACTGCGGTGAAGCTGGCGCACGAGGCGGGTTTCGATTGCGTGGAGATACACGCGGGCCACGGATATTTCATATCGCAATTCCTCTCGCCGCTCACCAATCGCCGCCGCGACGAGTTCGGCGGCACTCTCGAAAACAGGATGCGCTTTATGCGGATGTGCCTCGAAGAGGTGATGCGCGCAAAGGCCGAAACCGGGATCGGGGTGCTCGTGAAGCACAATATGTACGACGGCCTCCGGTGCGGAATTCAAATCCCCGAAAGCATCGAGATAGCGCGCGTGATCGAAAGCTACGGTGTCGACGGAATAGTGCTGAGCGGCGGGTTCGTGAGCCGTACCCCGATGCTGGTGATGCGCGGGGCGATGCCGATCCGCACGCTCACCTATTACATGAAAAATCCGCTCCTTAAATTGGGTATCCGACTGTTCGGTTGGGCGATGATGAGGCCCTATCCCTGGAGCGAGAACTATTTCCTCGAAGACGCGAAGAAATTCCGGGCCGCTTTGAAAGGACCGCTCGTTTACGTCGGCGGAGTGGTCTCGCGCGAGGGAGCGGAACAGGCTCTCGACGCCGGTTTCGACCTCGTGCAGATGGCGCGTTCGCTCGTCGCCGAACCCGGTTTCGTGAACCGCATGGCCTCCGGGGGCGACGATTGCCGCAGCGTGTGCGACCACACCAACTACTGCATCGGGCGCATGTACACCCTCGATATGCAGTGCCACCGTAACTGCCCGAACCTGCCGGAAAGCCTTTGCCGAGAGATCGAGCGGCAAGCCTGAGTTAGTTACGAATTACGAATTACGAGTTACGAAAATTATCCATTATCAATTATCCATTAAATAAAGGCGATTGGGCCGTGGTTACAGGTGCCGCTGGTGGTATAGGCTTTGCTTTTGCCGACCGCTTGGGGGCGCTCGGCTATAACCTCGCGCTTGCCGACATCGACGGCGGGAGGCTTTCCACGGCGGCCGCCGAACTCCGTGCACGCCGCGGCGTCGAGGTGCGCACCTTTGCGATCGACCTTTCCGAAAGCGACGCGGCGCACAGACTCCACGACTGGTGCGCGAACGAGGGCATCGCTCCCTCGATAGTCATCAACAACGCCGGTATATTCTCCTACAACGATATTCTCACCACCGACCCCCGGCGCATCGAACTCTTCGCCGGACTTCACGTCGCCACGGTGTCGCTCGTCTGCCGCCTTTTCGGCGAGGATATGGCGCGCCGGGGCAGGGGATACCTGCTCAACATGTCGTCCTATTCGCTGTGGATGCCGTGGCCGGGACTTGCGATGTACAGCGCCACGAAGGCTTTCATCCGCAATTTTTCACTCGCTCTGGGCGCCGAACTGCGCGGCAGGGGAGTGTCGGTGACCGCCGTGATGCCCGCCGGGGTCACCACCGGACTTTACGGCCTTTCGCCGCGCCTGCAAAACCTCGGCCGCCGTCTTGGCCTTCTGCTGACCCCCGAACGCACCGCCGAAAAGGCTCTGCGGGCGATGTTCCGCCGCCGTCGGCAGTACGTTCCGGGCTTTTTCATGCGCCTTATATTGCCTGTCGTGCGCATCCTTCCCGCCTGCGTTGTTCGTTTCATCCGCCGCAAAACGTTGCGATTCCAAAAATAGAGTTGTACGGCTCACAGGACGAAGGATTATTCGCATCCTGTGGATGCTCATGATGCCTTTGCGCTGCGCGGGCGTGACTTTCGACAGATCGAAAATCCGAAAGTGCTTCGCACACATTTTTTTCTTGCCATCTACATCTTCGCTCAAACGAGTTTGGCTCGATGCAGATGGCAAGAAAAAAGCCATCTGTCGATGGCTTTTCGTTTTTTCGATCTGTCGGTCGGGGAGAAAGGATTCGAACCTTCGACCCCGTGGTCCCAAACCACGTGCGCTAACCGGACTGCGCTACACCCCGAAACATTGTGAACAGGCCACAAAGGTAATCATTTTCGGCGATCTTTCAAACCGCCCGAGGTGTTATTTCAGATATATCCCGTGCCGTGCGCACTCGCGGATCTGCTCCTCGGGCCAGATGCTGGTCTGCACCTCGCCGATGTGGGCGCACCGCAGATAGAACATACAGAGGCGCGACTGGCCGATACCGCCCCCTATCGAAAGGGGCAGACGGCCCTCCAGTAGCGCGCGGTGGAATTCCATTTCGGCGCGGTCTTCCTGACCTGTCATCGCAAGCTGACGCCTCAGGGCCTCGGCGTCGACCCTGATCCCCATGCTCGAAAGCTCCAGAGCGCTCTCCAGGATCGGGTTCCAGACCAGAATATCGCCGTTCAGACCGAAATAACTATCCCCGGCGCCATCCTCGTCGCGGGTAGCCGTGCTCCAGTCGTCATAGTCGGGGGCGCGTCCGTCGTGCCGTTCGCCGTGGCTCAAGGGGTGTCCGATGCCGATGATGAACACCGCGCCGTGCTTCCGGGCGGCTTCATTCTCCCGCTCTTTCGCCGATAAACCCGGATATTGCGCCAACAGGTCTTCCGACTGGATGAAAGTTATCTCGTCGGGCAGACAGGGGGTGATGTGGGGAAAAAGATCGTAAACCTCCTCCTCGACCTCGCGCATGGCGGCGTATATCTTCCGCACCGTATCTTTCAGAAACTCCAGCGTGCGCTCCCCGGGACGCATCGTGCGCTCCCAGTCCCACTGGTCGACATACAGAGAGTGGATGTTGTCGAGCTCCTCGTCGGCGCGGATGGCGTTCATGTCGGTGTAGAGGCCGTAGCCCGGGGCTATCTTATAGGCCGCCAGCTTCATGCGTTTCCACTTGGCCAGCGAATGAACGACTTCGGCGCGCCTGTCGCCCATGTCCCTGACGGGAAACGACACCGCGCGCTCCACCCCGTTCAAATCGTCGTTGATGCCGGTGCCCGACAGCACGAACAGCGGCGCGGTGACCCTCCTGAGGCGCAGATCGCGCGCGAGTATATCGGGAAATATGTTTTTCAGATAGGTGATCGCCTGCTCCATCGTCTCGGGAGCGAGTTTCGGGGTGTAGTCTTTTGGGATGCAGAGTGGCATATTTAATTACGAGTTACGAGTTACGAATTACGGGTTACGGGTTATTTGCAGTGGATGCTACGATTTTTTATAATGAGTTTGTCCAAATCCTTGTTATTGCCTTTAAATCAGTATTAATAATAATGCGAAGCATACCTGAATTCGTAATTCGTAACTCGTAACTCGTAATTTAGAAGAGAGTGGCATCGTCGGGAAAACGAGACAACCCGAGGTGGGTGTATGCGAGTTCGGTGGCTTCACGCCCGCGGGGAGTGCGCTTCAGGAAACCCTCCTTGATGAGGAACGGCTCGTAGACCTCCTCGATGGTGCCGGGTTCTTCGCCCACCGCCGTCGCGATGGTGCCCAGACCCACCGGGCCGCCGCGGAATTTTTGTATGATGGTCGACAAGATCCGATTGTCCATGGTATCGAGGCCGCGCGCGTCGATATTCAGCGCTCCGAGGGCTACGCGCGTGATCCCGAGGTCGATGTGCCCACCCCCCTGCACCATCGCGAAGTCGCGCACACGGCGCAGCAGGGCGTTGGCTATGCGGGGTGTGCCGCGCGACCGGAGGGCGATTTCCGATGCCGCCTCGTCGTCTATCCCGATGTCGAGGATGCCCGCCGACCGCTTCACTATTCCCTTCAGAACGTGAGCGTCGTAGTATTCCAGGTGGCACTGTATGCCGAAACGCGCCCTAAGCGGCGAGGTCAAAAGGCCGCTTCGTGTCGTCGCACCTATAAGCGTGAAGGGGTTGAGTTCGATCTGGATGCTCCGCGCCGAGGGGCCTTTGTCCAACACGATGTCGATCTTGTAATCCTCCATCGCCGAGTAGAGGTACTCCTCGATGATGGGCGACAGGCGGTGGATCTCGTCGATGAAAAGCACGTCGCCGCGCCCGAGATTGGTCAGCAACCCTGCAAGATCGCCCGGTTTGTCCAAAACAGGCCCGGAAGTGACCTTCATCGCGGCGCCCATTTCGTTGGAGATGATGTTGGCGAGGGTGGTTTTTCCGAGCCCCGGAGGGCCGTGTAGCAACACGTGGTCGAGACTTTCGCCCCGCATGAGCGCGGCGCGGATAAAGATGCGCAGATTCTCGACGGTCTTCTCCTGCCCGTTGAACGCTCCCAGCTCCTGCGGGCGTATAGTGTTCTCGAATTCGAGGTCGCTCGTGTTCCGATCCAAAGCCATAATTGTTGCAAATATAGTGGTAAAAGTACAAATTTTTACGTCGGTGATGCAAGATTTCTCAGGTTTTGCGATTTAGTATATGAGTTGAGACGAGACGGGAAAGGCTGATTGTGCGATGTTCGAAGAATTAGTCGTATCTTTGATACTCGGATACGACTGACCCGGAAGGGGGAGTATCGCCCTTTACGAATGACGAGCAACGACAGGGAGCAGGAACTTATAGCGAGAATCGCACATGGCGACAGGGGCGCCATGAGGGAGTTTTACGACCGGCACGCGGGTTATCTCACCGCCGTCTGCCTTCGTTATGTGGCTTCACGCGACGACGCGAAAGACGTCTTGCAGGAGAGTTTCATAAGGATTTTCGGCTCCATCGGCCGCTTCGATTACCGGGGCCCGGGAGCTTTGAGGGTGTGGTTGCGCCGCATTGCGGTCAACGAATCTTTGAAATGGCTGAAAGAGCGTAAGAAATTGCGCTCGGCGGAGGATGTCGACGGTTTTGTAAAGACGACGGATGAGGATGAATTCTCTCTCGACACCATTCCGGCATCCGTCATACTCGAAATGATCCGCTCGTTGCCCGACGGTTACAGGACGGTTTTCAACCTGTATGTATTCGAAGAGAAGAGCCACCGGGAGATAGCCGCCATGCTTAACATCGCCGAGAACACCTCGGCGTCGCAACTCCACAGGGCTAAGGCGCTGTTGGCAAAGCAGATAAAAAAGTACGGATATGAACGATAAATGGTACGATAATCTCAGAGGACGGATGGAGGCCCACCGGGAGATTCCGCCCGAAGGCCTGTGGGACGATATCGAGCGGGCGATGGATCGCGCGGCGGCCTTCCGTTCGAGACGTCGGCGCATCCTCTATTGGGGAGGCGGCGCGGCGGCAGCGGCAGTGACCGCGCTGTTCTTTTTGGTCGGGGACGGGGGAGTTGAAACCAACATCGTGGAACCCCTTATACCCGCCGTCGCGAGCGAGTATAGCCAGACGTCGCCGGAACGGGAAATGCCGGTGGGGGAAGTATATGCCGCGACAGTTAAGAAAGCGGTCGTCGAACGCCGTTCCGCCGGGATTGTTTCCGGCGGGGAAGAGTCTTTTGCGTACGAAATCGTGACGATATCCGACGGTAAAACCACTCGGGAACCGCCGGTAGAATATACTCCCGTCGGCGAAGGAGTTCTCGCGACCGAAGATGCTCCATCGGAAGAAAAACATTCCGGGACAGGGAACCCGCCCCGGGAAGAAAAAGGCTCATCGCCTGAGAACGTCCGTCCGACGGATAATTTCGGTGCCGTTTTAGCGAACGATATCCCGAAATCGAAACGCCGGAGATGGCAGGCGGGCCTGTATGCCTCTAATCTGGCATCGACAGGGGCGGCGTCGTCGATCGATCGATCCCCCGCAATGGCAGCCGATGCAGACGCTACTTTCTACTACGATCACGCGGGACTCAATAATTCGGTCGGACAGAATCTCATTCGTTTCGATGCGGGTCGTACACCGCTCTATACCGACACCTCCCACAGCCTGCCCGTGACGGTGGGCGTCTCGATAGCTTACGGCCTCGGCGAGAGGTGGAGCCTGGCAAGCGGGGTGAACTGGACGATGCTCACGTCCCGCTCCCGAAACACGCGGGGAACCTTCGACGAGTCGCGAAAACAGGTTCTCCACTATATCGGCATCCCGCTCGACGTGAAATTCAATATCTGGAGCGGCAGCGCCCTGTCCTTCTATCTGTCGGCGGGAGGCCAGGTCGAAAAAAGCGTGTCGGGAAAAGAGACGTTCACCCTCCTTTCAGGCGACGAGGGTAATCCGGCCCGAACGGGTAATTCGATATCCGACCGCGCGCAATGGTCGATAAGAGGCTCGGCGGGAGCGCAATACGACTTCACGCAGACGACGGGCATCTATGTCGAACCGGGGGTCAATTACTATTTCGACAACGGGAGCGCCATCGAAACGGTCTACAAAGCCAAGCCTTTGAATTTCGGCCTCCGCCTCGGCCTGCGCTTCTCGTTGTGAAAATTGCATGTTCCGCCGTTTTGCACTATCTTTGTGACCATAGACAACAGCCATGACAACTTTGCATATCACAGCCGACAGTCCCGAGGCCCGTAAGTTCGTTGCATTTGCTAAGACACTTCCGTTCGTCGAGGAGAAAAAACCTGAAAAAAATAGGGATATCGAGAGCATTCCGGGCCTCGCGTACACCCGTGAGGAACGTATCGCCTCAGTTCTCGACGCCGAAGAAGAGTATCGAATCGGCGGAATATCGTTCTCCCAGACGAATATGGAGAGATGGGTAAGCCAATTGTAATGGAGATCGAGTGGCAGGGGGCTGCCAAGCGGCAAATTCAAGAAATATTCGACTATTATAATTCCGTGGCTGGAATGAAGATCGCTCGAAAGGTAGTGCGAAAAATTGTTGAACGCCCCCGTATTATCGTCCGTAATCCCGAGGCTGGTGAGCGAGAGTGGCTACTCGAAGATTTGTCTTTCGAATATCGCAGATTGATCGAAGGGGATTACAAAATAGTATATCGGGTCGATGACAACAAGGTGATGATCGTTGCCGTTTGGGATTGCCGCCGCGATCCGGCTGACCTTTGCCAGAACATAATCAATATCAGATAATTGCCGAAGCCTCAGGATACGGGCTACCGGGCGTCTCTTTCGAGCTTGTAGTTCTCCACTATTTTCAGAGCCTGTGCTCCGTATTTTTCGAGGAATGACTTGCCGATACCCTTTATCGTGAGCAGATCCGCCGGAGTCGAGGGCAGGGTGCCGGAGATTCCCGTGAGGGCTTTCTGCGTTGCGATAACGTAGGCGGGAACACCCTGTTCCACAGCCAGTTTGTAACGCCACTCGCGCAAGAGTTCGAAAAGTTCGGGGTTGAGAATGTCGACCGTGCCGTCCGCCCCGCTCTCCGGGGCGACATCTTTGACCTTGGCGGCTTTAGGCTTCTTGACCTTGAGGCCCGATTCCGCGGCGGCTATGGCGGCTCCTTTGGCCTTCATGTACGAAGAGACGGTGAACAGTTCGCGCGACGCCGAAAGGGTCGAAAGTTTTACGTTCAATTCGGCATTTACGCGCTCCATAAGCTCTTTCATCCGTTTTTTGATCTCCTTGTTGTCGATCGGCAACGCAGATGCTTCCGCCACAAGAGAGGAGAGCGGCCCGCAGCGTTCGAGGAAATATTCGACGCCGCGGCGCACTCTGTCGGCAAGCGCCGGATCGGAGACGTAATCCTCGACTTGCATCAGCCGAAAGATCTGTCCGCGGAACCTGATCCCCACATCGCGAAGTTCGGTGCGCACCGTTTCGCCCGCGCCGTACCACCGTTCGACGAGTTTCGGGAATAGCCGCGCGAGATTTTCCGTCATATAATATCCCGCACCGCGCCAGAGGTTCCACAATCTCTCGAAGTCGAACAACTCGCACAGCAGTGTCCGGTGATATTGCTTTTGAAACCCGGCGAGGGCCGCCCCGTCGGGTTGGTTCCGTTCCACGTGCCGCGAGAACCCATCCACCGTGGCGTCGCTTATCACCGCCTCGCGCCTCAGCGGAGTACGCAGCACGATCCCTTCCAGCGTGCGGCAGCGGCTCAGCGCGACGTAAACCTGCCCATGCGAGAACGAGTCGGCCGCGTCGATGATCGCCCGCTCGAAGGTCAGCCCCTGGCTTTTGTGGATGGTTATCGCCCAGGCGGTTTTGAGAGGATATTGGCGAAATATTCCGTCGGTCTGCTCGACTATCTCGCCCGTGTCTGCGGAGAGCGAGTATTTCGTGTTTTGCCACTCGGCCTGCTCCACATCTATCGCCTCGCCCCCGGCCGAGGGCAGAACGGCGATGTGATCATCGCCCAGAGCCACGACCTGGCCTATGGAGCCGTTCACAAAGCGTTTTTCCGGGGAGGGGTCGTTCTTGGTGAACATCACCTGCGCACCCTCCCTGAGCCGCAACCGGCTTTCGGCGGGGTACATATATTCCGGGAAGTCGCCTTCGATTTCGGCCTCATAGAGATATTCCGGAGCGGGGATGGCGGCGAGACGATCGTCGTTGATGCTCCGCGCGGTGTGGTTGTGCGAGGTGAGGGTTATGTATCCCTCACTCTGCGGCGGGTCGAACTCCGGGCGGTGGCGTGCGTTCAGCGCCCGCAGAACCTCGTCGTCGATGCGGTTGTCGCGCACACGTCCGAGCAACTCTATGAAACGGGAATCGCTCTGACGGTAGATGTGTTGCAAGTCGATGCTCGTGCAGGAAGTCCGTTTCAGCGCCTGGGAGTCGAAAAAATAGGGCGATGGATAGTGTTCACGCAATATTTCCCATTCGTCGCCCCGCGTCACGGGCGCCAATTGCTGCAGGTCGCCGATCATCAGCAGTTGCACCCCGCCGAAAGGCTTGGTGGGATCCCTGAACCGGCGCAGCACCTCGTCGACGCTGTCGAGGGTGTCGGCGCGAACCATGCTTATTTCGTCGATCACAAGCAGGTCGAGGCTCCGGATTATGGCGATCTTGACTTTCGAGAACCGGCGCGGCTCCTCGCTCCGCCGCGTGGCGCCGGGAACGAATATGCCGAACGGAAGCTGAAAGAACGAGTGCATCGTAACTCCGCCCGCGTTGATGGCCGCCACACCCGTCGGAGCCACGACGATCATGCGTTTCGGCGAACTCTCCCGAAGGTTCCGCAGAAAAGTGGTCTTACCCGTCCCCGCGCGTCCCGTCAGAAAGACGTTCTCGCCGGTGGAGGAGATAAAATCGCGTGCAAGTTCGAGCTCGGGGTTGGAGTTCATGTTCTGTAAGGGTGGCCGTTCCATACAAAAGTAATGTTTTTTTGATTATTTTTGTGGTTCAAAAACTTCTTATGACCGAACTTTCACGATATGGACTGCGGGGCGTCTCTTCCGACAAGGAGGATGTCCACGCGGCGATCAAAAACGTCGACAAGGGGCTGTTCCCCAAGGCGTTCTGCAAGATAATCCCCGACCTTCTGGGCGGCGACCCCTCTTCGTGCCTTATAATGCACGCCGACGGGGCGGGCACCAAATCGTCGCTCGCCTACGCCTGGTGGCGCGAAACGGGCGATCTGGGCGTGTGGAAAGGCATCGCCCAGGACGCCGTGGTGATGAACACCGACGATTTGCTGTGCGTGGGAGCCACCTCCGGCATTCTGCTCTCGTCGACCATAGGGCGCAACAAACGGCTGATCCCCGGCGAGGTGATCGCGGCCATCATCAACGGCACCGAAGAGTTTCTCGCCTCGATGCGCTCGCTCGGGGTCGACATCGTTTCGACCGGCGGCGAGACCGCCGACGTGGGCGATCTGGTACGCACGGTGATAGTCGACAGCACCGTCACGGCCCGAATGAGGAGGGCCGACGTGATCGACAACGCCCGCATCCGTCCCGGCGACGTGATAGTGGGGCTGGCCTCGTTCGGACAGGCTACTTACGAGAGCGAGTACAACGGCGGAATGGGTTCGAACGGCCTCACCTCGGCGCGCCACGACGTTTTCGCGCGCTATCTGGCCGAAAAATATCCCGAAACCTACGATACCGCCATTCCCGGGGAGTTGGCCTATTCGGGCAATATTAAGCTGACGGATCCGATAACCATATTCCCCTCCGCCGGAGGGGTGGCGGCCGGAACCGCCGACGGGGTGGTCGTCGACGCCGGAAAATTAGTGCTGTCGCCCACCCGCACCTACGCGCCCGTGATCACGAGAGTCCTGCGCGAGATTCCGCGCGGGGCGATCCACGGCATGGTGCATTGTAGCGGGGGAGGGCAGACCAAGATACTCCATTTCGTGGACGATCTTCACATCGTCAAAGACAATCTGTTCCCCGTTCCGCCCCTGTTCCGCCTGATAGCCGAGCAGAGCGGCACTCCGGCACGCGAAATGTACAAGGTTTTCAACATGGGCCACCGCATGGAACTCTATGCGGACGAGGCGGTTGCCGCCGACATTATCGCCATTTCGCAATCTTTCGGCATAGAGGGGCGCATCGTGGGCTACGTCGAGGCCGCCGGGCCGGAAGGCGCGCGGGTGACCATCCGTCACGACGGTAACGAATATATATACGGCAAGTTATGAAAAGAATCACGGAATTTCTCCCCGGCATCCACTACATGGGGGTCAACGATCGCACAAAACACCGTTTCGAGGGGCTGTGGCCTCTTCCGCACGGGGTTTCGTACAACGCTTATCTGATCGACGACGAGCGTGTCGCTCTCGTGGATACCGTCGATGCCGCTTTCACCGAGCGGCTACTGGGCTCGATCCGCGAGGTGATCGGCGACCGTTCGGTAGACTATCTTATAATCAACCATATGGAGCCCGACCATTCGGCCTCGATCCATGCCGTGAGGCAGGCGTACCCCGGTATAACGATCGTCGGCAACGCCAAAACCCTCGCGATGGTCGAAGGTTTTTACGGCATCGGCGCGGTCGGTACTCTGACGGTGAAAGATGGTGAAAGCCTGTCGCTGGGCAAGCGCGAACTTACTTTCCATCTTATCCCGATGGTTCACTGGCCCGAGACGATGGTGACCCACATGGCCGTCGAGAGGCTGGTGTTCTCGGGTGACGCTTTCGGCACTTTCGGCGCGCTCGACGGCGGGATCACTGACGATCAGACCGATACCGCGAAGTATTGGGACGAGATGGTGCGATACTATTCCAACATAGTCGGCAAATACGGCGGTCCGGTGCAGAACGCCCTCAAAAAGCTCGCCCCGCTGTTGCCGCTCGAGGTCGTTTGTCCGACCCACGGCCCCGTGTGGACGAAGGAATTTCCACGGGTACTCGACCTGTACGACCGCATGAGCCGCTACGAGCCGCTCGAAAAAGGGGTCGTGATCGCCTACGGCAGTATGTACGGCAACACCGAACAGAGTGCCGAGAGGCTTGCGCGAGAACTCGCCGCAAGGGGTGTCCGGAAGATCGTGATGCACAACCTCTCCTCGTCGCACGCCTCGTTCGTGCTGCGCGATATTTTCAAATATAACGCTCTGGTGATAGGCGCCCCCACCTACAACATGCACCTCTATCCCCCCGCCCAGTCGCTTTTAGACGATCTGGAGTTGCGGGGCATTCCGGGCCGCGGGCGCGTTTTCGCCTGCTTCGGAGGCTTCACCTGGGCAGGAGCGGCTGTGAAGCGCCTGACCGAATTCGCAGGACGCATGGGCTGGGAACTCGCCGCGCTCCCGGTCGAAGTGAAACAGGGTTTCTCGCCGGATAAGACCGACGATCTCGCCGCCATCGCCGACGCGATAGTTGCGAAACATTGATGAGGTATCGAAAAAAGTCAGTAAAAAAGAAACCGCCTCAAAAACATTTTGAGACGGCTTCTTTTTTTGTCAGTTGCTCTATATTCTTTGTTGAAACCTCTTTCCCCTTTTACGAATATTTTTGTATTGCCAGGTCGAAGGTTCATCGTTGGGTTTAGGTTCTATAAGCGGATCGTATTTCCAGAATGGCTCTTCTTCCCAATTGTCAGGAAATCCTAACGATTTGATATCGACTGTATTTTTATAATCATCGGAATACAACAATCGTTCAAGTTTCTTCTTAAAGTCAGACGAAGGAACTAATGTAAACAAAAAATATCGTATTATGCAAATACGTAAGTAAACTCGGTTATTATTATACGTCACGCCGGCGCTTCCCGGTTCTCCTTGTAAAAAAGGTTCAAAATCAACATGAGGATATTTGCTACTCGTACAATTGGTAGGGGGAGTCGAGAATATTTTATTCCATACGCGAGCATGGTGACAACACATATTTCGTAATACCGAAATTTCTTGAATCCAAGACCTAAACACCTTCTCGTGAAGGCCATAATAGTTACTGATTACCTTTCTTGGATTTTTTTCTTGCCCTTTGGTAGTGCTAATCCTTGTCACAAGATTGTCGTAAAGATGATATAAAGCACCAAAAGGCATAATCTCGAAAACCATCCATGCCGGAAGTTTTTCGAGTTTTTCGATAATGAATTTCTCATTGACATATCCCCCTCTAATTTTCTTGTTCCTTTCAGAATCTTTTATGCCCCCATTTTCAAAATCATATTTAATAAACTCCTCTTTACTGTTAGCATAAGCCTCGACCATCTTTGGTCGTAAACTATTTACATATTTAGGATTGACATAACTTTCTCCTTTCAATGGCCAGTGGTCATCTTGAAGTAAATCGCAAATTAGATTCGATAACGTCGAGCGTATGGAAATTTCAATCTTTTCGATTTGGTTGAATAGAAGAATTCGCAACTGTCGATCGAAACGATATAATTTCAATGCAGTTTCAAAATAAGATCCGGATTTGAAGTTTTCGGATTTAATCAAACCCTCTCGCACGAGAGATATCCTCCTACTGTTTTTTTCGACTTCAGTTATCGGATTTCGCAAAGGGAATAGATATGATTTCAACCTAAAATACCCAACGTTATAGAGGTAATCTTCTGCCTTGTTCTCGTCTTCAAATACTAGCCCTCGGCTCTTCAAGAGCGGGATTAACTCTCTGGGTAGACAACAAATGTGAGTTCGAACCTTCTTCATAAGCAATAAAAGAAAAAAATGACCCACCAATTTGAGCTTGAATCAGAGGCTTGGTGGGTCTTACACGGGCGCAAAGGTAGTGATTATTTCATCACATCCAATAGCCTGAGTCATTTTTTTACAAAAATAATGCTAAACTCCTCGGGATGTTTATAATAAAACGGATTTATACGGAGTTTTCCTATTGAAAGAGCATAAACAGCTTATTGTCAGTCGATCTCTGGATTTAGTTCGCTCCCTTCAAGCCGTTGGCGAAACCGGCATAGGCGGGTTTGCGTTGATAGCTCGTCGTCCACAAACCATTCGGCTGATTGGGTTGCCATCCGGTCGAGTTCGGATTGTCGGTGGGCGACCACTGGGTGATGCCGTAGCGCTGGGCGGGCGGGATAATTTCGAAATATTTCGAGATAATGAACTCGTAGTAATCGGCCATTCCGCGATGTTGCTCGGCGGTCACGCTCGCCAGGGGGATCTGTTGACCGGAGGCGTTCTCGATGCGCATATCCAATTCGGATATCTTTACCAGCTTGCCCGTGGCGGCCATCAGTTCGAACATCCTCACGACCGCGTCTTCATGGCGCTTCTGGCTGGCCGGATCGACGTTGTAGATGACGTGCATCTGGGTGCCGAGGCCGTCGATACGCGTCACTCCGTCCGATTCCCACCTTTCGACCATGGCGATCATGCTTTTGAGTTTGTCGTTGTCGGCATACCAGTCGCCCTCGAGGTTGTAGTCGTTGACGAAAAGCAACAGGTCGTCGCCGCCGTACTGCCGTGCGAGCTTAGCCGCAACGCGGCCGTAGTTCTCACCGAGGTAATCCTGCCAGTAGAAGCTGCCCGGCTCGTTTCCGGGATCGGTCCTGATGGGACACGGGGCGGTGTCGGACATTGCCTCGTTGACCAGATCCCACGCCTTGACGTAGCCGCCCGTGGCCTCCATCATGCCTTTGATCCAGCGCTCGAGCTCGTCGGTCAATATCTCGCGCTTCTCCTCGGCGGTCATTTCGACGGGGTCGCTGCCTTCTACCGAGAGCGCCGCGGCGCTTTGCCAACTCGACCAGCCGTTGATGTTGCCGTTTTCGAAGTCGCCGTTGAGTATCAGATTTTCGTCGGAACCCTCGGCCGTCAATGAAATGTCGTCTAAAAGGATCGTCGTCTGAAATTTCCCTATATTGAAGGAGAAGCGGTCGATCTGACCGTGGGTGGGAGTGACCTGGATGCTCACCTCGGCCAATTCCGTTCCTATCGCCACGGTTCCGGGATAGTTCTGGGCGGCACCCGAAACGGTCGACATGAGGAAAACCTCGGGCTCGCAGGCAACGGTTGCGCGGGCCTTGAATTTCAGAGTATATGTCGTTCCCTCGGTCAGAAAGCCGGAGAGAGTATACATGATCTGGGTAAGGTAGTTATCCGTCTTAACCTCCGTGTTGGTCATCTTCAGGGCATACGCTCCGAAATCGGGCGAGGTCGGTTGAACCTTCGGGCCTATGAGGCCGTTGAGGTATCCGCGCCGTTGCTGGGAGTGCCACACCAGCGTGTGGCCGTAGAGGCTCAAGTTCGCATCGCGAGCCGCGGCGACCAACCGGGTCACGTCCGAGAAGTTCATCGTGCCGCCGTCGCTGACCACCGAGGCGTATTTCATGGCGTTACCGGCCACCACCTCGTTGAAGTTCTCGAGAACGATATCGCGCGTGGTTCCCGCGTTCACTAACGACGACACGGGCTCGACGGCCAATCCCAATTTGAAGCCGGGGTTGGCTGCAAAGTCGACGTAGCTTATCAGAGGATCGTAGGCGGCCAGATCGGCGTAAGGATCTGTTGGGTCGGGGCCGTCGGTGCGCGGAACCAGATTGCCCCGGGCGGTGTTGAGGTCGGACAGCGCCTTGGCTACCTCGCTCTCGGTCGCGCCGGGATCACGCGCCACCGCTTTAGCCGCACTCAAGGCCGACACGAGAGCGGCCCACGATTCGGTCGTGTAGTCGGCCGCGGTGAGCGCCTCGGCGGTCGCGATAGCGCTGTTCAGCGCGGTTTTGTCGACCTGGTCGTCGACCGGTTCGTCTCCCCCGCAGGAGGGGAGCATAGTCGGCGCCCCTCCGATCATCGCGATCGCTAACAGCAATTTGAAAATAGGTTTCATAACTCTTCTTTAGTTTAATGGTTAGGGGGATTTCGGTAAAAAAACCGCACCAAAGGTACGGTTTTTATTTCGAATTACTGTCTTCTAAGAAAATGCAAAGTTAAAAAATCACTGATCGTTGTCTTTATAAATGTCGATCTCGCCCCGCTCGACCTTGTGGTACATGTCGGAGAGAGTGGCGACTACGGGCGAAACGAGTTCCACAACCTCGCCTGTGATCTCAGCGCGCACTCCTTTTATCCGATAGAGCATCGCGGCGTACAACGCTCTGAAAGCAAGCTCGATATCCGAAACATCGTCACGGCCCAGAGTCGTGCGCAGGGCGGGCAACGCCGGAGCCAGACGCGCGAAGAGTTCGCGATAACCCCGTCCCACGGGTTGCTCCAAGAGCATTGCGTGCAGGTCGTTCATCTCGCCGATCAGGTGTAGCGTGTGGTCGAGGTGGCCGCCCTCGGCCTTGCCTTCCGCGGTCAAAAGTTCGGCGATCTCCATGTACCACTCGAGCGCCGAGAGCTTCCATTCGTCGGTGCCCTCGCGCGGAGCGACCAATGCTTCGAACACCGCGCGGGGGTCGAACCGCAGGGCTCTCAGCAGGTCTTCCAACTGCCAGATGTAGAGTATGTATTCGGCGATGTTCTCATCGCGTTTTTGTCGTGCGATATCCATAACACATGAGTTGGGCTAAAGCCCGGATTTTTGTTGCTTCTCTTATCCGTCGGTTAAAACCGACGGCAATTATTATATCGAGAGGATTTTGACGGTTTGCAACAGTCCGCGGTCGATGGGCTTGTCGTCGCGAATGGCCTGCGAGAAGGGAACATGCACCAACTGGTCGTTGTCGATGCCGATCATAATGTTGCGCTGGCCGTCCAACAAAGCCTCCACGGCCGCCTGCCCCATGCGCGAGGCTATGATGCGGTCGTAGGCCGTGGGCGAACCCCCGCGCTGGATGTGGCCCAGGATCGTGACGCGGCTGTCGAACTGGGGGTACTCCTTTTTGACCCTCGCCGCCATGCCCATCGCGCCGCCCGTGGTCTCGCTCTCTGCCACCAGCACGATGCTCGAATTCTTGTCCTTGCGGAACCCGTTCTCTATGAGCTCGGCCAACTGGTCGACCTCGGTCGCGATCTCGGGGATGATGGCCGCCTCGGCTCCCGTCGCGATAGCGCCGTCGAGGGCCAGAAAACCGGCGTTGCGCCCCATCACCTCGACAAAAAAGAGTCTTTCGTGCGACGACGCGGTGTCCCTGAGGCGGTCGACCGCCCACATGATGGTGTTGAGCGCCGAGTCGTACCCGATAGTGGTGTCGGTGCCGTAGAGGTCGTTGTCGATGGTGCCGGGAAGCCCTACGACGGGGATGTCGTACTCGGCGGCGAATATTCTCGCACCCGTGAGCGAGCCGTCACCACCGATCACCACGAGGGCGTCGATCTTGTGGCGGAGCATGTTCTCGTGCGCCCGGCGCCGCCCCTCTTTGGTCTCGAACTCCTTGGAGCGCGCGGTCTTGAGAATGGTTCCGCCCTGCTTGACTATGTTGGAGACGTTATTGGTGCGGAAATCGACGATCTCGTCGTCGATCAGGCCCTTGTAGCCTCGCATTACGCCCTTTACTTTGAGGCCGTTGTAGATGGCGGTGCGGGTGACGGCACGTATGGCCGCGTTCATTCCCGGCGAGTCGCCCCCCGAGGTGAGCATACCCACGCATTTTATCGTTTTCATGGCACGGTTCGGTTTTTTATGCTTTTATACCGTAATAACAGCGTTTCGGAGAGTCGACGCGCCCTTCGGCCACGAGCCTTTTAATAGCCTTGTCGACATCGGCTTTCGCGAGGCCCGTTTCGGTCGCTATCTCGCCCGCCTTTTTCGGCCCGGCGGCAAGAGCTTTCATTACTTTTTCTTCCATGATCATTACGTTGATTAAACGTTTACACAATGCAAATATAGTGCTTAATCCATCAAACGAAGCATCGAAAAGTACCGGAGGATAAATTGAATAATATTTTTATTCGAAATGTAATTTGCAAATATGATTTTTATTTATCTTTGCGATGTATTCCCCGAAAAAATCATTCTGACAAAATGGAGAAGCCGATAGCCATGAAGTGGAGGCGCAAGTATTTTATTAATCACTAATCCAATGAGATTTTTTACATCATTGATGGCGGTAGCACTCCTTTTCACCGCGTGCGGTAAAGGGGAATTTTTCTCCGCCCAAGATTCGCAGACGACCCGCGGAGGCAATGGCCAAATGATCGGTTTCAGCAAGGTCGTGCAGATCGCCGAAGACGAAACTCGTCCCGCAGCCGAAGGTGAGTTCTCTTTCGAACTCTACGACGTGAAAAAGGGCGAATTGATGGCCACTCTTTCCACCGACGTGAACGGTCAGGTATGGATCGACTTTACCGAGTTCAGCGGTAAGGGCTCGTACTTTTTCCGTGAAGTATTTGCCAGCGAAGAAGAAGCTGAGAAATGGGAACCTCTTGAAGACCTCTATTTCGACGTTGCTCCCAACGCAGGTGCGCAGTGGGGTGAAGAAGCCTTTGCATTCAACGAAGGCCCCGTCGTCGTTAACATTCCCGTTCCCGTGGGAGAACCCGTTCTCGGCCCGGTGTGGGAGTCTGTAACTTTGACCAACGACGCTACCGAAGCTCTCAGCGTGTTCAATCCGAACAGCGAAAAAGACCATCCTGTTTTCTGCTACGCGGTTTTGGATCGTGCCGCTCTCGTAGCAGGTGAAACTATCAAACTCGATATGGTCGTTGAGGAGGCTCACACCGACATCGGCGACGCATTCGTAACCTTGGAAGGTGGCAATATCGTCATCACTTTCGACGGAGTAGCCGGTGATGGCGTTCACTTTGAGATATATCAGGGCGAATGGAACAATAACGCCAACACCCATACCGGGATGACGATCGCCTGTCCCGAAGGAGAAGGCGACATCGCCATCTATGTACACTTCGACGCAAGGTTCTGGATCTACGAATAAGACAGACCGGCCATCGCCGAATATCGAATGGAAAAGCCGTTCCCGACCGGGAACGGCTTTCTTCGTCTACGCTTAATCTCGTTCCGACACATTGTTCGGCTGATAGTCCGGAGGCTTTCAAGCCTCCGTGGGAAGAAAATTCCTTGTAAATAATTGCCGTTGGCTTTAGCCAAAGGACAAAAAAACTCTCACCCCCCCCGGGCTTTAGCCCAATTTCCCCCTGTTTTGAGTTGGGCTAAAGCCCACAGGAGGGATGCCCCTTCTCTCTTCCGTCGGTTAAAACCGACGGCAATATCTTACAAGGAATTTTTTTCCACCGAGGGTTGAAACCCTCGAAAAAAACGGTTAAAACCGACGGCAAACGAGCATCGAAGATGCGAGGCTACAATTCTATTCTTCCCGCTTTTTATTCTTTATTTATGCCCCGATCAACTTTTGCCTTGTGTGGGCATGATGGGCGATAATTGTGTCGCGGTCGGGACGGATATGGCGTTCGTCGTTGGCAGTATAAAGATACACTCCCTCGGTGGTCTCGTCGAAAGCGTATTTCGATGTAGTGCACTCCGATCCGCGGTCGTACCTGACGGTAATAATCCCCGTGGTCTCGTCGAAAGTCCAGACTCCCGATTCCCTGTCATCTTCGGGACGAAAAATGTCGAGGTATCTGCCGTCTGCCAAGAATCCGATCGACCATTCGTCGGGCCCGAATTTGGCTTCGATTTGCCAATCTCCGCAGGCACGATACTCGAGCGTTGCTACATCCCAGGCTCCTTCGAAAGGACGTTTTGTTGTTGTCATGGTTTTGAGGCGTTTTAAGTTTCACATTTCACGCCCCTAAATGAAAAAGGACGTGGAACAGCCCTCTTGATGGTCGGCCTCGCGAGCCTGTATCCCGAAAACTGCCCACGCCCGAAGTTGTCAAGACACAGTTAGTGCCATGACACGCTTCGAGTTGGCAATCTTTCTTCAGGATACAAACACCGCCAAAAATGGCGGGCGCGAGTTTACCATCAAGAAAAAAGAGTTGTCACTCTCTTATATTTTGTAACACAAAGATACAACTTTTTCTTTGTATCCTTGGGGGTCGGCAAAAAAATAACACCCGAACACCACCTCACATTCCTTCGGGATAGCATTAAAAAACCGCCTCCGGGGAACGGAGACGGCTTGTGATAGTCGGAAAGATGTGGAGGGTCGTTATTTCCAACCGCCTCCGAACGCGCAACCGATACTCAATCCGAAATAGGAGTAATCTTTTTTCATCAATTTATATTCGAACGTCACGCGAAGGTGGTTCCAGAACTCGGCGCCGACGCGGGGATTGAGGATCATCGAGCGGTCGCTGAAGCCGCCTCCACCGCCACTGTCGGGATAATCGACATCGACCATCGCCATACCGAGCCCGAGACCCGCGAACAGCGAGGTGCGATCCCACAGACGCCAGTTGTAGTCGGCGAAAGCGACGAGCGTGGGCTTGTAGTTCGCCTTCCATTCGTCCCTATAACGGCCTCCGGGGTATTCCGCTGTTCCATAGCCTTTCACCGATACTCCCATCGAGACCTGCAACGCCACGTCGAGAGGGCTTTGCGGAATATTGAGACGAGGCTCCAGATAGAAAAGAGTGAAACCCGGCATGGGGGTGTGATTCCAAATTTTGCTGGTACCGATGTTGCCGCCCAAACCCACTTCGAATTCCAGCATCTTCACATCGCCCGAGTTTTGGGCGCTGGCGGCAAAAGAAGCCGCACACAAAACGATGACTAAGAAAATACGTTTCATAACTTTCATTTTTTGAGAATTAGACAGTCGATTCTTCGAAAAAAAACCGCTCCCGCTCGAAGAGCGGGAGCGAGCGTGCTTATTTAACCTGCTTTATAACGGCTTCGAACGCCTTCGGATGGTTCATCGCGAGGTCGGCCAACACCTTGCGGTTGAGAGCGATCTCCTTTTTGGCGAGCCTTCCGATGAATTCCGAATAGGTCAATCCGTGCATTCTGGCGCCGGCGTTGATACGCTGTATCCAGAGGCTGCGGAAAGTCCTCTTTTTGTTTTTGCGATCGCGGTATGCGTACTGCAAACCCTTCTCGACTGTGTTTTTGGCAACAGTTCCAAACGTTTCCCCGTGATCCAAAGTTACCTTTGGCGAGTTTTAAAACTTTTTTCCGTCTTGCCCTCGATGCTACTGCATTTACTGAACGTGGCATAATTTTAAAGTTTTACGAGTGACGAGCGTGTGGATCGAACGTTAGCCGCCCACCTCTTTGGGGCTCTGGCACTCTTGATTAATACAGATTGCGCCGCCGGTGAGATTACTTCACCAACAGCAGTTTCATTTTGGCCTCGTCGGCCTTCGAAACGAGGCTCGAATAGTCGAGATTCCGTTTCTGTTTTGTGGTTTTCTTGGTCAGGATGTGGCTGTGATAAGCGTGTTTGCGCTTAATGCGGCCAGTCCCCGTGAAGTCGAATCTCTTCGCTGCTCCACGATTTGATTTCATTTTCGGCATTGTCGCGTACTGTTATAATTAGGTTAAAAAAGCGCACAAAGTTAAAAAAGTTTTGCCGGATGGCAAAACTTTTTATCGATCGGATTTAGTTATTCGTATTTGGCGGCAATATACCGGTCGAGAAATTCCATCATCTCAATACTGAGATGATCGCCTTTGGGGGCAAGTATGAAACGCTTCAACAGTGCATTCATGTCAGCATTCACGTCGGGAGCGTCCACCGTTAGTTTGGCGTACAGCAGATAAGTGGACAGGGCATGAATCCCGCCGAAAATATCGGGATACTGTTGTTCGATATTCGTGTGAGAGAAACTCTTTAAGACGAGTTCTCTCTCCTGCCGGGCGTCGAGGCTTTCGAGAACGACATCTTGGGAGAGCATCATCTCCACCGTGAAATGACGGAAGCTGAATCGGCCTATTTCCACAATCTCCTCCAGCAATGCTATCTGTGCGATCTCTCCAGCCATTTCGTCGTATTTTGCAAAGAGGGAGGCACTCAGGTCTAGCCTATTCATAAGCTCGGGAAAACCATTGAACTCCGTCGACAGGTCTTCGAACCCCCATTGATAGTCGTCGCGGAAGAATATGTCGCCAAGATAGGGAAAACGGAGGCATGTTTCCAGCAGTCCTCGGGTGGTAATGGCGTTCAACACGTCGTCCGGCATCTGGAGAGCGTCCAAACGCTCCCGAATAGTCAACCGCTCCCATTCGGGTGATTCGGGGCCGATGGGGAACTCCCAACTATCGATCGATCCCGGTTCCGGGGGCGGCGAGTCACTCCCCCCACAGGCAGACAAAACAATGCACAAGACTAATAAAATCCGTTTCATGTTTGATGAAGGTTTCTAATCTTCGATATCGCCTAAGGCGGCGTTCCACGGTTTCAGGATTCCGCGTTTGGAGGTGCGCACGAAGCGCACTATTTCGTCCCTTTCGGGCGAACGCGGAACGGTATCCTCGATGATGTCGCAGGCGCGGCCGTAGCCGTAACCGCTCTGGAACAGAATGCGGAATATCTCCTGTATCTCGGCGATCTTCTCGGTCGAGAACTGGCGACGGCGAAGGCCGATGAAGTTGGCGCCGACGAACGAAAGGGGAGTGCGCGCGGCCTTAACATAGGGCGGAACGTCCTTGCCCACGAGCGAACCGCCCGAGGTCATCGAATGGGCGCCGATCCTCACGAACTGGTGAACGGCCGAGTGGCCCGAGATGATGGCCCAGTCGCCCACCTCGACCTCGCCGCCGAGTAGCACGCTGTTGACTATCACGCAGTGGGACCCGATTACGCAGTCGTGGGCTATGTGGGCGCACGACATGATGAGGTTGTAGCTTCCGACGACGGTCTTGCCCTTGGCGGCGGTACCGCGGTTGATGGTCGCCCCCTCGCGGACGGTGTTGTAGTCGCCCATCTCGACGGTGGAGTACTCGCCCTTGAACTTGAGGTCTTGCGGAACCCCCGCGATCACGGCCCCCGGGTGGATGTTACATCCCTTGCCCATGCGCGTTCCTTCGAGAACCACGGCGTGGGGCCCGATCCAGCAGTCGTCGCCTATGACCGTGTCGGCGGCCACATAAGCAAACGGTTCGATGGTTACATTCTTGCCTAATTTCGCCTCGGGATGGACAAAGGCCTTGTCGCTTACCATATTTTACTTGCAATTAGATAATTTGGTAATTTGGTAATTTGATAATAAGCTCCGCGCCAAAAATAATTATCAAATTATCAAATCATCAAATCATCAAATAAATCATTATCTTTTCCCGCTCGGGGTGACTTGTGCCATCAGGTCGGCTTCGCAGGCGAGTTTGCCCGAGACGAACGCGCGCGCTTCCATGTGTACCAGACCGCGCCTGACCGGCTCCAGAAGACGTAACTCGAATTGAAGCACATCGCCGGGGACGACCTTCATCTTAAAACGAACGCCGTCTATCTTTAAAAAGTATGTCGAGTAGTAATAATCTGGGTCCATTCCGTGCAGTGCGAGGATTCCGCCGCACTGGGCCATCGCTTCGACGATCAGCACTCCCGGCATCACCGGCTCATCGGGGAAGTGGCCCACGAAGAAAGGCTCGTTCACCGTGACGCTCTTGATCCCGGCGATGCTCTCGTTGTCGATATGGAAGATCTTGTCGACCAAAAGGAATGGAGGACGGTGCGGAAGGCGGTGCTTGATGGCGTTGACGTCCATGATGGGCTCTACGGCCGGATTGTAACGGTAGATGGGCTTCACTCCCTCTTTGCGCATGAGCTTGCGCATCGATTTCACCGTTTCGGTGTTAGCGTGGTGGCCCGGGCGCGTTGCCATGATGCGGCCCTTGATGCGAAGACCCATCAGAGAGAAATCGCCCAGCACGTCGAGAAGTTTATGGCGCGCGGGTTCGTTATGGAAATGCGGCTCGACGTTGTTCAGATAGCCCGCCTGGATCTCGATGCCGGGCTTGTTGAAGATGGTGCGCAGACGCTCCAATTCGCCGTTCACAGCCGGTTTTTCGACGACCACGATCGCGTTGTCGAGGTCGCCTCCCTTGATGAGGTTGCCCGCGAGAAGGGGTTCCAACTCGTGCAGGAACACGAACGTGCGACACGGGGCGATCTCGGTGCGGAAACTGTCGCGCACCTCGTCGAAAACGGCGTACTGGTTGCCCAGAACGCTACTGCCGTAGTCTATGTGTACGCTCACCGAGAGGTGGTCGTCGGGATATATCTCTATTTCGACCCCCTTTTCGGGTATGGCGAACGATATCTTGTCGGTCACCTGATAGTATTTGATCTCGGCGTCCTGCTCTGTAAGGCCCACGGAGTCGATCGCCGCCGCGTATTCGCGTGCCGAGCCGTCCATGATCGGAACCTCGGGGCCGTCGATGTCGATAAGGGCGTTGTCGACCCCCATCGTCCACAGGGCGGCCAGAATATGTTCTACTGTCGAGATGCGTACATCGCCCTTTCCGAGGGTGGTGTTGCGTGAGGTGTCGACCACGAAATCGGCCAGCGCGGGGATCTCGGGAGTACCCTCTATGTCGGTTCGGCGAAATTTGATACCTTGGTTCTCTTCGGCGGGCGAGACGGTCATTTCGACGGCCACACCGGTATGCAGACCCCGTCCGTTGAAAGTCACGGATGCCTTTAAAGTCTTCTGTTTGTTCGACATCTGGGTTACCTAATGCGTAATTTTGGTCACAAAGATATTAATTTTTTGTAAACTTTCGTGTTTCGAGCGATTTAATACCTGACAGGCTCGAAATAGTAGCACCCCGAAAGTTTTATCCTGCTTTCGGGGTGCTGTTTTTTAGAGTGAGACGCCGTTGGTTATCGGAACGACGGAGCCGTCGGTCAAATTAGAATCTTATCTGCACCTCCTGGCTCCATGCAGTGGTGATGCCATAGTTTTTCGCCCTGCATTTTACCATTATCGTGGGGGGATAATTACCGCGATCCAGCCAGATGAACGGAGCGACTCCGCCCGGATTGGGAGTTATTATATTACCGTTGACCGCCCAGTCGAAATATCCTCCCATCGGATTGGTCACCGCGACCTCAAAGGCGTGGCCGCTTACGTTTGCGCGCACGCTGAGGATCGGCACGGGAACGGGAGGAGTCACCGAAACGTACTTGGTTATGGTATAGGTCGCGCCGTTCGACAGATTAAAATTGGCGGAGAGGGTGTAGTTTCCCGTGGTTGAACCCGTTCTGATGCTAATGCTGGGGCTGGTCGTCCCGCTTGTTATGGTATAACTGTAACCCGTTACCGACCAATGACTGAAGGTCACTCCCGAAGGCAGCGAAGAAGTCGAAACGCTATGAGTCGCATTTGAATTCATAGGTACGGCATCCGGCCCGGAAATACTCAACATCTTATAATAGTGTTTCGGGCTCGCCGGTGAGTATATGCTGGGCACATTGTTAGGATGGTGTTTCACCAATGCCGACGCCCCCCATTTAATTGGAATCGATTCTGATGGCGGAGTGATTACCGGTGTACACCACTTTAGTGGAAGCATTTTCCGCAACCTCCAAATAACTTCCGTCGGTCCAATAGATGTTATGAGCCGTGGTCGAGGAGAGACCCAGCCAAACATTGCTTCCCCCTTCGGTGACGTGCCAGGCGTAGGCGTGGCAGTTGTATTTACGGGTAGGGAGCCCGACCCTTGTTGCGCCGTTGTAATTCACTCTGAGGTCGGTGTCCAATGCCGCCAGAGCGCTGGAACTCATCGGTATTTCAGTGCCGGTAAATACACCCGTATCGGGAACCACCGATCCGTTCGGGGTTCTTATCGTCACCGGTGAATATTGGGCAACAACGCCTGTGAGGGATACACAACACAAGGCGAGCATTAAAAA
>QMCD01000518.1_pt1 | contig 26871 bp, 8 predicted proteins | sample 1821841 | NCBI WGS metagenome assembly QMCD01 (sample SAMN01991225, study PRJNA193472) | Termite gut metagenome, whole genome shotgun sequencing project. | isolation source: worker | host: Macrotermes natalensis | reverse complement strand
CCACCGGTTCCGTTGCCGTCGGTTCCGGCACCACCTGTGCCGCCACCGGGTTCGGGATCATCATCCGCCCTTGGAGGAATAGAGCTAGCTGCAGTAACCGCATTTTTTAGCTTTTCTATCGCTTGGTTTATCTCCGTGGTACTTGACGCAGGGTTATCCAAAAGGTTCTGTAAATCGGTTATGGCTTGTTTTACCGAAGGATTATTGGCAACGCTGGAAGCTTGCGCCTCGGCAATAGCAGCTCGCCCATTAGTTCTTGCGTCTTGGGCAGCTTGTGTTGCTGTTTTTATCGCCTGGACAGCAGCCTCTATATCACTGGTAAGCGCATTGGGGCTGTCGCTTTGTGCCGTGGTGACCGTCTGATTAAACTTTGTGATTGCAGCTGCCACCTCGGGGTCCTGCGCCACTCCGGCAGTGTTAGCCGTAGTAACTGCGTCGTTACCGGATGTAATTGCGCTTTCCCTGTGCATCTTAGCTTGCGCTACTGCCTGTTTAAACTCTTCGTTTTCTTTTTGCACGTCAGCAATTGTTGTGTATGAATTGGCAATGCGTGCTTCCATCTCCTGTCTTGCCTTAATCACATCAGGCTCATTGGAGACCGGTTGCGTATTAGAAGCGGTCATATCGGTTCTTGCATTTGCAATAGCGTTATCTCTTTCGGTATACGCCTTGGCTATCGCGTCTTGAAGCTCATCTGTAGCAGCAGTGATGTCAGCGGTAGATGTAGGCTGAACATTCATTATATTTTCTAACTTATTTCTGGCATCAATTACCGATTGAGCCGAAGCGTTTGGCTCTACTCTTGAGTCTTCAAGCACCACATTGGCTCTATCAACAGCCGTCTTGCGTTTGGCTTCTTCATCTTGAACGGCCTGATTTAGCTTATCTGTAGCCTCTTTTATCTGCGCATTAGTAGATTCCGGATTGTTTAACAAAGTCTGCAAGTCATTTCTTGCAGTCACTACCGGTTGTTCTTGAGAAACTACCGAAGAACTGGAATTATTGATTGCCGTATTGGCAGCATTTCTTTGAGCCTCTGCCGCATCAGTTGCAGTTTTAAGTTGTTCCATAGCTGTTCTGATGTCATTGGTTAGTGCAGAAGGCGTATCTTCTTTTGATCGTTCCATGACTTGATTTACACGATTTATAGCCGCAACCACACTTGGCTCTTTGCCAACCGGCGAAGCACTGACGGCATTTACTTGGCTGGTGCCGTCATTTATGGCCGTGTTCCTGGATGTTTTTGCATCGGCAACCGCAGTATTCATGGCTGTTGTTGCCTCAGTAATTTGCTGTGTGGTAGAACTGCTGTTACCCATAACGTCATTAAGGTTGTTCCTTGCAGCAATTACAGTAGGCTCATTGCTTACCGGAGAAGTATTTGCCGGATCTTTAGCCTTATTTGCCTCGTCAGTAGCCTGACTGCGATCGCGTGTGGAGTTTGCTACAGCCGTGTTTAATGCATTTGTGGCATCAGTAATTTGTTGTGTAGTAGAAGCGGGGTCGTTTTTAATCCTGTTAAGATCCTCGATATCCTTTGCTACCGTTGGTTGGTTTTTAACCGCAGAATCGTTTGCATTTTTTAGTGCTTCATCGGCTTTAGTTTGCGCTTCATTGCGTGCCGTTTTCGCATCATCAACCGCTTTGTTTAAGGCAGCGGTAGCATCAGCAATCTGCTGAGTTGTGGCATCCGGATTCTTGAGCAAGTTTTCCAAATTATTATTCGCTGTATATACCGGCACTTCGCTAAACACATTTGGAGTTGAGTTTCTGGCGTTGTTGCTGGCGGTATTGGCCGCAGCAATCGCAGCATCTCTTGCATCATTTGCTGCCTTCACTGCATCATTTAGCTTTGTAGTCGCAGCGATTATTTGATCTGTCGTAGCAGTGTTACTGTTAAGTAATTCCTTGAGTTCATTCTCTGCACTGGTTACCGTGGGCTCATTTTTTACTTTTGAGTTATCGGCATTGGTAATAGCCGTCTCTGCGTTAGATCTGGCATCGTTTCGTCTGGTTTGCTCTTGCTGGGTGACTGTTTTGAGATTATCTGTAGCATCTCTTATCTGCTGTGTGAGTGCTGTAGGATCATTAGCATCTGCCTTACCTATTGTGTCTTGCAAATTATTCAGTGCTTGTTGCACCGTAGGCTCACTACCCACAGTAGTAGTATTGGTGATGGCAGTAGTGGCATCAGTCTTGGCCGTATCTCGCTCAGCTTTCGCCTGAGCAACGGTTGTATTATAAGCTTCGGTGAGTCTGTCCAGTTGTGCTGTGGTGGTATTGGGGTCGTTCTTCGCTGTCTGCAGCTGATCTCCCACAGTTTTGACACCGGGCTCATTGGTGACCGGAGCAGAATCTGCAATAGCTTTATCGGCTCTACCGTTTGCTGCACTTCTCTCACCTTGAGCTTTTGTTACGGCAGCATTAAGCGCGTCTGTATCTGCTTTGATGTTTGATGTAAGCGCACTCGAACTGTCATTTGCCGCCTGAGTCATAGTGTTTTGCAGCTTTGTGATGGCTTCTTTGACTGCAGGGTCGCTACCGGCTAAGTTGTCGTTTTGTGCGTTGGTGATAGCAGTGTTAGCCTGAGTATTAGCAGTATTGCGCTCTGTCTTCGCAGCTGTTACAGCCTCATTTAGAGCTGTAGTAGCATCTTTTATCTCTTGTGTAGTCGCATTGGTTCTGGCAAGCGTATCCTTAAGCGCTTTCTCTTTTTCGGCTACATTAGGCTCAAAGGTTACCGGCGCAGTATTTGACATCGCTGTATTCGCGTCGTTTCTGGCCTGAGCATGCTCGGCATCAGAAGCTGTAGATGCCGTATCAAGTGCTTTGGTTTTTTCAATTATTTGAGCGGTAAGCGCGGACGGTGAATCTGCATCAGCTTGGGATATAGTGTTTTCCAAATCGGCTACGGCAGCTCGCGCTGCTGCGCCGGCCGCTGTATTGTAATCGGGCGATGCCTGAGCTTTAGCAATGGATGCAGCAGCAGAATCTTTGGCATCATTTCTTGTCTTGGTGGCACCGGCTACAGCGTTCTTAAGCGCATCTGTTGCTTCTTTTATCTGCTGTTCGGTTGATTTTTGGTCATCAAGTAAAGTTTGAAGCTTGTTCTTTGCATCCACCACTCCGGCTTCGTTGGTTACGGGGCGAGTGTTGTTAGCAGACATGGCATCAGTAGCAGCGGTGCGTGCCGACTGCTGCCCTGCCGTTGCATCCTCAACCGCTTTGTTAAGTGCCGCAGTAGCATTATTGATGCGCTCAGTAATTGCACTGGGACTGTCTGCTGCTGCTGCGGTTTGCAGTTGGTTAAGTTCATTGATGGCATCTTTGACACGCTGGTCGTTAGACGCATTTGAATTACTTGCAGTATTTTTAGCTGCATCGCCATTGGTATTGGCTTGATTGCGCTCTGTTTTTGCTGCGGCTACCGCATCGTTTAGCTGTTTGGTAGCATCCTGTATTTGTGCCGTAGTAGAGTTAGGATTGTTTAGCACATTATTTAGATTATCCCTTGCAGTCACCACTCCCGGTTCATTGGATACCGGAGCCGTATTTTGCGCACTTTTAGCCGTATTGGCATCCTTTACTGCATTGTCATGCGTAGTTTGCTCAGCAGCAACCGTATCGTTTAGCGTCTTAGTGGCAGCCTGAATCTGCTCTGTAGAGTGATTAGGATCATCCAAAACACGCTGCAACTCGTTACGCGCGTTGATAACGGAAGGTTCATTTTTGGCTGATGAGGTGTTGGAATTAGCTATTGCTGCCTTTGCCTGATCCTCAACATTGCGATGTTGAGTTGTCGAAGTTGCAACCTGATCATTTAAAGCCTTGGTAGCATCTTGAATCTGTTGCGGTGTTGCAGTGGTCGAGTTGAGAAGATCTTGCAGTTCATTACGCTTCTGAATCACTGCAGCATCGTTTTTAACTTCCGAATTATTTGCATCGGTGATGGCCTTATTGGCCGCATCAATAATAGTCGGATCGATGCGGTAAATACGATAGACCACTGAAGAGCCATCGGCATTTACTCTCATATCAGGGTCAGAGCGTGCGGTATCAATACGTTCAAAGACGTACCCCTGAATAGCTAGTGGATCGGACAGGTTGATGTCCGCATTTGTAGGCTGCTGGTTTCTGGCCAACTCATGAATCGTATTATTGTTGTTGTCTACGTAGTAGTATGTAACATTTTGATTTGTGGGAGTGTAAACCACTTCAAAACGTTGAGGTTGTGGGTCTTCTGCGTTCGCGGGAATGGCATTGGCGTCGTATACAGGGTTCGCATTTCGCGCAGCTTCCAAGCTGTTGTAATTTGCCACCAATGTACCATCTCCTCGGTAGTAGTTAACCGAGTATCTATAACCCGCAGTGGCAAGACTAGCGTCAGTAGTCGTAAGGCTTATCTGTGAGCCACTGGCACCGGTAGCACGCTCTTGCTGTCCGGTTGGACCCCTGCCGTCTGTTGACGTGCGAGTTACGTTAGCAATCTGTTGCAAGCCGGTATAATTGACTGTCCAAACCTGCGGCGCACTATCAGTGGTAGCTCCCGCCGGGTTGTTGGTGGTATCCCAGACATTATTAGCTGCCCAAGCTTGCTGCATGTTTGGGTAAGTCTGACCATTAGGTCCGGTGACAGTATACGTATATCCGGCCTTTGCCAGCGCCGTATCGGTAACATTAGATTTAAGGTTTCCTGATGTGCCGTCTTCTAGTGGGCGATTAGGAGTTCCGGTAGTTTCGTTGGTGGTGTTGTCGTAAGTCGCAATAGTGTTTGTGGTTCCGTTGGTAACACCTCTAACGATTGCTTGTTGAAAGACGTTGCTGTAGGTAACAACAAACTCTTGGATCGCACTGTCACTGGTGGCAGTACCATTATTTGTGCTATCAAAAGTAGTAACCGCTGCTCTGGCTGCAGAAAGCGTTGTGTATCTATTGCCATTTGGAGCAAGTACCGTATAGACCTTGCCGGCGCGAGTTAGATTTGAATCACTCGTGGTCCAGCCGCTCATAGAGGCATTGGTTGTACCCGCAAGATCTTCAACTGTCTTAGCCCCACTGGGATCTGTCGCATCGGTACGCACCCGTGCTAACTGGTAATCGGGTGCATAGAAGATCGAAAAGCGAGTGTAAACTTCATACGGACCCGCATCGTTTTTTACAAAGGTAAACTTGGCGGTCGTTTGATCGTTGCCATCGATGATACGCTTAGCATGGTAGCCGTTCGCGTATTGGGACTGCACACCAACCGGAACGTTGCCGTTAAAGGAGAAGGTAGAGCTTGAGGAATCGTTATTATCTGCCCCTCGTATGGTGATGGTATCGCCTACACCGCCCAAAATCGTGGTTGAGGGAGCGATTTCTGTTGTTGTGCCGTCAAGGTAGTACCGCACTCGGTTGGTGGTTGCCGCAACCTGACCGCTAAAGTTATCGAGAGAACCAATGGTGTTTTGATAGTTGTTGCCATTGGCCGAGATAAGTACGACGTTCCAGTATCGCGAGGAAGGTACAGTAATGGGCAACGAATCTCCACCCGTGCTGCGGGTGTCAAAGGTCCAGCTGTTACCGTTTTTATCATCGAGACCGCCGGTAAAGTAGGGGTTGCCGCTGTTATAGTGATAGGTGAGGCTATATTTGATGGGCAACTTCCAGTTTCTCATGTCTGTCGAACCGGTTATGTTGCCGCTTCTGGTATAAAGATTGTTACGGTTGCCCATCCAAGCCAGGTTGCCCGAGCTGGCATCCGTCCAACGAAATGCTCCAAAGGGGCCGGGCGATGGGTCACCGTAGTTGGTGTTTTGAATGAAGTCGAGATTGAGACCGTAGGAATTAGGCGTGTTCATAAGACCAAGCGCGCCACCACCGCCAGAGACGGCACCGTTGGCTGCTGTATTACCGTCTTTAGGATACACATTGATTCCGAGAAAGTCACCGCCGTTACTGGCGCCGTTGGAAGGAATTCTATCGGGCTTGAAGTAGCCGTCGATAGTCCAGTCGGCCTCTGCCGTGGGGGTGATGGGCATGGTTACCCAGGAGTACACCTGAGCGCGATCGCGAGCTAACTGATAGTATCCGCCACCCTCGGGATCTTTACCTAAGTTGTTATTGCCCGGAAAGTCAGAAGGGTACCAACTTCTGGTTCGCGCAGCACCCGAAGAGGCATCGGTACGCTCGGAGATGTTGCCGGGATAATCGGTTTGAGCTGCATATGCTTGTGTTAGATACCCCGGTACCGTTGTACCAAAAGGTGTTACAGCAAGAACAAATGCAAGCAATAACGAAAGCAATCCGCTTGCTATAGTTCTCCTTGCTGCTCTCTTCGTCGCTTGCTTATCTTTTCTTTGGACATTAATGCCTTTTTGTTTTTTAAACAAATACACTTTTTTCGTCCCCCTGTTCCCTACTCCTTGCTTTGTGTGTAAGAACAAACTCTATGTTGCTTAATGGTGATGCTAACTATCTACATCTTACGAGCTTTGTTCTTACACACTAACGCTCATTGTATCTTAATACCTTACATTTTTCAATATTTTGTAACTATCGTTATACATTTTCTTATTTTCTTAACTCTACAATATATATACATCTTCATTCTTTTCTATAATCTATCTGTACTTGTTCTTCCGGTGCACAAAGTACGCCGCAAACAGAATGGCTAAGCCCATGAACAGCAGAAACATGCAAAGTCTGAGAATAGTGTCATTGACATCACCTGTTGCGGGCAACCCGTCGCCATCTGATCCGCCATTGTCTGAATCGTTGTCTCCATTATCGCCACCGGTGCCGTCGGTACCATTGTCACCGCTATCACCGTTGTCTCCGCCGGTGCCGCCGGTGCCATTGTCACCATTGTCTCCGCCGCCTGTACCGCCGGTACCATTGTCACCGTTGTCTCCGCCGCCTGTACCGCCGCCATTGTCACCGTTGTCTCCGCCGGTGCCGGCAGCTGCTTGTACTGTAACTATAAAGGTGGCATATCCGTCATTAAACACAGCACGATAAACATGGGTGCCTACAGCTAAAGTATTTAAATAGGCTTCGTTCAGTGTAAGAATGGTGCTGCCATCAACTACGGTGTAGTTACTCTTGGCTACCTCATTACTGCCCAGCATTAAGTGCATAAACTTGGAGAAGTCTGCGTCTATCTTAAACTGAAGTGTTCCGGTAGCACCTTTCACCCACACCTGTGCGTGGTTGTCAACTGCGTAAACTGTCTCACCTTGAGCTTTTGCCAGCGCATCTTTGAGTTCAGCCGTTGCCACAGTAATTGCAGCGTTGCTGGACTCCGGATTTGCTAATACGGCTTTAATATCGCTAATCTCTTTAGCTACAGCAGCCTCACTGGCCTCAGGTGCTGCTTCGGCTGTTGCAAGTGCTTGCTCAGCTGCATTCCTGGTGTCTTGTGCTGTTTGTTGGGCAGCATTTGCCTTGGCTATGGCAGCCAAAATCAAAGAGGTCAATCCACCGGGTTCATCATTATTGCCACTAGCTACAGTGCCGGTTAAACCATTAGTTGCGCTTCGAACCTCCGGCTCCAGGCCGGTATCAGAAGCGTTGATTATCTCAAGCAGATCGCCTGCACTCTCAACTGCTTCAGCACGCTCAGATTTGGCCTCTGTAACGGCTGTGTTAAGTTCGGCCAACTCGGCATTAATCTGGTCGATAGTGGACGCAGAGTTGTTGATAAGTTCTTCCAGGTCACCGCGATTTTCCAGAACTTCCGGCTCATTTGAGACCGGGCTGGTATTTTCGGCTTTCATGGCATCTTTTGCGGCAGCTATGGCGTTGTCACGATCTGTGTAAGCATTCGCTACAGCATCGTTCAGGGCACCGGTTGCGTTTTGGATGTCTTCAGTGGTAGCAGTCGGATCACGCAAAGTGTCTTGCAGGTCCTGTACTGCATCAATTACCGATTGAGCCTCAGCCTTATCCGAAGCACCTGCGTCGCTAATGGCTTGGTCAGCCGCAGCAACTGCAGCATCTCTGTCTTCACTGGCCTCGGAAACCGCATTATTTAAAGCATCGGTCGCAGCGGCAATGTCAGCATTTGTTGATGCAGGATCATTAAGTACATTTTGTAGATCGGTCATAGCACCGGCTACATCTGTCTCATTGGCAACTCCGGAGTTTGTAGCATCAGTCATAGCCTGATTTCCGGCATCGCGTATGGTCTTGGCGGCAGCAGTTGCTGCCTCCATATCACTTACGGCTTCAAGAATGTCTGCGGTGAGTGCATCCGGGTCATCAGTTGCAGCCTGAGCTACTATCGCTTCCAAAGCGGCAGCTGCAGCAGCAACTGATGGCTCCTGCGAAACGCCGGCGGAGGCTGCGGCAGCAATAGCGTCATTGGCACCATCGCCGGCATCATTGCGGGCTTCCATAGCATCCTCAATAGCGTTATTTAGGTTAGAGGTTGCCATACTAATGTCTTGAGCTGACTGATTGTCGCTATCGTCCAGCAATGCTTGCAGGGCTGCTTTTGCCGCAACAACATCAGACTCGTTGCTTACCGGCGTGGAGTTCTCTGCACGCATAGCCTCAGTAGCTGCTGCGATAGCATCGTCTTTGCTTATAGTTGCAGCTAATACTGCATCGTTAAGTGCTTCTGTAGCATCTTCTATTTGCTTTACGGTAGCTGTTGGGCTATCTAAAATCGCTTGTAAATCATCTAAAGCATTAGCCACTATTACAATATCTTTTTGTGGTTCTGCAGCTGCTTTTGCTTGTTCGGCAGCAGCGCGAGCTTCATCTCTTGCAGTGCCGGCATCGGTCACTGCGTTGGCAAGTGCCGCTGTAGCAGTTGTGATCTCAGCGGTGGTGGCATCTGTTCGTGCTAATACGGATTCCAAATCGTCAATAGCATCCATCACCATAGGCTCATTGCCTTCAGGTGAAGCTTCAGCTTGAGCAATACCATATTCAGCAGCATTGCGTGCTTCTTCTCTTGCCGCAGCAGCATCTGTTACTGCTTGATTTAAATCAGCGGTAGCGCCTGCGATACTTTCGTTAGTTGATGTTGGATCATCTAATAAGTTTTGCAGGGTTTCTTCGGCAGCTCTAACCGTAGGTTCGTTTTCTACTACGGAATTACCGGCTGCATTCAAAGCATCCTGTGCTTGATCTCTTACGTCTTGAGCCGCCGCGGCTGCCTCATTCAGTGCTTGCGTTAAAGCAGTTATATCTGCTGTTAATGCATCTTCACTATCGGAGGCAGCTAATTCAATAGCACTTTGCAGTGCTTCGATGGCAATAATTACGGACGGCTCATTTCCCACCTCGGACGCACTAGTTGTGCCCGCAAGGTTATTTGCCGCATCTACTGCGGTCTCGCGAGCAGGTTTTGCTGCAGCAACCGCCGAGTTCAGTGTTTCAGTCGCTGCATTTATTTCTTCGACGCTAGCTGTCGAGCCATCGCCGATCAAAGGCGTCAAGGCTGCGATTGCCGATGCAACGGCATTTTCATGGCTAACGGGACTTGTGTTGGCAAGTGTTTGATTCGCCGTGGCAATAGCTGCATCCCTATCTCCCGAAACAGCATCGACGGCATTTTCCAAAACTCCGGTAGCATTGTTGATCTCACCGGTAGTTGAGGTATCATCGGCAATTACATCCTCAAGATTGGAGGCAGCATCGGATACAACAGGATTAGATGCATAGTCATCAGCAGCTGCTAAAGCTTCCTGGGCTGCTTGTAGTGCCTCACTCCTAGCGGTCTCAGCGCTTCCAACGGCTGCATTTAGCTCACCTGTTGCAGCTTCGATCTCAGCTGTGGTTGCATCCGGATTGTTGAGGAGATTTTGCAAATCTCTAGTAGCGCCAATCACTGTTGGCTCGTTGCTTACGTCAGATTCATTTGCATCACTTATAGCCTGCTGAGCAACTGTGACTGCTTGATTTCTCGCACTTTCTGCATCTGTTATTTCTTCGTCCAACGTTGAAGTGGCTTCAATAATACCGGCTGTTGTGGCTGTAGCTGGGTCATCAAGCATGGCCTGTAAGGCATTTTTGGCCTCTACTACTGTCTGCTCGTTATCAACGGGACTGGCGTTAGCTTGGGAAATCTTGTTGTTTGCGTCACCCACTGCAGCATTGCGGTCGGCTTGAGCCTGTTGCTGAGCCAGCTTAAGGTTGTTTGTTGCCGATGATATGTCGACAGTAAGGGCACCGGCTTGGTTGTTGGCAGCGTCTGACATTACCTCTTCAAGGGCAGCGATAGCGGCTGTTACAGGTGCCTCGCCGGCAACATCAGAGCTCTCTGCAGCAGCAATTGCGTTAGACGCAGCTGTATTGGCATTGCCGCGCGATGTCTTTGCGGCATCAACAACTGTGCTATAGGCAGCAGTGATCGCCTCCAGCTGCGTTGCTGTTGTATTGTTGTTGGCTATGGCAGCTTCCAATTGTTGTGTCAAAGCCGGTATACCTGGTTCGTTAGATACCGGGCTGGAGCCGTCGATTGCTGCTCTGGCATCTGCAAGTGCGTCATTTCTTGCACCGCGCGCTTCTTCTATAGCTGTTGATAATGCATTAGAAGCCGAAATGATATCCGCCGTAAGAGCATCCGAGCTATCATTATCAGCCTGAGCAATGGCATCTTCCAAAGCCTCCAAGGCTTCTCTGACATTAAGATCGGTGCTTACACCAACTTCAGTAGTTGCAGTGTTGATCAAGTCTTGTGCGTCAGACTTCGCATCATTACGGTCTGCTTTTGCACTGTCTAAGGCAGCTTGTAAGTCGCCTGTTGCAGCTTCAATATCTTCGGTTGTAGCAGATGTATCGTTAAGCAATGCTTGAAGTGCTTCTCTCGCTTCAGTAACATCTGATTCGTTTGTTACCGGAGCTGTCTTAGTTAACAGCTCAGCCGCAGCTTCTCTGACGGCTGTATGATCATTAGGAGATGCATCGGTAGCATCGAGAAGAGCTTTCGTGCTGGCTAAGATGTTTGCAGTAAGTGCCGTGGCAATATCGGTCTCAGCCGCATCCATAACGCTATTAAGATCGGCTATAGCAGCGGTAACATCATTTGTTCCTGTTGCGGCTTTAGCTATAGCGGCTTCCGCAGCTTCAACAGCATCATCACGAGATGCTTTTGCCGAAGCGGTAGCAGCTATAAGTGCATCTGTTGAAGTGCGTATTTGCGCCGGTGTAGCACTGTTGTTGCCAAGTACTGTTGTCAAATTATCACGAGCAGTCACTACATTTGGCTCGTAGGTGACCGGAGTGGTTGCCGACTGGGCCATTGCATCAGCAGCGGCACTACGCGCATCTGTTTGCTCACCCTCCACCTGTGCGACCATATTGTTAAGCGCGGTAGTGGCATCTATGATCTTTTGTGTTGAGGAACTTGCATTGTCCGCAGCTGCAGCATCTTGCAGTTGCTGCAAGCTGTTAACGGCAGCAATCACACGCGGATCGCTACTTGCCAGCGAAATACCCGCATCACTCTTGGCGGATTCGGCTGCAGAATTGGCATCGTCACGCAAAGGTTTTGCTGCTGCGACGGCTTCGGTAAGTGCTTGAGTCGCCTCATTAATTTGCGTGGGGGTTGATGATGAGTCGGCTAATAAACCATTGAGTGCTGTAAGAGCAGCGGCTACACCGGGCTCATGGGTTACCGGAGAAGTATTAGCCGGATCTTTTGCTGTATTCGCGTTTGCTACAGCCTGGGCTCTATCTTGCTCTGCAGTTGTTCGCGCTTGATTGAGCGCGGTAGTCGCAGCAATAATGGCTTCTGTTGTGGCTCCCGGTGTCGCAGTTGCGGCATTTGTGAGTAAGGTCTCCAGTGTCTGCTGAGCACTTACAACATCGGTATTATTTGCAACGCTTGAAGCCTCGGCATTACTAATCGCTGCATTTGCACTGGCCACGGCATTGTTGCGAGCTGTAGTAGCACTGGCAACTGCATTGTTAAGCGCTGTTGTAGCCGCTTGGATTTGTTGTGGAGTAGCCGTATCATCAGCTAAAACTCTTTCGAGAGCATTCACAGCTGTTTGAACCGATGCCTCATTAGCTACCGGCGAGGCTGCGGCAGCTTCAAGAGCGGCATTTGCCGCATTAATAATATCGGGATCGATCACATAGATATAAGTTACTTGCGAGGTTCCAAGTGCGTTAACGCGCATGTCACTGTCGGAAGTACTTGTGTCTATCTCACTAAACTCATAACCCTGAATCGTAGGAGCCATGTTGTTGATATTGGCACCTATCTCTTGCAGGTTAGTTGAGGTTTGCGCAATTGTGTTTCCCTTGTCGTCAAGGTACTGATAGGTAACGCGAGCGGTACCGGCGGAGTAAACAACTCTAAACTCCTGCTCGGCTTGGTCGTCTAAAAGTGATTGATTTTCGGTGGCATCAAACTTGGAGTTAGCTGCAAGTGCCGCCGAAAGCGTAGCATAGCTACCAACCAAGTCACCTGCGCCGTTATAAACCTCTACCACATATGAAGAACCGGGCGCTTCGGCAGCTAAAGCAATGTCGGTGGTGGCAAAGACAATGTTGCTTCCACTGGTGCCGGTATCGGTCTCAAGAGTAACCGCAGGTATCAAAATGCTATTTGATGTACGGGTAAGGTTGGCAGCCTGCGTGTGACCGGTATAAGTGACCAACCAGGTTTGCGGAATGGTGTCAGTTGTTGCACCGGCCGGGTTGGGAGTAAGATCCCACTGGTCGTTAGCTGCCCAGGCCTGTTGCATGGTGGGATAAGTAAGTGCGTTAGGGGCAGTTACAATGTAGTTATATCCGGGCAGAGTTAGTGCCGGATCATCCACATTTGTCATCAATGTGCCGGTCATACCGTTTTCCAGCGGACGATTAGGTGTAGTTGTGGTGTTATAGGTGGCCAAAGTAGTTAGCACGCCATTTTTCAAAGTATTGACTTTGGCTTGTTGGAATGATCTGGCATAAGTTACGGTAAATATCTGCGGTGTAGCATCACTTTGGCTAATGCCGTTAGGCGTGTTGTCAAATGTTCTTACCGCTGCCTGAGCTGCGGATAAAGTGCTGTACTTTGAACCATTAGGTGCAGTTACCGTGTAGTTGTACCCTACGCGTGTAAGCGTTAAGTCAGTTGCAATCCAATTCCTCATAGTGCCGCCCGTGGTACCTGATATAGTATCCACGATCTGGCTGGCAAGGGGATCGGTGTTGTCTGTAATCACACGAGCCTGCTGATAATCTCCTGCGTAATAGATGTTAAATACGTTTTTTGCGGAATCTTTTTGATAGACCAAATCTGCGGCATTATTGCCTGTGCTAAAGGTGCGCACGGCATGATAACCGCTTACATAGTCTACGTAGACAATAGCGGGAAGGTTGCTGTTGAAGGTGTAGTCAAGGGTGCCGGCATTTGCAGCTGCTGAGGCATTTCTGATACCCACGCTGCTGCCCACAGCAGATGTCAGTTTAGTTGAGGGTGCAACTGCCGTAGTAGTGCCATCAAGCAAGTAGTTGATGGTAGCCTCAGGCGCAGCATCGGTGCCGGTAAAGCTTAAAACAGATCCCTTGAAGTTCTGGTGGTTATTACCGTTTGCAGAAATCAACGCTACGTTAAAGTATCCCGATGCCGGAACGGTCAGCGGCAAAGCGTCGCCACCGGTTGATTGCGTGGAGAAGTTCCAAGTGCGTCCGTTGCGGTCGTCTAAACCACCGGTAATATAAGGATTGCCATTATTGTAGTTATATTTAAACGTATACTTAATAGGTAATGACCACGATCTAAGATCAGGTACACTGGTTGTGCCGGAATTGGTGTAAAGACCGGAACGGTTTCCCATGAAGGCGGGATCACCATTGCCGTCCGTCCAACGAAAAGCACCAAATGGCCCGGGCTGTGGGTCACCATAATTATTATTCTGCACAAAGTCAAGGGTTAAAGCATAGGCACCGGTAGTTCCTCTAAAGCCTAGTGCACCACCGCCGCCGCTTGACGCTTTGCTAGCAGCAGCATTGGCATCAGTCGGATAGATATCAATGCCAATGAAGTCACCGCCGTTGGTGGAGTTATTGTTTGTTATCCTGTCGGGTTTGAAATAACCGGTAAGACTCCAGTCGGTATATGCGCTAACGTTTTGAGGCATGTTGACCCAAGTGTACTGATTAGAAGCATCACTGGATAACTGCCAAAAGTTGCCTCCCTCCGGGTCTTGACCATTGCCGGGAGTGCCGGCAAAGTAGGAGGCATTATAGTTAAATGCTCTTTCCGAGTTACTGCTGGTCTCGCTATATGTTGAGATATTACCTTCAATATCTAAAGCATAAGCGACATTGGTCTTAAACCCAAGGCCTGTCCCCATGTAAGATATTGCTCCCATAGGCGTAAAAAGAAGTACAACAGCCAATACAGTTGAAAGTACGGCTGTTGCACTTATCTTCCTGATATTTCTTTTAGATCGACTTTTTTTAGGGAAACTTTTATTCCCCCCCTGTTTGAGATAATGCACTCGGCATCCCTCCCTTGCTTTTATGGCGACAGCAGCAAAAAACTATGCTGCTTAAATTTCTTCAAGCACTTAGTTGTTTTGCCGAGCAGTCTGCCGCCAAATTATTGCTATCGTTCCCTGCTTGGAACATCCCCTGTCCTTGCGCATCCTAGTTATTACAGATTGGCTTAGTTGTATTCAATAATTAACTATTTATGCATTTTTGTTTCTTTCGAAAATCATTTTACATTAATTTGGTCATAAGTAAATACAATTTGTAAATTTTTGTAATTAAGTGATATTATTTCAAGCTCTATTGTCACTTTCACTGTGCATTTGCGCTGCTTAAATGAGCAAAATGTTTTATCATCTTTTGTTGCCATTTATAATACTTTTTAATAGTTTTACCGTTTTTTATCGCAAATTCCACTAGAAAAACGATTTTAAAACTCTAATAAATTTAAGTTTTTACCAATACTAGTAAAACATAAATAATTTGCATCAATATCTGATCGTAATTTGTTCTCACGGGCACATTAATGTGCTTAGCTGTGGTACAATCTCACTCATCCATTCGATTTTTTTATATCACCCAAGTTGATTACACTTGAGACGTGGCTGCGGAGGAAAGTGTGGAGATACCTGACCAGATTGTAAAAGCTTATCGAGAATTGCTAAACAACGAGAAATACAGCAAGATCTCTGTTTCTAGGATATGCGCAAAAGCATCAATTTCTCGTAATACTTTTTACAAATATTACTCAGATAAAAACGAAGTAAGTGCTGCAATTTTTTATGAAGATCTAATTAAGCCTACTGAACTTCTAAAAGCGCACTTTTCCAGTATTGACGACATGGATGGCATGTCATTAATTTTGCTGCGAAACACATACCAAAGAGTCCTGAACGACAGGAATGCTTATGAGAATCTTCTTGGGGGCATGGGCAAGGCAGGGTTCATAAATCTTATGCAAAGCATTTTACTTAAATGGACTTCTTCCTTTGCCGCCGAATATGATTTGTCTAACGAAGAACAAAGCTATGCCGCAAATCTTCTTGCCTCCTCGCAAGTTGTAGTGCTTGTTAATTGGATAGAGAACGACTTTGATGTCGCTCCCGAGCAATTAGCAGAGTTCTGTAACTTCTGGCGTTTTTCAAACTGGCGAACTGTTGCATCAAGATATAACGACAAACAGTCGTAGTGCTGATTACATTTCTAATATAAATGTCACTCCAAAACTTACATTAAGCATACAATCCTTGCAATAACTATACTACAGTGCTATAGTTTGTCCTTGCTCTAGCGTTCTTGTAACAAGTACCATACACACAAGAAGGCCAGAGTGAGTAATTTGGCAAGCGGAGGGGTACATGCACACTATACACACAAAATCTCCTTATTTCAGGCTATTCAAAGACGGCTTCACCTGCATATTCTTGGCACTATTGCTGATTTTTAGCCTGCTGCCGGCTTATTCATATGCGGATCCAAACAAAACCGATGTTGCACAAGAAGCGAAGAGTTCTGCCTTGGAATTAGCTGATCCGGAAGCAAACGACACGCAGGACACAGAGCCTTCCTCTGACATAGGGCTATTTGCTGCCGGCGATCTACAACTGTCAATGCGCTGGCTTGATGCCCCTGCCGGGCAAGAGACCAGTCAGACTTGGTCAAGCCCAACACAAAGTAGGGAAAATCAGATTATTAAGTATTCCCTGGGCATACAGACCAACAATGTTTCCTATGATACAGGGCAACTTGTCATGAAAGTTAAGTTGCCGATTTGGGCAGACAGAAACGGTACAAATATTCTGCCTTCAATGATAGGTATTCCCCAGGCACCTGCTGTAGGCGATGCCTCTATTCCCTTTAACTACACCATAGTAGGCGATGAGTTAGTAATTAGGAATACAGCTCCTCTTGATTCAGCAGGCAATTATTCTATCCAAGTTCAGTACAACCTCAACCCCTGGAATACCATAGACATGAAGAAGTCTACCTTTCAAGTTAGAGCAGAAGTCCCAAGTTCAGGTAGTACTCCGGAAGAATTTGTATCCAATGAGATAGATTTTACGATGAATACTGAGGCAAAGCCAAGCAAATTTGTTAAAAGCGATCCTCAGCCCATGTACTATTGGGATCAAGAGCTCACAGGCGGAAAGCCAATGCCGGCAGACTTTGCCAATTATCGTTGGGTAAGCTGGCGTTTAGCTATGAGCGGAACGTCCAACCAACCTTATCGTGTAGAAATTGAAGACATTGCCAGTCCTGATGGCGAGCTTTTTTCACTGGGCAAAGACACGCGCTATCCACAAAACGCACTAGAGCCTGGAGATTTTAATATAACGGGACCTAACACAATCGTCAGTAACTTCTTCGAAGACCCTAACACGCTAGGTCCGGCGAGTGGAGCAGATCGTTACCTGCGCGTACTTGTGCGCTACCCTCTGGGAAACGATGGCGATCTGCTCACCAATAAAGCCATTGAAAAGGTAGTTGGCAAAGACCTATTGGAAACGTCAACACCGCTGGAGTCTGAGTCCAACTATACCTGGAAGAACTTTCAGCTAAACTTTGATGGCCCTCCAACAAGAATGGTCAAATACTCAGATACCATCGACAGAAATGACCGTGAAGTGTGGTCAAAAATGGTGTTACTGCGCAACGGACTTCCCGTTGACTTATGGTGGGGAATGGTTGGAGACTTTGATCTTTACCCGGGGTTTAATTATCCTGCCGGACAAACTTATAGCGGAGAGATAACCGATGACTTTGCTAACTTTAAGCTTGTTGACGGTACAGCCAATACCTCAAGTGACCCTTGGGTACGCATGACAGAGAATGACTACTACTATGATAGAACCAGGATTACCTTAAACTCCTACACTGTAAACCGCACTACCGGACAACGCGAATATTACCAGCAAGGGCAGTTCGGCCCATTATTAAAAGTCTGGGCGAAAACAACAAATTCTTCTGACTGGGTGGAAGTCGATAGGTTTTATGCAGGTGATGTTGCCTATAGTGACGGAGCCGGAGGCATGAACCTAAACCCAACGCGTGAGGTTGCTTTACCTGTTCGCACTACTGCTGTTAAAACTACTTTTGAAAACGCAGTGGACCATTTAACAGTAAGAATGGATCTATATGGAGCTATTCGAGGCAATAGTTCCTCTGCAACTCTACGTTCGTGGTTTGCCAATCCAGCCAATGACAATCGCCGTTTAAGGCTACAGAACTTTGGCTACTACAAGGTGACCAATCAAGACGGCAGCTCTTATACAACACCACCCACTTCGTACACTTTCTCAGATTCACAAGGCAACAACAGAGATATCGAAGCTGAAGATCGTGCCAATCACGGCTCTTTGCTCAATCGAGCCACCGCTCAAATTGAAATACTAGACATGGTTGGCAGGAGTGACAGTGTCAAACTGGCATCCAGCCCAATAAACGATGTCACTAATCGTATGGTAGACGTTCAGTTTTGGCTTAATAACATCGAGGCGTTCCAAGGCATTACTGATGGCGAATTTGATGAACTTCTAGCCGCCGGCTGGCAACCACCTTCGCGAGACGAAGCAATATTTTACGACTTGCTTCCACTGGGTACTTTCTATAATGCAACAAAGACAAAAGCCGTATACGACATAAAGGGCAGTCCTTCGACATCTAGTATGGAAGTAGAAACCGTAAACAACTTCCGTGGAACCGGACGACAACTTGTCATTTTAAAGGTCAAGGCAAACACTGCCGGACAAAACTATGTAAATACCGGAGATGTAATGCGTCCGGTAAATAATTCCGATGGTACGGTATCGATTGGTCCGTCAACATGGAATCAACGAGGGGCAAGCGGCTATAGCGTAATGTTTACAGCTTCTATCCCTTGGGACAACGTGCCCTATGCAAGAAATAGCGTAAACAATGCCGCATATCAGGTTCCTGAGAATAAGCCACTTTTAGGAAATGGTGTACCTGATGACGGACGCGGCAACACAGTTATGGGCTCAGACGGGCGTCCCGCTTTTTATGATCTTAGAGGTAACGGTGTTACAAATGTTAATGACACGCAGTACATGAACTTGCTTACACCTATTAACGTCGCAGTTTCAACAGGTGCGGGTCTAAGCAAGTTGGTTCGTGCAGACTCCGCTGAGGGATTAGATCCTTTCAACACCACGACAAAGGTGGAGCTTGGAGAGGGATACACCTATCAACTACGTGTAGGAGCCGCAGAAAATACACAAATGCGCGATGTTGTGCTCTTTGATATCTTAGAAAACGCTGCCACTGCCGGAGAAACTGCTTGGAAAGGTACTTTTGACAGCATCAACTTGAATTATGCTCAACAAACCGGTGTTAATCCGATTGTTTATTACTCCACTACATCCGGGTTAACTACAACCGGACTTTCACCCTCAAGCCTGTCAGATACAAGTGTCTGGTCAACTACTATGCCCACTGATAAAAGCACTATTACAGCCATTGCCGTAGACCTTCGCAAAGCTACCAATGGAAGTGATTTTGTCTTTCCATCGCAAGGGGGCACCCAAGTATTGGTGCACATGATTGCGCCAACAACGCGACAAACAGCGTTTAACGCCTATAACCAGGCGAGTTACTACTCCACAACCGTACCAAATGTAGGCGACCCAAGCAGTGCGCTTCAGACAACCACACGTACGGCTGTGCGTATTCCGCTGTTAACAAAAAGTTCCAATCCGGCCGGAGGTAGCAACTCCGACAATGCTACAACTGTTACATCAGGACAACAGATAACGTATACCCTCACATATAACACCGGCCTGATTGGCTCGGATGCATTGATAGTTTTCGACATCGTGCCAGTTGGTCTAACTTTGGTTCCGGGAAGTATTCGCTTTACCTCACCCAATTCTACAACAGCCCAAACGATACCCAATACTGCTTACAACTCAAGTAACAGGACTATCACATGGCCAAGTTATACTCAAACGGCGCGAGGGGCAGCAACTTTTTCTTTTACCGTCACAGTCGATGCTTTGCCAAATGGCAGCAATGGAGTCGACTACCGGCTTTATCAAAATCAAGCTACGGCAAAACGGGGTACAGATCGATCCGAGATTTCTGAAACAGTTACTCACCAACAACTGAATCGTTGGGCAACCATCACAAAAACTGCTTCTCTGATTGAAGGCGTTACATCTACCAGTCCGGACGCGGCATCCGGCGGAACCTCGCTCGCCCAAAATCCGGGCAGCGTTGATTCTCCGGTGCGGACTGCTCTTGGACAAGTCGTGGAGTATTACATGACCGTAAGCAACTCCGGCGCTAACCAACTTAGCGGCATAATCGATATCAGCGATGTTGTTCCTGCAAATACCACATATATTCCGGGATCTGCACGCATTGTCTTTGAGGGAGGCGTATCTCCATCACAAGCGACAAGCACTATTAATGATTCGAGCACTACGCTTTCTTGGTCTTTGAACCAAATGTCTCACGGAGAAGTGGCACATATTCGTTTTAGAGTCGCGGCTCCTACCACGGCGTTTCAAGCTGGAGAAACCGCCACCAAGGCACAGTTGGTTTTCTCAAATTCGGCGCAGCTGTCGGATCGGGCCAAAAATGATACCGCACAATCTCCCACTACTTATCACGTTGTAGGAGAAACAAAAGTTGTGGTAAAGAAGACCTGGGTTGACGATGCTCCGGGAGACATTCAACGCCCGGACGGCATTTTAGTGCAGCTGTTTGCAAACAATACTGTCTATGGAGGGCCTGTGCGTGTAACGTCTGCTGACAACTGGCAACGCCTTTGGAGCGGCCTCCCCCGCTGGAACGAGGACGGAACAGAAATCATATACACCGCTGCCGAGGTTGGCGATCCCGGAGATTTTCAAACCTCCTATAGTAATGATACTTTCTCTATAACCAACCACTATTCTCCGGGCTGGACAAGCAGAACTATTGTGAAAGCTTGGGAAGATGACAATAATGCTGACGGAAAACGTCCCTCCTCAATACAAGTACAACTGCTTGCAGATGGAGTAAACTATCGCGACCCTGCAGTGTTGAATGCTGAGAATAATTGGCAATATGTTTTTAATGATCTTCCGGTAACCCGAAATGATGTGCCTATAGTTTACACATACAAAGAGTTTACCTCTATACCTAGTTATAAAACGAGCTATAACGAGGAGCTTGGAATTATTACGAATACGTTAGTGAAGGATCCGCCTGTCGTGGATCCGCCGATTGTTGATCCTCCGGTTGTTGATCCTCCGGTTGTTGATCCTCCGGTTGTTGATCCTCCGGTTGTTGATCCGCCTGTCGTGGATCCCCCTATCGTGGATCCGCCGATTGTTGATCCTCCGGTTGTTGATCCGCCTGTCGTGGATCCGCCGATTGTTGATCCTCCGGTTGTGGATCCGCCGATCGTGGATCCGCCTGATCCAATTGAACTTGACGATCCGATAATAATTGAAATACCGGACACACCAAAACCGAATTCAACACTTCCTAAAACTGGTGAAAGTATTATGTATCGCTTACTTTTAATGTCTATAGCTGCGCTGTCAGGAACATTGTTCATGGTCTTTTATTATCAAGTTAAACGGAAAAGCAGAAAAATAAAAATACCCAAGAATCGTAGGTCTTTTTAAACGTTTAATTCTATTTTGCAACTGTATTTATGAGGTGTAATTGAAGGGTCTTTCCAGAAATAGTTAATTTGCAAATCGTGTGGTACGCTTTGGGAAGATCCTTCAACTACGCCTCATATTTATAGCAAAGCCGTAAGCGTGATTAGCATTTGTTGCGCTGAACCCTAAACCTTCGTTGCACAATAAACGAAGCAACTAAACAAATACCTAAACTAATAGCAATAACTGCAAGCATCAACCCCACATTGGTATCGCCCGTTTTTGGCAACACAGATTCTTTGGGTTTATCAACTGTTTTTGAAGTTGAATCCATAACAACGACGCTTTCAATCTTATCTTGCGGAACTACGAGTTTTGGCTCTTCAGGATCCGGGACCACAGGTTTAGGATCAGGAGTTATTGGATCAGGTTCGGGAACAACAGGGTCCGGTTCTATTGGGTCTGGGTCTGACGGAGTGGGATCAGGTTCGGGTACGACTGGATCCGGTTCTGGTTCTATTGGGTCTGGGTCCGGTTCTATTGGGTCTGGGTCTGGGTCTGGGTCTGGAACGATAGGATCCGGGGGTATAACCTCTCTAGGTGCCCACAGAGCGTAAACAACAGTGGGAGTCATGATGTCTGCTTCATCGGATATCTCCATACCCTCTTCAGAGCCTAAACGCCAACCTAGAAATGTATAACCTTCGCGAACAGGATCGATTATTCGTGCGTCTTTAAACTTGCTGGCAACCGGGATACCAACAACATGCGGATTGGTCGCTCCGGCGTAGTTGTAGTTGAAGGTGAGTGATGTTGATCCGAGGTTTGCGCCGGGCGTGTAGTTGATATCGTAGTTGTTATAGCCGCGTACAAGTGGTGTAGTCCATGCAGTTGATTTGATTCTTTGCTGATATATCGGATAGTTTGTTGTGTCGGCAGGAGTAACGAGTTGCATTCCGGAAGCCTTGTTGTTGGAAAAAGTAACGCCGGAAGCAACATTGAAATCCGAGTATCTTGCAACAAAAACGCCACCACCGTTTTCTGATGCGGTATTGTCGGTTATTTTGCCGCTGAGAAAGTCTATATGACCTCCGCTTTCTCCCCAAACACCGGCTCCGTTTTGCGCCGTGTTGCTTGTGATGCTACCACCATCCAGAACATATGTTCCTCCGCTGAGAACTGCGACTCCTCCACCGTTTCCGCCTACGTTGCTATTGTGATGAATCGAACCTCCCCATAGTGCAAAATAAGCTGCATCGGCAACGGCAACTCCTCCACCGTTAGACGGCGAGTTATTGTTGGCAATCTCTCCGCCTTCCATGGTGAACTCGCCCTCACCACCTATGTACACTCCATAGCTGTTTGCTGCAGAGTTGTTTGATATTGAACCTTCTTGCATGACCAATGAAGCATTTGCGGCCACATTAATACCATGGCCTGAGCCATTGGCAACATGTGTTACGGTAACACCATTTATGGTTAAGTTGCCGCCCAGCATTATCGTTGCAAATCCATTTGCCCCAAAAAGACTGTAATTCCCGGTGAGAGTTATGTTTTTCCCACTTGGAATTTGCAGAGATCTGGTGAGAGTTATATTGCTTTCAAGCGCCATAGTCTTAGGATCTGAGCCTGCTGAATCGATCTCGCTTTGTAAGCTGAGTTCACTATCGATTGCCATTGCATAAACAATTATGTTCTTCGTACTCTTTGTACTTTTTGTAGCTTCTGAGGAACTCTTAGAGCTTCCGGCATAGATATTTGCAGGCAAACTTGGTGTGAAAATAAATGCCACTGCTAAAACAGTAGCCAATATGCAAATAATCAAACCATAAGCTTTAGATTTCCTTGGTCTTGGCGTGCTTGCTGCCATTTTGACCCCCCTTGGTACCCTGTATTGCATGGGCCCAAACAACTTAACCCATGATGCATTAATGCTTGTGCAATCTTGCAATATATAGATTTTAATGAATATAGGTACGTTGCGTCAATACATTCCCAACCGCAATCCCTCTTTAGGCACTATATCGACACTTCCTTTGGAAAAGGTTCGTTTCGCATGATGTTCCACATGTGGTCGATGTATTTGTAGGTGTAATATCCCTCAAAGTGGTGGTAATAAAACACGCCTTTGTTGGTTAGGCTGTAAATGCCATCTTTCTTTTTGAGCATGCCGAATGCTGTCCCCAGCCATAATTCTAAACCGTACATCTTGTTTAGTTCCTCGCCAAAGAAGTCTTTGAAATCTTGTTCATGCAAGTGTGTGGTATAGAGTCGCCAAAACAGCCAATAGATCATTCTTTGCCTTTTTGTGAATCTGGTAGTAAGCGCCGTTGGCAGCTCACCGGAGTTGATACGTGCCTCGTAAGCTTCCGGCGAAAACGTATTAACCTTGAATTGGTTTGCCAAAAGCGAAGTAGCAGAGCAGCCAAAGCCCAAAAAATTATCGCGTGTCATCGAGGAATACTTATCCACGCCCGGCTTGCCAAAAGTCCAGATCGAATCGCGCACATATCCTTGTTCCATGCAATAGTTTGCGATTTTGTAGAGCAGGCTTTTCTTCTGCTGCTTGTCCATCTTCTTGACGTTGCTTTTCGAAAATGCAAAATCGATAAACGGGTATAGCGCTATGTGGTTGGCACCGCTTGCAAAGGCAGTGTCGATATCGGCTTTAATCGATTCAAATGTCTGCCCCTCCAAAGCAAAAATGAAGTCCATCGCCACCGTGTCAAACGGCACAGCTTGAATGGTCTCAAATACTTGACTGTAGTCAAAATGGTTCCTGCCCAGGATTGACAAAGTTGCCGAGTCAAACGATTGCACGCCTATGCTGATGCGTGTAACTCCGGCAGTCTTGAGTTTTTTGAACGTCTCAACTGTCACGTCATCGGGATGTAGTTCAACGCCAATACCATCGGTTATGTCAAAATACTCTTGGAGTTTGTTGATGATTGCTCCAATTTCATCTACTAGCAGAGCCGGAGATCCTCCGCCAAAGTACAAACTTGTGGCAGCTTGCTTCTTGCTCAGGCTGTGATTTTCCAAAGTGGATTTTGTGTGATCTCCGCAAACTAGATCGATCTCTCGCAAAAGCTGCTGAACATATTGCTTGGCAGTCTCACTTTGATAAGGGTGTTTGCAATAAGGACAAAACGCACAAATGGATCTACAAAATGGAATATGCACATAAAGCCCGAGTGATCTTACGCCCTGGTAGCTTAAAGCATGGTCGTATTCATTTGTAAATTCAAAAGGCTTGATAGATCTGGTTAGCCACGCACGCGCTAAGGAAGCACCGATTGAATGCTTGTGCGACAGATTCCGTTCAGTTTGTTCCAGATCTGTTTGAACAGGCGACGGCACTACCTGGCGTAATGGCGTTGCCTGTTCGGGCATAGCTGGGGCAAACTGAACGGAAGATGGCGTGTAATGATTGAATCGTTGTTTCCTTAAGGATGTGAGAAGCCCCATTAAACCCTTATCCTTTCATCTGTCCAGGAATGCTTGTGTCAAAGTATTTACATGTCACTAATTTGTGCCGAGCAATTATAGAATACTTTTTACTATTTATGCTATACCAGCAATATTACTGCTTCTGTTATACATTTGCCTTATTCGCTTATCAAAACTTCATAAAGCATTTTCTGGTCAGATTCATTCATCACTGTTGGTTTGTAGAAAGCACTCTGTAGTGATAAAATGATTTCATATTGCAATCATTTTGCAATCGTCACTTCCTTAGGAGTAATAATGGCTAGTATTACTATTAGAAACCTTGACGAGACCACAAAACAAATGCTTAAAGACATTGCCAAAAACAACGGTCGCTCCGTCGAAAGCCAAGCAAGATATATCCTGGATTGCGCAGTAAAAGGAACTGTTGAATACCATACAATAAACTTAAGCTCGGCCGTAGAGCTGATAGAAAATAGCAGTCCAACAACCTCCTCTCAAAAGAAGCCCTTAAGTCTTGCTGATAAAATACACAACATTATGAGCGTCGATGGCTTTTATTTAGATGATTTTGAATTACCGACCAGAGATGAATACGCTCGTGAATTAAATCTTTAGGAAGCACCGATTAAATGCTTGTACTCGATACAAATGTAATCTCTGAGCTGATGAAAGACGCTCCTGACCCACAAGTAAAAAAGTGGTTTGAGAGGCTTTCAGATTCTGATTTTTATACAACAGTAGTCTCGGTGTCGGAAATTGGCGCAGACATAAATCTCCTTGATGAGGGCAAAAGGCGAGACTCGATTCAACAAAAGTCACGTTTAATTTTTAAAACCCTCTTTGCCGATAAAATACTTCCGTTCAATGAGAATTCGGCTGCTATATATGCAAAGATTGTACCGATCCGAAAAAAGAGTGGGAAACCAATCTCTGTGCTGAATGCCATTATTGCAAGTATATGCATAGAACATGAGGCCTCATTGGTCACTCGCAATACTACCGATTTTGAAGGCATTGGTCTTGAGCTAATTGATCCATGGAGCACACAGACAACTCAAAAAAATGCCGAGAATTAATCGTTACTTCCTTGAGCATTGTTATGCTAAACTATCTTGGCACACGGAGAAGTCGCGTAGTCCGGCCGAGCGCGCACGATTGGAAATCGTGTAGGCGTCAAAAGCGCCTCGAGGGTTCGAATCCCTCCTTCTCCGCCATATCATCAACCATCTATTGATAAACTCGCATGAGTTCGGTAGGTGGTTTTTTGATTGCCTAAAATGTCTGTTTATGTGGGCTTTTTCGTTTTGAGGGCTTAGGCTTGTAGCAATAGTTGGTGGTTGTGAGCGAGGCTTTAAGCAAGCGTAGGGATTTGAACACAGCCTTGTTTCGAACTATCTTTTAACGATTTGAGCTTAGGGGTGTGCATCTTTTAACGATTTGCTTTGGAATCGTTAAAAGAAAGAAAGCGGCTTTTTTAACAATTCTAAAGGCTTTGTTAGCAACCCCGCACTCAACGTATGGTTTACCGATTTCGACTAGCATTCCATTGATATGAACCAATAATCAGCTTATGCTGTAAGTAGAGCCGTAGCAAAAATGGAGGTGAAAAGGGATTGAGATATAAACATATGGGACAGATGATAGCCTCTTTGCGAAAAGAGAAGAATTACACCCAAAAAGAGTTAGCCGATACATTAGGCATCACCGATAAGGCGGTTTCAAAGTGGGAGCGAGGCATAGCGTACCCCGACATTTTACTGATTCCGAAACTTGCAGAAACATTAGGTGTCACTACCGATATTTTGCTTTCTGCTGCAGAGACTTCCGCTTCATCGAACAGCATTTTGGATCATCTTAAATCTGTGTCCGGAAAAGAGTGGTCAGATATAGTGGCTCTATGCCTTAAGTGCGTTGGCATTGTATTGGCTGCCGGATGCCTTTTGCTCAATCTTTTGGGAAGCAGATTAGATACAGTAGGAACACTGATAATTCTGAGCGTTGCAGTAATCTGTATTGGGATATCCAGCTTCAACGCCAAGTAGAAAACAGCCTGCCTGAAGGTGAGCCGTAAACCATAATGTATTCCTATGATGAAATTTAAGCGGTTATCTCGGTGCCGTTCCTGAACCTAAATGTCACTCTGCCGTCCCTATCGACCGTGGCGGTGTCGATGACCGCAAGCCAGAGTTTCTCAACAAACTTATCGATTGCCAGAAGGGGCATATTTCATGGCTAACAAATAGACTTTTAACTATGAAGACCTTATAAAGTATTGCGTCATACGCCATGATACAATTGCCGTTATATTTCATGAATCGGGATAGATTTAGGAACGATCATATGACAAAAAGTGACGATAAGCTCTGATGGGTACTTCCGT
>QMCD01000517.1_pt1 | contig 26872 bp, 24 predicted proteins | sample 1821841 | NCBI WGS metagenome assembly QMCD01 (sample SAMN01991225, study PRJNA193472) | Termite gut metagenome, whole genome shotgun sequencing project. | isolation source: worker | host: Macrotermes natalensis | reverse complement strand
GCGATGTTCAATCCTTTGAAATATCTGATGCAAGTGATGCGCCTCGTTTATCTGAAAGGAAGTGCGTTTCGTGATATGTTGCCTCAATTTTTCGCATTGTGCGCTTTTGCGATAGGACTGAACGCTTGGGCTGTGGCAAGTTATAGGAAAAATAGTTAATTTGGATATTTTTTTGTATCTTTGTATGTTCTTAAATTCGCAAGGTCATGAAGGAATACTACGAAACACTGCCACCGCATCTTATCAATTTCTTTTTGGTAACGGTTTTCTCTCTGTTGATAGGGCTTTCGCAACGCAGGCTCAATCTGCAAGCCGACAAAACCCGATTTTTCGGTTCCGACCGAACGTTTACACTCATCGGTATTTTAGGTTTTATCCTCTATATTTTAGAACCCGAAAGTTGGGTGCTTTTCGCCGGAGGAGGCTTGGTATTGGGCATTTTGTTGGGGATGAACTATTATTTCAAACTCTATCATTTGCGACGCTACGGAATCACATCTATTGTTATCGCATTCCTTACATACTGTATGGCACCGCTCGTTATCACGCAACCCACTTGGCTTTCGCTGTTGGTGGTCGTAACGATTTTGCTCCTTACGGAGATGAAAGATACCTTTATCAAATTCGCAAAACAACTGAATCACGATGAATTCGTAACCTTAGCGAAGTTTATTTTGATTGTGGGTATTGTTTTACCGATGCTTCCGGACACGCCGATTATAGAAGGAGTTTCGCTCACACCGTATCGTATATGGCTTGCAACGGTAGTGATTTCAACGATTTCGTATTTGTCGTATTTGTTGAATAAATTCGTTTTCCCCAAATCAGGGATTATCCTTTCGGGGATTTTGGGTGGGATTTACAGCAGTACGGCAACGGTTGTAATCCTTTCCAAAAAATGCAAAACCGCACCGGAAGAGGAAGTTCGGCAGTATGCTGCTGCGGTCATTGCTGCGATTTGTATGATGTATGTACGCGTGTTGGTCATCGTGTCGATTTTCAATCAGTCTTTATTCACTGAATTGATGCCTTATTTTATGATAATGATCGGTATTAGCGGGGCTATTGCTGCATTTCTACACTATTACAAACTCAACAGAGGGGTTGTTCAGGAAGAAACAAAAGTAGATGATAACCCTTTGGAATTCAGGGTTGCCTTGATTTTTGCCGTATTGTTTGTCGCATTCACATTCATCACACAATACACCATTGAATACTTTGGAACACGAGGCTTGAATATCTTATCCTTTTTGGTTGGAACAACGGATATAACGCCGTTTTTGCTCAATTTGTTCGATGGACAATATGCAGTGAGCAACACCGCTTTAAGCCTTGCTACTTTTCACGCAATTATCAGCAATAACGTACTCAAATTCATTTATAGTTTTTCTTTTTCCGGCAAACGAAAATCCTTTGTTCGCTTGCTCGTGTATGCGATAGGGAGTATCGTTGTTGTGAATTTGGGCATTTTGTTTTTGGTGTAGTAGGGGCGTATTGCATACACCCTTATTGGCAATTGCGACAAATATCAATGGGGCGTATGCAATACATGCCATAAAATCCATATAAACCCCCTTCCCTGTCAAACCACCAGGCTGGATATACAACGGATAATAAAACAGGACATTCTCCGCTCCGCCCTTTGACAACGCACCACCAACATCAATCGGAACTCCTGCAAACGTACCCCCATTACACGGGGAAACCTCTTGATAAGGACGAGCGGTCTGACCGCCCTGCGTGGGCATATTGATTTTCCCTGCTCTTGTGTACTGACCAAAATAATAGCCGGGAGATGGTGAGTTTCGTTTTTTTTTCGTATCTTTGTAAAATTATTATAAAACCCTATCGGTTATGAAAAATACACTTGGCTTAATTTTACTTTCTGTTGTTGTGGTTGCCATACTTGTTGGAGGCTATTTCTTCATCAAGCGCACTGCGAAAAAACATACAGATGCCGTTCAAACAGCGGTTGCAACACGGAAAGAATCCCACGAAAATGAACCTAACACAAATATGGAAAAAACTATGAAAGTATTACTAATCAACGGAAGTCCGAACAAAGAAGGATGTACGTTTACCGCTTTAAGTGAAGTCGCCTCCGCTTTGAACAAAGAAGGCGTTGAAACCGAAATTATTCACATCGGAAGAAAAGCAATGCCGGGGTGTATGGGTTGTGGGAAGTGTAGAGAACTTGGTAAATGTGTGATTGAAGATTTGGTGAATGAAATTGCTGCGAAAGTGCAAGAAACTGATGGGTTTATCTTCGGTTCTCCGGTGTATTATGCTTCTGCAAACAGCTCTATGACGGCTTTTTTGGATCGTCTGTTTTATTCTTCGAGTAAGAAATTCGCCTACAAGCCCGGTGCAGCAGTGGTTTCGGCACGTCGTGCGGGAACAACGGCAGCATTGGATCAGTTGAATAAATACTTCACGATTGCCAATATGCCGGTTGCATCATCGCAGTATTGGAATATGGTGCACGGAAACACTCCCGATGAAGTTCGACAAGATCTTGAAGGAATGCAGATTATGCGCACATTGGGAAAAAATATGGCATGGCTGTTGAAATCCATTGAAGCCGGGAAAAAAGCAGGACTTGCCCTTCCTGAATTGGAAAAGCGTGTAGGGACGAATTTTATTCGATAATAAAACATTTAATCATACAGTTATGGAAGCAATTTACACCGCAGAAGTAAGCTCCGTTGGAGGTAGAAACGGACACGTTAAATCATCTACCGGCTCTTTGGATTTTGAAGTGCGTTCGCCGAAAATACAGGGAGGAACGGACGATACACACGCCAATCCCGAACAACTTTTCGCAGCAGGTTATGCCGCGTGTTTGGGAAGTGCAATCAACCACGCAGGTCTGTTGCGAAAATTGCGTATCAATACGGAAATCACTGCAAAAGTAAGTCTTTACAAACGTGAAGACGGTGGTTTCAAACTCGGCATTGTGATGGATGTGAAAATTCCCGACGTTGATCAGGCAACGGCAGAAGAATTGACCAAAGCCGGACATCAGATTTGTCCGTATTCTCACGCCATTCGAGAAAACGTGGAGGTAACCACGAACGTTCGCATTGTGTAGAGGCAAGGCATACCTTGCCCCTACAAGATACGAAAAAAAATGAAACTCAGTTTCATTTTTTTTTCGTATCTTTGCAAATTGTACCTAAATGAAAAGATTATGAAAATACATATTCAAAACACTTCTTCAAATGCGTTGCCTGCGTATGAAACCGAAGGTTCCGCAGGAATGGACTTGCGAGCGAATCTCTCGGAAGACGTAATCCTTAAACCTCTCGAAAGAGCCTTAATCCCGACAGGATTAAGAATTGAACTTCCGTTGGGATATGAGGCGCAAGTGCGCCCTCGAAGCGGTTTGGCTGCAAAACACGGAATCACGGTTCTAAATACGCCCGGAACCATTGATGCGGACTATCGTGGAGAAATCAAAGTGATTTTAGTAAACCTTTCCAACGAAAATTTTACGATCAAACACGGCGAACGTGTGGCGCAAATGATCATCGCTAAACACGAAACCGTTACACTTGTTGCCGTTGATGAACTCTCGCAAACCACACGTGGAGAGGGAGGTTTCGGACATACCGGGAAATAAAATGGGACACCTTTCACATACATATAAACTCGTTTTTACGCTCTGTATCGGGCTCGCTATCGGTTTTTCATCTTGTAAAAGTAAAAAAAATATCGTTGCAGAAACAGCAAAACAGTCTGAAATTACAGATACTGCAGAGGTTTCGATATTCACACAAAATGAACAAATGACCATCGACAATGCGTTTTTGGAGGGTGTGAAGTTTATGATGATTGAGGATTATAATACTGCATTGGATATATTTTTTGAAGTGTTGCAAATGGACGTTCGACACGCTCCTGCAGCGTTTGAAATATCCAAAATCAGAGCATTGCAAAACCGTCCCAATGATGCGGAAATATATGCAGAAAAAGCCCATCGTTTAGAACCGAAAAACAGGTTTTATCTGGAAAATTTGGTTTATATGTATCGTCAAAATCACAAATACGATAAAGCTACGGCGAGTCTTATCGAATTGACCCGAATGGATCCTCAACACGACGATTATTGGATTGAATTGGCGAACTCGTATATCATGCAGAAAAAACTTCCGGATGCCCTGAAAATCTACGATTCTATGGAGAATCGAAACGGCGTTACGGAAGAAGTTTCTTTGCAAAAAATCAAGATTTATCAAGTCCTGAAAAAAGAAAAAGAGATACGCATGGAGTTGCAAAAACTCATTCAAAACTTCCCGAACGAAACCAAATATCGCTCTATTTTAGCCGAACTCAATATGCAGGCGAAAAAATACGATGAAGCATTTGTGGAATATCAAAAAATCTTGACGAAAGATTCTGCAAATCCCTACATACATTTGGCTTTGGCGGATTACTACAAGATAACGAAAGATTCTGCAAAAAGGGTTGAAGAACTTGTTTTGGCATTTGAAAGTCCGCTGTTGGAAGTGGATGCCAAAGTGGGTTTACTCCTTTCGTACTACGAATTTCCGGAGCGTAAAGATGAAACCTATCGCTTGTTAGATGTGATGATTTCACGGCATTCTGAAGAACCCAAAGCCTTGTCGTTATACGCCGATTTTCTGTATCGTGATGATCGATATGAAGATGCACAAAAAAAATACAGGGAAGTCAAGGCATTAGATCCCTCTAAATATCTGATTTGGGAACATTTATTGTTGTGTGATTTGCAACTGTTCGACACCGTGTCGCTGTTGAAAGATGCGCAGGACGCATTGGAAATTTTCCCCGAACAACCTTTGATTTATTATATGTTGGGAACAGCGTATAATCTCAAAGCGGATTATGCGATGGCGATGCAGTATTATGATCAAGGAGCGCAGTTGACATCAGGAAATCAACGCCTGTTAGCCCAATTCTACGGCGATTTGGCAGATGTTTATCATCGGTTGGAGAATCACGAAAAATCGGATGAGTATTTCCGAAAAGCCTTGGAAATAGAACCGGAAAACACGCTTGTATTGAATAATTTTGCGTATTATCTTTCTTTGCGAAAAGAACATTTGGATGAGGCGGAAGAAATGGCGAAGAAAACCTGTCGGAAACACCCAACAGATCCTACGTATTTAGATACTTTTGCGTGGGTGCTTTATCAACGTGGAAAATACAAAGAGGCGAAAGAGATTATGGAATTTGCAATGAAACACGGAGGAAACGAAGAGGCTACATTGCTCGAACATTTTGGCGATATTCTTTGGAAAAACGGAGAAAAAGAACGTGCTTTGGATCTTTGGAAACAGGCGAAAACATTGAATGAGAGTGCTGCATCGGAAGAGCTGAACGAAAAAATCAAAACAGAAAGTTTAATCGAAAAATAAGATGCTAATGAAACGAAACGGAATATGGATAGCGATGATTTGTGTGGTATTTTTATTCTCTTGTAAATCCACACGACAAACGCAAACAGCCGTAGAACCTGCACAAACAGCGAGTTTAACTACGGATGAAATGATAGAACAATCCATTCGTCAGCGTTCGGATTTTGTATGGTTCTCCGCAAACCTTAGCGGGATGGTCGATATAGACGGCGATGTGAACTCATTCAGCGGACAACTACGTATCAAAAGCGGAGAAGAAATTTGGATTACGATGTCGAAAATGGGCTTTGAAATAGCACGCTTGAAAGTTACACAAGATTCTGTTTTCCTGTTTAACAAACTTCAGAAATCCGCAATTGTAAGTGATTTCACATTTTTCAAAAACGCAACCGGAGTGGATTTCACATTTGCAATGTTGCAAGATATTTTGCTCGGAAATTATTTTTTGGGAGAAGCAAAAGGAGAATATACAAGTGAATTTGTTGATGATGTATATCGATTTCAAAGCAATAAATCCAAACGTGAGTTTCAATGCGAATTTGATTTGAATAAAAACTATTATAAGTTTACATCGCTAACGCTGAAAGATACAAAAAATCGTTCGGTTACGGCGAGCTATGCGAATTACTCGTTTTTTAACGATGACTTGTATCCGCAAAAAATCACACTAAAAATGCAAAAACCACTTGCGATGGATTTGCAATTGGTGTATCAAAAAATACAAATTAATGTGCCACTGAGTATGCCGTTTTCCATTCCGGAAGGAGTAACGAGAGGCAGTTTGTGATGAATGAGGACAAGTGTCCGACAAACTTAAAACCGAAAAATGATGATGAGAATCACTTCCCGACATATCCGCTGTTTGCTAATCCTCGTGTTTGCAGGTTCTTTGACGATTTTATATGCACAGAAAAAACAAACATCGAAAGCGACTTTGCAGGAGAAGGTAAAAAAATTGGAAACCGAAATTCAATACAATACCAAACTGCTTTCGGAAACGAGAAAAGACCAAAAGGCAAACCAAAATCAACTGTCGATTTTGAATGACCTGATCAACAAACGCGACAAGCTGATTAAAACCATAAACAACGAGATTTCAGCGGTAAACAGCGATATCCGAGGCTACGAGCAGCAAATCGTATCTTTGGAAAATGAAATCAAAGCCTTGAAAAAAGAGTATGCGCAGATGATTGTTGCCACGCAACGCCAGATGAATTCTTCGGAAAAGTTGATGTTTATTGTGGCTTCGGAGAATTTCAATCAAGCCTATCGCAGGTTGAAATACTTTCAGCAATACAGTGCGCATCGCAAGGAACAGGTGGCGTTAATTCTTCAGAAACAGGAGGAATTGAACCGAGTGAAAACGAATTTGGAACAGGATAAACAAACGAAAACACAGTTGTTGTCGAAAGAAGAGCAGGAGAAAAAGAAGTTAGACAGCGAGAAAAGCAAGAAGAATCAAGCTATTTCGGAACTGAAAAAGAAAGAGAAAAAGTTGCGAGAAGATATTAAACGCAGTCAAGCGGAGGCACGTAAACTCGAGCAACAAATCGAACGCATCATCAAGCAGGAAATAGAGGCACGGAAAAGAGCTGAGGCAAAGAAAGCTGCGGAAGAGGCTGCAAAGAAAGGGAAAACCACGAAACCGACCACGAAACCGAGCAAACCGGATGTTACGCAACTTACACCTGAAGAGCAAAAATTATCGGATGATTTTGTACGCAATCGCGGGAAACTTCCGTGGCCTACCGAACGCGGTGTAATCACAGGACATTTCGGGAAACACGAACATCCGCTGATTAAAGGTATAATTGTGGAAAATGCAGGAATAGATATTGCCACAGCGAAAGGAGAGCCTGTTCGTGCGGTGTTTAACGGTGTTGTAACAGGCGTATTCCGTGATCCATACGGAGGAACAATGGTAATCGTTCTGCACGGAAATTATCGAACGGTGTATGCAAATTTGAAATCCGTGAATGTAAAAGAAGGGCAGAAAGTCAGCAGCAAACAGGCGATAGGAGTAGTCAATACGGATGAGCAGGAAGATAAAACCGTACTCAAATTTCAACTATGGAAAGATTTGCAAAAAATCGATCCCGAGCAATGGATATTATCAAGATAAAAAACCTAAATAATTATGAAGAAAATTTTATTGTTAACAAGTCTTTTATTCTGCATTTCCTGTGGAAATGCGCAAAACAACAAGCGTACGAAAGTGGAGATTAAAACCACTGAGGGTACGATCGTGGTTGAACTCTACAATGAAACGCCGGTTCATCGCGACAATTTCATCAAATTGGTGAAAGAAAAAAAATACGACAACACGTTGTTTCATCGTTGTATTCGTTCGTTTATGATTCAAGGTGGCGATCCGACTACGCGTGATGCGAAACCCGGCGAACGAGTAGGCACAGGCGATATTGGTTATACCTTGCCTGCGGAGATTAAAAATCAGTTCGTACACCTTAAAGGAGCCTTGTGTGCGGCACGACAAGGCGACCACATAAACCCCGAGAAACGCTCTTCGGGCTGTCAGTTCTACATTGTGCAAGGACAACCGCAATCGCCCGAACAAATGGAAAGATTGAATGCCGGACGTTTGCACAAATACACCCCCGAACAAATAGAAGCCTATACCACCATCGGCGGAACTCCGCATTTGGACGGAGATTACACCGTTTTCGGACAAGTTGTTTCAGGCTTGGATGTGGTTGAAAAAATCAGTCTTATGTCCACCGATCAAGCCGACCGTCCTTTGCAGGATGTTCGGATGTCGATGAGGATAGTGAAATAATTAGAAACACCCGATAATACAAGAAAAATGAAAATAAAAATTGAACAACTCCTCGAAGAGGCACGTCAATTCAATGCTGCGACGATAGATGAATTGGAACGTTTTCGTATCAAAATGCTTGGAAAGAAAGGCGAATTGAACGATTTGTTCGAAGCTTTCAAAACCGTTGCCAATGAGGAAAAGCGAGAAGTCGGTCAGAAGTTGAACGTCTTGAAAAATGCTGTTCAAGAGAAAATAGATGCTTTGCGAGAATCGTTGGATACGCCTGTAAATACAGCATCTACCGCCGATATTACCCGTCCGGCAAACGATTTCGATTTAGGTTCTCGTCATCCGATAGCAATCACCCGAAAGGAAATTCTCGACATTTTTTCGAGAATTGGCTATGCAGTTGCAGAAGGTCCGGAAATAGAGGACGATTGGCACAATTTCACGGCTCTGAATTTTCCGCCTGAACATCCTGCACGAGATATGCAAGACACGTTTTTTATCGACAAAAACAACGTGAACGACATTGCTTTGCGAACACATACATCGTCCGTGCAAGTGCGTATGATGGAAACGCAGAAACCGCCTATTCGTGCGGTTTTCCCCGGACGTGTGTATCGCAATGAGGCGATTTCCGCACGCGCACACTGTTTCTTCCATCAGGTGGAAGGTTTGTATATTGACAAAAATGTGTCATTTGTGGATTTGAAAGAAACCTTGTTGTATTTTGCGAAAGAAATGTTCGGAGCAGAAACGAAAATTCGTTTGCGCCCTTCGTTTTTCCCGTTCACGGAACCATCCGCAGAAATGGATATTTCGTGCAACCTGTGTGGAGGAAAAGGCTGTTCGTTTTGTAAACATACCGGTTGGGTTGAGATTATGGGCTGTGGTATGGTCGATCCGAATGTGTTGGAAAATTGCGGGATCGACAGTACGGTCTATTCCGGATTTGCTTTCGGAATGGGCGTTGAACGCATCACGAACCTGAAATATACCATCAAGGATTTGCGCCTGTTTTCGGAGAATGATTTGCGATTTTTAGAACAGTTTAAGAGTGCGAATATAGGCTGATTTCGCACATCTTAAAGTTTTTATTTTTGAAAAAAACGGGATCTCCATTTTTGTTCGTATTCTGCGATTTCCATTTCTGTAAAGGTAATGTGTCCCATTTTGCGTTTAGGTTTGCTCACGGTTTTTCCGTAGATATGAACGTGAACGTTCGGAAGTTTTTCTTCTGCGATTTCTTCGGCAGATTCGAGGTCTTGTCCCAAGATGTTTTTCATGATGGTAGGGGAGAGCAATCGAGGTTCTTGTAGCTCCATATCCAACAGAAAACGACAAAGTTCCATAAATTGATTGGTGTTACAGCCCTCTATGGTATAGTGTCCGCTATTGTGTGGACGTGGTGCCATTTCGTTGAAATAAATCTCATCGCCTTTCACGAAAAATTCGATGGTTAAAATGCCTTTATAACCGCATTTTCGCATAAAATCCTTACTGAGCGTTTCGATTTTTTTTCTCAACGTTTCACTGATCGGTGCGGGAACGATGCACAAATCCAATATACCGTCGGTATGGATATTTCTTCCGATCGGGAAGTTGATAATCTGTTCGCCATCGCTTACCATAACCACACTTGCCTCGAAATCAAAAGGGATGAACTCTTCAAGAATCGCAGGAATAGGCAGAAAAGATGCGGCTTTCGCAATATCGTCTTCGCTTTTCAGAACAACCTGACCGTGTCCGTCGTAGCCCAAGGTGCGTGTTTTGAAAACGCAGGGATAGCCGATTTTTTTCACGCCCTCAATGAGCGATTCCATGTCGTGCACTTCTGCGAAATCCGCTGTAGGCAAGCCGTTTGTGCGAGCATTGTTTTTTTCTCGAACACGATCTTGCGAATCAAACAGTGGGCGAAAACCCTGTTTGATATTGTATTTTTTCTCCAAGGAAATGAGTAAATCGCCCGGGATATTTTCAAATTCGTAAGTAACTACATTGCTACGCTGACACAGTTCTTCGAGCGCACGTTCATCGTCGAATTTTGCGATAATTTGTTCATCGCATATTTTGAAAGCCGGTGCATCCGATGCAGGGTCTAAACAAATTGTTTTTGCCCCGAGAATCTGCGCCTGCTCAACAATCATCAAGCCTAACTGTCCTCCGCCTATGATGCCAATTGTTTTCATTATTTGTTTAATCGTTTAATCGTTTAATCGTTGATTTGCTTATTTGTTTATTGCTTCACTTCGTTCAACGGTTAAAGGCTAAAGGTTAAGGGTTAAAGGTGCTTCGCCTTATTTCTACGTGCTTACCTCACTATTGGGCGCAACACCCTTAACCCTTTACCGTTGACCTTTTACCATTCATAACTCCTAATTATTAATTGTCAATTGTCAATTGTTAATTAAAGCGAAGTGTTTAGTACGGTTTCCGTTTGATTTTTTCTAAAATTTTCGAGAGCGGTTGCCAATTTTTCATCACGTAACGCCAAAATACTCACAGCAATCAGTGCCGCATTTTTTGCTCCGTCGATAGCGACTGTTGCAACAGGCACTCCTGCGGGCATTTGCACGATAGAGAGTAAAGAGTCTAAGCCGTTCAAAGCACGAGATTTCACAGGAACGCCAATCACCGGAAGAGTGGTCATTGATGCCACCATTCCGGGAAGATGTGCCGCCCCTCCTGCGCCTGCGATGATAACCGAAATCCCACGACTTTTCGCAGTTTTCGCATATTCCACCAATAAATCAGGCGTTCGATGCGCACTGACAATACGTTTTTCGTAGAGAACTCCAAACTGTTCAAGAAGTTCAACCGCTTGCGACATCACTTCATAGTCGCTCGAAGAGCCCATAATTACGCCAACCTTCATAATTCTTTTTTTTAGGTGCAAAGATACGAAAAAATTACGAATTACGAATTACGAATTACGAATTTTGGACAAAAACACCTATTTCATTTTTTTTTCGTATCTTTGCAGTTCGATTTTCTTATATCTGCAATCCAATTTATAAAATTAAACATCCTAAACATTAAACATTATGAAGACTATTCAAGCAATTCTGCTTGCTTTGCTCTTTTCTGCGAGCATGCAAGCACAAAATCCAACGACCTTTTTTAGTGAAGATTTTGAAGGCAACACGCACAAGTTTACAATCGTGAATGGCACGCAAACCAACCAATGGGTTGTGGACACTGCCGCTCACAACGGCGGGCAGAAAGCTGCCTACATCTCTAAAGACACCGGTGTAACCAACAGTTATAACACGGAGTCAACCAGCATCGTACATCTTTACGCCGATGTTACGTTTCCTGATGAGAATCAATTTTGTAAATTTAATTTTGACTGGCGGTGCTATGGTGAAGGATCCTACGACAACTTGAGAGTGTTTGTAGTTGATACTTCAATAACACCGGAAGCAGGTTTCCCACTTGGGAACTCTCCGTTGAAGATGTTTACAAGCAGAAACACATGGCAACAAGATAGTTTTTTCATCCCTGCATCGTATAGAGGAAAAACTATGCGCCTTGTATTTTCTTGGTGTAACGATTACTTTTTCGGTTCACAACCTCCTGCCGCAATAGATAACATCGTTATGACGACTACCTCAGATTCTATCACAGGAACAACAGGAAACCTTACATGGTCACTGTCTCCGAATGCTACACTAACCCTTAGCGGTAGCGGTGAAATGCCCAATTATAACTACAACGGCAGTCCTTGGGCTTCTTATGACAACTTTATCAAAGAGGTGCATATAGGTGAGGGCATCACATCCATTGGGAACTATGCATTTTATGTACACACCAACATAACAGCCATAACCATATCCGATAGTGTAACCTCTATTGGTAACTATGCATTTTCCGATTGTAGTAATCTGACGTCCATAACCATGTCGGATCGTGTAACCTCTATTGGTAACTATGCATTTTACAATTGTAATAATCTGACGTCCATAACCATTCCCGATAGAGTAATCTCTATTGGTGAAAGTGCCTTTAGCTATTGTAGTAAACTATCGTCAATATCCATTCCCGCAGGCGTTTCCTCTATTGATGATCAGGCATTCGCAAATTGCACCGGATTAACTTCGGTAAGCGTTGAGTGGGATACTCCGCTGAATATTCCAAGTTGGGTGTTTTACGGTTTGCGAACCAATGTTGTACGACTAAATGTGCCGTCCGGCAAAGAATCCGACTATGCATCCGCCGATGTGTGGAAAGATTTTTATATAGAAGGTCATTCTTCGCTGACGACAAGCGGAACGTGTGGCGAAAACCTGACATGGAGTTATGATATGAACGGAACACTAACCATTACCGGTACAGGAGATATGGAAATGTTCTACTACAGTAGTTATGTGCCATGGTATGACTTTCGTTCTGTAATACGCACACTTACATTGCCTTCCGGGCTTACGAGCATCAGTAACAACGCATTTTACAGCAGTACAGCCTTAGCCTCGGTAACTATTCCCGATAGCGTAAGCACTATTGGTGACTTTGCGTTTCAGTATTGTACAAGTTTAACTGCTGTAATTATGCCGGATAGCTTGATCGCTATTGGTACCTACGCATTTAGCAATTGTGATCATCTAACATCTATAAACATCTCCGACAAACTTACTTCCATTGGAGATATGGCGTTTTATCAGTGCTCGAACTTGACTGCTTTTAATGTGGGAAGTGAAAACCCTGTTTATGCTTCGGAAGACGGCGTGTTGTTCAATAAAAACAAAACAATCCTATACCAATATCCTACAGGTAAACAAGGAAATGCTTACACCATTCCCGGTAGTGTGGATACCATTAAAGATTATGCTTTTGCTTATTGTCGTCTAAACAAAATCGACAACAGAAACCCAGCTCCGCAATCCATATTCTCTAACGTTTTTTATAATAAGACGCTTGATAATTGTGAGTTAATCGTGCCGAACGGCAGTTTGGATAAATATGGACGAGCCAAGGTTTGGCGCGACTTTGGAAGCATTAAAGATGCTACAGGCAGAACACTATCAGACTACATTGGTGAGTTGCTTAACAACAATGCCAATCTGAAACAAGACACTGCTGATTTGAATAATGAAATTGAGAGGCTAAAACTTCTTACTCCGGAAAATTTGATTGCGGACACTATTCGCCTTTACAATCGGGTCGTTGCCTTGCAAGGCGAAAACAATAGTCTGCAAAACCGAGTTGCAGATCTCCTTCGCCAACTCGAAAACTGCGACAATAATTCGTCAAGTGCACAAATCATACCGCAAGAACAAATCAAAATTTACCCTAATCCTGTGAATTACGAATTGCGAATTGTAGATTATGAATGGGGAACAAATGATGTTGTGGAACTCTATGATGTGAACGGCAAACGGGTGTATTCCGCACGTGGAAATGCTATTGGAACAACCGATGAATTTGTGATTGACATGTCATCGTTGCAAACCGGAAATTATCTTTTGCGTATCGGCACTCGCATAGCGAAAGTCGTGAAACAATAAGGTAGTTATTGAATAAAAAAACGTAGGGACACAAAATTTTGTATCCCTACGTTTTTTTTATTATCCGTAAATGTTGTGGATAATCTGAATCTATCTCACAGTAACCTCAATAATCGCATCAACAGGGTCTAATTCGCCGTTGAGCGTGAATGTTACCTCTCCGGTTTTGCGATCTTGTTTCCACGTCAGTTTGTTTTGTGCATTGTTGAACCACGCTGCCGATGCGATTTTTTCAGGGCAGGGGATAGTCAATGTGTCGTTTTCCTTAACGAGGATGTGGATGTAGCGTTTTTTATCTTTTTGTGTGATCGCACCCCATGGTTGAGGTTTGAGATAACCGGCTTTTGTACCGTAGATCGTTTCTCCGTTCTTGGAGAGCCATTCGCCGATACCCTCCATACGTTCAACCGAAAGTGGTTCGATTTGACCGGTAGGCATAGGTCCAACGTTGAGCAACAGGTTTGCACCGTAGCCCGCAGCATTCACAAGATAGTGAATCAATTCCGTAGTGGATTTATACGTGGTGTCGCTCAAGCGAAATCCCCACGAACGGTTCATCGTTTGGCAGGTTTCGAGCGGTAAGGCTTGCGTAACGGATTGTTTCGCACTGAAACCACCTTTGTTTTCTCCCGGAAGGTCTTTTTCAAATGCTTGAAAATCCTCTCCGGGTAAGGGCTCCAAGTGATGATTGTTGCCAACCATACAGTTGGGTTGCAGTTGATGAATCAGACCGTAAATCTCATCAAAATGCCAATTCACCTTGGAATGTTCGTGTCCGTAGTTATCGTCTTCCTCTTTGCCCATTTGATCCCATTCTCCGTCAAACCAGATACCTGCAATTTCTCCGTAGTTCGTGAGCAATTCGGTAAGTTGCGCTTTCATAAATTTGATGTAGTCGTCCCAGTTGCCTTGTTCTGTGCGCCCTGTACCTTTTCCTGTGCGTCCGGTGGTATGTGCGTAATCCGTTCTATACCAATCTAACAAAGAGTAGTAAAGCACGAGTTTAATTCCTTCTTTGTGGCATTCATCGGCGAGTTGTTTCACGAGGTCTTTGCCATAAGGCGTGTTCATAATGTTCCAATCGGATTCTTTGGTGTCCCAATTGCTGAAACTGTCGTGGTGGCGCGATGTAAACGTGATGTATTTCGCACCTGCGGCTTTGGCAACGCGCACCCATTCTTTCGCATCGAACAGTTGCGGATTGAAAACGTGTTGCAGTTTGCTGTACTGTCCAACGGTGTAGGGTCTGTTTTGCATAATCCATTCGCCGTCGCAAAGCACGCTATACGGTCCGAAGTGAACAAACATTCCGAAACGTGCCTCCTCAAACCATTGATGAGCCGGATTTCGTGTTGATGCTGTTGTTGTGTTTTGCGCAGAACTGTAAGAATAACAGGCGCAAGCTGTGAGCAGTGTGAAGATGATTTTTTTCATATTTTATTGTTTTTTGGTTGGGGCGGGTTCAAACCTGCCCTTATGTTTTATTTATTACGGTCTATTAATTCCGACCTTTATGCCGGGATATTTCTCAAACAATGCTTCCGAGAAAGCCTTCGCTTGTATGTGCAGTGTTCGAGAGGGCATACGTAGTTCGCATTGTTGTTCCTCGTCCCAAACTTGAAGTTCCAATGCCGATTTTCCTCGACATTGTGTGGCAAGAGTTTTCAATGTATCTGTGAATGATGTTGTTATATCTTCTGTATGAACCAATACGTGGAAACTTTTTGTCTTTTTCTCCAAAAGGTCTTCGAGAAGATTTATTTTCTTGATTTTTAATTCAAAAGTGTCTTCGATAGTACGCCCTTCCGCTTGCGCTTTTTCCAATTCTTCACGTCGCACAAAACGTTTTTCTACTTTGGTTTCGACAAATACGAAAGAGTAGGGGATGAGATCATTACGAAAACTTACGTAATCCTGTGCAAACAATGTGAAATCTATCGAATCTTCGAAATCCTGAAAAGTTACACGCCCATAATTAGTGCCTTTTTTCGACACTAAATTTTCAGCGTTGGTAATCATAGCGATAAACTTCAACTCCCTGTTTTGAAGGGGTTTCAAATCATCTTTCAGATCGGAAATCGTACACGTTGCGAACACTTTTTGTTCAAACTTATAGTCGTCGAGCGGATGTCCGGAGATGAAGAATCCGGTAACTTCTTTTTCGTTTTGCAGTTCAACAATTTTAGGCCAAGGTTCGCAGTAGGGAATTTGCGGGTCTGCAATCTCCACGCCGCCGGAATCGTCGCCGAAAAGCGAGATCTGTGCAGAGTTTTGATTTGCTTGATATTTCGCTCCAAATTGAACCAAATTATCCAAAAACATTCCTTCGTCGTTGGTTTTCTGGAAGAAAAACTGTGCACGATGGATATTCTTGAAACTGTCGAAAGCACCTGCCTTTGCAAGTCCTTCAAAACATCTCTTGTTGAGTTTTTTAAGGTCGATACGTTTAGCAAAATCAAATACGGAAGAAAACTGTCCGTTTTTATTTCGTTCTTCAATCAAAGCTTCAACGGCACCTCCTCCAACGCCTTTGATTGCGGCTAATCCGAAACGGATTGCTCCTGCAGCATTCACGGTGAAATCGGCTTGACTTTCGTTCACATCCGGACTTAACAAAGGAATCCGCATGTGTTTACATTCGTCCATCAAGAAACTGATTTTGCTGATATTACTCAAGTCGTTCGTCAGCGAGGCAGCCATAAATTCCGCAGGGTAATGGGCTTTCAAATAGGCGGTTTGATAGGCAATATAGGCATAGCAAGTCGAGTGCGATTTGTTGAATGCGTAGGATGCAAAAGCCTCCCAATCCTTCCAGATTTTTTGACAAATTTTCACATCGTGTCCGTTCGCCTTGCAGCCTTCCATAAATTTCGACGACATTTTTTCCAGCACTGCAATTTGCTTTTTCCCCATTGCCTTACGCAAGGTATCTGCATCACCCTTGGTAAAATTCGCCAACTTTTGCGAAAGCAACATCACCTGTTCTTGATAGACCGTGATGCCGTAGGTTTCCTCCAAAAACTCTTCCATCCCTTGCAATTCGTAGGTAATAGGCACTTTTCCGTGTTTGCGGTTCACATACGCAGGGATATAATCCATCGGACCGGGGCGATACAAGGCATTCATCGCAATCAAATCCTCAAAACGGTTGGGTTTGAGTGCCATTAGCCATTTGCGCATACCCGGCGACTCAAACTGAAAGATGGATGCGGTTTCTCCATTGGCAAAAAGTTCGTAAGTCTTCGCATCATCAAGCGGAATTTGGTCAATATCAATGTCGATATGATGTCGAAGTTTGATGTTTCCCAAACAATTTTTGATGATGTTCAAAGTGCTCAATCCAAGGAAGTCCATTTTCAGCAAGCCCGCATCTTCAACGCGTTTCCCTTCAAATTGCACCACCGGCATATCTGTTCCTTTTGCAATGCTCACAGGAACAATGTCTTTCAAATCTTCCGGAGCAATAATCATCCCACAGGCGTGAACACCGGTGTTTCGGATAGAGCCTTCCAACTCCACGGCGTATTGCAAGGTTCGACGAATAGTATCATTCGAACTTTCTCTTTCTTTAGATAAATCGGCACTTTCCTTAAATGCCTCTGCAAGCGTGGTGCCGGGTTTTTCAGGAACTAAATTGCTCAAACGGTTGGATTCGTTCAAGGGTAAATCAAATACACGAGCAACATCTTTGATGGAGTTTTTCGCTGCCATCGTGCCCAGCGTAACGATTTGTGCAACACGGTCTGCGCCGTATTTTTCAACCACATATTGAATAACTTTTTCACGTCCTGCATCATCGAAATCAATATCCATATCGGGCATCGAAATACGATCGGGATTCAAAAAACGCTCAAACAGCAAATCGTATTTGATCGGATCCACGTTGGTGATTTGAATGGCGTATGTGATCGCAGAACCTGCCGCAGAGCCCCGTCCCGGACCAACCAAAACGCCCATTTTGCGCGCCTCTCGAATGAAATCCCAAACAATGAGGAAATAGCCCGGAAATCCCATCTTTTCAACCGTGTCCAACTCAAAGTTTAAGCGGGTTAAAATGTCTTCCGGAATAGGGTCGCCCCATCTCATCTTTGCTCCTTCCATAGTGAGTTTGCGAAGATATTCCATCTCCGAAGAAATACCTTCGGGCAAAGGGAATTTGGGCAAAATAATATCTCGTTTGATTTCGTAAGATTCAACCTTTTCAACGATTTCTTGCGTGTTGGCAATAACTTCGGGATAATCCTCAAAAAGTGCCAACATTTCCTCTTCCGATTTCAAATACTCTTCTCCGGAATACGCCATTTGGCTTTGCTCTCCGAACTTTTTCCCTGTATTCAAACACACCAAAATCTGATGTGCAGTGAAGTCGGATTTGTTCACGAAATGCACATCGTTGGTGGCAATCATTTTGACATTATACTTCTTGGAAAGCTCCGCCAACAACGGGTTTACACGCTTTTGATCTTCCAAACCGTGATTTTGCAACTCCAAATAAAAATCCTCTCCGAAAATATCCAAATACTCCTGCACTGCTTTTTCCGCACGTTCCGGCATTCCTGCATTGAGCAATCGCGGGATTTCCCCGCCCAAGCAGGCGGATGCACAAATCAAGCCCTCGCTGTATTTGCGCAAAATTTCCTTGTCGATACGAGGTCGATAATAAAATCCCTCTTTGTAGCCGATCGAACACAAACGGCATAAATTTTGGTAGCCCTGTGCGTTCTTTGCAAGTAGAATCAAGTGATAAGAACCGCTTTCTTCCGCATTTTTTTTCTCAAGCCGACTTCCGTTCACAATATAAAATTCGCATCCGATAATCGGTTTCAAGCCCGCTTTTGTAACTTGCGTATGGAAGTCGAAAACGCCGAACATTGAGCCGTGGTCGGTAATAGCGAGAGCCTCCATACCGAGTTCTTTCGCACGATTCAAAAGGCGCGAAACATCGGCTTGACCATCGAGGATGGAGTATTGGGTGTGGACGTGTAGGTGTGTAAACACAGGGTAAAAGGGTTAATACTCGCTATGCGAGTGGTGAAAGGGTAAAAGGTAAACGGTCAAAGGTAAAGGGTATTACGCCAAATAGCAGTGTACGCACGTTGAAATAAGGCGAAGCACCATTAACCGTTAACCGTTAACCGTTAAATAGTAAGAATATCTTTCTCCTTAGAAGCCAACACCTGATCCGCCTTTTCAATAAACTTGTTTGTCAGGTCTTGCATATCTTTTTCGAGTTGTTTGCATTCGTCTTCGGGAAGTCCGGATTTTTCAAGTTTTTTGGCTTCTTCGTTGCCATCTCTGCGAATGTTACGAATAGTTACTTTGGCTTTTTCAGCCTCTTCTTTTGCTTTCTTAACCAGCTCTTTACGGCGTTCTTCGGTCAGAGGTGGGATATTGATACGGATAATATCTCCGGTGTTTTGCGGATTGAAACCCAGATTGGAGTTGACGATTGTTTTTTCGATTTCTTTCAACATTGTTTTTTCCCAAGGTTGAATGTTGATTGTGCGTGGGTCGGGTGTGTTGATATTGGCTACCTGTTCGATGGGTGTGGCTGTTCCGTAGTAATCCACCGAAAGTCCTTGTAGCATTTGCGGAGAGGCTTTTCCCGCACGCACTTTGGTCAATTCTTTTTCGAGATGCTCAATGGCATGCTCCATCTGTGTTTGGTGCTTATCGAGGCACGCTTTGGTTTCTGTGGTCATTTTTATGTTGTTTAATCGTTTAACTGTTTATTTGTTGAGTTGTTGGGGCGTTGATGTTCTCGAAACGACCATTTTTGTTTGGTTAAAGGTCAAAGGTTAAGGGTTAATGGTTAATGGTGCTTCGCCTTATTTCCACGTGCTTGCCTTGCAATTAGGCGCGACACCTTTTACCCTTTACCATTACGCAACTTTGTTGCGTGCCTGCAAAGATACGATTTTTTTTTGAAATTTACAAAAAAAAATGTGGATTGAATTTGTTTTCAATCCACACTTTTTTGTTTTTGCAGAATTATTGCCTATTTCGCATTGACGTATTCGAAAGTTACTGTTTCCGTATGAGAGTAAGGTTCTTTTCTTCCGGAACGTTTAACTTGTTGTTTTGTTTTAGGTAAAATGTGTTTCTTTGGACTTCTATAATCTTCTTCTACCATAGTATATATCCGCTTGCTGACATAATCGCCTGTTGTTTCGTAGGTATATTCGTCAACATCACCATCGTCACCAGTACTTTTTTTGAGCATGTATCCACTTTTGGAATAATTGTCATCTACTTCCCAACGCAACAGCCAGTCCGGCATGTTGACATTACGGAAAATGGATTTAATGTCGGTATATTCAAAATCTGTACCTCCCGAGTATGTACCATACGCATACTCGTAACGAGTCACATTCCCATTTGCATTGTATGTAAATGTTTGCGTTCTTTCTCCATCAACCTGTTTTGTTACACGTCCGTCTGAAAGTGTGAGTGTATCCCTGTCGTTTCTCCAAGAAACAGAATCCCCCTGATGATACCAATTCGTGCGTTTTATAACCATAGAGTTGCCGTTGTATGTACACTCTGTTTGACAGTATGCGGTGTCATAACCGTCAAATTCAAATATTTTTGATATGGTATTATCGGAATTATACGAAATTTCGTCGTATCCACCATCCGAATACGAAATTTTAGTCATACGATTTTGTCCATCATACTCGAAAGCTATAAACCAGATGTTCGGCTCCTCCGCCTCGTCCGGATACGTTATAGAGTAAGTCATCTTTGACGGCAATTTATCTGTCGTCTTGTCATCATCTTTGTTGCAGCCAACACACACGATGCTGAACGCTGCGAGGGATAATAGTACTTTTTTCATTTTTCTTTGTTTTTAATTGTTTGAGTAATTTGTTTGTTATTGAAATAATTTCGAGCTGCAAAGATACGAAAAAAAAACGATATTCGCAAGTGGAAAATCGTTTTTTTTTTTTTGAAAATCAATATGTTTGTAGAATTTAAGCAGTTGAGGGAAAGATTAAGATTCCAAAAATTAAAAAAATCGCTATGTCATTTTTTTTTTGTATCTTTGCAGAAAAGTTTCGCAATGAACACGCAAATCTTTGAACAAATCCGCCAATTGAAACGACAAATTATGCCCAATGAGAAACTTATTCTGTTTGGCTCGCAGGCTCGTGGCGATGCGAACGAAGATTCCGACTGGGACTTGCTTGTTTTGCTTAATAAGCCTAAGAGTGAGCGAGATGATTATGATAATTACGGATGGCCCTTTACCGAAATAGGAATGCCTTACGGTACGTATATCAGTCCTAAAATTTATACCGTAGCCGAATGGGAGCGACAAAAACCCTCCCTTTTCTACAAATTTGTTGAACAAGACGGAATAGAAATCGTATGACACTGAACTTTGAAGATAGGACAGTAATAGTAAATCATCGTTTGCAAAGAGCAAAGGAAACACTGCAAGAAGCCAAAGCCGTTGCTGAATTGAGATATTTGCATGCAGCCGTAAATCGACTGTATTATGCTTGTTACTACGCAGCAAGTGCTTTGCTGATTCATAATGGACATCTTACCCGCACACATCAAGGAGTGATTGGTTTACTGAATTTGCATTTTGTGTCAAAAGAATTGCTCAGCAAAGAACAAGGGAAATTTTACGGAAAACTCTTCGAACTTCGTCTAACCGGTGATTACAACGATTGGGCAATCCTCGAAGAAGAAGATGTTTTGTCTAAAATTGCACCGGCAGAGGAATTTATCAACTCAATCGAAAAATTAATTTTAGACTAATCTCGAATTTACAAAAAAAAATGTGGATTGAATTTGTTTCCAACCCACACGTTTTTGTTTTGGCAGAATTATTGCCTATTTTGCATTAACCCTTAACCCTTAACCCTTAACCCTTAACCATTGACCCAATATCCTCCCCATTCACAACCCTCAAAAGATTGCCAACCGTATTCATATCGAACACATAAATCGGCATATTGTTTTCTTTGCACAACGTAAATGCAGTTAAATCCATAATCGACAGCCCTTTTTGATAGGCTTCGTCGAAGGTGAGAGATTGGAATTTAACGGCTTTCGGGTCTTTTTCGGGGTCAGCGGTATAAACACCGTCAACACGTGTACCTTTGAGCAAAACGTCTGCTTCGATCTCGATTGCACGCAACGCAGACCCTGTGTCCGTAGTGAAAAACGGATTGCCTGTTCCGGCAGCCATAATCACGACAATGCCTTTTTGTAGATATTTTTTTGCACGTGCACGACACATTTTTTTTGCAATCGGATCTACGGAAAGTCCCGACAACAGTTGCGTGGAAACACCCTGTTTCTCAAGTTCTGCCTGCAATGCCATACTGTTGATAAGCGTTGCCATCATCCCCATATAATCGCCTTGCACGCGATCCATACCTTTTGCAGCACCTTGCAGCCCACGGAAGATATTACCACCACCAATCACAATACCGACCTGACAACCGATGTCGTGAACGGCTTTGATTTCCGCTGCATATTGTGTTAACATTTGAGGATCAAGCCCATAATCCAGCGAACCCATCAAGGATTCACCACTTAATTTTAGGAGGATTTTTTTGTACTTCATTCTGTTGTTTAATTGTTTAGTCGTTGGGTGCAAAGGTACATAAAATTTTTGAATTATACACAGACGGATAAAAATTTTTATCAACAATGTACAAGAAAAGCCGCATTTTTCGTAGTTTTGTCGGTCAGTAATGATTTTTTTTTGAATAATAGATGAAAATTATCACAACCTATTTCCCCAATTCCAACCAAAGCCGTTCTGCCTCTACCAAATCCTCAGGAACATCAATGGCAACGCCTTTGTGTTGGGTTGTTTCCACCATCCTCACAGTCATCCCCATTTCGAGATAACGCAAACATTCCTGACGTTCGCTCAACTCCATCGGAGAGGGCGGAGTGTCGGCAAAAGTGAGTAAAGCCTTGCGGGTGTAAGCATACAAGCCTAAATGTAAATAATAGGTCGGGAAATCGGGAGCTGTAACATCGGGCGTATCACGTGTCAGTTTTGCACAAAATGGAATCGGCAAACGTGAAAAATACATGGTGTTCATATTCTTGTCCAACACTACTTTTACGTAGTTCTCATCAAAGATATGTTGAACATTCGTCAGACGTTGAACAACGCTCACCACGTCGATATTTTCCGCATCGTCGCCATAAAACGGAGCAATCAGTTTTTCCAAGGTTTCTCGATTGGTAAACGGTTCATCGCCTTGAACATTCACAACAACATCAACATCGGGCATTTGTTGCAAAGCCTCTGCAATACGGTCGCTTCCGCAACTGTGTTCCGTGCGATTTAGAATAGCATGTCCGCCGGCATCCACAACGGCATTGTAGATTACTTCGCTATTGGTTACAACATAAACTTCGTTGAACAATTGCGTATTTTTCGTTGCCTCGTAAGTACGCACGATTACGGGCTTTCCGTGCAACATCTTCATCAATTTTCCATCAAAACGCGAGGCGTCGTATCTTGCGGGAATTAGGGCTATTATTTTCATTGTTGATTTGGTTATTTGTTAAAACAAAGGCGACCCCAAAAAAGTCGCCTTTGTGTCGGTTAATTGTGAATATAAAACTAAACCTTGAATTTCGTGGGTTTAATCATATTTTCAGGAGATAAAATCTTATCGACTTGCGCTTTGGTAAGTACTTTTTGAGAAATAATCAAATCATACACGGATGCGCCTGTTTCAAGGGCTTCCTTCGCAATTTTTGTTGAGTTTTTATAGCCGATATGCGGGTTCAATGCCGTTACTATACCGATGCTGTTCAACACCATTTTCTTGCAACGTTCTTCGTTGGCAGTGATGCCGTCGATACAGAGGTCGCTCAATGTAACCAATCCGCTAATCAACCATTCATACGATTCAAACAGTGAATACACAATCACAGGCTCCATAACATTGAGCTCCAACTGTGCCGCATCTGCTGCCATCGTAACGGTTACGTCATTACCGATAACTCTGAAACAAATTTGATTGACTACTTCGGGAATAACCGGATTTACTTTTCCGGGCATAATCGAAGAACCCGGCTGCATCGGAGGAAGGTTGATTTCGCCCAATCCACAACGCGGACCCGACGACATCAAACGCAAATCGTTACAAATCTTGCCGAGTTTGATAGCCAAACGTTTCAAAATGCCCGAATAGCCTACCATACACGAAGTGTCGGACGTTACTTCCACCAAGTTGTTCGCCAAATGAATATCCCAACCGGTAATCTTGCGCAATTCTTTAATACATAATTCGCTATAACCCGGTTCGGAACAAATACCCGTACCGATTGCCGTTGCACCCATATTGCACTCCAGAAAATCTTTCGCAACAAAATCTTGCTTGCGCAACTCGCTCTTCAACAAGTCTGCAAAGCCTTGAAACGTTTGTCCTAACGTCATAGGAACGGCATCTTGCAACTGCGTGCGACCCATTTTGATGATGTTTTTATACGCTTTGGCTTTCTTTTCAAGTGCTTCAATAGCGTATTTCATCGCTTGTCCCAATTCCAAATGATAGAGATACAAGGCAAAGTGAATCGCCGTAGGATATGCGTCGTTTGTGGATTGTGAACAGTTTACAATATCATTCGGCGAGCAGTACTTATACTCTCCGCGTTTTTTGCCGATATGCTCCAATGCCAAGTTCGCAATCACTTCATTCGCATTCATATTTGCGGAAGTTCCTGCGCCACCTTGCATCATATCCACAGGAAAATGCTCATAATGGTTACCTTTCAGAAGTTCTTTGCAAGCGAAAGCGATACCGTCGCGTTGCTCTTTGGAAATCAGTTTCATTTTGTAGTTTGCTTCCGCAGCACCCCATTTGGTAATAGCGAAACCACTGATGAAATGCGGAAAATTTCCGTGATACTTTCCACTGATGTCGAAATTTTCCATGCCCCGCAAGGTTTGTACGCCATACAGAGCATCGTTGGGAATGTATTTTTCTCCCAACAAATCCGATTCAATACGGAATCCGGATTTAGGTTTTAACCCTTTGGGTTGTTCCGGTTTTGCTGTTTTTTTTGCAGGTGCAGCCGCCTTTTTCGTTGTTGTTTTTTTGGTAGCCATTTTGGATATCTTTTTTTATTTTGTATTATATTTTTGCAATGCGATTTTCAAGCATTCCATTGCGTTGTGCAAGTCGTTTTCGTTCAACACATAACTGATACGAACTTCGTTCTTTCCCGCACCGGGAGTGGAATAGAAACCTGTTGCAGGTGCAAGCATTACGGTTTGTTTGTTATGTTCAAATTTCTCCAAAAGCCATTGACAGAATTTATCCGAATCATCAATAGGCAAGCGGGCTACAGCGTAGAACGCTCCTTTTGGATTCGGACAAAAACAGCCTTCCATTTGGTTAATTGCCTCTACAACGATGTTGCGTCGTTTGGTATATTCTGCAACAACGCCATCGAAATACGCTTGTGGCGTATCGCAAGCCGTTTCTGCAAAAATCTGACCATACGTTGGAGGACTCAATCGTGCCTGTGCAAATTTCATCACAGCGTTATACAGTTCTTTGTTCTTTGTAACGAATGCTCCAACACGTGCTCCACAAGCGGAATAACGTTTGGATATGGAATCCAGCAAAACAACGTGTTCGTCCAAACCCGGGATATGAAGTGCCGACACATTTTCCGCTCCATCGTAGCAAAATTCACGATACACTTCATCCGAAAGCAAAAATAAATCGTGCTGTTTCACCACTTCGCCCAAACGTTCCATTTCTTCACGTGTGTAAAGATAGCCGGTAGGATTTCCCGGATTGCAAATCAAAATGGCTTTTGTTTTGGGTGTAATCACTTTCTCAAATTCGCTGATAGGAGGGAGTGCGAACCCGTCTTCGATTTTCGATGCAACAGGAACGGTTTTCACTCCGGCATATACCGCGAAAGCGTTGTAATTCGCATAGAACGGCTCAGGGATAATCACTTCATCTCCTGCGTTTAAGCAGGCAAAAAAGGAGAACATAACGCCTTCCGTACCGGCGTTCGTGATGATAATTTCGTTCTCATCCACGTTGATACGGTTGTTTTGATAATACTCTGCCAATTTTTTGCGGTAGGATAAAATCCCTGCCGAATGGCTGTACTCCAACAGTTTAAGCGTGTTGTTGCGAACGGCTTGCAGTGCTCCTTCCGGAGATTCGATATCCGGTTGTCCGATATTGAGGTGATACACGTGGATTCCACGCTTTTTAGCCTCGTCGGAATAAGGCACCAGCTTCCGAATAGGGGAAGCCGGCATCTGAATTGCTTTTTGGGAAATTGTTGGCATTAACGATTTAGAAAAGTGTTAATTAGTTTTGTTTGGGATTTACGTTTCCTGCCAAACGAAGGCTAACACGTTCCACGCCACCAACAGAGTTTGAGAAAACCGTAACGGATTTTCCGATGTGTCCAACACGGTTTGTGTCGTAATGCACTTTGATAGAAGCTTCTTTACCGGGCAAAATCGGTTCTCTTGGCCAGCTGGGAGTTGTGCATCCGCAAGACGATTGAACGTTGGTCAGAACGAGAGGCTCATTTCCGATGTTTTTGAATTTGAATTCGCAGTCGCCATTAGCACCTTGAACGATTTGACCATAATCGTGTACCATTTTTTCAAATTCGATTTTAGGTCCTTCAACAACTGCGGGAGCGTCTTTAACGTTAGCGCTGTCTTGTTTTTGATTTTGTGCGTAAGTCGAAAAAGCGGCTACGGATACCAATGCGATTGTACAAATAATTTTTTTCATGACTGTGAGTTTTTTTAGTTTTTAACTATATTTTTTCTTTGTTTTTTACCTTGTTTAGACGGTTAAATGTATAAAAGGTTTAATTCAATAATTTTTTAGGGTGCAAAGTTACGACTTTTTTTTGAAAATAAAAAGAAAAAAGGCATTTTTTTTGGTGCCGATCGACAAAAAAGCAAAAAAGATGAAAAAACAAATGCGACTTTTTGAGGTCGCATCTGTTGGTTGAAATTAGCTTCAGGTATATCCGTCCTATTTTTTGAAATAATAGAAAAACAAAACAGGATTGTCGTCTTCTGTGATTTCTGTTCGGAGTTTGTTGATCAAAGAACTTGTTTTCCCTTCATAGTGTTTTTTTGTGTAGTCGTTTTCTTCAAAACAATCCGTTGCGGAAAGTTGCCCCAAAGCCCAATCGTCTGTGGCTTG
>QMCD01000516.1_pt1 | contig 26883 bp, 24 predicted proteins | sample 1821841 | NCBI WGS metagenome assembly QMCD01 (sample SAMN01991225, study PRJNA193472) | Termite gut metagenome, whole genome shotgun sequencing project. | isolation source: worker | host: Macrotermes natalensis | reverse complement strand
TCCTCATCGTATTTTGCTCTGTTTGTACTCATCAGATGCTCCTCCAATACTTTCTCGTATTATCTTAACATCTGTCCACTATTTTAGCGTAGTCCCGATACTGGCTTGGAGTCATAGCCTTATCGTTATTCAAAGACCGAGCTATTGAGGATATCGTTTCGCCGTTCGCCGCCATTTGAAATATTTTCCTAATAATTACCGCCGCCGACTCATCTATAACCAGCTTATGCTTCTGACCGAACGCTTTCAAATACCCAAACGGAGGTCTGCCGCCAATGTAGCTACCTTCCCGCATGAGATGGTGTAAAACTGTTTTTATCTTTTTCCGGGTGTCGATGGAATAAGCCTCATATACAACGTTTCTCAAAGCAAAAGTTATGCCGTTTGGATTTTGGGTTGAATCGTATCCGTCGCCGATGGAAATAAACCTAATGCCGAGCGACGGTAAATATTTCTCGACATAGTAACCAGTGTCAATAGCATTTCGCGCAAATCTTGATGCATCTTTCACGAGAATGCAATGAAATCGTCCAGCTTCCGCGTCGTTTATCATTCGCGTGAAGGCCGGACGCTCAATGGTTGAACCTGATATCCCGTCATCCACATACATTTCGTAGAGGGTGAGTTCAGGATGCTCATCAATGAAATTCTGTATAATGAGCTTTTGGATTGCAATTGAATTGCCATTGTTATCCCGATCCACAACAGATAATCGAACATAACCCGCGACAAAAGACACAATAGGCTTTTCGTCTACAGGTACGACGCAATTATTATGTTTTCGGCTTTTGCGCGCCACCTATCTCACCCTCATTATTAGCGCCCTAACCCGATCTCCAAGAGAACATTCATCAATTTTGGATACACGAAAATCCGATTGCGCGAACCAATGGAAGTCTGCCGCAGAATTCCTTCTTCCTGTAATAATAAAACCGCCTTTGACACAGTTTCGTGCGACAAACGCAGAACCTTAGAAGCGCGGGGAATTCCGGATGCTAGATATCGTTTGAAATAATTGTAGACCAACAGCGTGTTCTCAGTAGAGGCCTTGTGTGTTTTGAATTTTTTTGTATCTTCCGTTGTTATCTGTTGTATGTTTTGAACCTGCTGGATTGCTCGCCGTGCCGCATCGAGCATGGTTCGAACAAAGAACTTAATCCACAGCACATATCTGCCGCTTCTCTGCGTTGATGATAAAATGTCAAAATAGTCGCTCTTCGCATAATACAAGGACATCGATGGGGAGAGGAAACAGCTCACCGTAATGCCGCCATTCGTCAGTGCTTTGGAAATCAATATGCGTCCTATAACCCCATTATAGCAATCAAAGGGATGAATCATCTCGAGCTGATAATGTATCAAGGCCGTCTTGATCAAAATATCCGAATTATCTTGGCCCCAATACTTCATAAGGTCTTTCAACGCAGATAGAATATCATTTGGCGCAGTTGGATTATACTGACGGAGGTTCGTAATTGCGTTTGTGATGAATAATGGCTTGCGCCGGATATTCGCTTTTTCTGAGGAGTCTGCACCGTATAGGGCGGCACTGCAAATATCAAGTAGTGTGCTGACGTCCAATTTGACTTTGCCGGATTGTCTGTAAGCATCCATTATTTTTTTAATTGCGCTAAAATCCTTATCTTTACCTCTGTTTTCCAGCAAACTATTAAAATCAGAATCGTCATAATCAATTTGCCTTGAGTAGAAGCACTCTTGCAGCAACATCAATTCTTTTAGAATTTCAACATCTGTGATGAACATAGCCATACCTTCAAGAACGCCCAAGGCCCTATGCGTTTCAACCAACAGTGCACATATTTCTTCATCCAGAGAATAGTAATCGCCATCGAATAACGGATTGGGCGTAAAAGTATAGTAGACAGCGCGGAAAGCATCGTCGCTGACATGCTTGAAGTATTCCCCTGTATACACAGACATCCGGCACCTCGAATAGAATCCCGGATTTTTATTCGAGTATACCACGAATCAGTTGAATAAGATATGGGGGATTCTATTCATATTAGTCAAATTAACATATTAATAGATTATACACTCAGCATAGAGGTGGATATCTGCCACAACCGACCCAAAGACGAACACCTATTATTTCCGCGGCAGGTTCGCGGTAACGGTGTGGTTTTGAGGGTAAAAACAGAAAAAGGGGCCCCTCGGGTCAATTTGCCCCGAGGTGCCCCTTTTCGTATGGGTTATTCTTCTTCTTGCTTCGCCTTCCACTCCGCAAATTCTTTCTGGCCCTGTTCGCTCTCATAGAATTTTCTTATCTCTGGAACGAGAAACCGGGCAAATTCGTCAATGATGGTTTGCGGAAGCTCGATCTCGTACTGTGATGCTGGTAAAGATGTTTTTGGTTTTGTCGTAATTCTCTCCCCCTATCGTTGGAAATCTTTGTTCCTTTGTTGCGCTCTAGCCTGCCGTTTGATGTCATCGGGCAGCGAATCCACGAATCGCCGCAAATCATCGTAATCGCTGCGCAACTTCGCTTCTTCCATCTGCTTGGCGATTCCCACTTCTCCATTTGCCGCCGCTTTCTTGGTGAGCGCGGCGTTCTGTTTTTCAAGTTGATCAATCTCGCGCTTGTACTTTCTGACTTGCGTTTCAAAGCGTTCCATGCTTGGAAAAAATCTCTGCAAAAGCGCAAGTGCTTCTTCCTTTTTCTTGCCAGCGTTCAACGGATTGATGCCGTCCAACACCGCCTGAATTTGTACTGTCTGCCTTGTGAGCCGTACCGCCTGTTTGAATACCCGTGTCGGTATATGCCGCCGCCCGGTCTTGCTGGCGGATTCCCCGCGCTCTATGTCCGGAAAAGACTTTACCATGTGGGCGAAGAACGCGTCCTGCCACTTGGTAAGCTGTGCGCGGTTACCGATGATCTCTTTCGCGGATAGCCGTCCGTCTTCTGTGATGGGCGTAAAACACAGGTGCATATGCGGCGTTCGCTCGTCCATGTGGACGACGGCAGAGAAGATATTGTCCCTGCCAATCTTCCGCGAAAGAAAATCTACCGCCGTTTGGAAAAACGCCTTTACTTCCTCCCACTTCTTGCCCTTGAAGAAAACCGGGCTGGCTGTGACCAGCGTATCCACAAACCGCACACTGTCCTTGCGGGTGCGGCATCCCGCCGTTTCGATCCTGCTGTTTGTTTCCCGTAAATATGACTGTACGGGCTGTACGATATGGAAATTGTGCTTGCTGCGTTCGGTGTCAATGTCGGGATTGCTGGCGTACTTTTCCTTGGTGCGCTCGTGATGGGCTTCCAGTGCGCCCGCGCCGCCTTTTTGCTTTGCGAACCGCATGATTGCGTATTGTGCGATAGTATCACTTCCTCTCCGCTTTTGTTGAAAAATGTAGGTGTTTTCTCTCCAAAAAGGTGCTGACGTATTACCCCCTCGTATTCCACATTCCAGAACCCGCATTATTACGGGCTTTTCCGACACCTACTTTTCTACTCTCGACCGCCGTTTCCGGGCGTGCGCCGCCTTTTGTTTGCGCGCTATTCGCTTTCTGCATTCATCACAGTATTTGGCGCGGTTGGATGTGGACTGAAACGCCGCGCCGCAGACTGTACAACGCTTGCAGCTATCCTTGTGGAAAATCTCTGTTTCCAGTGATTTGTCCAAAGGCAGTACCGCCCGGCGGAACCACTTGCATATGACGGAGTACGATATGCTCTGTGCGCAGGCGCATTTCTCACCATCATCCAGCAAAACACAGTTACCGTTATCATAGTTACAGCACGCCCGCCGTATTAGGGCATTGGCCCGTTTACGCTGCCCCGGTGTCATTCTGTATAGAGAACCGTCGAGCATCCTCTCAATGGGTTGTACTTTTTCTTTCATGTTATCCTCTGCTTTCTTTATTTTTTGCCGTTTTACCCGAAATCCGTTCCTGCCCCATTCCTGCGGCGTATCCCTGCGTTGGCGCGCTCTCCGGGCTTCGGGCCGAATTGTCCCGATGCTTCGTATCATGGCGCGCTTCCCCTGCCGGTAGTATCACTTTCAGACGGTCATTCAGTTGTATATGTCCATCGATGAACTACATAAAGTGTAGCCTTTTTCGAGGGGTTCTCCCGCATATCCAAAAAGTAGGAATGTGGTGCCAAAACGGAATTTTTCCGCGCTTTCGGATAAACGTGGTATAATATATGCGAATAATAACTGCGGGGGTGGTGCATATGAAATCCGGCTTGACGATACAGGAAAAATTGAAAGATTTGCGGGTGGAGCGCGGCTTGACGCTGGACGAACTCGCGAGGCAAACGGGCATTTCCAAATCCGCGCTGGGCAGTTATGAAGCAGACGATTACAAGGATATATCCCATTTCAGCATTGTCACACTGGCGAAATTCTATGGCGTATCCACTGATTATTTGCTTGGGCTTACGGAAAACAGGCAGCACCAGAATACAGACGTTGCCGAACTAAATTTAAACGACGAAATGTTAGAATTACTGAAAAGCGGAAAGATCAACACCCGTCTGCTATGTGAAATGGCGACACATGAGGGCTTTTCAAAGCTGTTGGCAGATATTGAGATTTACGTGGATGGTATTGCCAGTATGCAGATACAGAATTTGAATGCTTTGGTGGATATTGCGCGGGAAGAAGTCGCGCAAAAATACACCCCAGGCGCGGGCGATCCGCACATGCGGTTGCTGGAAGCTACACATATCAGCGAGGACAATTATTTTTCCAGTATTGTCCATGATGGTATTGACGAGATTATCCGCGACATACGGAAAGTGCATAAAGATGACAGCGATAGCGCGCCTAATACTTCAGTTGCGGACGAACTGAAAAATACTATCGAGGCCGCCGCTAGATTTGAGGGCAGTCCACAGGAAAACAGGTTATCTTATTTTGTGAGCAATTAGGCATTGACTATAAGCGGCTGACACACGAAGAATTCCGGGTGATGATCCAAGTGCTGGAAAAGTCCAAACATCTGAAAAACCATGTGCGACAGAGGGGGAAGAAGAGATAATATGTGGATTCCCGCCCCGTTCACATCGAGCCAATTTCAAATTGGCCCAATGTAGGTAGGAGCAAATGCAGGAACAAATGAATCTATATATGATTGCTTTTTATACATGAAAAGCCTATAATAAAGGCAAAATGGGGGAATTTGAGTATGCTTCATATTGTTTGAATAAGAATGATATACAAAGTTTTGCAATATGCCCAATCCAGTTGATTTTGTTTACCCAAAAGATCAGGCTATTGAAAAAGTTAGATCGATTTTCCATTCAAAAGGTATAAGCAATATCACGGAGACAGAAATTAATAATGGCTACGGTCTAAAATTCATTACCACAAAAGAAATCAAGTTTAGCATTGTTTTATATTTTAAAGGAGCAATGTCCTCAAAAATCGTATTTGAGAAAGCGACAGATGATATAGCTTCATGGTTTTTGTCCTCAGAGAGTTTATCAAACGAAGCAGTAGAAAACACGCAGTTTGCTAATCCCAGTGTGCCGATTCATGCATCTTTTAAAATCAAAACAAGTGAAAAGCAAGAGGCAATACATGATAAAATAATAGCAATGTTTCCAAGTGCAAATGAAAGCCGGCCAAAAGATACTATACTTTACAAAATACGAATTAAGAAAAATAAGAGTGCTTTAACAATTACACAGTTTGTTAATGGCACTATATTGTTGCAAGGTATAGATTCTGTATTAGTCACAAATGTATTATCAATTATTCAAGAAATCAACCCAATTACTGGAAAAGAAAATATATTAATGTATGTACCGGAAGCAGAGCAACAAGCTGTCGAAAAAGCGATAGATGCTGTTCCAAATATATTCTTAGATTTGTATGATGAAGCACAAAGCCGCATATCTCACGATGCTTTCTCTTTTCTCTTTGATAACGATAAACAGACCCTTATTAGTGCCATTGGGATATTAAAAGTCGTTAAGCAGACTGATTTGAAAATTCCATTATATAATCCAGTTTTGTATCCGTTTGCTAAAGTTTTTGAGGGTTTTATAATTCGCTTGATGATTGAAAAATGTTTCTTTACTTGTGAGGCATATCAAGATGATTCAGGCATTGCTAAGATAGGCAATGCGTTACGCGAGAAGAAATTTGAGAAATACATTAAAGATGTAAAAAGAAATGGCAACGTCATAGATAAATTGCGAATAATGTGGGAAGATTTACGTTGTCATGAATTGCATTCGGATCCAGCACAAAATCAACAGATTACTAGCCTGACAGACATACAACAAGCAGAAAACAGAATCGCAGAAATCTCGTCTGCTCTTATGGACGGATATAGAATATTAGTTAAAGATGGTTATACCGAAGCCGAGATACTTTGAGGAAATGGGGACACTGTGGCTATTGCATTATCAACTGGTCAAAGAAGTGGACGGCAAAAATACAGAAGCTACGGCTTGGTGGTACTTCTTCAACGAGTTCAAATTGGTTGAGTTCACAAGAGAGGATTTTCTCTCGCAGATGAACAAATATCTCCGTAGCAAGGACGAGGGAGAAAAGCCTGTGCGAACCATTGAGGAAGATTTCAACTGTAAAGCACAGGTGCAAGTGCGGCGTTTACTCGTCCAGGTGGACAACGGCGGTGAAGATGTTGTATTCAATTTATAATTCGAATTCTGGCGCGGCGGTTTCGCTAACGTTACCGCCGCGTTACCAACTACAACATATTTTTAATTCGAAGTTTCTGACCGAAACCCCTTCAGCGTGAGCCTTTATGTTGAAACTCTAATGAATACTGTTTTCGAGTTAACCGTTAGTGGCAAACCCACGAGGACAGATTTTGATGACACAAAATATCATCTTGACAAAAGCAATGTGCCTTGATAATATTTATATATCGAACGATACATAAATAAGGAGGGTGGTATATGGAGCAAAAAAAGGACGTGATTACCTATCATGCCCGAAGGCTTTTCGACAAACACGGGTTTCACGGAACAGCACTTCGAGATATCTGCAACCTTTCGGGGTGCAAGCTTCCGACGCTCTATTACTATTTTGAGAGCAAGGAGATTCTGTATGACAGAATTGTGGGAGAAGCCTTTGAAGAAATGGTGCCGCGTCTGTGGGAAGCGCTGCCTTCGGATACCCCCGCAAGGGAATATGCCGCGCTGATGGTTATCCAAAAAAAGAATCTATCGGAAGATGAACGGCTAATCTATCGCCTGGCATTCAGAACATGGCTGGGATTTGAAGACTGCGGTAAATGCAGAGACAGACTCATGGCGTGGGAGCAGGCAACGTATGAAAATAGCTGGCAGCGGTACCACGATATCGTCAGATCAAAGAAATGGGAGCAGTACATAAGCCGGGGCATTACGCTGCTTATCCAGCGCATTGTACTGTTGAATGAGGAAATCTCCGACGAGGAAATCCGCGAGGAAATCAATATGGTATTTGATGTTGCCATACATTCAAACAAAAACAAAGGAGATCCTGATAATGCATGATTTAACTGTAAAGCTACAAACAATTGACGACAAGGTGAAGCTGCGCGCCACAGCCCGCGAAAACCCGGAAGTTATCATCGACTACTTCCCGCCAATCGGCACCGGCATGGGCTACACCTCGCTGGAACTGCTGATGGCGGCTTTCGGTTCCTGCGTGAGTGCAACGCTTATAACCATATTACGCCACAGGATGAAGAAAACAGTAAGCGGCATAACCACAGAGGTTGAGGGAACGGTGCGGGAGGAACACCCAAAGGCGCTCAGCCACATACTGCTTCGCCTGAAGATCGTGGCGCAGGACTTGACTGAAACGGAAGTGCGGGAGACACTTGTCATTCTGAAAGAAAAAATGTGCCCGGTGTGGGCGATGATCAAAGGAAATGTTGACGTAGATACCGATGTTGCAATCATTGGTTAAGAAGCTGTTGGGGCAAAAAAGTTGACAAAGATTTTGAAGGGACGGCGTGTTAGATATGGAACGATTTAATTTGTCGGTATTGTGGCTCAAAATTGTAAGCATTTTATTTGCGGCTTTTGGAATCATTATAGCCTTGTTTAATCAAACCAATATCTTCAAATTGGTATTTAACAATCAAATAAATCCTGTGTTTTGGATAAATTCAGAATTGACAACAGAAACTCTGTTATTCCAGCGTTGGATTTACGGGTTGCTTGGGGCAACATGCGTAATGGTTGGTATTCTTATCTTTTTTATTGTGAAAAACTCTTTTGCGAGAAAAGAGAAGTGGGCGTGGAACTGCCTGTTTATCGGCTTGGTATCGTGGTTCATAATAGATACGCCAATTTCTATGTATTATCAAGTTTATTTTAATGTTGCGTTCAACATTGTACTCTTGTTAGCGATTCTGGTGCCGTTAGTTTTGGCAAAAAAAGAATTTGCAATCAATAACAAACGTTTGAAACGGGATCGCACTGCGTACGTCAAGTGAAATGGAAAGCGGCGGGTCATGCTGTTGCTGACAATGCTTGTGGAAAACAGTGTGCGATTTTGTTTTCGTGCCCGCGCTTTGTTTTTTTATTGGATAAATTGATGATGCAGAAAATAATTGGCCAGGCTGTAGCTCTCCCTCCCCAACATACCGGGCAGCATAGTACGACTAAAAAACTTGCATGTTACTATGCGTTGCTTGTAGCAACGGGCTGTTCTTCATATCATAGTGATAACGACTGAAAGAAAGAGAGGTTATCCCTAATGTTAAACGAAAACATTAAAGCAATCAGAAAATCAAAAGGACTTTCGCAAGAAGAACTTGCTATTAAGCTGAATGTAGTGCGACAAACAATTTCTAAATGGGAGAAAGGCTTGTCAGTTCCTGATTCTGAGATGTTAATCTCCATATCGGAAACGCTTGAAACACCTGTAAGCACTTTGCTTGGGGAAACTGTTACCCAGCCTATAGCTGATGACTTAAAAGCGATTTCCGAAAAACTGGAGATTATAAACTTACAACTTGTGCAAAGGAAGACCACGAGAAGAAAAATACTTCATTGGTTTTTTATTTCATTGTGTGCGGTCATAGTAGCAATTTTTGCGGTCTTAATAGCATTAAACAGTCCTTACCTAGGCTGGAATTACAGTGACCCTGAAACCGCCGTTATTGGAACAGCTTTTCACGCATTTGAATGGCTGTTTGTCAGGTTAGCGCCGATTATCCTTATAGGGGCAATCGTCGGAATAATTTTGACACGGAAGAAAGCATAAAATCGCTCTGCTTTTTTGGTGTACAAGTCCATCATCAGCGGGTTTTCCGGGTTGTTCAGGCACTCGAACCCGCCCGCCAATATCGCCGCGCACTGGCCTGCCGTTATGGCTGTGCCCTCTTTATAGCAAAGACGGTTGGCTTTGCTCTTTTTTTCCAGCCGGATGAAGGATGTGTCGCCATTGTAATACCGCAGCCTGAATTTTTCCCGCCTGCTCTGGCCGGACAGTTTATCAATAATCGCCTTATCCGCGTAATTATCGAAATACAAACTGCGGATGATGTATCCGCCATCCGCGCCCGCGTGTTTATCCGGCTTTGCAACGGCGCGCAGCCTCGCTTTAAGCTGCGCGTAATCCGAAGCGTTGACCGTATGCTTTAGTTCGTGCCTGCCATTCATCTTGTTTCCCCCTTCGTTGTTCTTTGCTTACTGTAAACGGGGGAACTGAAGCTGCGTTGTCGCCTAACTGAACTTTGGCTGAATTTTTTTAGAGCAAATTAACTTAGCGTTGGGCAAGTAGGGCAAAATTGGTTTTAGGCAAGGCGCGCAAACGCAGGCATATCGGCACATATGGCAAGTTTACGCAACGCAGCATGAAGCTAATTTTGCCAAAGATAATTCTCAATGTATAAGTTCATTTACTCTAATAGCCTTTATCCACATCAATAATCGTATTATATTGCGTAATGTATTGAAACAACGTAAAGCCGCCCATGCCGGGCAGCATGATATCCAGCAGCGCTAAATCATAAGAATGGTCGGCTTCCAGTGAATCCGCCGCTTCTTTGCCATCGGCAAACACAGTATATTCCTAGCCCTGATATTGCAAATTTACCGCGATACCGTCCGCAATGGCCTTATCATCTTCTACGACTAAAATTTTGTTTTTTGCCATACGATCACCTCGGATAAACGGACATATTTTATTTACATTATACAGTAGCGTTTTAATAAAAACCTCAACAAAATGTTAACACATGAACAGACTTCAGCCGTTTCGTCGCGGAAGCCTGCATAAAGGAGTCACGTTTCGTTACTCCCTTGCGGTGATCCATGTCGGTACCACCTCCTTTTCGCGTTTTCGCCAAGTCACTCATAAATAACTTGACAAATAGGCAACCTATTGCTATAATTATCGCAACAGGTTGCCTATTTTACATAAACGAGGAATGCTTATGAAAATACCCGATAGAAATGATTATTTGATGTTCGGTGGTGTCTTTGCTCTTGCTAATAAGATGCAAATCGTCGGTGACAAAATGGTGGAAGGGCTGTCCACGAAGCAGTGGTTTTTAATCCGTACCATCATGGACATGCCGAGCGACCCGCCGCCTACCATTACACAAATAGCCCGCGAAATGGATACGACCCGACAGAACGCCACGAAGATGCTGGAGACGATGGAGCGTGACAGATTTGTCACCATTGAGGGGAATGACCACGACCGTCGTAGCCGGATCGTCAGACTAACGGAAACGGGACTGCGTCACGCATTTGAAGTCGCCGAAAACGGGCAGGATTTTTTGAAGCGGCTTTTTGATGGAATAGATCCGGACACGCTTCACGCCGCCGCAAAGGTGGTTATTAAAATGATGGAAAATCTGGTGAAGATGCAGGAGGAACTATCATGACTGAACAGAGCAAGCGACGCCGCCCACGTTTTTGGGTGCTGCTGGGGATATGCGCGCTGCCGCTAATCATAGTTATTGCTGTCGCTGTGAATTTGCCAAAATCTCTGTCCGTCAGCAACGAGAGCTTTGACATAGGCGCACTCGCGGATGCTGTTTACGAGGGTGAATACGAGAACGGGCTTGTGCTGGCAAGGGTTGAAGTTGAGGTGCGAAACCATACCATTACCGGGATTCGCATATTGGAGCACCGCAACGGCATGGGCCAACCTGCCGAGGTTATCACGGATGAGGTTGTTAGATACCAGAGTGTAGAGGTGGACGCGGTGTCCGGCGCGACCATGAGTTCGCAGACGATACTGAAAGCCATTGAAAACGCATTATCAAACTAAGCCGGAGGACATGATGAAAATTTATATTATTTGTAACAGTAAGACATGCTTTACTCAGAAGTACGCTGACTGGATCGCCGAGGAAACCGGCGGGATCGTAGTACCCTATAAGGAGCTTTCCAAAACCACTATAAGCGCGGAGGACACCGCTATTTTCGGCAGCCGTCTCCACGCCGGGAGGATTGAGCGTCTCAACAAGATCAAGTCCCGCTTCAGGAATCGCCGGCTTATCGTTTTCGCCGTTGGCGGCGCTCCAAATGACGCTGCCTCGGCCATTGACAAGGTATGGAGCGCGAATTTCACGGAGGATGAGTGCGCATCGATACCGCATTTTTACATGCAAGGCGGTATCAATTATGAAAAAATGGGATTTCTTGACCGGATGATGATGAAAACAGCGGCGAAAATAATGAGCAAACAGAAACACCAGAATCCAGAGGACGCTGGATTTGCGGAGGCAATCCAGAGTTCCTACGATATTTCTTCACGGGAATATATAGAACCGCTGGTTGCTCATATAAAGAATCTCGTGTAAACTTTTCGTTGTGAATTTTGAACCAACGGACCCTCCGGTTAACAGCCAGATGCTCTACTGCCAATCCACTGATTCACATTCATATTTACATTTATATTATTTTGTTACTTTTCAACACCCGCTATCTATTTTTTTTTGCCATTCCCCAGTTTAATAATTCTATTTCCCTCACAAGCTATCCGCTCCTTCACCATCCTTGCCCGGTACCGCGGTTTTCGCAATGCGGGCAAACTCTCCCTCCAGCTTTTTAAAAATATCCGTAAGGATAGGATCGAAGTGAGAACCCGAAGACTCTATAATGATCTTTGCGGCTTCTTCGGTGTCAACCGGCGGCTTGTACGGCCGCGTAGAAGTTAAGGCATCGTAAACGTCGGCTAAGGCCATCATACGCCCTAAAAGCGGAATGTTTTCCCCCTTAAGGCCGTAGGGATACCCGCTGCCGTTCCATTTTTCGTGGTGGTAACCCGCAACGATTTCCGCGTAATCCAAAAAAGGCTGTTCGCCGTTTGTTGTTTTCAGCCGCCTGATGGCTTCCACGCCTTTTTCCACATGGGTTTTCATAATCTCAAATTCACTTGCCGTCAGCTTTCCCGGCTTGTTTAAAAGCACGTCGCTTATGAATATCTTGCCTATGTCGTGCAGTTGGGTGGAAGGCACTATGTAATCCATATTATCCCACAAAAGGATCTCATCAAAATATACATTGTTTTTTACCATATAGTCCATAAGCAATTCCATGTATTGCTGTGTGCGGTTGATATGCCCGCCCGTGATATCGTCACGAAATTCTATAAGCTCGGCTATGGTGTCTATTATAGAGCTTTGCAGGCCCGAAACCTGCGCGGTCTTTTCCCGCACTATTTTTATAAGGCTGTCATTAAGAACTTTCAGTTCAACTTTCTGCCGTGCTATGAGCAAATGGTTTTCTATGCGTTTCAAAAGGATGGAGGCGGAAAATGGTTTCGTCACATAATCTACCGCGCCCAGGTTGAGCCCCTCAAGCTCATTCATTTCTTCCGCTTTGGCGGTAACAAAAATAACGGGAATACCCGCGTGCTTCGCGTCGGCTTTCAATATCCTTATTACGTCAAACCCGTTCATGCCGGGCATCGCGATATCCAGCAATATCAGGTCGGGCGTCACGGTTTCCAGAAACTTAAACAGCCGCTCCGCCGACGGCAGCGCATAGACCTCATAAAACTCCTTCAGCATGTTTTTCCCGATATTAAGGTTTGCCTGGTTGTCGTCGACCAACATAATCGTCTGCCGCTTTTTGTTTATCATTAGATTCTCTCCTTCTATCTATAATCTATAAAAGTCCTTTTCGCATTTCAAAGAAATCATCCACCGCTTTTACTATTTGGGCCGGCTCCAGCGTCTTTAGCAGATATCCCTCCGGTTTCAGCGGCCGCACGCTCATTATGCTTTCCTTATCCCCCTTTTTAGTCAAAAATATAACCGGAATATCTGAAAAATCCGTTTCCGTCCGGATCATTTCCAGCACTTGCCTTCCATCTACCACCGGCATTTCATAATCCAGCAGCACAAGGTCGGGCTTGTTAAGCGTAAGGTATTTTATGGCCATTGCGCCGGAGTTGGCCAGAAACACACTGTACTTATTCTCCAGCCAGCCTTTTATGCTGCGCAGTATGGAACCGGAATCATCTACCACCAATATTTTCTTAAGCTTGCGGTATTCAATGATGTGTTCATGAATCGTTTCCGCTATTTTACTCACATGCACGTTGATGGGGCGCAGAAATTCGTGCCGCACGATATGCTTGGGAAAAACATCGTGCAGCACGTTTAAATCTTCCGCGTTCCCCAGTGTAAATACCGGTATATCCTCCATCAGCACATAGTCTTTCAGGTATAAAAGCTCGGCTGTCTGTGCAAGAATTTTTTCATCCACGTACAGCAGCATGGCGCCGACGGCCTGCTTACGTATATTGTTGATGTCGTCTATAACAGCGGCAACGTATAACATGCTGTAAGACATATCCTCCAGATATTTTTCCATGGAAAGAAGCAAGCCGCTCTTAATTTCTGAAACTACCAATAAATTATCCATAATACCCCAATACCCCTCCTTGCAAAACCACCATAATTTGACGCGCTCATTCGATCATTGCCAGTATAGCGTCAACCTGTTCCATCACCTCCAATATGGCCACATCCGCCATATATGCCCAAAGCAGCTCCATCGGTTTTGATAAATGCTCCGGCATAGTAAGGCTCTGGAGTTGCTTTGCAACCATATCGGCGCTGTCCAAATCAAATTCGTCCATCGCAGATTTCAGCTTTTTAAGAAGCGCGGCCAATTTCTCTTTGGAAGCCTCCCGCTTTTCCCGCCCAATGGTTTCCGCGAACGGCTCGAGGGCAGGCTTAAAACTTTTGTACATCCTTATCACAGCGGGCGCTTCCCGCGCCAGCGCTTCCGTATCCCCTTCGTTTCCGTACCGCTCCAAACGGGCAAACCCTTCCGAAAGCGCCCCCGCCCCAATCAGCCTTGCGGCAGTACACAGCGCGTGGACTTCTATCGTGAAATCGCGGATAAACCCATCGGCCAACAACTGCTCCATCCGGGCGGCCTTAAGGTCAATCAGCCTGTAAAAATCACCCAGCAGGCTGATGAACAGCTCGCCGCTTCCCGCATGGCGAACCCCTTCCCGGCTGTCAATGCCCTCGATAACGGGCAGCGGCGAGGCATCCTTTTCCGCGTCCTGCCCGCGCGGCGTCTGTTTTTGCAGCAGCGTTTCAGGCAGCCAGCGCAAAAGCTTGTCGCAGATATCCCGCATCTGAATGGGCTTTGCCACAAGGTCATTCACACCGGCCCGCGTAAGTTCTTCTTTCGCGCCGTCCGATCCATCCGCGGTCAAGGCAATCACAGGTACGTTTTGGTAATACGCCCCTTGCATGCGCCGCAATCGTTTGGCGGCCTCCGCCCCATCCATAACCGGCATCCTGTAATCCATAAATATAATATGATAGCGCTTTTTTTGTATCATATGAAGCGCCTCTTCGCCGTTTCGCGCCGTGTCGATATCCATAGCAAGGGGCCGCAGCAAACCCAGCGCGGCCTTTAGGTTTGTTTCGTTATCTTCCGCAATAAGAACCTTTGCGCCGGGCGCCGTAAAGCCAGCGGAGGACGCCTGCCCGCCTAGCAGGCCAAAGGATGAGAGATCGGAAAGGTCCAGGTTTATGATTTCCTCAAAAACCATGCCGTTGACCTGCTCGCGCAGCCAATCAATCAGTTCCCTGCCCCTTTCATAGCGGAAAGCCTCCAGCCGCGCCATCGCGTCGTCCACCCTGTCCATATTGAACGCCTCGCACGCCTCGCGCAGTTCCGCCAGCAGAGCCGGGTCTGGCTCGGCGGCCAAAGGCCTACACGCGACGCCGTCTATTTGATAAAGCGCCTTGTCTATTTCATCCAGCAGGTCGCCCGCCGCCTCTTCAAAAGCCGCGTGGCCGCGCCTTACGGCATCGATATCCCCCGCCTTTGCAGCAGCTTCCAGCCTTTCGGCCATTCCGCCGGTTTCCTGCGCGCAAATGCCGTAGCTGGACCCTTTGATCCCGTGGATAACGATAGCGTACTCTTCCATGTTTTCTTCCGCGATATACTCACGCAGGCCACTTAAAAGCGAACGCGTATTTATGGCATAAGAGCGCAGCACGTCCACAAAAACCAACTCGTCACCACCAAAGCATTCCAGCGCCCTGCGCAGGTCTATGCCTTTTATCGCTATGCCATTTGACAGCAAATCTACACCACCGGCATACATATACCTGCTTTCAGACGTTTTTTGCCCTTCCCCCGCTTCCTGCTCGAGTGCTTTATCCCTAACCCAACGCCGCAGCACCGCGTCCAGCTTGATGATATCTATGGGCTTGGAGATAAACGCCTGAAACCCCTTGCTCAAAAACATTTCTTCACTTCCGGAGATGGCGTTGGCCGTCAGCGCTATGATGGGTATATTCCGCGCGTAATCCGTCCCTATTTCCTCCCGGATGATCCGCGCCGCCTCCACGCCGTCCATACCCGGCATCATATGATCCATGAAGACAGCGCTGTAACGCGGGTTTTCCGCGCGTATCATTTCTATTGCCTGCGGGCCGCTGACCACGCAATCTATTTTCAGTTTGTAGGGGTTTAGCATGCCCCTGACAACGTCGAGGTTTGTCACAACATCGTCCACAACCAGCACACTGGCATAGGACAGGTTTATACGCGCCAGCTTTGCTATCTTATCGCGCTTGGAAAGCGTATACCGCAAATTCATAAGGCTGTCCGCCACAGCTTTGCCGATCGGCAAATCGGACGCGGCCTCCTGGCGGAGGCGCAGGTAAAAGGCCGTGCCCTTCCCATACTCGCTCTCTACCGTAATCGTGCCGTCCATCATGCCCACAAGGCGCTTGGTTATGGCAAGGCCCAGGCCCGTGCCCTCCACCTTGCGGTTTGTTGTTTTATCCACCTGATAGTAATCCGCGAAAAGCTTTTGTACATCTTCCGGCTTGATCCCTATGCCGGTATCCCGCACGCTGGAAACCAGCCATACGCTGTCCCCCTCCCGCTCGAACGCGAGCCGCCACTCCACTGTTCCGGCTTCCGTATATTTAAAGGCATTGGAGAGCAGGTTATTGAAAACCTGCTTCACGCGCAAGTCGTCGCCCAAAAGAGTACCCGGCAGGTTTTCATCCAGATACAGCCTGAATGTGACAGGTTTTTCCCCAATGCGCACGATATTCAGCGTCACTACATCGTTGATAAGACTGGGCGTATCGTATTGGGTGGGGTACATCTCAAACCGCCCGGATTCTATCTTGGAAATATCCAGTATATCATTGACAATACTTAAAATAGTCATACCGGAATTGTGTATCTTCTCAAGCTTGTCTTCCGCCTCGCCCCCCAGCTCGCCGCTGTCCAGCATAAGCTCCGAAAGCCCGACTACCGCGTTTAACGGCGTGCGTATTTCGTGGCTCATGTGCGCCAGAAAATTGCTTTTTGCCTGTGAATCCGCTTCCGCGCTCTCCCGCAGCGCCGCTAATTCCAAAAACGGCTTTTTAATGAAATTGGAGGTAACGACTGCCGCCCCAAAATTAAGCAGGCAGCATATTGTGGCGATCAAAAAAAACCCCCTGTCTATATCGTTTATCGGGCTTTCGGAAAGCGGCGCGACGATCCCGAGAAACCAGCCTTCGGCAGAGCCGGAAACCGGCCTGTACGCGCATATGCGGGAAACTTCGTCCATAGAATAATAACCGATGCCCCTGCCGCCCTGCGACGCTTTTGTTAAAATACCGGCCACCTGTTCGTATTGCGGGTCTTCCCGCGACTGTATAATAAAATTTTGGCGGTTTTGCACCCACTCCGGGCGAATATTCGCGATAACGTACCCTTCGTTGTCGTCAATAAATATATGCCCCGTCTCCCATATTTTGTATTGCGACACCAAATCGCTGAAATACGCGCCATCCATCGTCAGCACAAGAATATGATCCGGCGCGCCCGGAATGGGCGCCGAAAGGTATAACGCCACCCCGCCATCTGTCGGCACGGTGGAGGTAAAGGCCGTTTCACCCAGAAACGCCCTTTGGACAGATTCATTTTCCAGTATGGCGGGAGAAGCCGGGGTTTGCCCTGCCGAGGCGGCCGCTTCGCCCTGCCTGCCGAGGGCAGACATACCTGTAAATTTTGGATACTGCGAAGCCTGCGCCTCTAAAATCCCTGTCCAGTCCGCCGGGTCTGCCCCCGCGAGGCTGCTTGCGGCATCCGCCGCTTCATCCCGCAGCGCATCGAGGTCGGAACTTATAAACCGGTCCGCTATATCCGCGACGACCAGCATGTCGGCTTCTATATAATCCTCTACGCGCCCTTTAACATAGATCCTGCCCGCCAGAATGCCGAGGATAATAATCACAAAGTTTGTCGAAATAATAACCAAAATTGTTCTGGCCCGTATACCCATATACGCCGACCTCCTTGATGCTCTGCCCATATTGCCGCATATCTTTAAAACTCGTGCTTTGTCAAGTTGCCCCCGGCAGCCCAAACTTCTTAAGAAGGCTGCCCACATCAGCGCCGCCTATTTGCTCGAACGCCATATCATTTATCTGGTCGCGCAGCCACGCGACAAGCTCTTCCCCTTTTTCGTAACGAAAAGATGCAAGCCGCGTCATTGCTTTGTCCACACCGTCCATATCGAAAGCCTCGCAGGCGGCACGCAATTCCGCAAGCAGCGCAGGGTCGGGCGCGGCGGCTGCCGGTTTTCCCGCCCGGGCGTCTATTTCAGTAAGCGCGCCGTCTATTTCATCAAGCAGCGCTTCCATGCTTTTTTCAAACGCGGCGTGATCGGCCTTTACCCTGTCAAAATCACCGGCTTTGGCGGCCATCTCAAGCCCCTGCGCCGCCTCGCCCGCTTCCCGCGCAAGGATCCCAAAACTGGAACCCTTTACGCCGTGGACGACTACCGCGTAGTTTTCAAGGTTTCCTTCCGCAATATCTTTGCGCATATCGGTTAGGAGTGTACGTGTGCTTGCGGCATAGGTACGCAAAACATCGGCAAACGCCGTTTCGCTCCCGCCAAAGCGTTCGATAGCCTCGTCCTTATCCACGCCCTTTATGCTTATGCCGCTAAATAAACCCGCCCCGCCCGCAATAGCCTTGTTGGGCGAAGCGCCCGGCTCTTTTTCCATATCCTTATCCCGAACCCATTTCCGCAGTTCCGCGTCCAGCCTTGCTATGTCTATCGGCTTTGATATAAAACCCTGAAAACCTTTGCTTAAAAACATTTTTTCACTGCCTGCGATGGCGTTGGCAGTCAGGGCAATGATCGGAACATTTTTGGCATACTCCGTTCCAATCTCTTCCCGTATGATCCGCGTTGCTTCCACGCCATCCATCTCCGGCATCATATGATCCATAAAAATGGCGTTGTATGTATGCTTTTCCTCACGGATGGCGCGTATAGCCTCGCGCCCGCTTGTTACGCAGTCTATCTGCAATCCGTATGGTTTCAAGAGCCCCTTGGCAACATCCAGGTTGGTGGCGTTGTCGTCTACCACAAGCACGCGCGCGTAGGGCAGTTGAATGCGGATTTTTTGGGCGTTTCTGTTGAATTTATCGGCGGAATACTGGAAACGCCGCAGATTTTCCGCCACAGTTGCGCCTATCACATCGCCGTCCACATAGCGCTGCTTAATTCTGACCGTGAACACGCTGCCTTTTCCGTATTCACTGCGCACAGCGATGGTGCCATCCATCATTTCCGCAAGGCTCTTTGTGATCGCCAGCCCCAGCCCCGTGCCGCTCGCCCGGCGCTCGGCGGTCGCGCCAAGCTGCGTGTAGTCGGTAAACAATTTATCTATATCCTCCGGCCGGATACCCACGCCCGTATCGCTGATGCGGATGGTCATCCATACCGTATCGCCGTCGCGTTCGCAATCCATGCCAAACTCCACCGTTCCCTCATCCGTGTATTTGAACGCGTTGGAAAGAAGGTTGTTTATGATCTGCCTGACCCGCAGGTCATCTCCGTAAAGGCGCGCGGGCAAGTTTTCCGCAATGTTTAAAATAAACCTGATGGGCTTGCTTCCAATGCGCAGCACATTTTGAAGCACGGCGTCGTTGATGAGGCTGGGGACATCGTACACGTTGGGGATTACGGCAAACTTGCCGGACTCTATCTTTGAAATATCCAAAATATCGTTGATAATGCTTAGCAGTGTCGCGCCGGAATTATGTATTTTCCCTATGGTAGACCGGGTTTCCTCATCCATGCCGCCCGCGTCCAGCACAACTTCCGACAAACCTATGATCGCGTTTAGGGGCGTCCTCATTTCATGGCTCATGCTGGCGAGAAAATCGCCCTTTGCGCTATTGGCTTTCCGGGCCTCTTCCAGCGCGGCCTCCAGTTTATTGGACGAGTCTTTCAGGCTCAGCACATATTCCTGCCGCAGCAGGGCGCTGGCAATAAGCAGTGTGCCGGAGCGCATCACCGATTCCCCATTCTCCGTACAAAGCTGCTCGCTGTGGCAATTATCAAACCCTACAAACCCACTGAATTGATCCCGCATAAACACCGGAAAAACCAACACGGCCAGCACGCCCCGCGCTTCAAACCACGCCCGTTCGGCGGACAGCAAATCGCGGACGCGCGCGTGAACGAAGTCCCCGCGCATAAGCGCATCCTTCATACCGGGCAGCGTCGTATCGTATGAGACATGCGTCGTACTATCGGCGCCCTGAAATGACGGAACGTTATTGACCCACTCGTAAACCTGCGTGCAAAAGAGCGCCCCGCCTTCCTCACTGTTTGTGTACAAATACATACGGTCGGCGTTTATGGCGCTCGCCATAATGCCCATACATTTCCGCATGGCGCTTTCAAAAGCGTCGGTTTGGGCCCGGAGCAATATATCCGCCGCTTGGTTCACGGTTTGCAGCAGATAATCGCGCTGTTCTATCTCGGCTATCATCGCTTTTTGCTCGCGCAGGTCACGTGAATACGCCGCGACAACATACTCGTCTCCATACAAAATGCGCACAAGCGTAACCTCCGCCGGGGCGTCCGTACCATCCGGCATACGCTGCATAAGCTCGTACCTGCACGCGCCTTTTTCAAACGCTTCATCCACCAGCATCCTGATTTTTTCGCGCGTATTTTGCCCGTCGGGCTGGTATTCATGGGAAAGCTCAAAATACCGGTCGATATACTCCCGCTTGTCTTTAAGCCCCAACGATTGTACGGCCGCGTCGTTGCATTCAATAAGCTCGTGCTTCCTGTTCCAAAGGCGGATCGCAAGAGGCGTCGCGTCCAGCATCAGCCGGATTCGCTCGTGCTCCGACTTGATCTCGGCGGCCTGCGCCTTGATCGTCCTGTTTAACTTTTCAAGGGCGCGGTTCATCATGTCTTTTTCCGATCGCGCCTTGATCGAATCGGTGAAATCGCCGTCCGCAATGCGCTCCACCGCTTCGATCTGCTGCCGGGTGTTGCTGATCATACTATTGAACGCATCGGATAGTATACGCATTTCGTCGTTCGTGTTTACCTGTATATCCAGGTTAGTATCGCCCGCCGCAAGGGCGGACGCGGCGCTTGCCATTGCGTGGATGGGCGTTACTATGCGCTTAACGATAAGCAGAAAGATACCAATGGATATGGCCAGCATGATGGCTGTGATAAGCGACCCGTACTGTACGAATGTCATGATGGTTTTTTGCTCTTCATCAAGATATTTTCCAACAAACAGCATACCCAGTACCCGGCCATCTGGGCCATTCAGGGGGGTATATTCGCATATGGCGGTACGCCCTTCGATATCTACCCGCCCGGAATAGGAATTACCGGCAAATACTGTTTCGACAACATCGGCGTCCGCTCTTGTGCCAATGACCGGGGCGCCGCTTTCTGTCATCACTGTGGACGCGATCCTCTCATCGCCTAAAACGACGGTTGCTTCGCAGCCCATCATCTCCTTTATGGAGTTCACGAACTGATTTGTATCCAACCGGTATCCAGCGGATACGATGCCTAAAATCACCCCCCTATCGTCAAAAACAGGCGTGCTGGTGCGTACAGACAGCCTCACTACACTACCCTCTTCTATAGCCGTCAGGCTCTCTCCCGCCATTGCCGACTTGATATTAGTTTGCCCCGCAATGGAATCACCGTACTCTTCCGGCGCGTGCGTGCGCGCAATCACCGTTCCCACCGCATCCGTTACTGTGCAAAAATCAATTTCACTTTCAGTCTGCAACGCCTTTGCACGGGCCATCAGCGCGTCGCGGTCCTTTCTTACCAGCGTATCAATTATTTTAGGATCATTTGCGATGCTTTGCGACGCGGCGTTAGATTCCACTTCAAACGAATGAATCCGGCCAGCCGCGACCTTTGATGCCGAATCGACCGTGCTCACCGTCGAATCGTCGACAAAGCCGGAAAATGACACAATGTTGGAAATGAGGATTGCTACCGCCACAATGAGCGTTATCGCTATAGTAGGAAGTAATATTTTCGTTTTGATGCCCATTGTAAGCCCATCCCCTTATTGAACAGAAACAGGTTAAAGCGAAATGATTTGGATTACTTACGGACGTGCCGTATATTTTATATAGTGAGAATACTGCTATTTTTTACTAATGTCAACTACCTAACTAATTTTATTTTTGTATTAGAGCAACTTATTTATGTTGTCCTGATACTTCATAGCGCACCCCTCCTGTTTTTGAAAAGGGGACTCGCCCACCCAAATACAAAAAACGCGCTAAGAGGCGGCGCTTTCGCGCTTTTCCCTCTTGCGCGTCATGATACGCTTGGACAACCCAGACCACTAGTGCTATAATAAGCAAGCGTGGTGTCTTTGGCTTGCGCACTTTTCAATATCCCGAATGCCCTTTATATTCCGCAACATTTTCTTTGGTAATCACCGGACATTCCAACTCCAGATAAGAGGGGATCGTTTCTCCCGCCATCACTTTTACGCCGGCGAACACACCGGCCGGCATGGGAATAGGATACGCGATAACCGCGGCAATGTCGCCGGCTTCCACTGCATCGAGCGCGGATTCCTGCGCATCGATGCTAACGATAGGAATATCGCGCCCCGCGGCCTTTAACGCTTGAATAATACCCATTGTCATAACATCGGACTGGCTGTAAATCGCGTCAATATCATCTTCATCAGGAAACCGCTGCAAAAGGTCTTCCATTTCATTCAAGCCGCGCGTTTGCAGGAAGTCGGCATAGGGAGACGCGATAACCTCTATGCCGGTACCTTCAATTGCTTGTTCAAATCCAATATGCCTGTCATTTGTGTTAGACGCCGCCGGGGCTCCTTGAATTTCTATGACGCGCCCCTCCCCCTGCAATAATTCCACCACATATTCCCCGGCCTTTTCGCCTATCTTAACGTCATCCGCCTTGACTACAGAGTGATACTTGAGCGGCACCCCCGGCACATAACGATCTACGCACACAACAGGGATACCGGCGGCGCTTATACGGTCAAAAGCGGGGATCATCGCCTCTTTTTCCACCGGATCGATCACCAGCACATCAACACCCTTGGCAATGTAGTCGTCAATAATCACGCTCTGCGTCATGGAATCCCCGTCCCCATTGCCAATGATATAATCCATGTTCGGGAAATATGTTTTAAGCGTGTCCTCCGCCATTGTCTTTGTCCCGCCGCCATACGGAAAACGCATAGAGGAAACAATAACGCCCATTATTCCTTCATACTCGGAAAATGATTTTGCGGGGATCAGCAATTGCGCGGTTTCATTGCCGCAATACAACCCAAAATCAATCGGCTCCCCCTCGATAGAATAGACCTCCCTGCCTTCGGCGTCATTTCTATACAACGAAACAGGGGTGCGCTGCTCCATAGCCCCGCATCCGCATAAACAACATATTACAACAAACAAAAACAATAAGATTTTTTTCATTGAACACGATCCTTACAAAAAACCGAATATTACATGCCCCGCCACGCCCGCTGAACATAGCTTTTGATACTCTTGTTAGACAAAAGAATGGCAACAATAATGATAAAGCCTTTCACAACTTGCTGCACATAGCTCGAAATGCCAAGCAGATTCAAAATATTCGCGGTCACTGTCATAAGGAGCACGCCAAGTGCGGTGCCGACTACCGTTCCCCTTCCCCCGGAAAGACGCGTACCGCCAATCACAATAGACGCTATGGCATCAAGCGCCGCGCTGCCTCCGGCGACCGGATGGCCGACATACAGGCGGCAGGCAGTAATAACGCCGCCCAACGCCGCGCATACGCCGCATATAACATAGGTGGATAAAACGACGCGCGTGGTGCGGATCCCCGCAAGCCGCGCCCCCTCAAAACTGCTGCCGACGCTGTATACATAGCGCCCAAAAGGAGTATACCGCAATATGACGGCAGACGCCACAGTCATTGCAAGGAATAAAATAAACGGGCCCGGCACAAGCCCCACGTTGCCATTCCCCAAAAAATCAACCAGCGGCGTTTGTACTTGATTAAACTCTACGGGAATACCATTGCAAATCAAAAAAGCGGCGCCATTTATAATTGACGCCGTTGCCAGCGTCATGATAAACGGCTGTATGCCAAAGAACTCCACCCCAATCGCATTAACCATACCCACAATGACGCCCGCAAGCAGCGAACAGGCGAGACACAAAACAATATTGCATCCACTTCTTGCCATAATTGAAAACAGTATGCCGGCGACAGCAAGCGTGCCCCCCACCGAAAGGTCGATCCCCCCTGTAAGTATTACAAACGTCATACCAACGGCAATAATGCCGGTAACGGACGATTGCCTGGCGACATTCGCAATGTTAAGCGAACTGAAAAATTGCGGGACAAGCACAAGCACAAGCGTAAGTGCAACGACAAGAAGCACCAGCAGCATAATATTTTGTCGCGCAAATCCGAACAAATTCTTTTCTATCGGCTTTTGCCGGCCGTTTTTTTCGGCAACATTCCTAAAGCGCATCATGGTTTATTCCCTTACTGGCATATTAATGTTTTTATATCTGTCTATTATAGCAGTTATATTTCAAATCATCTATAGTTGATCAAACCACTTTTTTTGCTCTAATGCCAGACCGGAGCGGCCCGTGGACCGCTCCGGCTCGTATGAGGCCATATAGATATCCTTGTTACTTAATCTTTGAAGCTGATACGCGGGAAGTTCGTGAGCGGTTCCATGCCGTTCTTGCGGACAACAATAGGGTCTTCCGTGCGAACGCCTGTCAAATTAACGTCAATTGCGCTCAGCTCATACGCAAACGTCTGGTTTTCTTCCAGAATATCATCCGAATCGGAGCCGATAACCGGGAAGTGTTCTTCTGGGTCCATACCTGTGCCATGCGGCCCGATGCGCCCGGCGCTCGGCGATACGAGAAATTGCGTGATCCCCACTTCATCGGCTTTCGCGCGGAGAATCGCATCTGCTTCCCTGCCCTTCATGCCAGCGCAGATATTCACCAAACCATGCTCAAATACGATATTCAGTTTTTCAAGCAGCTCGATTTTAGCTTTGGGCACGTCGCCGAATATATAAGTACGGGCGGAGTCGGAGCAGTATCCGTTGATACGGCAGCCGTGATCCATCATTACAATGTCGCCGCGCACAATTTTCTTGTCGGTAGGGCGCTTGAAAAGCGAAAGAAGGTTTTCTCCGGTCTGGATCATGATATCAAACGCGATACAATGCGCGCCCGAAGCAAACATAGACGCGTAAACTAGGCTTTGCGCCTCTTTTTCCGTAATGCCGTCATCCAGGATATCATACAGCATTTGCGCGCCAATATCCGCGACTTTACCCGCCCGGCGCATTGTATTTAGTTCCTTTTCCGTTTTGACGGACTTGAAGCGCTCAATGATCAGGCTTTCTTTGACCTCCGCGTGCGGAATCCCTTTTTTGATTTCCTCATAGGTTTCCAGGTCGCAATAGGTATACCCGCAAAGGCCGACTGTTTTCAACGGTTTTTTCGCGTTATAGTCCTTCAAAAACGCGCTCAGCTCACCGCGGATCTCGCGGATATCGTCGCCCAGATATTTCATGGCCGATTCTTCGTGCGCCGAGCGGATCTGGCTATCCGGCAGGAAAAATACGGGGTCTGCGCCGGGCGCTACAAACACGATTTCCGGCTGCGGATACACGCCGTCGATGGTGCGGTAGTCGACGAGCCACCGGATGTTCGACATCCTGTAGCAGTCGCCAAACACAAGCAGCGCGTCAAGGCCTTCCTCTTCTACCTTTGCCTGCGCGCGCGCCAGACGCTCCTTGTAATCTTCCCCCGTGATCGTTTCGCCGTATCCATCCCAGATGCTTTCATTGATCAGCGTCGCAAACTTGCCCGTGAGCATTTCTCTTGTCTTAGTGGATATCATGTAAACTACCTCCAAAATACTATTATTTTTCCGCCGCAGCGGTATTTTGCTTCGTTAATACGTTGCTTTTTTTGGCTTACTTTACCCCATATGGGATACCCCTGCCCGGGCAGGCCTCGCAACCCGCCCGGGCGGATATCCACAGTTCTCATTTCATGTAAATGTGATCACCCATATGCGGTTCAACTGAAAGCGGGTTCTATAGAGAGCGCCCACTTTGCGTACGCATCCGGAATATCCACATTTTCGGCGTCCACAATCGTCGCCGGGACGTTTGTAACCTTATCCAGCGTGTAGCCCAGCAATTCGTGCATGAAAATCGAGCGGATGGACTCACGGCCCATATCCACATGGCCTACGTCTACGGTAGCCGTAAGCATACCATTCCTGATCTGCTCATATCCGGATACCAACCCGTCCGCGCCTACAACGACAATGCCTTCCGTGCCATCCCAAAGCTTCAGGCCGGCGGCGTCGATCGCCTGTACGGCGCCCTGCGCCATTTCCTCGTTTTCACCGTAGATAAATTTCGCGTCCGGGTGTGCCTGCAACATATTTTCCGCGGCGGTCATGCCCGCATCACGCACATATTCCCCGCGTTGTTCCGCGGCGATTTGAAGCCCCGGATACTGGGCTATAGTTTCCTCAAAGCCCTGCTTCCTCGCGGCCGTCCAGTGGCCGTCATTACCGGATATAAACAGTATCTTACCTTCACCGTTCAGTTTTTCCGCCGCGTATTCACCCACGAGCGCCCCGGCTTGCGTACCGTTGTTGTAGCTGGTGCAGGAAATCATGTTGATACTGTTTTCATCCCATAGCTCCGCGGGCATATTGAACAGATAGATCGCCGTACCGGCTTCACTTGCCTTCTGGTAAACCGAGTTCATGGAATCAAAATCACCTGCCGTGCACACAAGCACCGCGTCATACTCCATTGTCGCCCAGTTTTCAATGGTCGCGATCTGCGATTCAACGGCATCGTGTTCGCTCGGCGCCACAAACTCGAATTCAAAGTTTACGTCAAAGCGGTCGTGCAGCTCGTTCATCATGGAATACGCGCCATGCATAATGATGTCATAAAACTCGGATGCCGCGGGCGGTGTAAAGCCAATCTTCAGCGTCTGGCCCGCTACTTTAGACCGTACGGCGGCTTCCCATGCCGCATCGCCCCACAACCATGCGCCACTGCCCGCCGCCGCAGCCGGCGCCGCTTCATTTGCGTTGGCCC
>QMCD01000515.1_pt1 | contig 26890 bp, 23 predicted proteins | sample 1821841 | NCBI WGS metagenome assembly QMCD01 (sample SAMN01991225, study PRJNA193472) | Termite gut metagenome, whole genome shotgun sequencing project. | isolation source: worker | host: Macrotermes natalensis | reverse complement strand
ATACTTAAAATTACTCATTTCCTGTGAAATACAGAAACTTTCAAAGCCTTTTTTATGCGCAATCACCACGTATTAAACTACTTCAGAAACTTGAGTAATTAGTATATGTCGCCGGGTTAATATAATCCATCCCGACACTTTTCACTACTTTATTCAATTTGTTCTTTACCGTAAATCCGGTTATATAAGGTCTTTCTCCATAAGCAACATACGTAAAATCCATCGTTTGACTGGGCATGGCGATTTGTTTGGGTATAAAAACAGTCTGATGGTTATAGTCCGGATAAGGCAGGCTATGGCCTGCCATAAATATGGGTCCATCTACTCTCGGAAGTTGTATTAATTCATAATAGTACTCATAAAGCACGTGAGCCTCTCTGTCCATATTTTCGGCATTACAAGTAGCTATATATTTGTCCCAAGTAATACTTATCTGATTCGGAGTGCCACCCGGCAATATAATTTGATAAAGCATCCAAGCTGTAGAATAACCAACTATGGGATGTTTTTCCATATATTGACCGCCAAATAGATAAGTAATTCCTTTTTCGTCCACTACAGAGAATCCGGTCAATTCATTATAAACAGAGAACAGAGGGGTAATCTTTAAAGGAGAATCAGGAATTGCCGCTTGCCATACTTCATTTGTCTTTTTCAACAGAAATGGAGAGTTATAGCCGGGAATGTCTATTGTGAAGATATCGTAAGAGGCATCTATACCCTCAGTTGGGGAATAAACATTCCACCAATATTCATAATCATAGTGATCACCATAACTCTCGTTACAAACTCTCGCATCAAAGATCTTGGATTCATCCGCCTTCCCCATAATAGTACGCGTAATTCGCAATCCGGGAGTCATCACCCACGTATATCCAAAAGGGAAATGATTATCCATCACCCTCACTCCGTTGCTGTAGTAGTTCAGAGCAAAGGGAATACTTAACTCTCCCTCGGTTGCCGTGTACAGCGGGATGTTTACATTGATGGCTCCCGTCGCCATGTCGGGTTTGTATCCCGGATACCGGGTGTACACTCTGGATGTGGGACTTGGCAAAATCGGGTCTGTGAGTTTGGGCAAGTATTCTTCGCCCACCTGTGCATGGGTGGTGGTTGCAGTGAACAATGAGAAAAATAGCATAGTCACATAAAGCAACGAATGGGAAAGTACGCGTCTCATTTTTTCATAAAGTACTTGTGCACCTGAACCCTACGGTGCGGTTTTGTATTAGATATTAAAGACATATTGAAAGAAAAAGACGGGTCAGTGAACTCTTCCTGATAATATGCCTGATGCCGAAAGGCTACATCGCAAATGTAGAAATAAATTCTGAATAATTGTAATAGTTGGTCGTGTTTTTTTGAAAAAAAGATAGAACTTTTCTTACTAATGATTGTGTCTCAGTCACTTACGCGCATTGTCTTCGCCGTACCAAAACCGGGTCAAAGCCGCGTCTGCTCCCTACCAGCTCCGCATAAAGGTACCCTTATACGGAGCAGGTAAGGCTTTGATACGGACAAGATACGGAGCGGACCTCTCCGTGAATCATCTGTTTGCTACCACTTGGTGAGTGTAAATCCGTCCCGTGAGACAAATTTTACCGTCCCATGAGACGGATTTCACAGTCTCACGAGACGGATTTTTTCATCCCATGGGATGGATTTTTTCATCTCACGAGACGAATAAATTCGTCTCGTGAGATGAATTTCTTCGTCCCGTGAGATGAATTCTGAGGCATTAGCTTGCAATATGAACAATGCAACCCAGGTATTATCCCTTTGCAAATCCGTGTTTTCACCACATATAGATGGTACTTACACCGCCTATATGCGGTGCGCGAACGGGATATAGATGGTGAAAACACGGGATATAGATGGTTCGCGCACCGCATATATCCCGTCCAAGAACCATATATATCCCGTTCGTGCACTGTATATCAGCGTATTACAACCAAATCGCAGACAGTAAACAAAGTGAGAGTAACTCTACTCTCACCCCTACCCTCACACTTACCCTCACCTGTTCAAACGCCGATGAACAAAGAGATACAAGAGAAAGAGTGAGAGCGTGAGAGTAGAGTATAAAAACTCTGGGTATGCGTGCACGCGCGCGTACGCGCGCGCGAGAGAGTGAGTTCAAATTATGAATGCCACATTTCTCCGGTGAAAAGTTCCCATCTTCCTTCTCTCCCTAACATTTCTGCTTCCATCCTTATTTTAATTACCGTTGTTTTTATATATTTGCCCGTTCACACTTAATAGAGTAAAATCCGGATGATTCGGTTGAAAGGTTCTGCTTTGCCTACGGTGTTGGTAGTTTGCATTCTGATATGCCTGCTGGTGCTTTTTGCGTTCATGCTGTTCGACATGAACAGTTTGCTGTATTCCGTTTACCGCTCAGACAGGCAACGGAAGGAATTTCTGAATTCCGCATTTCTCCTTTATTGCCGTGATAGTACCCTGCTCGCTTCTCTGTCTGAAAGCGTTGATTATCGGTTGTATGCAGACAAAGAGGCTTCTGCTGTCCGTATCCGTACGGCACTTTGGGGATTGTATGAAACGGTTTGCATAAGTTCTGCTGATGACAAGTATCAATCCGTTCGCCTGTTGGGAAAGCAACAAGACTGTGTGCAGCAGGCGGCATTGTGGATGTGCAACCTCGACGGTTCATTGTCGCTGGCGGGAAATACCCGGATAACCGGCCCGGTGTTTGCACCAAACGGTGAAGTGAGCTACACTCAGCCGGATGATGAACCGTTCACGGGGAACACGGTGTCCGAATATGACATGTATCCCTCCGAACGCGAACTTCCGCCGGTAGATTCTGTTTATCTGGAACGGATAAATGCCTTTTATGAAAAGATGAAGTTGGCCGCTCAGGTGTTTCCTGCCGACCAGGAGTCTGTTTATAATAGCTTTACCGGAGAAACTGTTTGTTTTCATTGCCCTCCGCAAACGGGCAGTGTGTTTTTACGTGGTAATGTAATCCTTTATGGTGACGAAGTGACGGTTTCAAAGGAAACCGCTATGGCTGATGTTATACTTGTGGCAAGGAAAGTGCATGTGGAAGACGGCTTTTCCGGTTCCATGCAGATAATGGCAAGTGATACCGTGATATTGGGGCAAGGAGTACGTTTGCATTACCCTTCAGGTGTTTGTGTGAATGGTAATCAGGGTAAAACGTATCTGGAAATAGGAACCGGTAGCGTTTTGGATGGGTATGCCGTTGTTGAAGGAAATACCGAAAAGGAAGATATACTTCGTATTTTCCCGAGTTATTGCCAAAAAGAAAACGCTTCATTAGGCGGGTTGCTTTATGTAGATGGTATAGCAAGCATCAGCGGTACGGTGTTTGGCGCTGCTTATATCAAGGAGTGTTATTATCTTCCGCCAAATGGCAGTTATGCGGGAACTTTATATGATGTGGAAATAGTCAGGAACGAACAAGCTGCCTATCCCTTTTTCTTTGAATCGAGCGCTTTTCAGCGAAGAGAGATGAAATCGGTTGACTGATAACTCGTTTATCTACAGTATGAATAATGCAGGTAGCATTATTTATCCGTGTTTTTCGGTTATTACGGAGACTTTCACTATCTTTGCGCCACGAATCGTTAGCTCAGTCGGTTTAGAGCGCTGCCTTGACAGGGCAGAGGTCGCCAGTTCGAGCCTGGCACGGTTCACTGATTTGTTTCACTCCTTCCTCCTACATAAAAAGCAGTATCAAAATCTGTAATTAACCGGCATAATATATCATCCATAAAAAAAGCCATACTCTGTTAAAAGTATGGCTTTAAGTACACCCGGGGGGAATCGAACCCTCATCTCAAGAACCGGAATCTTGTATTCTATCCATTGAACTACAGGTGCATATATTTACATTCTAAGCTGTGATGCCTCAAATGCGGAGCAAAAGTATAAAAAATCCATTCATATTCCTAATGATTCATCTTTTTTTGTACCGGATGCTGCTCAAAAGAAATGTTATTTTGAAACGATATATAGGTTAATAATAAGCAATATGACAACAATTTAAGCAAATGTCAATGCAATCATAAATATTATATCTATATTTGCCAGACAAAACACAGTATATATTTATGGGTTATTTAATAAAACCGGAAGGTTATAAACCTTTATTGGACTTAAAGCAAACAGAGTTAGGAATTAAGCAGATTAAAGAATTCTTTCAAATGAATTTGTCGTCTGAATTGCGCCTGCGTCGTGTCACAGCCCCGCTTTTTGTATTGAAAGGCATGGGTATCAACGATGACCTCAACGGCGTGGAGCGTGCCGTATCATTCCCCATCAAGGATTTGGGAGATGCGCAGGCGGAAGTAGTACACTCTCTTGCTAAATGGAAACGGCTTACATTGGCAGATTATAGCATTGAACAAGGTTACGGTATTTATACGGATATGAACGCTATCCGTTCGGACGAAGAACTGGGTAATCTCCATTCCTTATATGTAGACCAGTGGGATTGGGAGCGCGTTATTACGGAAGAAGACCGTAATGTTGAATTCCTCAAGGAAATCGTAAACCGCATTTATGCCGCTATGATACGTACGGAATACATGGTTTATGAAATGTATCCTCAAATCAAGCCTTGCTTACCTCAAAAACTGCATTTTATCCATGCGGAAGAGTTGCGCCAACTTTATCCGGAGATGGAGCCTAAATGTAGGGAACATGCTATAACCAAGAAACACGGCGCTGTATTTATCATTGGTATCGGTTGCAAATTGGCAGACGGTAAAAGGCATGACGGGCGCGCTCCGGACTACGATGACTATACCTCGCAGGGGCTGAACAACCTTCCCGGACTAAATGGCGACCTCTTGCTGTGGGATAACATTCTGCAACGTAGCATCGAACTTTCATCCATGGGTATCCGTGTGAATAAAGAAGCCTTGCAACGGCAATTACGGCAGGAAGGAGAAGAAAGGCGCTTGGAACTCTATTTCCATAAACGTTTGATGAGTGACACACTGCCCTTGTCCATCGGAGGAGGTATCGGACAGTCGCGGCTTTGTATGTTCTATCTTCGTAAAGCCCATATTGGTGAAATTCAAGCCAGTATCTGGTCGGAGGAGATGCGCCAGGAGTGTAAAGAGCATAATATCTACTTGATATAAAGGAAATTTCTAATAACGCTTTCATTACAAAACCGGATAAAAGCAGTATCTTAGCGCCCGAAACATCTAACGCATAACATTATGAATGTTCAAATAGAGGAGAGTTGGAAATCGCGCTTGCAACCGGAATTTGAGAAAGATTATTTCCACACTTTAACTGATTTTGTACGTGAAGAATATGGGCATCATCCGGTATATCCTTCGGGGAAGTTCATATTCAACGCTTTCAATCTCTGTTCATTCGACAGGGTGAAGGTGGTGATTATCGGTCAGGATCCCTATCACGGTCCCGGTCAGGCACACGGTTTGTGTTTCTCGGTGAATGATGGTGTTCCTTTTCCTCCTTCATTGGTTAATATCTTCAAAGAGATTAAGAACGATATCGGTATTGATGTTCCTGCTACCGGCAATCTGACCCGTTGGGCGGAACAGGGCGTTCTGCTGCTCAACGCTACCCTGACAGTCCGTGCCCATCAAGCCGGTTCCCATCAAAATCGCGGTTGGGAAACATTTACTGATGCCGCTATCCGTACGCTTGCCGAACAACGCGAACATCTGGTTTTCATTCTTTGGGGAGCATACGCACAACGCAAAGGGGCTTTTATAGACCGCAATAAGCACCTGGTTTTAGCTTCCGCACACCCTTCTCCTCTTTCTGCTTACAATGGTTTCTTTGGAAATAAGCATTTTAGCAAAGCCAATGCTTATCTGAAGGAGCATGGGGAGCAGGAGATTGTATGGTAGATGTGGGGTATGGAATATATATTATGTATCCCATCTGGGTTCCGAAGCGCATATATCACCGATGAAGCTGCATTGGTGTTATACGTGCAACTCCAACACAAAGCGGCATCCCTTGGAATAAGTACTGTCTAATGTCAGTGTACCGTTCATTTTGGTGGCAATCAAGGAGCAGATAGGCAATCCCAATCCGTCGCCTTGCGTAAGGTCTTTTACCTTGGCGAAAGGCTTAAACAGGTTTTCCTGCTCTTCCGGCGCAATGCCGCTGCCGGTGTCGCTGACGATAAACTGCTGAGTATGTGCGCCGCGCTTCTTGAAATCGAGCCAGATTTTACCACCTTCCGGAGTGAACTCTGCCGCGTTGTTCAACAAATGAAGCAGGATATGTTCAAGTTGCTCCGGACTGGTTTTGACTTTAAGTTTCGGAGCATTGACTGTTACGCTTACCTCCGGCCGGAGATTCCTCCTTATTTTATCCATCACACTTTCGCAGAAGGTATTGACGTTTACTTCGCACATCTCGTAAGTTTCCGAAAGCGTACTTTCCAACTCGGAGAACTCCTGAATATGTTCGGCAAACCCTTTCAGAGCACGTACACCGGGTTCTGCGGCATCCAGTGTATCCAGTGTAGGTTCCATTTGGGCGGAGATATTCCGGATAAACTTGGTTTTGAGTTCGTTGTGCTCATTCACGATGCCGATAGTCTTTTTCTGTTTCCGGGTGAGGAGGACAAAGCGCAGGAATACGATGCTTCCCAGTATCAATGCGCCGGCAAGAAGCGCGGCAAGAACACAAAGGCCGATGATGATGTATTGTTTTGCACTCAGCGAATCGTCCTTATCCCGGATGGTTACCAGGCTATCGTCGTATTTCTGTTTCAGCACATTGAGTTCATCCCGGGCGGTCAGCGCTTTAACCGAGTCTGTCCAAAGCATGTATTGGTCGTAGGTACGCGCCACCAGTCCGGCATTGTTCCCTTTGCGTGCGATGTCGATAAGGCTTTCGTAACATTCGTCCACTTTGGCGTAGTTCTTCTGCTCCTTGTACTGGCTTATCAGACGATTGATGTAAGTATCGCCCTGAGAGTTCATGCCGAAAGTATAATAATAGGTAGCTTGGGTATAGAGCAGAACATTGTTGAGCGAGTCATTGCGGACAGCTCCGGCGGTTTCTTCCAGTTTGGCCAGTTGCTCCTGGGCGCGAGCCTGGTTTTTGAGATTGATATACATTTGCAGGCGTTCCCTATTGATACGGAAACGCAGGTCGGGCATAGGCTTGCCGTTCTTCTGTTCGCCGGCGGTTATCAGCAGTTCGGCGCCGCGCAATACTTCAAGAGCCTCCTTGTAATAACTCTCCCGGTGATAGAGGGCAGCGGCTTGCAAGCCACACTCTACAGCCTGGCTGTACTCATTGCGTGAATAGAAAGCATAATATGCTTGCAAGAAGTAATAACGAGCTTTGATATATTCTTTTTGCTTCAGGTTCGTTTGTGCTTGTTGCATTAACTCTTCTGCCCGTTCGGCAGAGTTTTGCGCAAGAGATATTGTGCTGAAGCACAACACGAAAGACAGGATGGAAACAAGTTGTTTCATGAGCATAACTGTTTTTATATTGAATTTGAAAGCAAAAGTAAAGCATTTCTTTAGTATTTGAAACTACTTCCGCCTAAAAATTCCCGCAATAAGGATGTAAACGGTATTTCTTTGTCTTGTATCGGTGTAAAGTATTTGATGAACTTCAGTAAACGGTGCGCCTCGGCATACTCCGGACAGTTGCGCGGTACGCTACCCAGAACAGGCTCCGCGTGACTGCGCAGTGCCGCCAGCTCGAATATAAGTGCCGAGTTGAACATAACGTCGGCGTTCTCCTGATAGGGGAAAATCCATTTGTCTTCTCCGGCGCGTACGCTGGACCAGCGCGAAATGGTTTCCTGCGCCGAATAGCCACGGTAGTTGTGGTCACGGATGATGCGACGCAGCAAACGGTTGTCCGTAGTGGGAATCCAGTTATGGTCGTCCAAAGAGATGGTTGTCAGTGCGGACACATAAATTTTATACTTACTTCCTGCCGGTATTTGCGGGGTTAGTTCGGGGTTCAGTGCATGGATGCCTTCCAAGATAAGGATAGTATGCTCGTCTATTTTCAGTTTGTCCCCTTTGTATTGACGCTGTCCGGTAGCGAAGTTGAAGCTTGGCAAGTCTATTTCTTCTCCTTTGAGCAGGGCTTGCAGGTCTTCCTCAAATTTCTTAAGGTCAAGTGCGTACAGCGACTCGTAGTCATAGTCTCCATTGGCATCGCGCGGCGTGTTCTCCCGGTTTACGAAATAATTGTCCAGTGCAATGGGGTAGGGTCGTAGTCCGTTTGTCATGAGCTGGACGGAGAGGCGTTTGCTGAACGTTGTCTTACCCGAAGAAGAAGGACCCGAAATAAGAACCAGCTTCACCCGGTTGCCGTTTTCGCCGCGGTTGTATATTTCGTCGGCTATCTGGGCTATCTTCTTTTCCTGAAGCGCTTCCGCTACGTTAATGAGGTCGGTTACGTTTCCGGCTTCGCATGACAGGTTCAAATCGCCCACGTTGCTTAGTCCCATGATATAGTTCCAGCGCAGGTGCTCCTTGAAGACATCGAACATTTTCTCCTGTTTCACAACGTCTTCCAACACATTGGGATTTTGCTTGCTGGGAATGCGCAGCAACAGTCCGTCGTAGTACTTCACGATGTCGAACAGCCAGATAAAGCCAGTGCTGGGTAACAGGTTGCCATAATAATAATCTACCGTATCGCCCAACGTATAATAATAGGTGTAAAGAGAACCCGAAGTTTCCAACAGCTTCACTTTGTCGTTCATGCCGCGTTCGCTAAAGATGCGTACCGCCTCCGTGGTATGGCATTCGGTACGGAGGTATGGAATGTCTTCGCTGATGATTTCCCGCATACGTTTCTTTATGGCGGATACATCTTCCAGCGTAATGGGGCGTCCGATATGCAAATCGCAGAAATAGCCTTTGGATACGGGATGCTCAACAAATAACTTGCCATCGGGGAATAATTCGTTCACAGCTTTGTACAGGATGAAACAAAGACTGCGTACATAAGTGCGCATACCCGAAGAGTCCCGTATATCGAGAAATTCCACATCTTTATTATTATATACCCGGAAACTCAATCCTTCGGAGCGGTTATTGACCTTTGCACTGACTACCGGATAAGGGAAATTCAAATTAAAACCATAATAAATATCCAAAAGTGAACATCCGATAGGGAATTCTTTATAAATATTATTATTTTTGCAGCAAATTTGTAACATGTGTTTCATAACTTCTTGTTTTAAGTAATAAGCACGTTAAATATAGGTAAAATAACAAAGTGTGGCATAAAACCTTCTAATTAATTAAAGATGGAGTATTCTTTTTATGATTTTTTAAAGCTGCTTGGCTCGCTGGCGCTGTTCCTGTACGGGATGAAGATAATGAGTGAAGGGCTTCAAAAGTTTGCCGGCGACAGGCTACGGAAGATATTAACGGCGATGACTACAAACCGGGTAACCGGAGTTCTTACAGGTATGTTGATTACGGCATTGGTGCAATCCTCATCTGCAACTACCGTCATGGTAGTGAGCTTTGTGAACGCCGGTCTGCTGACTTTATCCCAATCCATTGGAGTCATTATGGGCGCCAATATCGGTACTACCGTTACGGCATGGATTATTTCGGCGTTAGGTTTTAAAGTAGATATCGCTGCATTCGCGCTTCCCCTGTTAGCTATTGGAATTCCTCTTATCTTTTCCCAAAAAAGTAATCGCAAGTCTGTCGGTGAATTCATATTTGGTTTCTCTTTCCTTTTTATGGGCTTGCAGATGCTGAAAGCGAATGCGCCGAATCTGGCGGAAAATCCCGAAATGCTGTCCTTTGTGCAGAGTTATACGGATATGGGATACTTTTCCATCCTCCTGTTTGTAGTTATCGGCACTGTTCTGACCATGATTGTGCAGGCATCCGCCGCTACTATGGCAATTACGCTTATCATGTGTGCCAACGGGTGGATTAGTTTTGAACTGGGGGCAGCTTTGGTATTGGGCGAAAACATAGGTACTACCATTACCGCCAACCTTGCCGCACTTACCGGTAACACGCAGGCGAGGAGGGCTGCTTTGGCCCACTTGGCGTTTAATGTATTTGGCGTAATCTGGGTGCTTTTCCTTTTCACTCCGTTCACACAAGCCATATCCTGGTTTGTAGAGAATGTAATGGGCACACAAGACCCTGCCGTAGCTGTTTCATTCAAGTTATCGGCATTCCATACCTGCTTCAATATCTGTAACGTCTTGATATTGATTTGGTTTGTTAAACTGATAGAGCGTACAGTCTGCGCCATTATTCCACAGAAGGAGGTGGACGAAGAATATCGCCTGCGTTTCATTGCCGGAGGCATGCTCTCCACAGCGGAACTTTCTATTTTGCAGGCGCATAAGGAAATCCATTTGTTTTCCGAGCGTACCCGTCGCATGTTCAACATGGTGCAGGACTTGCTGCATACGGACAAGGATGATGATTTCAACAAATTGTTCAGCCGGATTGAGAAGTACGAGAATATCAGCGACAATATGGAATTGGAGATAGCCAATTACCTGAACCAGGTATCGGAAGGGCATCTAAGTTCGGAAAGTAAGTTGCAGATACGCGCCATGCTTCGCGAAGTGACCGAGATTGAGAGTATCGGCGACAGTTGTTATAACTTGGCGCGCACCATTAACCGTAAACGTCAGATCAATCAGGATTTTACCACCAAACAATATGATCGCATTCACTTGATGATGAAGTTGGTAGATGATGCTTTGTCGCAGATGATAGTTGTGGTAGAGCGTTCGGAATACCAAAGCATTGATGTGAATAAGTCGTTCAATATAGAGAATGAAATTAATAACTACCGCAACCAACTGAAGAATCAGAACATCCTAGATGTCAATAACAAGGAGTACGACTACCAGATGGGGGTTTATTATATGGATATCATCGCCGAGTGTGAGAAATTAGGCGACTATGTAGTAAATGTGGTAGAAGCAAGTAGCGATGTAAAAGAGAAAAAGGCATCGTAAAGCGGGCTGATTAAAGTCGTAAAACAGGCTGACTAAAAAGGAAAACCTTTTTAGTCAGCCCCAGCTGAGAAACTTCATTGACATACAGTCAACTTACGAAACATTAGATTCCCACTCTCAAGCCTTTTCAAATTCTTCTTTGCCTACCCCACATAACGGACAAATCCAATCATCCGGAATATCTTCAAAAGCTGTACCTGGTTCTATACCATTCTCAGGCTCACCTTGTTTCGGGTCGTAAACATATCCACAAACAGAGCAAATGTACTTATCCATAAGAATATTTTTTAAGTTTCTTTTTTAATAACAATAAATCTCCCTTTTTTGTTTCCTGTTTCGATTTGAAAAAGATATATTTGCTGCATCTTTACTGTAAATGAACTCTTTATGATCATACTAACTTTTATCAGCATGCTTGTATCGGTAGGACTGCTGCTACTGTACGTGCTTGAACTGGGCAGAAGCAGGCGACTTTTGCTCAAAGTTGAAAACGCCGGAAAAGCATTGCGTAACTCGGAAGAGTTGTTCCGTTCCATTATGCAAAATGTCCATGCATTTATTCTTTTGATTGATACTGATTTTGTTGTTCTCCGAACGAACTATTACGATATCACCAAATCTTATAAACCCGAAGGCCGGTTGGTGCGTGTGGGAGACTTGCTTCGTTGCAACAAAGCAGTATCCGTGCCGGGTGGATGTGGTACGCACGCACTTTGCGCATTGTGTCCGATTCGGAAGAAAATAGGAGAAACATTTCTGAAAAAAAGTAGTTTCTCTGATATGGAAGCAATGCTCAGTGTACGCGACAAGCGGGGGAAAGTAGTAGAGTGTAATGCATATATCTCGGGCGAATACATTCTGTTGAATGATAAAGAGGGTATGGTAATCACTGTACACGACATTACTTTGCTGAAACAAATTGAATTAGAACTGGAGAAAGCTCGCGAGAAAGCAGAAAATGCCGATCGTTCCAAGTCAGCTTTCCTGGCAAATATGAGCCATGAAATACGTACGCCTTTGAGTGCCATCGTAGGCTTTTCCGAATTGCTGGCTTCAGCCGGTTCGGAGGAAGAGAGAACGCAATACCTGGAAATTGTCCATTCTAATAACGAGTTGTTGCAACAGTTAATAGCCGATATCCTTGATCTTTCCAAAATAGAGGCGGGTACGCTTGAGTTTATATTCGCCCAGGTCGATATAAACCAACTCATGTTCGATTTGGAACAACTGTTTCTTATGCGATTGAAAGAAAAGTCTTCTGTTATCCGGATTATTAAAGAAACACCTCCGGAGAATTATGTGATAAGAACAGACCGGAACCGCTTGATGCAGGTGCTTTCCAACTTTATGACGAATGCCGTGAAGTTTACGGATGAAGGCAGTATTACTTTGGGTTACAAACCTTGTCCGGAAGGGCTTTATTTCTATGTTAAAGATACAGGAAGCGGTATTCCGGAGGATAAGGTCGGTCGTATTTTTGAGCGTTTTGTAAGAGTGGAACATGATAAGAAGGGCACTGGGCTGGGGCTTGCCATTTGCGAAATGATTGTTCGCAAGCTGGGCGGTCAAATTGGCGTTGAATCTGAGTATGGCAAGGGAACGGTTTTTTGGTTTATTCTTCCGCTTTAGCGATCTGCCTGATAAGCCATATTAAGCGCCTAAGTAAGTGTCTCGTTATAATTAGTTTGTATTATAAACGCTAATTTAACGGAGAATTGATACGCGGACGACACGGATTAAGCGGATGAACGCGGATTATCTCTATTAAGCATTCACACCACTTAAATTTGCATTTAAGAAAAAGAATCCGCGTTCATCCGCTTAATCCGTGTCGTCCGCGTATCAATTCTCATCGCTAAATTCTCATTTTTCTGATGCCTAACGTTGGAGTACTTCACAATATACTTAACTTCCGGGATTTCAGTGATGATAAACTACTGCGTATGATTAACATCTGATTAATAAGCGTAACAGGTGAAAAAACATTAATAACTTCGGTATCCCCAATTTAATATTGTACTTTTGCACTCCCTAATCCAAATCTATTATTTGCATGGCTGCAACAAAGAATGATTTTTATCATGGCGGGCTTAGTGACGAAGAAGTCAAACAAAGCCGTGAGAAGTATGGAATTAATCTGTTAACACCTCCCAAGCGTCCCTCCCTGTGGAAACTGTATCTGGAAAAGTTTGAAGACCCTGTCATCAGAATATTATTAGTCGCTGCGTTTTTCTCTTTAGTCATCTCCATCATCGAAAATGAGTATGCCGAAACCATCGGTATCATTGCTGCGATACTGTTGGCTACGGGAATCGGCTTTTTCTTCGAGTATGATGCAAATAAGAAATTCGACTTGCTCAATGCTGTCAACGAAGAAACCCTGGTGAAAGTTGTCCGTAACGGGCGTGTACAGGAAATACCCCGCAAAGATGTAGTGGTAGGTGACATCATTGTTTTGGAAACAGGAGAAGAAATCCCCGCCGACGGCGAACTGCTGGAAGCCATATCTCTGCAAATCAATGAATCGAACCTGACCGGCGAGCCTGTTGTGAACAAAACTACGGTAGAAGCCGACTTTGACGAAGAATCCACTTACGCCTCCAACAAAGTGATGCGCGGTACTACTGTGGTGGACGGTCACGGAACCATGCGCGTGGCTTGTGTGGGTGATGAAACGGAAATCGGAAAGGTAGCCCGCCAAAGTACCGAACAGACTACCGAGCCTACCCCCTTGAATATACAGCTTACCAAACTCGCCAACCTTATCGGTAAAATCGGCTTTTCGGTGGCCGGACTGGCTTTCGCCATCTTCCTTATTAAAGATGTAGTACTGGTCTATCCTTTTTCATCCTTCCATACCTTTAGCGACTGGCTTCCCGCCCTGAAAACCACTTTGCAATATTTCATGATGGCAGTAACCCTGATTGTGGTTGCCGTTCCCGAAGGATTGCCGATGAGTGTCACGTTGAGCCTCGCCCTGAATATGCGCCGTATGCTTTCTACCAACAATCTGGTGCGCAAAATGCATGCCTGCGAAACAATGGGCGCCATCACTGTGATTTGTACGGATAAGACCGGAACATTGACCCAGAACCAGATGCAGGTATATGCTCCCAACTTCTATAGTCTGAAAGACGGGGGAGAGATTGGCGAGGATGATACCAGTAAACTGATTGTAGAAGGCATCAGCGCCAATTCCACCGCTTTTCTGGAAGAACAGGTGGAAGGCGGAAAAGTGAAAGGGGTAGGAAACCCGACGGAAGTAGCTCTTCTGCTGTGGTTGAACAGCCGGAAGCAGGACTATCTGGAACTGCGGGAAAATGCGCCGGTTGTAGACCAGTTGACTTTCTCTACCGAGCGTAAATTTATGGCTACGTTAGTGAAATCTCCTTTGATTGCCAGAAAAGTATTGTACGTGAAAGGCGCTCCCGAAATCGTTTTGAGCCGGTGTAAGGAAGTCATTCTGAATGGCAAACGCGTAGATGCTGTGGAATATCGCTCTACGGTGGAGAAGCAATTGCTGGAATATCAGAATATGGCGATGCGCACCCTCGGCTTTGCATTCAAAATAGTGGACGATGCGGATAACAGGGATTGTGTGGATTTGGTTGCCGGCAATGACCTGTCTTTCCTGGGCATAGTTGCCATCAGTGACCCGATTCGTGCGGATGTGCCTGCAGCGGTTGCTAAATGCCAGTCTGCCGGTATTGACATCAAGATAGTGACAGGTGATACTCCTGGAACAGCCACGGAAATAGCCCGCCAAATAGGTCTTTGGAAACCGGAGGATACGGAACGCAACCGTATAACGGGTGTTGCCTTTGCCGAACTGACGGACGAAGAAGCGCTTGACCGGGTGATGGATCTGAAAATCATGTCCCGTGCACGTCCTACCGATAAACAACGCCTGGTGCAACTGTTGCAACAGAAGCATGCCGTAGTAGCGGTTACCGGCGATGGAACCAACGATGCACCCGCGCTGAACCATGCGCAAGTGGGGCTTTCAATGGGTACGGGAACTTCGGTGGCGAAAGAAGCCAGCGATATAACCCTGCTGGACGACTCTTTCAACAGTATCGGTACTGCTGTGATGTGGGGGCGCTCGTTGTATAAAAATATCCAACGTTTTATTGTCTTCCAGCTAACAATCAACCTGGTGGCGCTACTCATCGTCCTGCTCGGTTCGTTGGTAGGAACCGAATTACCGCTCACGGTCACTCAAATGCTGTGGGTAAATCTTATTATGGATACTTTTGCCGCTCTGGCGTTAGCCTCAATCCCTCCCAGTGAGAGCGTGATGAAAGAGAAGCCACGTAGCAGCAACGACTTTATTATTTCCAAGGCGATGCGTTCGTCCATTTTCAGTGTAGGCATCATCTTCCTGGTTGTACTGATGGGGATGTTGTATTGGTTCAACCGCGTAGACGGTGTGTCTGCCGATACCGGTGGCGGCATGACTGTGCGACATCTGACTATATTCTTCACGTTCTTCGTGATGCTTCAGTTCTGGAATCTTTTCAATGCCCGCGTGTTTGGCACTACAGACTCCGCGTTCAAGGGACTATCCAAATCCTACGGTATGGCGCTGGTTCTATTTGCCATCCTTATCGGACAATTCCTTATTGTACAGTTCGGCGGTGCAGTATTCCGTACCGAACCGCTCGATTTGACTACATGGGTGATTCTCGTCGCCTCCTCTTCACTGGTGTTGTGGGTAGGTGAAGCGATGCGCCTCTTCCGGCGTTTGGCACAGAAACAAGGGTAGAAGTTAACGGGAACAAGAATCGAAGTTATGGGTATTTATCTCTCAGCGCGCAAGCATAAATGCGCATATACAAAAATAAATCTGTAAGCAGTTTAATGAAAAAAGAAGGAATCAAAAATCTTATAATTGATTTTGGCGGTGTGCTGATTGACCTGAACCGCCAGCGTTGCATTGAAAACTTCGCGAAATTGGGTATGCCGAATGTGGAGGAAATGCTTGATGTATGTCATCAGCAAGGCTTTTTCCTCCAACATGAGAAGGGGCTGATTACCGGTGGTGAGTTCAGGGATGCAATTCGCGAACGGATAGGTGAGGATGTGAGCGATGACCGCATTGACAGTGCCTGGAATAGTTTTCTGGTGAGCATACCGACTTATAAGTTGGACTTGTTGCTCAAGCTGCGCGAAAAATATGTGGTCTATCTGCTGAGTAACACTAATGACATCCATTGGGAGTGGTCATGTCAACATGCGTTCCGTTATAAGACCTTCCGGGTTGAGGATTATTTCGAGAAAATATTTCTTTCTTATGAAATGAAGATAGTTAAGCCGGATGTAGAAATATTCCGTAAGGTGCTGGAAGATACCGGTGTCGATCCCCGGGAAACGTTCTTCATTGATGATTCCGCGGAGAATTGCCGGGTTGCCGAGACATTAGGCATTTCTACTTATACGCCGAAAGCGGGCGAGGATTGGAGTCACCTTTTTGATTGAAGATTGTGAGTTGATAACCGAAGTTTCATAAGTTACTTGTATGTTAATGAATTATCTTTATTGATAATCAATAAAAATACTACTGATAACCAACAATATAAATAACTTGCGAAACTTAAATAAATAACCGAATCATGCAGTTGCTTCATAATATACCGGAGGTGTTTCCCCAACCTTCTGTTGTTGCCATAGGCTTTTTCGACGGAGTACACCGCGGACACCGCTACCTGATAGACCAGGTACGCGAGGTGGCTGCCGCACGTGGCTTTGCCTCAGGAGTAGTGACTTTTCCCATCCACCCGCGCAAAGTGGTGCAACAGGATTACCACCCTGAGTTGCTGACTGCATACAATGAAAAAGTCTCCCTACTTGCCCAAACAGGTTTGGACTACTGCATGATGCTTGATTTTACTCCCGGCATCGCCATGTTATCCGCCCGGGAATTTATGGTTTTCCTCCGCGATAATTATAATATCCGTGCGCTTGTTGTGGGCTACGACCATCGCTTCGGGCGTAATCGTAGCGAATGCTTCGAGCACTATGTGCGCTACGGGCAGGAGTTAGGGATAGAAGTCGTTCCGGCATGTGCATATATAAATAAGGATGCGGCGGTTAGCTCCTCTGTTATCCGCCACCTGCTGCTTGAAGGCAATGTGTCCGAAGCCGCCGAATGTCTTGGGTATGACTACTTCTTGAACGGTACAGTCGTGGACGGATATCGCATCGGCCGCAAAATAGGATTCCCTACCGCTAACCTCCGCGTTGACGAACCTGATAAACTGGTACCCGCCGATGGCGTATACGCAGTTCGTGTCACGATTGCGGGACAGGTTTATGGCGGCATGCTTGGCATCGGTTATCGCCCCACAATCGGCAATGGACCTGAACGTAGCATTGAAGTGAATATCTTTGATTTCCATTCCGACATCTATGAAGAGCACATCCGCCTTTCTTTTGTGAAATTCCTTCGCCCTGAATTGAAGTTTGAATCCATTGACCAACTGATAGCCCAACTCCATAAGGATGCTGAGGAAGCATCCCGCTGTCTTCGTTAACTCCGCACCTCACTTACACCCTATCTGCTCCTTATCTGCTCCTTACCTGCTCCTTTGCAAATTCGGTTCTATAGACAAGGAGAAGGTAAGGAGCAGGTAAGGAAAAGACAGGCTATAAATATGCCCCTGATACCGTTTTGCCCTCTGTTTCTTGCGTGATTATTGATAAACGTATCTTTTTTATTGTTTTTCGATAAATATTTTCTGTTTTTCTTGGTTATTCCAAAAAAAACTATTTAATTTGCATATCGAAAAACGATAATTTATTATTGAATAACAAAACATATAAAGAATAACGATTATGAAAAAGGCATTTATGAGTATCTCTTTGTTGGTGATTTCCCTCTCCATGTTGCTAACCATTCTTTGTGGTGCGGCAGTCGCCATTTGATGGTTTGATAGAGAATATATTATCTTTGCGAACATTTTAGAAAAAGAAGACGATGAAGACAACTGTAAAATTAATTTTGATTTATTTAGCAATGCAGTTTGTAGGGGCATTTGTAGTTACCCCGTTCACTTTGGCTTATTCTCATATAAAATATGGTGATTTGGAGAAAGCCACTGATATTTCTATGGTTCCGGCTTTTTTGATGGGACTTGTTTTTATGATGATTTACCTGTGGCGTGCCGGTTATCTCACCGGCGATAAGCGAATGTACAGCCCTGTATCCGAATCCTATTTACTGTGGAGTGCCGCAATGGGGATTTCTGTGATTTTCATAGTCGATTTTCTGATGTCCTATCTTACATTCCTTCCCGATTTTCTGGATGATGAATTCGAAGTTTTACAATCCACCTGGCTGGGCATCGCCTGTATAGGAGTGTTAGGGCCTATTCTGGAAGAATTCTTATTCCGCGGGGCAATCACTAAAGCCCTTTTGAAAAAATACAAGCCTGTTACGGCAATTCTGATATCCGGTTTGGTATTTGGTATTTTCCATCTGAATCCGGCTCAGATTGTAGGCGCTACATTGATTGGTTTTGTTCTTGGCTGGATATATTATAAAACCCGCAGCGTGATACCTTGTATCCTGATACATATCCTGAATAATAGCCTTTCTGTCTATCTTAGTATGAGATTCCCGGATGTGGAGTACACTTCCGATTTGATAGGCGCACGTGTGTATCCGGTTTGCGTGATACTCTCCGTTGGATTGTTCCTACTCTCCTGGAGAATGATGAATACCTATAAATTATCTGATACGACTGCTGAAGTATGAAAAAGAGATTGAATGTGTTTTGCGTGATTGTATTGCTTGTGCTGGGTTACTCGGTGATTGAGGCAACCTACTATGTTAGCATCGGAATGAAAGCCGGATTTGAGAAAGGCTTTGGTAACGAAACTTCTAAGGAAGAGAGGGAAAAGATGGCTAATCTGCATGTCGTACAGTTGCTGCCGGACAAGTTTGGCGAGGTTGTTTTCCTCGACTCTATCTATAACGAGAAGTCCGGTGAATATATTCCCGCTTCTTATTCGCAAATGTTCGTCAGTGTAGATGCGCAACCCGGTCTTTTATCAAGAGCCGTATCTGTTATCCTGGCTATGGCTGATTTCGTTGCGGTTATTTGGGCAATAGTATTGTTTATTCGCCTTATTGTGGCAATCAACCGGTCTGCCATATTCAACTGGAAGAATGTCCGTCGATTGCGTCGTTTAGGAATATTGCTTATCATCAGCTTCGCGTGTACCCTGTCTATGGCATTCCTGAGTACTTATCAGATAGAGAAAGTGTTTGCCGCTCCGGGATATTCGTTGATTATGGGTGATATGGTACAGATTACCTCGCTGGTACTGGGGCTTTCGGCATTGATTGTGGCGGAAGTTTTCGCTATCGGTTTGAAAATGAAAGAAGAACACGACTTGACGATTTGACGTTACTCTTATAAAATAGAGAATAATATGATTATAGTGAATCTTGACATAATGATGGCCCGGCGGAAGATATCTTTGGGTGAGTTGGCCGAAAAGATAGATATTACGCCTGCAAACCTTTCCATCCTGAAAACGGGAAAGGCGAAAGCAATCCGTTTCTCTACGCTGGAGGCCATTTGTAAGGTATTGGATTGCCAACCGGGAGATATTCTGGAATACGTAATCAGTGATTAACGGTTGGTGATTAGTGATTAGCGGTTGATGATTGGCGGTTAAGGGGTTAGTGACCACTAATCACTAATCGCCAACCGTTAATCACTGATTATCATTTTCTTGCTTTAAAGGCCAGTGCGTACATGCGCATTTGCTTCACCATAGATAGCAAGCCGTTGCTGCGGGTAGGGGAGAGGTGTTCTTTCAGTCCTATTTTGTCGATGAAATAGAGGTCGGCATTTAGAATCTCTTCCGGGCTGTGTCCTGACAGAATCCTTATCAATAGAGCGATAATTCCTTTGACAATCAAAGCGTCGCTTTCGGCTTTGAAGATTACTTTTCCATCCGTTTCATCAGCTTGTAGCCATACGCGGCTCTGGCAGCCTTCAATCAGGTTTTGTTCCGTTTTATATTTTTCGTCGAGCGGTTCCTGCTCGTTTCCTAAGTCTATAAGAAGCTGGTAGCGATCCATCCAGTCGTCGAAGTCACTGAATTCGGCGATTACTTCGTCTTGTTGTTCGTTGATACTCATTTGGTTATTGATTTATGAAAATTAGTTTATTGGGGTTTTGTAAGTTGCTTATATTGTTGATTCTCAAAGGTATCTCGTCTTTATTATATAAGGATTCTGTTTTGATTATTGAAATATCTTAGTTTGGTTATGGGGGTGCTTCTATTTGATTATGGGAGTAACTCTGTTTGATTATAGGAGTGCTTCTGTTTGGTTATAAGAGTAACTCTGTTTGGTTATAGGAGTGCTTCTATTTGATTATAAGAGTAACTCTGTTTGGTTATAGGAGTGCTTCTGTTTGGTTATAGGAGTGCTTCTATTTGATTATAAGAGTAACTCTGTTTGGTTATAGGAGTGCTTCTATTTGATTATAGGGCTATCTCTATTCTCCTCCTCCTGGGAGGAGGAGTACCCGTAGGGGGAGGTGGTAGGTAAAATAACAAAATACCTATTAATCATAAAACTAAGGAGTTCTCTTTTTACCTACCACCCCGCCCTTTGGGCACCCCTCCTCCCAGGAGGAGGGGAATAGAGATACTCTTGTAATCAACCATAGATACTCTTGTAATCAACCATAGATACTCCTATAATCAACCATAGATACTCCTGTAATCAAACCGCGATACTTCAGTAACATACAATCAACCTGCAAAACCTGAATGATTTCTGTATTATTCCTCGCTAAAGATAACCTGCATTACCGTTTGCCCCACCGCTTGCAGTGTACCTTTATCAATAGCATCCATATCATCTTTTACCGTATGCCAATGCTCAAAGAAACTCCCTTCCGGATAATAAGGAATGATATCAATAGTTGGAATATTGGCATATTTGTTAATAAACACATGGTCGTCCGTAACATAACCACCTTCTTCCTGTACGAAATAGCTCCCGAAACCCAGCGCTTTCGCCGTTTTCCATACTTTCCGGTTGACATTGCCGGCTCTCTCTTCCGAAAGACCTTCATAGCGGAACTCCGGATTCCTTCCACCCACCATATCCAGCAAGATACCGAAACGTGCGTTGTATCCCTGTACATGCGGATTACGTGCCCAGTATTGTGAACCGAGCGCCCAGTATTCTTCCTTGCGCGGGCCATTGTAAGCGCTATGGGCGCCATAGTCCTCAGCGTCCACAAAAATAATATCAATACCTAATTCCGGCTGCTGTGCCTGAAGAAGACGAGCTATTTCCAACAATACACCAACACCACTTGCACCATCATTGGCGCCTAAGATAGGTGTATAGTGCTTTTTCGTATCCGGATCTTCATCCGCCCACGGACGACTGTCCCAATGCGAGAAAAGTGCGATGCGTTTCTTCGTCTCCGGTTTGTAAGAACCGATAATATTGCGCGCTTTCAACAAGGTACCGTTGTAGGCAGGCAAATCAACATATTGGCTGGTGACTTTAGCACCGAATTCTGCCAGCTTATCAGCCAGATAATTACCACAGTCCACATGCGCTTGCGTATTGGGAACACGCGGACCAAAGTCAACCTGAGCTTTTACATACTGATATGCGCTGTCCGCATTGAATTGGGGAACACTGGTCACAGTCTTGGTGGTTGTTTCCGTGTTGTTGTTTACCGTCTTGGTGTTGCTGCATGCTATCAGTGTGGACAGTATGAAGCATAGAAAGATAAGGGTATAATTCCGTTTCATTGTTTATCTAAATTAAAACTCAATTTTACTTCTTTATTTCCGGTTTCCAGTGTTACTTCCGCTCCGTTTATCATGGGCAGGTTCATGGTGACATGCCCCACCGGGAAGTCGAAGCAAACCGGATAATCGTATTCTTTCATTATGTCGGCGATGGCTCCATACAAATCTTTCCCTAAAGATTTGGTTTCTTCGTATTCCGTGAACTGCCCGATGATGAGTCCGGAGAGCTTGTCGAGTATTCCGCCCAACTTCAGATTATAGATCATACGCTCTATTGAATGCGGGCGTTCGCCGACGTCTTCTATGAAAAGGATTGTCCCTTCGGCGGGGATGTCGTAAGGAGTACCGCGCAATCCATATAAAACGGCGAGATTGCCTCCTCTTAAAATCCCGTCGGCTTTTCCTTTGTGGTTTAGCTTATGTCCGGGACAGGTATAGGCGAATCCATTCTCTGACGCTGTTACTGCCTCTGCCGTATCCGGACTGAGATGGTGAAACAAGATGTCTTTAAGCGCCAGTGCACAATAGTCTTCCTCTGACTCTACCGTCAAGTGACGCGCCATCGGGGCATGAAGCGATGCAAAACCATTCTGTTGGAATACATTGTGCAGGGCTGTGATATCACTGAAACCAATCAGCCACTTGGGATGTTTGCGGAAGCGGGTGAAGTCCAGTTTGCTTAACAGATGCACCGCTCCGTATCCGCCACGACTGCAAAAAATCACTTTTGCTTTATCGTCATCCAGCGCATTCTGCAAGTCTTCTACACGTTGTTTGATGCTGCCTGCGTACGTTCCGTTTGAACTGCCTGCATGTTTTGCCGTTATCACTTCCAGTCCCCATGATTTCAGGCGTTTCTTTGCTCCTTTCAAAAACGATTTGTCTATTTTGCCGGAAGGAGAGAGGATGATAGCGTAATCACCCTTTTGTACGTATGGCGGAAAAATAAGGCTACTCATAATTCTATGATTTTGGGTATGGGGACAAAAGTACATAAAATTACTCAAACAGAAATTTAGAGCCTGTTTAAATTTTGCCCGGCATTAGTTTCATTCAAAACATTTTTCATTATTAACACTAACCTGAATAATTCATGCTTCAGGAGTTAGAGGAGCTTAAGTAGTTATCAGCCAACAAGTTGGCTTAGGAGTTAAAGCCGATAGTCTTGTTATACGATTCACGGAGTATCGGCTTTAACTCCTTAACTCCTAACGAAGTGATAACTCCCTTAACTACGGTATGAATAATGCAGGCTAATGTATGGTGTCTTGAGGGTTGTTTTTGAGGATGCTTTCCTGTTTTCATCAGGCTCTTAGTTTACACCGGAGATTTTACTGGTTAACACGCCTTATTATGTTTTCGGGTGAAAGGATAGAAATCTGCGCTAATCAGTACAATTTCCGGCTCTATTGTCAAAATGATACGGAATTCATGAATTTTCTTTGGTTATCATGCTGCGTTTCTCGACATTTTTTCAGATATTTGCTAAAAATCAAACGTTATGGAGCCTATTCGAAGTTTTGCTCAACTGACCTCACATCTGAAATCCTTGAACAAGAGGAAACGTATTGCAGTAGTTTGCGCCAATGACCCCAATACAGAGTATGCCATTGCCCGCGCCTTGGAAGAAGGTATCGCAGAATTCCTGATGATTGGCGATTCGGCTATCCTGAAGAAGTACCCTACGTTGAAGAAATATCCTCAATACGTTAAAACAGTACATATTGAAGACGCTGATGAGGCTGCGCGCGAAGCCGTCCGCATTATCCGTGAAGGCGGGGCGGATATCCTGATGAAAGGCATCATCAATACGGATAACTTGCTTCATGCCATCCTTGACAAAGAGAAGGGCTTGTTGCCTAAGGGTAAAATCCTGACCCATCTGGCTGTGATGCAGATTCCTGCGTATGATAAGTTGCTGTTCTTCTCGGATGCTGCCGTGATTCCTCGTCCCACTTTGCAGCAACGCATAGAGATGATTTGGTATGCTATCCATACCTGCCGTCATTTTGGTATCGAAAGGCCTCGCATCTCACTTATTCATTGCACGGAGAAAGTAAGCGCCAAGTTTCCTCACTCGTTAGACTACGTTAATATCGTGGAACTGGCGGAAGCAGGAGAGTTCGGAGATGTAATTATCGACGGTCCGTTGGATGTACGTACTTCCTGCGAGCGCGCAAGTGGGGATATCAAAGGCATTGCTTCGCCCATCAACGGAGAAGCGGATGTGCTGATTTTCCCGAATATCGAGTCCGGCAATACGTTCTATAAATCCGTTTCCCTTTTCGCGAATGCCGATATGGCGGGTCTGTTGCAAGGTCCTGTCTGTCCGGTGGTGTTGCCTTCACGCAGCGATTCCGGTTTATCCAAGTATTACAGTATGGCTATGGCGTGCCTGACTTGTAAGGAGCAAATCTAAATTCAATATCTTTCTACTATGAAAATCCTCGCTATCAATCCCGGTTCTACTTCAACGAAAATTGCGGTGTACGAAGACAGAACTCCGTTCCTGGTGCGTAACATTCGCCATTCGGTGGAGGAACTCACGCATTTCCCACGTATCATCGACCAGTTTGAGTTCCGCAAGAATCTGGTGATAGAAACCCTGAAAGAGAATGATATTCCTTTTGAATTTGACGCCATTGTGGGGCGTGGAGGATTATTGAAGCCTGTTCCGGGTGGGGTGTACGAGGTGAATGATGCCATGCTGGATGATATTATCCATGCTATGCGCAGCCATGCGTGCAATTTAGGATGTCTCATCGCTGCCGAACTTGCTGCATTGCTTCCCGCTTGTCGCGCCTTTATTGCCGATCCTGGCGTGGTGGATGAATTGGATGATATAGCCCGTGTCACAGGCTTTCCCTCGATATCGCGCATCAGCATCTGGCATGCACTGAACCAGCGTGCCATTGCACGCCGTTATGCTGCCGAGTTTACGGAAGCTTCTCCTGAGCGTCCGGTGCGTTACGAAGACCTGAACCTGGTTATCTGTCATTTGGGGGGCGGTATTTCCATCGGTGCCCATCGCCACGGGCGTGCTGTTGATGTAAACAATGCCCTTGACGGCGAAGGCCCTTTTTCTCCCGAGCGGGCGGGAACACTGCCTGCGGGGCTATTGATCGATATCTGTTATTCCCGTCTTTTCGCAAAGGACGAGTTGAAGAAGCATATTTCCGGTGATGCCGGTCTGGCGGCACATCTGGGTACTACTGATATACTTGCTATCATCAAATCCATAGAAGCCGGAGATGAAAAGGCGGAACTGGTGCTGAATGCTATGATTTATCAGGTTGCCAAGAGTGTGGGCGCTGCTGCCGTTGTACTCTACGGCAAGGTGGATGCTATCCTGCTGACAGGTGGCATTGCTCATTCCGATTATGTAATCTCCCGCTTGAAAGAACGGATTTCCTTCCTTGCTCCGGTGCACGTGTATCCCGGGGAAGACGAGTTGGAAGCGCTTGCCTTGAATGTTTTGGCGGCATTGCGCGGGGAGTTGCCGATACAGGTTTATAAGTAATGCGAGTCAGGAGTTAAGAGGGTTAAAGAAGTTATCAGCCCACAAGTTGGCTTAGGAGTTAAAAACCGATAGTATGGTTATACGATTCACGGAGTATTGGCTTTAACTCCTTAACTTCTAACAAAGTGATAACTCCTTTAACTACAGTATGAATAATGCAGGTTAGGTATAATATTTTTCGTAGTTCGTAATATTTGCTTAGGAACTGAACTTTTTTTAAGAGAAAAAGTCCGTTCAAAGAAATTTTTCTCATATCTTTGTAATGTGTTAAGTTAATAAATTGATTAAGGTCGATTTTTGACTGTTTCGGATCGGGAAGTATGGGGGTACTTCCCGATCTCTTTTTTAGCTTGTATTTTCAGGTGTAACGAGACTATTTCTGATTGGCAATATGTAATCATAAAGCAGAATCGGTGTGCAGAAAGGCGGATAAAAAGCCTTTCCCCTGACATTTACTTTTGTAGAAAGAGAAGAAATAGAAGCTGTGGATACGATATTCTGAATATATATTCGGACGGAAATATCGCATTCTCAGACAACTAAAAATGAAAAATGACATAATGACAATTCAAAAAGATAGTAGATTTAGACCTTTGACACAGCAACCTCTCTGCAAAAGCAACCCACCAAGTGGTCGTTTACAAAGCCGGAAGCCTGTAAATGAGCGTAACAGATAGTAGTACCAAAGAACTTGAACCCTCGCTTTTTCATATCCTTACTCATTGCATCAGATTCGGGAGATGAAACAGGTATTTCACTTAACGATTCGGGATTGTTTACTATCGGCTTGTTATCAGGGAAGAACGATAATGTATAGTTGTAAAAGCTACCGAATTCTTTTTGAATATCCATAAATAGCCTTGCATTCGTGATTGCAGATGTGATTTTCAACCGGTTTTTCACTATACCGTCAAACTGCATCAGGCGTTCAATGTCCTCGGCAGTCATTCCGGCCACCTTCTCAACATCAAAATTATGAAAGGCTTTGCGGTAGTTTTCCCGTTTTCTTAGGATAGTAATCCAACTCAGTCCGGCTTGTGCACTTTCCAGAACCAGAAACTCAAACAGGGCTTTATCGTCGGTAACGAGTCTTCCCCATTCTTCATCATGGTATTTTACATATAACTCGTCGTTTCCGCACCAGCCGCAGCGTCCATTTATTAAATTTTCCATTTTCGTAATAGTTGTTTCCACAAATATAAAGATAAAAGTCGGACAATCTACCCGGTTGCCTTCACATTTTCTACTTCTCTGCCCATATTCGGTTTATGTTTCAAGCTATTGCTCTTCGTGCCTGTGGCTGCCTGAACGCTCTATGCGTTTGCACAGCCGGAAGTTAAGGAAACAGTGGAGCAGGTGACGCCCCCTGCAAGTGTAGAACAGGATTCGATTCCAAGAAGTTATTTTTAGCAGTACTTAACTCAAGTTTCGGAAGTAGATTTCATGCGGTTTGAGCCAGTACCCTCATCGCCTGAATTCTTCGGTTGTCACTCATTATTTGACTCAGCAGCTGTTCATCATCCAGGGAAAACATTTCGGCAATGACAGCTATTACTTCTATTATCGTTTCCCAAATGCATTCTACAACGGTGAGTTCTTTT
>QMCD01000774.1_pt1 | contig 26964 bp, 24 predicted proteins | sample 1821841 | NCBI WGS metagenome assembly QMCD01 (sample SAMN01991225, study PRJNA193472) | Termite gut metagenome, whole genome shotgun sequencing project. | isolation source: worker | host: Macrotermes natalensis | reverse complement strand
ATGACCGGAAGATTTTTCTTCCGGTCATTAACGCGATGTTTTATTTTTTATAATAAATTACTATTTCAGCTTGAATACGATTGGCATTGTAAAGTAAACCGGAACGGCAACTCCGTTATTCTTGCCCGGTATCCATCTGGGCATGCCTTTCAGTACCCTTATGGCTTCCTTGTCGCAAGTCGGGCTGATTCCTTTCAGTAGTTGGATATCAGTGATATCTCCGGTTTTGCTTACCACGAATCTTAGGGTAACTGTTCCTTGTATTCCCATTTCCTGATCCACAACCGGATATTTGATATTATCGTATATATATTTATACATATCGGTTTGTCCACCGGGGAACTGAGGCATAAATTGAGCGCTTATGAATACTTCGGGTTCTTTAGAGGCGGCTCCTCCTTGTCCGTCACCTACTACATTGGTTTCAAATTCTTTGCGTACAGCGTCTTTGTGGTCAGAACCATCGTCTTCTACATTAAAGTTACCAATCTCCCTTTTATCTGTAGTCAGGTCACTCATATTGGCCATCTCAGTGTCATCGGGGGCATCTTCGTTCTTTACAATTGTAGGCGGGGCAAATTTTTGCATCGGAAGGAATTTCGGAGGTTCCGGAATTTCAGGTTTAATCACCTCAGGCTCCGGTAATTTGTTATCCACCTCAATCACCGACGTAGTGTATATGTCATCTACACCACCTGTATGATTTTTTGCAGTTACAGCACTGATTGTGCTGATGATTGCCGGCAGGCAGGAGACAAAAGCCGCAAATAATACCACTACGCCGAATGCGATCAGGTGTCTCTTGGTAGAGGATTGGCGTAATTCAAATGCACCGTATGATTTATTTTTACCTTCAAAAATAATATCACACCATTCTGCGGAATTTAAGTTAACTAAGTTTTTCATAACTGTAAGTTTTATATGTTATTAATTATTCCCCTTTTGTACCTAATAGATATTTAAAAGCCTTAAATTCCATAAAAGGGTATAAAAATTTTTGAAAATAATCCCGGAAAGATTATCTACTTCTTATATATAGTGGTATAGCTGAAATTTGCATACATGATATATTGAAAACTTTATCTATGTATATAGCTGATAGCTTTTAGCTGTCAGCTTATAGCTCTTTGAAACCCTGACCCCCAAAGGGAGAAAAGTAGACAAGACACGAGATACAGGTTGCTAACTGATGACTGTTTACTGATAATTGGTATATATGTTACCTTTGTTACTTTTTAACTATGTTTGGTTAATAACTGTGAAAATATTATATGCGAGGCTAACTCTATGGTTTGATGCACAAAACGGACGACTCTTTTTACTATTTTTAGTCATTATTTTTTATTTATCCATTCTTAAAATGCTACATTTGTGGCTTTAATTAAAGGAACGAAAAGTATATGTCCAATTCCGTAGTTATAATACCCACTTACAATGAGAAAGAGAATATAGAGGCTATAATCAGAGCTGTATTTGATTTGCCCCGCATGTTCGATATTCTTGTTATAGATGACGCTTCACCTGATGGTACGGCAGATATTGTGAAAAAACTTCAATCCGAGTTTCCGGAACGGCTGAATATAATACAACGGGCGGGAAAATTGGGACTGGGTACAGCATATATTGCAGGATTCCGCTGGACATCGGAACGTTCATATGAATATGTATTCGAAATGGATGCCGATTTTTCGCATAATCCGAACGATTTGTTACGCCTGTATGATGCGTGTGCTAACGAAGGTGCTGATTTGTCGGTAGGTTCGCGTTACTATAGCGGGGTGAATGTTGTGAACTGGCCGATGGGACGGGTACTGATGTCATATTTTGCCTCTAAGTATGTGCGCTTTATTACCGGAATGAAAGTACATGATGCTACTGCCGGATTCGTATGCTATAAGCGGAATGTATTGGAAACTATCGACTTGGATAATATACGTTTCAAGGGATATGCATTTCAGGTAGAGATGAAGTATACGGCTTATTGTCTGGGGTTTGATATAAAAGAAGTATCTATCGTATTTGTTAACCGGATGCTGGGAACTTCCAAGATGAATTCTGGTATTTTTGCAGAAGGAGTTTTCGGTGTATTGACTATGAGATTCAGGCAATTATTCGGAGGAATAAAGAAGAAACAATAAATCTTGTGTATCTTTGCCGTTTAAGGTCTCAGACCTATTTATTACTTTTGTATCTGCAACTACAATAGTTAGTTATAACTAAATAATATTATATTACATACTTGTTTTGCTTATTTTGTTTAAGATGATATAAATGAAAATTATCTGTGTAGGTCTTAATTATCAGACACATAATAAGGAGATGGGTCGTGCGTTGTCTGATAAAGACGATGATCCTGTTCTCTTTATGAAACCCGATACAGCTTTGCTATCAGGTGATAAGAACCGTTTTTATATACCCGATTTTTCATCGGATATCCATTACGAAACCGAGTTGGTAGTCCGTATCGATAAAATGGGTAAGAATATTGCAGAACGTTTCGCTTATCGCTATTACAATGAAATAACATTGGGGATAGATTTTACTGCACGTGATATACAAGCCGGATTAAAACAAAGAAGCCAGCCCTGGGAAATATCGAAGGCTTTTGACAATTCCGCGGCAGTAGGCCGTTTTGTTCCAAAGGAAAAATATGGGAAGAATATTCAGGAGCTCGACTTTATGCTTAAAATAGATGATAAAGTTGCCCAGTCGGGAAATACGGATGAGATGCTTCATTCAGTAGATAAGATTATCGCTTTTGCAAGCCGTTTCTTTACATTAAAGACCGGCGACCTTATATTTACCGGTACGCCCGCAGGAGTGGGAAAAGTTGAAATAGGGAATAATCTGCGAGGCATTCTGGAGGGAGATGAACTATTGGAATTACATATTTGTTAGAATAGTATGTTAAAATTTGAAATAAAAATAATAAAATCGATAAAAGACAGTTATTAATATAACTGAAGAATGTACAAACTATAAAACTTCCTTAACCAAATTAATTTAATTACGTAAAATAAATAGTGGAATAAATGAAGAATTTCTTAAAAAAAGTCTTGCTGGTAAATGCTTTTGCACTCACTGCATTTAGCATGGTTGCTCAGGAAGATATCAATCCGATTTTGACTGCAATGCCGTCTTTATCTATCGCTCCTGACGCCCGTGGTGGTGGTATGGGAGATGCCGGAGTCGCTACTGCTCCCGATGTGTATTCACAACACTGGAATCCTGCAAAATATGCGTTTTCACCAAGTAAGGCGGGATTTGGATTATCATATACACCCTGGTTGAGAAAAATCATCAATGATATAGCGCTGGTTTACGGTGTGGGATATTATAAACTGGGTAATGAGAATAATCAGGCGTTGAGCGCCTCGGTACGTTACTTTTCTGTAGGTAATGTCAATATTGCCAATGATGCGGGTTGGACGGGACAAACACTGAGCCCTCACGAACTGGCTGTCGATTTAGGCTATTCTCGTAAACTGACAGAAACATTTTCCGGATCGGTAACAGTGCGTTATATACGTGCCGACTATTCGGGCGCGGATGAAGAAACAACTCCGGGTAATGCATGGGCCGCAGACGTAGCAGGTTATAACGAATCGTATATAAATATAGGACAATCCGAAAGCCTACTTAGCTTCGGCTTTAATATATCCAATATCGGTACTAAGATAGCGACAACAGGTGGTGACAGGGACCAGTTCCTGCCTACAAACCTGCGCTTGGGAGCGTCTTTGATGTATCCGATGAACGATGTAAGTACATTGTCTTTCAGTATGGATATTAATAAGTTGCTGGTGCCTACACCTCCTGTACAAGAAGAAGATGAAAGTATCAACGATTATAGGAAACGTATAGAAGACTATCAGAATATCAGCCCTATATCCGGCATTTTTAAATCGTTTGGAGATGCTCCGGGTGGATTTTCGGAAGAGATGAAAGAGATAATGTGGTCGCTGGGTGCTGAGTATGACTATGATAATAAATTCCGCCTTCGTACCGGTTATTTCCACGAAAACAAAATGAAGGGTAATCGCCAGTATATGTCGTTCGGGGCAGGGTTCAAGCTGACAGCTTTCCAGTTGGATGTCGCTTACATGCTTGCTACTGCTCAACAAAACCCGTTGGACCAAACGCTTCGTTTCTCTTTGGCATTCGACATCGACGGAATGAGAAACTTATTCAGATAAAACTTAATTAGCATATCAGTAAATTGGCTCCGCCGAACGTTGTTTCGGAAATTGGCAAATGGCGCAAGCGGCTGGTAATACAAATAGTTATTGAATTTACTAATATGCTAATGTGCTAATTCTCAAATTAAATATAATGAAAATACGTGTGGGATTTGGTTATGATGTGCATCGTCTGGCTGATAATCGTGAATTATGGCTTGGAGGTGTGAAGATCGACCATACTCAGGGACTTATGGGACACTCTGATGCTGATGTCCTGATACATGCAATATGTGATGCTTTGTTAGGTGCGGCAAATCTGCGCGATATAGGTTTTCACTTTCCCGATACTGCGGGAGAATATAAAGATATAGACAGTAAGATATTACTGGCTAAAACTTTGGAGGTGCTAACGGAGAACGGATACAGGATAGGTAATATAGATGCCACTATCTGTGCCGAACGCCCTAAAATAAACCCGCATATACCTCAGATGCAAAAGGTGATGGCAGAGATACTCGAAATCTCTGAAGAAGATATTTCTATTAAGGCTACCACATCCGAAAAAATGGGATTTGTCGGCCGTGAGGAAGGCTTTGCCGCATATGCCGTGGCTTTAATAGAAAAATAAGTGATAGTTAAACACAGTGTAAAATGAGTGTGAAACCTGTAATAGAGTTAACTGCTGACGGGTCTCACACTCTTTTTATGCCCGGACTGAATGAACATTATCATTCGGTAAACGGGGCTATACAAGAATCTACACATGTCTTTATAGAGGCAGGATTAAAGCATTGCAATAAAGAGACAATACATATATTCGAAGTCGGTTTCGGTACGGGACTGAATGCTTTCCTTACATTACTCGAAAGTAGAAAGACAGGACGTGTTATCTACTATACAAGCATAGAGGCTTATCCTTTATCCGATAATATTATTAAAGATTTGAATTATCCTGAAAAGTATTTATCTATAGAGCAGGATATGTATTATAAGTTGCATAGTGCCGAATGGGAAAAAGAATCGGAGATAACCGATAATTTTTTTCTTACAAAAATAAAAGCGGACTTTACAAATTTCGATTTCTCGAAAATAAAAGGAAATGTAGATATTATCTACTTTGATGCCTTCGCCCCCGATAAACAGTCCGATATGTGGACGCAGGAAATCTTTGATAAATTGTATGCTATATCAGGCAATGGATGTATACTAGTCACTTATTGTGCCAAAGGAATAGTGCGCCGGATGATGCAGCAGGCCGGCTATACAACGGAACGGTTACCCGGGCCTCCGGGAAAACGGGAGATGCTGCGGGCGACGAAGAATAGTTAAGTGCTTCTATGATTTTTTACTTCTGATAAAAGTTATCTATATTTGTACTTCCAAAATTTAGAGTGAAAATTTAATGAAAATAGGCAATATAAACTTTTCTGAAAACCCGGTGTTTCTTGCTCCTATGGAGGATGTTACCGATATGGGTTTCAGATTGATGTGTAAACGTTTTGGCGCGGATATGGTATATACCGAATTTGTATCCAGCGACGCTCTTATACGTCATGTAAACAAAACACAGGCAAAATTGACCATCAGCGAAGAAGAACGTCCCGTGGCTATCCAGATATACGGGCGTGAAGTGGATGCGATGGTAGAGGCTGCGAAGATATGTGAAGAAGCCAATCCCGAGATCCTGGATATAAACTTCGGTTGTCCAGTGAAGAAAGTGGCAGGGAAAGGTGCGGGGTCGGGCATGATGCGCACACCCGAACTGATGGTGGAGATTACTGCTGCCGTTGTGAAAGCTGTAAATATTCCCGTGACAGTGAAAACCCGTCTGGGATGGGATAATGATTCGAAAATAATTGTAGAACTGGCCGAGCAACTACAGGATACAGGTATACAGGCATTAACATTGCATGGGCGTACTCGTGCCCAGATGTATTCAGGAGAAGCTGATTGGTCACTGATTGGCGCCGTAAAGAATAATCCACGCATGCATATCCCGATTATTGGTAATGGGGATGTGACTACTCCCGAAATCTGTAAACGACGTTTTGACGAAACAGGTGTGGATGCTGTAATGATTGGGCGGGGGAGTATCGGTGGTCCATGGATATTTGAAGAGGTGAAGCATTATCTGGCTACAGGAGAACTTATGCCAAAGAAGGAGTTTACATGGTATCTCGATGTTCTTAAAGATTTGGTGAGGAGGAATATAGCCCATTCCGGCGAAAGAGGCGGGATCATACATAGCCGCCGTCATCTGGCGGGAAGCCCGGTGTTTAAAGGTATCCCTGATTTTAAGAAGGTACGTGTATCTATGCTTCGTACCGAATCTGTTGATGATTTATTTGCTATAATCGACAACCTACCGGAGCAATTTGGCTTAGCTACAAATTAGCATTGGATAACATCTCTTTAACCTTAGTCCTGAACTCCACCGGATATACGATTCTGGCAATATCGATATAAGATAGGTACCAACGGGCAAACCTGTCGAAAGAGAAGGTCATGAAATGTAACTCGACTTTTCCATTTAGTTCTTTTTCGGTGATGAGTCCTTGATAATACCTGTTTTCATCGATAAGAAGCATGTCTTTTTCGTTGACTTCAATGACGATTTTTTGCAGGTGTTCGCGGTCTCCAAGTGTTTTAAGGAAAGAGTCGAGCGGAGGGTGATCCAAATCAAAGCCTTCATTCGTTTGAGTGATATTTTGAATACGACTGATACGGAAAGTCCGGTAATCTTTTACAGCATTGCAGTATGCGATTAAGTACCAGTTAGACATGGAGAAGAATATGCCAACCGGGTCTACCGTCCTGTCATTCGTTTCGTTTCTGTTATAGGAATAGTAATTAATCTGTACTTTCTTCCTTTTGGCTGCTCCGTCTATTAGTTCGTGCAGGATGTTTTGAGTGCTGTCTGAATCTTTAAGGTGATAATTGAGTGTGCCAATTTTATTGTTGAAGTCTTCTATTGTCTTTATCTCGGCTAGTCGCATTACGGCTTTGATCTTCTCAATACCTGATTTGTAGCTGGATTTAAAACCCTTATCCGTAAACTTGTCAATTAGTTTTTCGGCCGCAATAAAAGAGAAGGCCTCTTCCTGAGTAAACATCAGAGGAGGGAGTTTAAAGCCGTCCACTAACGAATAGCCTGCGCGCGAATCGCCTGCTAATGGGATTCCGGAATCTTCCAAAGCCCGTAAATCTCTGTAGACTGTACGGGAACTGATATTGAAACGATCTGTGATTTGCTTTATCTTTACTATAGATGATGATTGAAGCATTATCAGTATTGCCGATAATCTGTCTATACGGTTCATTTGTTTCCTGTTTGGGATTACTTTTGCAAAAGTAAGATAAGATTGGCAGAACAACCGGGTTTTCTGCCAATCTTATTCAAGGATATGTCTTTAGGCTGAATAATTATCATCAGACATCATGATAATCCAATAGATGCCATATTTGTCTATAATCTCGCCTATGGCTTCAGTGAAGAATGTCTTTTCCAGCGGACTTACGATTGTACCGTCTTTAGATAGCAGATTGAATACCCGGTGTAAATCGTCCGGATTGTAGAAGGATAATACCAGCTTGTTGTTGTTTCCGTTTTCCACGATTTCTCCGGAGTTGGCATCTTCTCCGGCTAATTCGAAATGCTGCGTATTGAGCACCATGTGAGAGATTTTCTCTTTGTCGGTTTCGGCTACTTTAACGGTTTTATCTTCCTTTTTGCGGAAAGTGAATACTATTTCGCCGTTCAGGGCTTCTTTATAGAGGTTGAACGCTTCTTCACATGTTCCCGGATAAACCAGATGTACTTTTAATTTCATACTTTTTTGTTTTTAATTTATCTATACTGATATCAGGAGTAAAAGTAGGGGGTGGTAGTGACAACCCTATGTCGCACTTTTTAGAAAAATCAAAAAGTGTTGATTCTCTTACAATATCCCGCTGCCCTGTATTTTATACAAAACAAATTTCGTATTTTTGTACCTCTGAAAATTTAGAAGTAGATTATGGAACAAAAACTATCGGTTTACAACACACTGACCCGTACAAAAGAAGTATTCGAACCGCTTCATGCACCTCACGTGGGGATGTATGTGTGTGGCCCTACAGTATATAGTGACGCCCATTTGGGACATGCCCGTCATGGCGTTACATTCGATTTGCTATTCAGATATTTGCAGCATATCGGCTATAAGGTGCGCTATGTGAGAAATATTACAGATGTAGGCCATCTGGAAAATGAAGAAGGAAGCGGAGAGGATAAAATTTCAAAAAAAGCGCGTCTGGAACAGTTGGAACCGATGGAGGTAGTTCAGTATTACAGTAACCGCTACCACAAGGTAATGGATGATCTGAATACATTGCCGCCATCTATAGAGCCTCATGCGTCAGGACACATTATAGAGCAGATAGAATCCATAAAAGAGATATTGAAGAACGGTTACGCATACGAAAGTAACGGTTCTGTTTACTTCGATGTAGAAAAGTATAACAAGGATTACGATTATGGTATCCTGTCTCATAGAAACATAGAGGAAATGCTGAATACAACCCGTGAACTAGACGGACAGGACGAAAAACGCAGTAAAGTGGACTTTGCCCTATGGAAGAAAGTAGCACCGGAACATATTATGCGCTGGCCTTCTCCTTGGAGTGATGGTTTCCCGGGATGGCATCTTGAATGTTCAACTATGAGTATTAAATATCTGGGGAAGGAATTCGATATACACGGTGGCGGTCTTGATCTGATGTTTCCCCACCATGAATGTGAAATTGCCCAAAATACAGCAATGGAAAAGCATCAGGTGGTGAAATACTGGATGCACAATAATATGATAACCATTGCGGGACAGAAAATGGCGCGCTCGTTAGGTAATTTTATTACGCTCGAGCAATTATTTGCCGGTAACCACGATCTGTTGGAAAAGGCATATAGTCCGATGACGGTACGGTTCTTTATCCTGCAGGCGCATTATCGCAGTACAGTAGACTTTAGTAATGAAGCATTGCAGGCTGCAGAGAAAAGTCTCGAGCGTCTTTTGGATTCATACGGCAGGCTGGATAAAGTAGCTATTTCGGATACATCTTCAGTAGACGTAAAAAGCATTCGTCAGAAATGTTATGATGCAATGAACGACGATATGAATTCAGCGGTAGTTATAGCTCACTTATGCGAAGCCAGTACAACAATAAATTCGGCTATAGCAGGGAATATAAAACTGACAAAAGAAGATATTGCCGAATTAAAGGATGTATTCGATATATTCCTGTTCTCTGTGTTGGGGATCCGCAATGAGGCATCTTTAGCAAATAATAACGAAGCATTTGGTAAAGCTGTGGACTTGCTGCTCGATATTCGTCAAAAAGCAAAGGAAAACAAAGATTGGGTAACATCCGACCAGATCAGAAATGAACTGGCTAAGGCAGGATTTGAAATAAAAGACGGTAAAGATGGTGCGGAATGGAAACTGAAATAATATGAAAATCAGACTGCTTATCATATCTCTGATATCTGTCGTATTGGTTGCTTGTGGAAATGCCAGCAGCAGGAACGCGGGAGAAGTTTCCGGGCCAAAAATCAATTCGCCGGAAATTGCTATTGTAATGCATAGAGGTCTGTGTCTTGAAGAAAAGCTGGCTCCGGAAAATAGTTTGGATGCATTGTCTTTTGCCGGGCGGGTAGGTGCCAGATATGTAGAGATTGATGTGTTTTTGACAAAAGACGATGAGATTATTCTATTTCATGATAATACAATAAATAGGCTATGTCGTAATAAAAATGATTATTCAGTAGTTAATGAAGAAGTAGAATGTAGGAATTTAACTTTGGCCGAATTAAGAAATAACTATGTTTTAGCGGCACAAGATCCTTCGATGCGGCGTCCGGTGCCTACCTTGCGGGAAGGTCTTTTGATTTGCAGGCAAGAGGGTATACATCCCTATATTGAACTTAAAGAGGGTATCTTTAAAGACAAAACAGTAAAAAAGGCATATGATCTGGCTGTACAAATATTAGGACGCGGTAATTTTAGTTTTACAAGTCCGGAAAAGTCAGTTGTAAAGTATTTAAGAGGACTCGATGCTCAACTTTCTTTGTATTGTGACCATTTGGAAGATATTGATTTCTTTCGGGAATATAATGTTAATTATTACCCTCATTTCCTGGCTGTTAAACAAGGGTGTCTTGATGCAGTTCATAAAGCAGGATTATCTGCTACTACCTGGACTATATGGAATTCTTGTTTCGACTCTATATCAACCAAAGGATTTGATGCTATATTGGTTGAGGATGTTGCTCCTAACTTTGATCCCGGATATGCGATATTCAGGGATAATACAAATGGAAAATTTGAAAATTATGAAGTCGGGGGTATCATAAATGATGGTATTGTGTCATTAAGAAATGGACAGGAAATGAAATTGAAAGAAGTGGTTCCGGATACTCTATATCTGGGGGCTCTTTACTTTACAATCGAAGCAAAAGGTAAATTTGAGATAGAAACAGACCGGTTTAAAACAGAGCGGGATAATAAAAGCGATGATTTTCAAATATATAAGTTTCAATACATATTTCATAAAGATAAACCATTGTTTAAGATTAAAGCATTAGATGAAAATCTGGAGATTAAGTCTGTTTGGCTGGCAATTTGTGAATACTAAGCCTTTATGAACTATCTTATGTTCTACTCTGTTCATTAGGAACACACATAATTTATATTGCAATATGATTATAACAATGTCTCCGGCAAAACTACAGGATTTTGAATCCCGGGTTCCCGTAAGAGAAGCTACTACACCGCTTTATGTCAAAGAGGCGAAAGAATTGTATAAGTCGATGGAAGGTATATCCGCGCAGGAGATAGCTTCTTTGATGAGTATCAACCCTCAGCTGGCACATAATGTATATCAGTATATTCATTCATTCCCTCTGGCTAAGACACCACAAAGGCAGGCTGTATTTGCATACAATGGCATTGCTTATCAGGGGCTGGATGCAGAAACTTTTTCAGATCAGGATTTTAATTTTGCGCAGAAGCACCTGATACATATATCCGGTTTGTACGGTGTCCTTCGTCCTCTCGATTTGATAAAGCCATACCGTTTGGAAATGCAAATTCCGCTGGCAAACAATAGGGGAAAAGACTTATACGCTTTCTGGTCGGAAACTATCAGCAAATATCTTGCAAAGCAGATGAAGGCAGATGACAATGTATGGATCAATCTGGCTTCGAAAGAATATGCAAAAGCAGTAAACCGTAAGCTTTTACCCAAAGGACATAAGGTAATAACTCCTATTTTTAAGCAGCAGACGGATAAAGGTTATAAGCAGATCGTGGTATATGCAAAGAAAGCACGGGGGATGATGACCCGTTTTATTATTCAGCACCAGATTAAAGATGTAGAATATCTGAAGGGATTCGATACCGAAGGATATGTTTTTGCCCCGCAACTATCGGATGATAATGAATGGGTATTTGTAAGGTAAATGCATATCGGGATTTCAAGATGGCAAGAATTAGAAAGAATATTGAAATCTTTAAATTTTTAAATCTTGAAACTTCTTGTTAACTTTGCGTTGCGAGAAAAATCACAAATTTAAATAGTAAATAAAGATGAAAAAAGTAGTATTGATTCGCCACGGGGAAAGCGTTTGGAACAAAGAAAACCGCTTTACGGGATGGACTAACGTAGACTTGTCGGAACAAGGAGTGCAGGAAGCAACTAAAGCCGGACAATTATTGAAGAAAGAAGGTTTTCAGTTTACCCTGGCCTATACTTCATATCTGAAAAGAGCCGTTAAGACATTGAATAACATCCTTGACCAAATGGATCTGGACTGGATTCCTGTTGAAAAAACATGGCGTTTGAATGAGAAACATTACGGTATGCTTCAAGGCCTGAACAAAGCTGAGACTGCTGAAAAATATGGTGATGAGCAAGTACTGGTTTGGAGACGCAGCTATGACGTTCCGCCTGCTCCACTGGAATCGACAGACCCGCGCTCAGCTTCACAAGACCCACGTTATGCAAGCGTACCTAAAGCATATATTCCTGAAACAGAAGCATTGAAAGAAACAGTAGAGCGTATTCTTCCTTATTGGCTGGAAGTTATCTACCCTTCATTGATGTGCCATGATGAAATTATCGTTGCTGCTCACGGAAACAGCCTTCGTGGTATTATCAAATATCTGAAAGGTATTTCTGATGAAGATATAGTAAGCCTGAACCTGCCTACAGCAGTTCCTTACGTTTTCGAATTCGATGATGATCTGAATCTTGTAAAAGATTATTTCCTTGGCGATCCTGAAGAAATCAAAAAGCTGATGGATGCAGTTGCCAATCAGGGAAAGAAGAAGTAAATATTAAGGATTTACATATAAAGGGCATATATTCTCAAAAATATATGCTCTTTCTTTTTGAGTAAGTTAGGATAATAAAAAGAAAACCACTATCTTTACCCCGCTTTTATAAGCCCGTACGTGTGATGGGAATGAGGAAGCAAATCCTTGATTTGAGTAACACATTTTAAAATTAAAAGATGAAAACATTTGAACTAAAAGGCGAAGCCAGAACAGACCTTGGCAAAAAAGCAACTAAGGCTTTTCGTAAAGAAGACAAAATTCCTGCAGTTATCTATGGTGGCGAAAAAGCTGACAAAGCTATACATTTCATAGTAACAAACAGCGAAGTACGTAAATTGATTTATACTCCGGAAATTTTCCTTGTAGACCTTACAGTAGGAAAAGACAATTATAAAGCGATTTTGAAAGATATTCAGGTACACCCTGTTACAGATGAGATTCTGCACCTTGATTTCCTTCATGTATTCGAAAATAAACCGATTACAATTGATGTACCGGTAGTACTAGACGGACTGGCTGAAGGTGTTAAGGCAGGGGGTAAATTATCTCTTGACCTGCGTAAGCTGAAAGTAAGAGCTCTTTACGATAAAGTACCGGAAAAAGTGCATGTTGATGTTTCAGGCCTTGCATTGGGTAAATCTATTCAGGTTGGAGAACTTCATTTCGAAGGACTTGAATTGCTTAATGCGAAAAATGGTGTTGTTTGCCGTGTTCAATTGACTCGTGCAGCCAGAGGTCTTGCGGCTAAAAACGGCTAATAGCGGATAACTATAGAAAGATAACGAATGAAATATTTGATTGTCGGACTGGGCAATATTGGTCGAGAATACGAATATACCCGCCACAACATAGGATTCAGAGTATTGGACGCTTTAGCTAAAGCGTCCAATATTGTTTTTGCAGACAGGCGTTATGGCTTTGTGGCGGAGATGAAAGTGAAAGGACGCACACTTATCCTGCTAAAACCATCGACATACATGAACCTCAGTGGTAATGCCGTGCGCTATTGGATGAATCAGGAGAAAGTTCCTATTGAAAACGTATTGGTCATAGTAGATGATCTGGCTTTGCCGTTCGGTTCTTTGCGTCTCAAAGGAAAAGGCAGTGATGCCGGACATAATGGTTTGAAGCATATACAGTCGATTTTGAGCACACAGGAATATGCACGCTTACGTTTTGGTATCGGGAACGATTTCCCAAGGGGAGGACAAGTTGATTATGTTCTGGAGGACTTTTCGGATGAAGAGGAGAAAGAGCTTCCGGCTAAAATGGAAACTTGCGGAGAAATAATAAAGAGTTTTTGTCTGGCAGGGATACAAAACACAATGAATCAGTATAACAATAAGTAAGATATGGCTAAAGAAGTAAAGAACGAAGTGCGAATCGATAAATGGCTCTGGGCTGTGCGTCTGTTCAAAACGCGCTCTATTGCCATAGAGGCCTGCAAAAAAGGGCGTATAACGATCAAAGGCGTAACTGTAAAGCCATCGCGGATGATAAAGGCCGGAGATGTAATAGAGGTTCGTCGTCCGCCTGTGACATATTCATTCGAAGTATTGGCTCTTTCTGAAAACAGGATGGGTGCAAAGCTCGTGCCTGAATTTATGCGTGATGTAACTCATCCTTCACAACTTGAAATTTTGGAGATGTCCAAGATGACCGGATTTGTAGATCGAGCCCGTGGAACGGGGCGTCCTACAAAAAAAGATCGCCGCGAGTTGGAGCAGTTTACAGACGATTATTCTTTCTTCGATGATTGGGATCTGGAAGAAGAATAGAGATCACTAATTGAATATATGGAAACATGTTGTCATGAATATGATAACGTGTTTTTTTTGATAACTTTCTTTCAAAACACATTGCAATTCTATTTTATTCTATATCTTTGTTTTTGTATTGGTGTTACAAGTCCGCATTTGCCGGATAGTAATGAAAAGGGAATCAGGTGTAAATCCTGAACAGTCGCGCTGCTGTAAACTCATGTAAGCGTTTATACAAATCCTCAAGCCACTGTTGTGAAAAACGGGAAGGTCGTATAAACGGGAGTAAGTCAGAAGACCTGCCAAAGCATATATTTTCATCTTTCGCGGAAAAAGATAGGAAAACAAGAGATTTATCTCACTATTTAAGTATTTGTATTTCAAGAAATGATTGTGTTTAATATCAATCTTATGTCCATTCTATCTGTGTGGTGACATAAGTTTATATTGCAGGCACTTTCTGCTCTGGTTATCATTATATTACAAATTTTAAAAACAAAAACAATGAAAAAGATATGTAAAAGGTGTTCGGCATCATTTAGTTGCAGGGAGGACAGGATAGAGCTATGTAGTTGCCGTAAAGTAAGTCTTGTTATAGGAGTCCGTGATTATATAAAAGATAATTACCGCGACTGCTTGTGTCCTAAATGTTTACAAGAAACCAACAGTTCCTTCTATGCATTCGATGTAAATCCTAAATTTTTGACTAAGAACAAAAATGAATGATTTATAAAGAACTATATTACAGTAAAATAGCAAAAACTTGTTTTAATTTTACAATTTATTATAAATTTAGTCATTAATTCGTTTAATTGTATAGGTAAGTTTCCTTAAATTTGAAGCTAGAAAGCATCTCAAACCTGATTATGTTCAGGTTGGAGTAATCAGTTTGTGATCTTCTGTTCGCTTTAGTCATGTAACAGAAGATTATAAACTGAAAATTGTGCGGATAATCAAAAATTATAAATAATAAACAATATCAGACATGCTACAAGAATTCACTCTAGGCGAAGGTAAAGCAATACTCAACTTCACTCTGAAATTTTGCGACACGCGACAGAAAATACTTAACAGTTATGGATTCCATAGAGTTATAGAAGTCTTTATTCAGAAATTGAAGAAAGAAGAAGTTATTATTTACGAATACTATATCAAAGAATTTAAAACTGATGAGGAGTTTGAAAAAACGCTGATAGAGGCATTTAAATTGCTTACAGTATGCAATACTGATGAAGTGCAGAATGTGCATGGAAAATATGCTATCTTCTTCAATGATAAAGACTTGTTTATTGAATTGATAGAATTACTTTATAGTTTTTGGCGCAGATTAGAGCGTTATACTATTGTTCATAACAGCTCTATCGGAAGCGGTTTGCAGAGTGTTCGCTTTATGCAGGCAAATGAATTATTCAATGAGCTTATTCTCTCTATATACCGTCGTATCGAAGAAACGGTGATCGGCTATCAATATCGTGTATACCGTCAGCTGACAGCAGGTGCGAATGCAGCCCTTACACTGAGCGATATCAACTGGAACTGCCCGGTGGAATACAATGGATTGGCTCCTATACCATTCATTACGGCAGTGATGTTCAATCCTCCATTTATTTCATACACAAAGAGAAATACACGTGACGGTATTTTCCATGAACATAACATAAACCCGATTGAGAATATAGTTCTTAACGAAGACGACTGGTTCCTGTTCCCTGCCAAAGTTGGGAATATGCTCACATTTGTCTATTTCCATAAAGATTTCATGGTTCATGGATTTGCGCTGGCAAACCTCTTCGAACTGGCAAAAGAGAGCGAATATATCGGTAAAAAACCGGATATTATCTATGTTTTCGGCTACCCTGACGGACATGAAGAAAAACGTACATTCTACTACAAAGATAAAAAGAACGATATCCTTATCGGTTATGCGAACCATTGTGACGATATAGACTACTTCGGATACATGAAGAAGATGTTACTTACACTTCACAATGTGAAGCAAATGGAAAAGAATCGTTTGCCGATACATGGTGCGATGGTAAATATCGCACTGAAAAACGGAAAAGAGTCGAATATCATTATCATGGGAGATAGCGGTGCCGGAAAATCAGAAAGCCTCGAGGCCTTCCGTACACTGAACGAGAAATATATCCGTCATATGCGTATCATATTCGATGATATGGGATATTTGAAAAAAGAAGCAGACGGCACTATAAAAGGTTATGGGACAGAGATCGGGGCATTTGTCCGTATCGATGACCTCGATCCTATGTACGCTTTTGAGCAATTAGAAAGAGGAATTTATACCAATCCTGATAAGGTTAACGCCCGAATCACTATACCGGCAGCCACATACGATGTTATTATGAAAGGATATAAAGTAGATTATTTCCTTTATGCGAATAATTACACAGAGTCGGATACGAAGATTCAATTCTTTACCGACCTGGATGAAGCGATCAAAGTATTCGAAGCCGGAGCCCGTAAAGCAAAAGGTACTACAACCGAAAAAGGTTTGGTGACATCTTATTTTGCCAATCCATTCGGACCTGTTCAGGAGCAGAAACTTGCCGGTAAGCTAATCAAAGAGTACTTTACCGATATGGATAAAAACGGAGTTAAGATAGGAGAGATTTATACTTCACTAGCCATAGAAGGTCATAGTAAAGACGGACCTCGTGAAGCTGCAGAGGAATTGTTCACACTGATTAATGAATAAGATATTCTTATCCCTTTCCCTCCAAGAGGGAAGGGGATAGCTTTAATATTCTTAAATACTACATTTCGCCCAAAAATTAGACTGTATGTAAAACATTAGAGATATTCTGATGTTTATAGATAAACACTAAATGGATACTAAAGGTCGCAGACCTTTTTACTTACTGTTTTAAGTATATGGCAACGAATCATTGTTATATCTTTAATCCAGAACATTAAATACTTCATTTAAATAATAAATAGTAGACTATGAGTAATTTGCAGCAATCTTTGATGCATAACAATATCAAACTGCTTGGTGATATGCTGGGTAAGACAATCGGCGAAGCTAAGGGAAAGGATATGGTAGATCTGATAGAAACAATTCGCAGACTTTCCAAAGCCTCGCATTCGGGAGATATTGAAGCACATAAATCGCTGGTGAAGACACTACAGAATCTGAAAGATGAAGAGTTTCTTCCCGTGGCACGTTCGTTTAATCAGTTCCTGAATTTAACGAATACGGCTGAGCAGTATAATAGTGTATCGCCTCATGCTCAGGGAGCCGAAAATCCGGTTAATTTTCCAGATATATATAAAAAACTGAAAGATGCCAATCTTAGTGATGAAGTGATAATAAAAGCAATAGAGAATATCTCCATTGATCTGGTATTGACTGCGCATCCGACAGAGATAAACAGGCGTTCGCTTATCAATAACCTGAATCAGGTAGATCACTGTCTTGCATTGCTCGACCATGATGATTTGGCTAATTACCAAAAGGTACAGATTTTGCGAAGGCTGAAGCAACTTATCGCCCAATATTGGTATACAGACGAAATTCGTCAAAAGCGTCCAACTCCCAACGAAGAGGCCAAATGGGGATATGAAGTAGTGGAAAACAGCCTGTGGAAAGCTGTTCCTGCATATATCCGTGAACTCGACGAACAGATAAGGAATACGATACCGTACCGGCTACCGGTTGATGCCCGTCCGATACACTTCTCATCGTGGATGGGAGGCGACCGCGATGGTAATCCGAATGTAACGGCAAAAATAACTCACGAAGTATTGTTGGACAGCCGTAAAAGAGCCGCAAAACTGTTTCTTGAAGATGTTGAAGTTCTGGTAAAAGAACTTTCAATGGCTACGTGCACCACTGAATTCAGAGATTATATCAAAGATTATGAAATTCAGGAGCCATATCGTGAATTAATGAAACGGTTGCGTACCAGACTAAAAAATACTGTTGCTTATCTGGATGCGCGTATCGAAGGTAAAAATCCTGAACGCACAGAGGATATACTTATTCATAACGAACAATTATGGGAACCGCTTTATGAGTGCTATAAATCACTCGTAGCATGTAAAATGGAAATAATAGCCGACGATAAACTGCTCGATACTATGCGGCGTGTACGTTGTTTTGGCTTAACATTGACTCAACTTGATATTCGTCAGGAGAGTACCATACATACAGAAGCCTTGTCTGAAATAACACGCTACCTTGGATTGGGAGACTACGAGACTTGGTCGGAGGAAGACAAACAGGCATTCCTTATAAAAGAACTTAATTCGAAACGTCCGCTCATCCCTCGTAATTGGGAGCCTAGTCCTCAAACTAAAGAAGTTCTTGAAACCTGTAGGGTGATAGCGGAAAGCCCGGTTGGGTCTATCCCTACCTATGTCATCTCAATGACAAGAACACCATCAGATATTCTGGCTGTGTATTTGTTGCTCAAAGAAGCGGATTGTCCGTTTACTTTACCTGTAACTCCATTGTTTGAAACCCTGAATGACTTGAATAATGCCAATGGAATTATGCAACAATTGTTTGCTATCAATTGGTATAAAGGTATTATCAAGAATAAACAAATGATCATGATCGGTTATTCCGACTCAGCTAAAGATGCAGGTTCACTTGCTGCCGGATGGGCACAATACAGTGCGCAGGAAGCTTTGATCAAAACCTGTCAGGATGCTGGAATAGCTCTTACATTATTTCATGGTCGTGGCGGTACGGTCGGCCGTGGCGGAGGCCCTGCTAAGGTTGCTCTTTTCTCACAGCCTCCCGGCTCGTTGAAAGACGGACTCCGTGTAACGGAACAAGGCGAAATGATCAGATTTAAGCTAGGTTTACCTGATTTGGCTATCAAGACACTATCGTTATATACCGATGCTATACTGGAGGCTAACCTTCTTCCACCTCCCGCCCCTAAACAGGAGTGGAGGGACCTAATGGATGAACTTTCCGATATTTCATGCAATAGTTATCAGGGGCTGGTTCGCAGAGAGCCTGATTTTATCCCGTATTTCTATCAGGCTACACCTGAGGCGGAACTGGCTCGCTTACCATTGGGTTCACGCCCGGCAAAGCGCCGTCCGAATGGAGGTGTGGAAAGCCTTCGTGCAATACCATGGATATTCGGTTGGACTCAAAACCGCCTGATGCTTCCGGCGTGGCTGGGTGCAGGGGAAGCCTTGCAGCAGGTGATAGACAATGGTAAAATGGATACGCTGAAAGCTATGTATAAAGACTGGCCGTTCTTCGGAACCCGTATCAGTATGCTCGAAATGGTATTTGCCAAAGCCGACTTGCGTATGTCGCAGTATTATGATGAAAGGCTTGTGGAAGATAAGTTGCAGATACTGGGGAAAAAACTGAGGAGCCAGCTCGAAAGCGATATGAATACAATATTGAGGATATCGCAGGATGACCATCTGATGGAAAGCCTGCCCGATGTTGCAGAGAATATCGCAATGCGTAATATTTATACAAATCCGCTGAATCTTCTTCAGGTGGAATTGTTGCACCGGACGCGAAAAGACGAGGAGCATTCGTCGGAACTGGAATTGGCTCTGATGATTACAATCTCGGGTATTGCTGCCGGTATGCGTAATACAGGATGATAATAACCAGTGATAATAAATAATCTGAATACTCATAAAAGTCAAAAATGTTGTTATTCGTAGTAAATTCTTAATCTATGTTTAAGACTTTGATTTTTATGAGTTTTTGTTTAAATTCGTATGAAGATTAAATCACGATATGCAATATAAAATCACGGCACCAAATGCCTTAAATTCGATAATACCACTTCCTGCTTCAAAAAGCATCAGTAACAGGGCTCTTATATTAAATGCGTTGAGCCTTAGCGCCTCAGAAATAGCTAATCTTTCTGATTGTGATGATACCAATGTGATGGTCGAAGCTTTCACCTCAGGTAGTAACCTGATAGACGTGAAAGCGGCCGGAACCTCCATGCGCTTTCTGACAGCCTTCCTTGCTATTACTCCCGGTGAATGGATTATAACGGGAACAGAACGCATGAAAGAACGCCCGATCCATCTTTTGGTAGACGCCTTAGTTTCTTTAGGTGCCCGCATCCAATATATAGGGAATGTGGGGTATCCGCCGCTGAAGATTAAGGGTACAGCACTGGATGGTGGTGAAATCTACTTGTCAGGGGATGTTAGCTCCCAATTTATATCGGCTTTGCTGATGATAGCACCTTCGATGAGTAAGGGGTTGATAATACATCTGGAAGGGAATATTATATCTGTACCATATATTAAGCTGACATTAGGTATGATGGCCCAGTTCGGGGTGAAGACCCATTGGGACGGCCGTACAATCAAGATATATCCAGAAGAATATCGGGCAACACACTATACTGTAGAATCGGACTGGTCTGCAGCTTCGTATTGGTACGAAATAGCTGCTCTTGCCGATGATGCCCGTATAGAGTTGAAGGGTCTGTTTAAAAACAGTATGCAAGGAGACTCTAAAGTTGCCGAGTTGTTTCTTGATCTGGGTGTAGCAACCGAATATACCAAAGATGGTGTGATACTGACCAAGACCGGCAAGGTGACGAAAAAGATGTTCCATAATTTTGTGAATGAGCCGGATCTGGCTCAGACTTTTGCCGTTACATGCTGTATGATGGGTATTCCATTTATGTTCACAGGCTTGCAGACGCTCAAGATAAAGGAGACCGACCGGATAGAGGCTTTGAAGAATGAAATGAAGAAACTGGGTTACCTGTTATATGATAGCGATGATAGCATCCTGGAATGGAACGGTGAAAGGTGTGAACCGGAGGCTGATCCGGTAATAAAAACTTATGAAGACCACCGCATGGCGATGGCCTTTGCTCCGGCAGCCATAAAACTGGATCATATCAATATTGCGCACCCTAAAGTGGTGACAAAGTCTTATCCGCGCTTTTGGGACGACCTCAAGTCGGTAGGATTTTCAATTGAAGAGTAAGAATAAAATCAATCCAGACGATATCCGTATTGGCGGAGTAGGTTATCCCTGCTTCGCCAATCTTTTTCTACCTTGACATATATTTCAAGGAATATCTTTTTATTGAAGAAGCGTTCCATGTCTTTGCGGGCCATTGTGGCCACTTTCTTCAGCGCTGCACCCTTATGGCCTATGATAATACCTTTCTGAGTGTCACGTTCGGCAATTATCAAAGCCCTTATGTTGATAATCTCTTTTTCGTCTTTAAATTCCTCAACGATGACTTCCACTGCATAAGGGACTTCCTTCTGATAATAAAGGAGGATTTTTTCACGGATGATCTCCGTTACAAAGAAGCGGGCAGGGCGGTCGGTCAGCGCATCTTTTTCGAAGTAAACATCTCTCTCAAGAATTTGGAATTAAATCCAATATCCTTTTTTTTACAGTATCTACATTGAATTTATTCAGGGCAGATATCGGATATATTTCAGCTTTTGGCAACAGCTCTTTCCATTGAGCCACCAGTTTTTCCAATTCTTGCTGATTGGTCTGGTCTATTTTATTGATCAACAGCAGAACGGGTGCATCTACGTTTTGTACTTTTTGCAGAAATTCTTCGTTCTTATCTGTTTTTTCTATAACATCCGTCATATAGAGCAGTACATCGGCATCACTCAGCGCCGATACGGAGAAGTTAAGCATCGACTCCTGTAATTTATAGTTAGGACGTAGCACCCCGGGAGTATCTGAATATACAATCTGATAGTCGTCTGTATTTACGATACCTAATATACGATGGCGCGTAGTTTGCGCTTTCGAGGTGATGATGGAAACTTTTTCTCCCACAAGCAGGTTCATCAATGTCGATTTTCCTACATTTGGGTTGCCTACTATATTTACAAATCCGGATTTATGCATCTGATATATATTCTATGTTCTATTTATTTGAAGACAAAAGTAGTAAATAAAGATTTATAATACAGAATGTCATAACAATTTTACTACTTTTGCATTTCAAAAAACAGAATAATGCAAAAACATGATCTTTGCTGTGTAGGGCACATCACTTTGGATAAAGTGGTGACGCCTAAAAAAACAGTACATATGCCCGGCGGTACAGCTTTCTATTTTTCTCATGCTATCCGTCATTTCGATGATATAGACTATTCATTGGTTACATCTCTGGCCGAGTCTGAAATGAGTGTCGTAGATGATCTGCGATCCAAAAATGTAGATGTACACGTTATCCCGAGCCAACATTCCGTATATTTTGAGAATATATACGAAGAAAATCAGAATAACCGCACGCAGCGGGTTTTGGCAAAGGCTGACCCTTTTTCTGTAGACGGTTTTGAAAATTTAGATGCCAAAATATTCTTATTAGGTGCATTGCTCGCAGATGATTTTTCGCTCGAACTAGTCGAGTACCTTTCCCGAAAAGGGCTTATAGCAGTCGATTCACAAGGGTATTTGCGCGAGGTAAGGGAGCAGAATGTATATCCTATAGACTGGAAGGATAAACTGGAAACACTAAAATATGTTCATATACTGAAAGTAAACGACCTGGAGATGGAGGTCCTCACAGGTATGAAGGATATAAAACAAGCATCCCGTCAGCTATACGACTGGGGAGTAAAGGAAGTTCTGGTAACTCTCGGTAGCTTAGGTTCCGTAATATTTGACGGAAAGGAATTCTATAAGATACCTGCTTATAAGCCCACGGAAGTGGTTGATGCAACAGGCTGTGGCGATACTTATGTTACAGGATACCTGTATAAGCGGGCAAAAGGAGCGGGCATAGAAGAGGCTGGAAAATTTGCTGCTGCAATGGCGACTATCAAAATAGAGAACTCAGGTCCGTTCAACGGTACGAAAGAAGATGTGGAAAATAGGATAAGGACAGCAGAGCAGATAATTCCTGTTGTTTAATTATGATTTATAAGTTATAAATCGTTTAATTCGGATTCATTCATAATTTATTAATTGATATGAATCGGTGATTGATTTTTAACGTTCAATTGTTTTCTGCTACACTTCATTCCGCCAGAATGTTCATTTTGGCATTGCCCAAAACGAACCAAAAGGCTAGTGCTTCGCTCCCCGGCGACCCAACACCGCAGCTTCGGTGGAGCAAAATAATACGGAATCATCTTTAGCCGAATTATCAGCGGGGTATAGCAGCTACCGTATTTTGCTCTACACCTCCACTTTACGGATTGGGTGCCCGCCTGCGTCACTAATTCGCAGGGGCGGACGCCATAGTGAGGGCAAAGCCCTTAAATCAAATATGCATCAGCCTTGTCATGCGTCAGCCGACGCCATTTGCTTTATGGATGGGGTACCCATAGGGCGAAAAAGGCTAAAAAACGGAAACGTGTTTGAGCTTATCGACCGATTCGTATTATGGTCTATTCAGAGCGAGTTTTTTCGTTTAGCCTTTGAGTCCGTTATGGGTCGGCCTTTAAAGCGGGCGTCAAAGCATTTTTGGTTCCTTTTGGGGCTTTGGCCAAAAGGAACACAAGCAATCTGTGATTGCGCGTAGCAGAAAACAATTGAACGTTAAAAATCAACCACTGATTCGCTTAACTCACAACTTATTTCCTCAGCGTTTTGCTCAATGCTGCAATAACAACAATACATCCGCCTAATAACCCTACGGCAAGATAAGCCCACTCCATCCCATGACTGTCGGATATGGCACCTACTAATAGCGGGGCAACCAACGGCCCTACAAAGCTGATACTCGACATAATGGTAAGGGCTGTTCCAACCGGAGTCTTAGCCTTATCCCCGACAATACTGTATAAGGTAGGTACTACGCAGGATATTCCCAGTCCGATAAGCATAAAGCCGATCGAATTGATTATAACTTTTATAATAAGGGTATCGGCAGTATGAATAAACAGGGAAGACGTAACGAAGCCTATCAGTATAAGCGCTCCGGCAATCTGTAGCACTGTTTTCTTTTGCCAGATACGGTATGCAAAATTAGTAAGCATACGTCCCGAAAACATCATAATCATAAATACAAGGAAACCTACCTGTAGAGATTCAGGTGCTTTTATAACCGATTGGAAATACACATCGCTCCATTCGAACATCGTATTTTCTACGATGAGAGCAAGCAACCACACCAGACCTAATTGTATAAGCAATGTTTCAGGCATACGGAAGCCTTTCGGTTTGATCTGCGGTTCCGGTTTCTTTTCTGCCTGTGCAGCTATTGGTGATGCTTCCTGCAGGTATTTATAATTGATAAGTATAGCGATAAGCGCGGCTACTGTAATTATCGCAAAATGGACGAAAGTCCCTATTTTCAGGTTAATCATACCATAACCTATCAATGCGCCGATACATGCGGCCAGACTCCAGCTTGCGTGAAATGTGGCAATGATTGGTTTTCCGTAGATTCGCTCTACTTCAATAGCCTGTGTATTGAGTGATATGTCGGTCATATTCCAAAAAATACCAAATAGGAACATGGTTATTCCCAATCCGGTAATATTAGGCATTAAGCTAACTAAAAAGAGAGAGAGTGTAAAGCCTGTAATGCTTATCAGGACGGTTTTCTTACTGCCGATGCGAGGCAAGAAGAATCCGACCAATGGTATAGCTACGAATTTACCTATCGGAATGAGGAACATTAGCAACCCATAGTGCAGATAACTTTCTACACTGAAATCTTTCTTAATGTCCGGTAAGCGGCTTGCCCAACTGGCAAAGCATAATCCCTGAGCTATAAAAAGAGCCATTACGGCATAACGTATTCTTTGTTTGGAGTGAGAGGCCGGCTGTATTTCAGTCATTTTCCTGATGATTTTTTGATTAAAACGATGCAAAGATAAATTCTTTAGAGAAGAATCTTCATATGTAAGGCAATTATTTATGCATATACAGGAAGTTTGAGGTATAATTTGTGTTTGGGTTTATCTATGTATATATAGATGATAGCTCTTTGAAATATTGATAGGTCCCCTGAATCCCCCAAGGGGGACTTACAGAGAGGGGAAAAGGTAATAGATAGAAAATAGTGGAATAAGTGTAACCTTTGTTACCTTTTAATAAGTAGTAAGTATTGAGTAATAAGTTGAAAGTTATATGAGATACGAGTAGACAAGATATAAGTTGTTGACTGATGACTGTTAACTGATATATGTGTAACCTTTGTTACCTTTTAACAAGTAATAAGTGATAAGGACTAAGTTGAAAGACCTGCATTTCTGTTAACTGCTAACTGTTTACTGTAAATAGTGTTACTTCTGTTACTTTTTAACAGTATAATGTAAATATAGGTTAAAGTGATAAGGGGTTTACGTGATATGTGGTTAATTCATAATTGAAAAAGAGGGAGAAAAGTGTCACCTTTTCGATTTATGTAACATTGTAAGACTGTTATCCCGCCGTATTTCTTATTTTTGTATAGTAAAAACTATTAATTGATTTGTCTAACCTTGAAAACCGCTATATCTTAGCAGAGGAAGTACATCCTTATGACTTAATATGTGGGTTTCGGTGCAATGATTTAATAAAACTATTCATATATAAAAAGATTCTGTTAACAGGAGCCTTGTTATGTTCTTCGATAATTCTGTCAGCGCAAAGCATTACAGAAAAAGAACTGCAGGAAATACAATCGAGCTTTAAACAAGATGCTCCAACAAAAGCGATTCAGAACATTCTGACAACAAATGCCAATATCACGGCAAATGTCCTGAATCACAGCTTGCAAGGGAAAATCGATCACTACTTCCGGTACAGAGTGAATGTAAAAGGCATTACGGATCAAAAAAGTTCGGGACGCTGCTGGATGTTTACATCGATGAATGTACTGCGTCCGTCTATTATGGAGAAATACAATATCAGCGAATTTGATTTCTCTCACAATTATCTGTACTTCTGGGATATTTTTGAGAAGGCCAACCTGTTTCTCGAAAATATTATAGGTACGAGTAAAGACCCGTTTGGAGACAGGGCAGTGGAATATCTGTTCAAATCTCCTGTTGGTGACGGTGGTGTTTGGAATCTGTATTATAATGCCGGTAAGAAATATGGAGTTGTGCCTCAGGATGTAATGCCGGAAACTGCACATTCGAACAATACAAGGCAGATGCTTGGTTTGCTGAATGAGAGACTACGCTCCGGCGGATATAATCTGAGGGAACAGGCGGCTTTAGGTAAAAAAATACAAGATCTAAGGTCGGAGAAAACAGTTATACTAAAAGATGTGTACCGCGTTCTTGCTTTATGTCTTGGTGAACCGCCCACAGAATTTACATGGAGATATAAGGATAAAAACGGTATTATAAAGGAATTGCGTAATTATACCCCGAAACAGTTTTATGAAGCTATCACGCCGGAAGATTATTCACCTGACAACTATATAATGGTGATGAACGATCCTACGCGTGAGTATTACCAACTATATGAAATCCAGAATTACAAGAATACGATAGAAGGTATCAACTGGATATATCTGAACCTGCCGAATGAAGATATAAAGAAAGCTGCTCTGGCTTCCATAAAGAATAACGAGGCCATGTATGCTTCTTGTGATGTAGGTAAGCAGATTAATCGGGAATCGGGGATACTGGATCCGGATATGTATGATTATCAGTCTTTATTGGGTGTAAATTTGTCTCCGGCGCCAGCCTTAAGCAGCACGCTGTATCCGAATGCGATATGCAGTGGCAGCACGTTCAGTTATTCGG
>QMCD01000513.1_pt1 | contig 26979 bp, 17 predicted proteins | sample 1821841 | NCBI WGS metagenome assembly QMCD01 (sample SAMN01991225, study PRJNA193472) | Termite gut metagenome, whole genome shotgun sequencing project. | isolation source: worker | host: Macrotermes natalensis | reverse complement strand
CCCCCGCCGCTGAAGCCCCCGCCGCGGAAGCCCCTGTAACAGAGGCCCCCGTCGCCGCAGAAGCGACTCCGGAAGAGTAACGGATAATGGGTAATGAACAATTGACGACGAAGAACTCAACTACCGATTCCCCGTTGTCAATTGTCAATTGTCAATTGTCAATTACCTTCGACGTTTTAACCCTGTTTCCCGGTATTTTCGACGGTTTCTTGTCGGAAAGCCTGTTGGCCGACGCCATTGCATCCGAGCGGTTGGCGGTTCGCCTGCACAACATGCGGGATTGGGCGAACGATCGTCACGGAAAAATGGACGACACGCCTGCGGGCGGCGGTCCCGGAATGGTCCTCAAAGTCGACAAGGTCGTTCCCTGCGTCGAAGCAGTGAGAACGTATCCGTTGCCGTCGGGAGAAACGGTTCCGGGCCGGTTGATCCTGCTTACGCCGCAAGGGCGCCGGCTCGATCAATATGTCGTCGAAGAACTGGCGACAGAACGGCGGCTCCTCCTTTTGTGCGGCCGGTACGAGGGATTCGACGACAGGGTGCGCCGGATTTTGAAGCCGGACGAGATATCGGTCGGAGATTATATTTTGAACGGCGGCGAAGTTGCCGCGATGGTCCTCATCGAAGCGGTCATGCGATTGCTTCCGGGAACGCTGGGAGACGTCGATTCAAGCCGTTTCGATTCCTTTTCCAGCGGCAACCGTTTATTGGAGGCCCCGCAATTCACAAGGCCCCGGGAATACCGGGGATTGACGATTCCCGAAATCCTGCTGGGCGGAAATCATGGTGCGATCGAGGCGTGGCGACGCGAAGAGAGCGTTCGGACGACCAGGTTGCGGCGCCCCGACTTGTTGGAGGAATGCTGATCGTTCCTTCCGCATGACGAACGAGCGGCCCCCGGGACCGTTTTTTGAATCATTTTCGTTTTTAGGAGAATTTACAGACCCGCGAATAAATTGTCGGCCCGGTTCTTCAACCGTCCCTGCGCGACCCGCGGCTTCCTCAAGCCCGCGTTGCCGTACCCGGGAGTTGCCGTGTCCGAATTTTATTCTCAGACCAATAACAGGTAATGCCATGAGTCAACAGATACTGAACCTTGTCGAAAACCGCACGAAAAAAGAGGAGGTTTCGAAATTCGAAATCGGCGATACGGTGAACGTTCATTGCCGAATCCTCGAAGGGGAAAAAGAGCGGATCCAGATTTTCAGCGGCGTCGTCATCGCCCGGAGCGGCAGCGGGACGCGTGAGATGTTCACGGTTCGCCGCATCGTCGCCGGTGAAGGCGTGGAACGTAAATTCCCGCTTCATTCGCCGCGTGTCGCCAGGGTCGAGGTGACACGGAGCGCCATCGTTCGTCGCGCGAAGCTCTACTTCCTCCGGGACCGCGTCGGAAAAGCCGTCCGGCTCAAGGAGCGCCGCGTCGAACGCAAGATCGACGACGGGCCGAAAGTCGTCAAGCAGCGCCGCGGCAACCGGGGCAAAAAGAAAAACGCCCAATAATCCCGGTTTTTCCCGCGGCCATCCTTCAACAGGCAATGCCTTTCAATTAGGACACGCCTTTCAACAGGAAACGCCGTTCAAACGGGAGCGGCTTTCTACCGAAGCCGGTTGAGTCGTTGGTAAACACAGGTCCGCCCAACCGCTCGTTTGCCCTCCGGGCTTGTGTTGTTTTTCGAGGGCGGGCGTTCCGGTACGGCGTCGAATCACGCGCGACCGCCGTGTACTCACAGCCGGGAGCCTACCGCCCGTCGCGGCTCGCGACCCCGGCTGCGGGAAATGACAATGGTTTTCAGTATAAATGATTATTGCAACGGAGAACTCAGCATGGTACATCGGGAAATCATGAAGATCGGGATCGTCGTGTCGATCCTGGCGGCGATCCATGTCGGCGCCGCGGTCGTACGGGCGGAAGTCCGCTTGCCGGAAATTTTCGCCTCGAAAATGGTCTTGCAGCGGGATCGTCCCGTACCCGTCTGGGGCTGGGCCGCTCCGGGCGAAGAAGTCGTCGTCTCGATCGACGGCCAAAGCCGCTCGGCCGTGACCGACGACGACGGCCGGTGGAATGTGGAACTGGCTTCCCTCAAGGCGGGCGGTCCCTTCACCATGACCGTGAAAGCCGCGAACACGTTGACGCTCGAAGACGTGTTGGTTGGCGACGTATGGCTCTGTTCGGGGCAATCAAACATGGAATGGAGGATGTCGGCGTTCTCCGATACCGCCGGGGATGTGGAACAATCGGCCAACCCGAACATCCGGTTTTTCCAGCCGGAACTCGCGTGGAACCAGGAGCCGCAGGACCATTTGAAAGCGACCTGGACTTCCTGCGAACCCGGAACGGTCAAGGCTTTCTCGGCCACGGGATATTATTTCGGTAAAAATCTCCAGGAAAATCTCGATATCCCGATCGGGTTGATTAATTCCTCCTGGGGCGGAACCCGGATCGAACCGTGGATTGCACCGATCGGCCTTGAAAGCGTCGTCTCGCTTGAGGCGATCGCCCAAGCAGTCGCCGAAAAAAATCCCCGATCAAGCGTCTATCGGGAATCGGCCGCCGAAACCGTCGCCGCTTACAAGAAATGGACGGAAGAGGCCGAAGCGCGTATCGCCGAATCCGAGACCCTGCCGCCCGTTCCGCCGATGCCGCGAGCGATCGAGCCGTTCCGGAACCAACAGGCCCCGACCGTCCTGTACAATACGATGATCCATCCTTTCGTGCCCTTGGCGATCAAAGGAACGATCTGGTATCAAGGGGAATCGAACCGGGGCGAAGGCATGTTGTATGCCGAAAAAATGAAAGCGCTGATCCAGGGATGGCGCGCCGTATTCAAAAACGACGACATGCCGTTTTATTACGTCCAGCTCGCGCCGTTCAATTACGGAAACGATCCCGAAGCACTCGCCGAAATCTGGGAGGCGCAGGCCGCGGTGGAAAACGCGATCGAGAATACGGGCATGGTCGTCATCAACGACATCGGTAATCTCGCGAACATTCACCCGCTCCAAAAAAACGTCGTCGGCAAACGACTCGCCGACCTGGCGCTCAATCGTACGTACGGTAAAAAGGAGATCGCCTGCGATTTCCCGGCCTTCAGGGCGTTGACGCTCGAAGGCAACACGGCGGTCGTTTCGTTCAAGAACGCCGATTCCCTTTCCACCCGGGACGGCAAGGCTCCGGACTGGTTCGAAATCGCGGGCGTGAACGGCGAATTCAAGGCGGCGACCGCGAAAATCGAGGGAGCGACGATTCGATTGAGTAATCCGGCCGTCGAGAAGCCCTTCCTGGTTCGCTTCGCCTGGAGCATGATGGCGGAACCGAATCTGCAAAACGAGGCCGGTCTTCCCGCCGGCGCTTTCCGCGCGGGCGAAATCCCCGAGCGCGGCAACTTGGACGCCCTCGTCCCGCAGGCGAAAAACTACGAATTGGTTTACTCGTTCGATCCGATCAATCCCGTCATGACGCGGGACAAGACGCGGATGGTGTATAAAACCGACAAGAGCAAGGATTTCGCGGCCGCCCGGATCAAACGCGTCGGATACTTTTTGTTTCTGAAACAGAAATCGGGCGACGATCAATTCGTGTTCGTTTCCATGCCCCCGCTCGCGGACGACATCGTGAAACTGGGGGTTCCCACGAAAGCCTCGGGAGCCCGGTTCATGCAAAAGGTTGCCGATGTCACCGTTTACTCGAACGTTCCGGGCGTCGAAACGGGAACCTTCGCCGAAGGGTGCAACGTCGAGTTTTGCGACTGCAATTTCGGTCGCGAAAACGAGCAGGGCATTCCGGGCGCCTCCGACACGATTTTCGATTTCGGGGACGCCCTGTTGGCAGGCGCCTCGCCGGGATACGGATCGATGCAGGTCCATCATTACGCGCGGAAACACCCGATTTTCGCCTTCAATAATTTTTCCGTCGGCAATCAATGCGACATCGGGATCGGCAACTGTCCCGGCGCCGAAAACCTCGACTGGACTTTCAGTCGTTCGGCGCTCCGGTGTCTTGCCGGCCAATTCCTGATCCTGGTCGAAACGGAATAGCGACATGCACGCCGTCCGGAGAGACCCGTTCACGACGCTGCCGTATTTTTTCAACACCGCATCAACATGTCGAGGAGTCGAACCATGAATCACCCCGGGAATCCCATGTTTTCATATCGAAGCCGTTTACGTTTTCCATCCCATCCGCGCAGCCTTGGAGCCCGAATTCCAGGCGCACTCTTTTTCGCGTTCCTCGGATTCATGGTTTTGCCCGCATCCGCCGCCGACTGGACTCAATGGCGGGGACCCGATCACGACGGCGTTTCCCGTGAAACCGGGCTGCTTTCCTCCTGGCCCGAGGGGGGGCCCGGGCTTCTTTGGAAAACCGAGGACATGGGGGTCGGCTATTCGAACATTTCGTTTGCGGGCAACAGGATTTACAGCATGGGGGACAACGGGGACAGTTGTTTCCTTTACGCGATCGACGCCAAAAACGGCAAAGGCGTCTGGGGGCTGAAAGTCGGTCAAGCGGGCGGGAACTACAAGGGTCCCCGGTGTACGCCCGCGACCGACGGCAAACTCGTGTTCGCGCTGGGCCAATTCGGCGATTTCGTCTGCGCGGACGCCAAAAACGGCAAACTGCTTTGGAAGGGGAACGTCGAAAAAGAACTCGGCGGTCGCGTCATGTCCGGCTGGAACTTCTCGATGTCCCCGGTCATCGACGGCAACCAGGTCGTGCTCCCGATCGGCGGGGACGGCGGAACCGTCATCGCCTTGGAACGTAGCGAAAAAGGCCCGAAAATTCTCTGGCGGAGCAAGGAGATCACCGATGCCGCCGCCTACACCTCGCTTGTCCCGATCACGCTCGGCGGGGTCCGGCAATACCTGCTCCTCACGGAACACCGCCTCGCCGGCATCGCCGCGAAAGACGGCAAACTGCTCTGGCAGATTGATTGTCCCGGACGGACCGCCGTGTGCAGCGACCCGGCGTTTTGGATGGAAAACGACAACACCTGTTACGTGTTCGCCTCCTGCGCGTACAATGTCGGAGCCCGGGGATTCAAGCTCTCGGCCGACGGCGGGCGATTCAACGTCGAAGAGATTTACAGCGACCAGAAACTCCAGAGCCATCACGGCGGAATCGTCCAACTCGGCGGAAATTTCTACCTGTTGACCCAGCGGGAACTGGTGTGCGTCGATCCGAAAACCGGGAAAACACGCTGGAACAACCGCAGCGTCGGAAAAGGATCTATTTTTTCCATTGATGGCAAATTGATCGTCCGCGGCGAAGCGGGAGACGGAACCGTTGCCTTGGTCGATGTAAATCCGGATGCCTACGTGGAACACGGCCGGTTCGATCAGCCGGAGCGAACGAGTGCGAACAGTTGGACCTATCCGATCGTTTTCAACGGCCGGCTTTATTTACGGGACCAGCACCTGTTGTTGTGTTATGAAGTGAAGTAGTCCCGCGTTCGATTCATGCAAGCCGGGAGCGTATGCAGCGTGAAACGACCGGGTCCGTGGCGTCGTGTCGTTGTTTATGCGGATCGTTCGAGCGGCAGGCGATTGTGCGCGGGAGGATTGTCATGCCGTTTACGGTATATCACCCGATTTTTCAAAATCGATTCACAGACCAGAAAGAAAGCGGACGACATGGGTTTGACATTCATCAACAAAAAAATCGGTTTCATCGGCACGGGCCAGATGGCGACGGCGCTCGCAAGCGGGCTGATAAACAAGGACGTCGTCGACGCCTCGAAAATATTCGGTTTCGACGTTTACGACGTTTCGGCAACCCGATTTCGTACGAATACCGGCGGAACGCTGCTCGGAACCGCGCACGAGGTGCTCGCGCAATGCGATATCGTTTTCCTGGGCGTCAAGCCGTACCAGATGGGTCAACTGCTCGGCGATCTTTCGACCCACGACGACATCCGGCGGTCGCGCAATCCGAATATCACGGCCGGCAAGATCATCGTGAGTATCGCGGCCGGGATCCAATTGGCGACCTACATGAAATACCTCGGCAATCAGGTTGCGCTCGTCCGCGTGATGCCGAACACACCTTGTTTGATCGGGGAAGCGGCCAGCGGATACTGCCTTTCCCCGGCGATCACCAGGGACGACGCCGATCTGGTCAAGGGCCTGCTCGAAACGGTCGGGGTCGCCGTCGAAGTGACCGAGAGTCTTATGGATGCCGTGACGGGACTTTCGGGAAGCGGTCCGGCCTACGTGTTTACGATGATCGAAGCCCTTGCCGACGGCGGCGTCAAAATGGGATTGCCGCGGGATATCGCCCTCCGCCTTGCCGCCCAAACGTTCAAGGGAGCGGCGCAGATGGTTCTCGCAACCGGAGATCATCCGGCGGTTTTGAAGGATCGTGTCACCTCTCCCGGTGGCACCACGATCACCGGCTTGGCCGCCCTGGAAGAAGCAGGTTTCCGGCACGCCCTGATCCATGCCGTCGAGAGTGCGACACACCGTTCCGCCGAATTGGGCAAGTAAACCCGTTTGACCGGGCTTGTTTGATTGGGCTTGTTTGACCGGGGCCGCATGACCGGGCACCCGTCGCGGTACGGCCGGGCGCCGTACCGTCGGCCACGTGTTTTTCAGACTGAACATCCTCTTTTCCAACCCGTAATCCCCGCATGCTGTTCGATGATCCGCGATATCATTGGCGGGAGACCTATTTCGTGTTGACGAAACGGGAACTGCGACCGCCGTCGGAAAAAGTCAAAAGCGGACTTTTCAAGGTCCTGCCGGGACTTGTCATCCGTTCCGAAGAACAGGATGCGGAGGGACGTTTGTCCTTGCTGAGCGCCGTTTCCGAAGACAGCCACGCCGGGATCGAAATCGTTTGGAACGAAGGGCCTCGTTTGTCGGAAGAGATCGCGCAGCTTGTCGACGAGCTGCAAAACGAGGCGGAGGAACAGGACCGGCTCGCGTTGGAACGCGCCCGGGAAGCGACGGCGAAAATCGAATTGCTCCATTTCGAACAACTGGATCGTGCGACGCCGCCCTCCCCGGTGAAACCGCGGAAAACCCGGGCGCCGGGCCGCAACATCGCCGAGGCGCAACGGCTTTCTTCCGGACGATTTCATTTCGACCCGGACCATTACGCGGAACCCCCGCCCGGTCTTGATACGGGAGAAAACGACTCCGGTGAATTCCTGCTGGAAGAATACGATTCCGCGGTTTTGACGCCGGACACGTTGATCGTCGCCATCGAAGTGCTGCGCCGCCTCACGGACGGAATCGCCGTCGACGTCGCAGGCGGATGCGTCCTTTGAAACACGCGCTCACGCATCGTGCTCCGGAAACACGCCCTGGAATCATTGGTTGCTCGCGGCGGCAACGTTGACAGGAGCGGCGGCGGCTCTCTGGCTGGCGCGATCGGTGGACAGGACCTGTCGTAACAGGGCGGAAACGTCCTCGAACGGCTTTTCACTCGGGGGCCCGGCCGCATACTGCATGATGGACCGCTGCGTTTTTTCCGTCAGGGACAGGAGCATGGAGGAAACGGTCCCGTAATCGGGTTCGACGATCACGATCCCTCGTTTGCCGCTCACATCCGGCTTGCGCGAAAAGGTCCGGCTGGCGACGGCCAGGAAGGCGACCGCCGAGTCGAGCCGCTGGAGCGTCAAAAGGCGCCGCACGAATTCCTGACGGGAATCGCGATAATCGTCCAACCGGTTCGAAGAAAGGATATGCAATCCCGGCGTCAAGCGTTCCACTTCGATTTCATCGCCGCCGTAAACGACGCCGCCGCTGTGTCGGTCGACGCAGAAAAAATGTCCGCCGGCGTAACAGCCGGTCGAAAGTTCGCGAACGGCCCGATCAAGCGCTTCCTCGGCCGTCCTGCACGCCAAAAGCTCTTTACAAAGCAATCCTCTTGAACGGGGATCGTAGGGGACCGATCGTTTGGAGCAATTGAGAACGGCGGCAAACATTCCGTGCTGGTTGACGCCGGCCCAGGTTCCGCCCGCCTTACGGTCGATACCGCAGACGACACGGGGACGGCCCGACTGGATACGGGGGGCTTGTGAGGGCCGAGTCAAACGTTCTTCCCGGTTGAACGCGATCAAGACAGGTGAATCTTCCGCCGTTTTGTACTGAATTGCAAGAATGCCCATTGTGAAAAAGGAAGCTAAAATTGGTCAGGAACTCACGGCGGAATCGCGCCAAACGAACACGCGTTTTCCCACATGCCGCATTCAGCCCATCTCCGGCAAACACCCGTGTTTGAAAACAGGCTGCCCATATCAACGAAGTCGGCTGACAAATTCCGGCAATGGGTCACATTTTGACGGTATTTTGACGGAATATGCTCATAACAGCAGTTAGAGCTTAAGATATCATCGCATAAAAACCCGGGTTGAAAACCCCCTGGATGGGGGGGCGTGCGTGGTTTTTTCAAAAAAACGCGCCGGTTTGTTTGATTTTCTGGAAACAATTGATGCAACTATTACGTTAAAAAAGAGATGCGCAGACACATTGCGGGAACTGGCGAAGATTTTCCGTGAAAATTTCCGCAAATGTCCGGTTTACTCTGGTATTTTTTTCCATTCCCGATATGATTACGCGAATCGAGACGTGGGGATGTATACCGTAAGCTGCATGACAATCCTCCCGCGAACAATCGCCTGCCGCTCGAACGAAACGTTTATGTCATTGTACAAACAGAGGTTGGGAGCGAGTGGGTGCGGTAGGCAGACTTGACCGAATGTTCGTTTGCACCGCGTTTCCAGTGTATTCCGGAACGGCAATTTTTCATGAGGAACAAATTGCCAAGGCGGCAAAGCCCCGAAAACCGGATCGAATTCGGCGACGGTCGTCCGATTCGGCTGCATTTTACCCCGTAGATAAAAGGGCTTTTGTGTATACAACCTTTCAGGCAATAGTGCTTCCGCTGACCATGATGGTCGCCCTCGGCATTTTGTTGCGAATCATCGCCCATCTGTTTCTCCTGTCGGCCCGGACCAGATCCTGTCGCCTTTTTTCAGGGACTCCTTGGCTTCCCTTGAGTGTTCATCCCCCGCGAGAGGATGGGGAGTGTGTTGCCATTCCCACGACGGACGGACAGTTTCTGAGCGGCTCCTTTTTCAAGCACACGACGCGCAAACGCAAAGGGGTCGTGCTGTTCTGCCATGAACTCAACGGAAATCGTTTCGGCGTCGCTCCTTATGTGGAATCAATCGTTTCCGCGGGCTTCGACCTGCTCACCTTCGATTTCCACGGACACGGCGAAAGCCTCCATTCGCCCGGAGGTTACCCGACGCCGCTGGTCGCGGTCGACGATTTGGCCGATGTTCGCGCGGCGATCGATTGGATCATCGGGAAAACCGGGCCGGAAATCCGGATCGGTGTGCTGGGGATGGGAAAAGGGGCCACCATCGCACTGTGCGCCGCCGGTTCGGATCCCCGTGTCACCTCCGTCATCCTGGACGGACCGCCGCCCGAACGTCGCCTGTTCGAAAAAAACTGCTGGGACGCCCTAGTTCGCTCCAGCCGCTCCTTGGTCAATACCCGTTCCCCCCGCTATGTTCTTTTGCTCGGCAAGGCGGTGCTTTATACGATTTCCTGCCCGTTCAGCATTTTGAAATCGGCTTGGCAACGTCGGATTCTCGGGTATTGGTGCGGTTGTCGATTCGTCAATACGGTTTCGTTGGTCAAAAGTGTTCGACAGCCTATTTTTATCGTCCACGGAAATGTCGAATCCCTGACCCGGGCCGACCAGATCCACGCTTTTCGGGACAGAATGGCCGGACGGCCACGGGTTTGGTTTGTCCCCCGTATCGCCAAGCGGACCCATGCCGGCGCCGCGTTCGAAGATTGTTGCCGGCAAATCACTCGTTTTCTCGCCGACGCCGACAATTGAGTGTCTGATGGTTGTCCGAAGCGCCAAACCGCCGAAAAGTAATCGCGTTGAGCCTTGGGAACAGGACAGGGAGTTGTACAAGGAACGGAGTTGTACAAGGAACGAAATGCCGTGGAGTGCAACTTTCGTTTCATAAAACAGTTCTATCGAGTCGCCGCTCGTGATGACAAACCGGACGCGACCTGCAATGCCTTCGTCGCCGTCGCAAATATACTTCGAACGGCATGATAATCCTCGCCGGGCGAACGATCCGTTTAAGCACTTGTCTGAACAGAAGTTAAAGTCGATTGAGTGCGGCAGACAGACTTGATCAAATGTCCGTGTTCACTGCGTTTCCGGTATAGCACAGTGATGACTTGGCCGAACAGCGGATTTCGATCCTCGACAAGCAGATCGACACGCTGGTGTACGAACTCTACGGCCTGACGGAGGAGGAAATCGGGGTCGTGGAAGGGTAGGTCCTGGAGAACCGGCGTTTCCTCAAAGAGCTGCCCCGGGCGCATTTCGATCAGCGCGACCACTTTTTGAAATGTGTCCCGTAAGCGCTTCGCGGATTGTCGATCCGTCCTTTGAGATAACCGGAAAGCGTCGGCGGGGTTTTCCTGTCCGGCGGGAGTGTGCCGAGCATTTGGAGGTATCCGGCAAGCAGGTGATGCGTTTCGGGCGAGAAATGGACCATGAAATGCACCCAGGCCCAGGAATCGCGGTATTCTTTTGGCCCCATGTCGCCGATGTGCTCCAGTTTTTCGAGCCGCTCCATGTTCGGGATGATCCCGAACATGTTGTTCCGGGCGATCGGTTTCATGTAGGGATTGCCGCGCGGCCGGTTCTCGGGTTTCGGCTCGAAGTATTTGGCAAGCCCTTCGTCGAGCCAGATCGGGACGTTGTCGATGCCCGCGTGGATGATCGCGTGGGTCATTTCATGGCGCAGGTCGATTTCGAAGTCGCCGGTCCGTTGCACCAGGAGCGTTCCCGGCTCTCCCTGCATCTTGACGTACAGCGCGCGCCGGTCCCTCGGGGCGTCCGGGAAAACCTTCCTCAGGAAATCGATGTATGTTTTTTCATCGCGGAAGAGGCAGAGCTCGATTTTTTCGCGAGGTTCCGGGATGCCCAAGTAATCGGTCAGGTCGACTTGGAGCGAATCGATTTCATCGAGCAGGGAACCCGATTCGGAAAACGGGAAATTCGACTGACAAACGACGGCGCCGCACACCTGCGTATACGGCAGGTGTTGCGTATACGACGGCGCCAGGTCGAGGACCGGCGTGATGCACGCCCTCGGTGAAAGCGGGACGGATACGCTCCGTCCTTCGGCGCGGGGTTCTCCGGCACGGGGTTCTCCGGCACGGGACGATTCGGAACCGCCGATCGGACTCCATGAACGGCCATCCCCGACGGCAGGGGCGGCCCCGGGATAGGCGGCCCCGGGATAGGCTGAAGAGACCGACAACCGTTCCGCCCATTCGCGGTAATCGCCCGAATAGCGGGGACCGATGACCGTTTCGCCGTAAACGATCGCATATTGGGAATCCGCCGGAGACGTGGCGGCGACCGGGGGGGCGTCCGGGATGGTTTGGACACGGTCCGACTTCCCGGTTTCCCGGGAATCGTAATCGACCGGCCGGATCACGCCCGTTTTCTTTGCTTCTTTTCCCTTTTCATCCGTTCCCTTTTCATCGACGCCTTCGACAAGGAATATCGTTTCCTGCCCCGGGTCGGCGGCGGTATGGCCGGTGGAAACATGGCCGGTGGAAACATTGCCGGTGGAAACATTGCCGGTGGAGGCATACCCGGGACCGACATGCCGCTCGTAGGAACGCCGTTCGACATCGCGCAGGGGACTCGGCATTCGAAGGATCGCCGAACAGGCTGCGGATTCGGGAACCCAGTTTCGCGACTCCGGCGTTTCGTAAGGAATATAGCTGACCGCCTGTCGCTTCGCTCCGAAGTCGGATCGGGCCGGGGACGCATGAGTTTCCGGGGTGTTCGGCGGGGATTCCGGTGAGGTGTTCAATGAGGATTCCGGCAAGATTTTCGACGTTCCGGTTTTTTTGCCGGTTTCCCGTTTCGGCTTCCAGTCCTGCGCGAATCCCGGGCGGTTCGACGCAACGGCAAGGGTTGCGACGATAAAGACCGCGGCGGCGACGGGCGTAACAATGCGTTTTCGAAATACGACTTCCATACGTGGATGTTGCAACAAGGTCAAAAAGATATGCGATTCGGACTTTCCGATCTCCGGAAAGCGGGTGAAATGTCCAGCATCCGGGCACACGGTTCCCGGCTCGTCGACGGTATTTTTCGGGCGTCTTCCTAAAAACGCTAAAAACGATGAATGTGGCGCCAAAACCAGATCCCGACGAGCCCGAGACAAAGGTTGGCGACCCAAACGACTTCAACGGGCATCGTACCGTTTTTCGCCGCATCGAACCCGAGCATCATGATCGGATAATAAAGGATCAAAATCGGTATGAAGCACGCGAAAAAACTCGTGAAAACATCCGATTTTTTCATCCAAATCGCCAACGGGGCTCCGATCCAGACGAAGAAAAGGCAGCAAAAGCCGTTCGCCCAGCGGCGAGGCGGTTCCGCGCGCAATCGTTCCAACCGGGTAACCGCGTCGTTGATTTCCCGGCTTTTTCGCGTCCACTGGCGGTCCACGATCGGGTCCCTGTCGCCGAGCACGCTCGCAAAGGCGAATTGCGCCGCCTGGGTCCGCCGGCCCACGGCGATAATATCCCGTTGCTTGTCGATATCCGTCGGAATATCCTTCATCCCCATGTTCGAAGGTCGCGTCGTATCTTCCCGGGCCAACCCGAACTGGGAAAGGGGAATTGCGTAACTGTCGTCCGTCGCCTCGTAGCTGGTGTCTCCCCCTTCCACTTTCAAATGGCGCATCAGGACCTGGAGTTCCGATTTTTCCAGGTCGACCCGGAGGTTCGCCTCTTGGGCGGTGATCGTCATCGATTCGTTGGGGACGGTGATCGTCACGCCGAGCAGGGTCCGGTCGTTGACGCCGTCGGCCATGATCGTGAAACCGCCCCCGTCCTCGAACGTGTAAATGTGTTCCGATCGCAATTCGCTGAAAATGATGTCTTCCACCGCTCCGTAGGCGACCCGGGCCATGTTGGCGCGTCCCCAGGTGACGGCCCAGTCGTTGAGCCAGACGCTGACCAGACTGCACAGGAAACCGAGCACCAGCACGGGCCAAATGAGGCGCCACGGGGCGATGCCGAGCGATTTGAGGGCGATGATTTCATTATTTCCCGACATTTTCGCGAAACTGATCGTGGCCGCCATCAGCAGGGCCATCGGGATCGAAATGCGCGACGCGTCGACCATGATGAACGGGGCCATCATGATCACATGCGCGATCAACACGTCTTCCTTCATCGTCGCGCTTATCATCAGGACGATCGTGATGAGAAGCGTCAAAATAATCAGCGCAAACAGGAAAACCTTAAGTATTTCGGAAATCGTCTGGACGAGAATGATCTTCATGACGCCGTTGACAAAATGGGGGAACAAGCCGAAAAGGCGGCGAAGTTTCCCCGATTTTTCCCGGCATGTCAAGAGCGTTTTTGCGGCAGACGGATTCGCACGGCGGTTTCGGAAAATTTCCGGAAAAATGCCGGAGAAATTGCCGGAAAATTGCCGGAAAATTGCCGTCGCGTTCCAGCTTCCCCAGGGTCCGGTAAATTTTGCCGAAATTCGTGCAAGGCGACCCCTGGAGCGAAAATTATATGATACAATGGTACGCGACTCTATCCGGGGACGCAGTTCCCGGCTCGTCAAGGGGTTTGAGGTGCATCAATGGTTTTCAGAGGTTCCCGTCGTCAAGAGGTCCGTATGAACGTCTTATTCGCCACCAGTGAAGCGGTTCCCTTCGCGAAAACCGGCGGCTTGGCCGATGTAAGCGCTTCATTGCCGCAAGCGCTTGCCGAATTGGGACATACCGTGTCCGTCTTCATGCCGGCGCATCGTTGCGTTTTTCATTCCGGGTTGCCGCTCACCAACCGGGAAATCGACATTTCCGTTCCGATCGGCAATAAAACCATGTTCGGAACGCTTTGGGAGGGCCGGCTTCCCGGCGGCGACGTTCCCTACTACTTCATCCGGCAGGACCGGTATTTCGACCGGGAAACGCTTTATTCCCGGCAGGGCGAGGATTATGCCGACAATTGCGAGCGGTTCGTCTTTTTCTGTCGGGCGGTCATGGAATCGGTCGAACGGCTTCAAATGAAGGTCGACGTGCTTCATTCCAACGACTGGCAGACAGGCTTGCTTCCGGCCTACCTGAAGTTGATGTACGGAAGCCGGCCCCGTTTTCACGACGTCGCTTCCGTTCACACGATCCACAATCTTGCCTACCAGGGGGCGTTTTGGCACTGGGACATGGTGCTCACCGGGATCGGCTGGGAGCATTTCAACTACGATGAAATGGAGTTTTACGGGAAGTTGAACCTGCTGAAAACCGGGGTCGTGTACGCCGATGCGATCACGACGGTGAGCCCGCATTACGCGCAGGAAATCCAGACGGAGGAATACGGTTGCGGCATGGACGGCGTCCTCCGTTTCCGCAAAGAGAAACTGCGGGGAATCCTCAACGGAATCAGCACGGAACATTGGGATCCGGCGACCGACCCGTTCCTTGCCGCGCCTTACGACATCGGGAATATTTTCGAGCAGAAACCACGATGCAAGGCGGACCTGCAACGGGAAACGGGGCTGCCCGAACGGAGCGATCTCGCCCTGGTCGGCATGGTCGGGCGGCTCGCCTGCCAGAAAGGGCTCGACCTCGTCTGCGACACGATCCCGACCTGGGTTGAAAATCACGGCGTCCAGTATGTCATCCTGGGAACCGGCGATCCCGTCACGGAAATGCGGTTGCGGAAACTGGCCGAGACTTATCCTCAAAACGTCGCCGTTCGACTGGAATTCTCGGATTCCCTCGCCCATCGGATCGAGGCCGGGGCCGACCTGTTCCTCATGCCGAGCCGGTATGAACCGTGTGGTCTCAACCAGATGTACAGTCAGATTTACGGGACGCTCCCGATCGTCCGCAACACCGGCGGCCTGGCCGACACGGTCCTCGACGGCGAAACCGGGTTCGTGTTCGAAAACGACTCGGTCCACGACCTGAACACCACGATTTGGCGGGCCTTGCAATGTTTCTGGGAGGACCGCGACGATTTCAACCGCATGATCCGAAACGCCATGCGGCGCGACTGGTCCTGGAAACGCAGCGCCGAACAATATGTCGCCCTCTACGAAGAAATCCGATAGGCGTCGGACGTTTTTTTTCGAATTCCCGTCTTGACAGCATTATTACGATGTAATAAAATCGCCTTCTATTACATTGTAATAGAAAGGAGATGCTGTCGATGCCGCGAAAAACAAGCGAACCGGTCAAACTTTCGCCGGGCGAACTGGAATTACTCGAACTGCTCTGGAATCACGGACCCCTTACCATTTCCGGCGTGCATCGGGAATTCCTGGACCGGGGCCGTTCCATCGGTTATCCGACCGTGCAAACCCGGTTGAACCGTTTGGCCGAAAAAGGGATCATTCGCAGGGACGGCCAATACCCGGCGTCGTATGAAGCCGTCTTGAAGCCGTCGGACGTTTCAGGACATTACTACGATCTTCTCGAAACGCTTTGCGGCGGCAATATCGCCCCGTTCATGCTCCATCTTACCGGGAAACGGGGGTTGGCGCCTTCGGAAATCGACGTGCTCAGGAAGATCGTCCGGCAACACGAAGAAAACGACAACCATCGAGCCGGGAAACGGGGGGACGAATGACGGCCCTCATTTGCAACATCAATTTCAACGCCGCCGGCCTTCTCCTGTCGTTCGGTATAAAAACGTTGATTCTCGGCGTTGCCGCTTCGGTTGTTTCGGCGACGCTGCTGTTGACGGATTGCCGCAGCGCGACCGTCCGGCGGTATCTCTGGATCGTCGTTCTCCTGCTCGGCGTTTTCGGGGCGGGCTTCCCGATCACCTTTGCCGTCCCGCACCGTGAGACGACGGCGCCTGAAACGGCAATGTCCGTAACATCCGCGTCTGAAACGTCTGCGTTCGCAACATCCGCACCCGTAACATCCGCACCCGTAACATCCGCTCCGGATTTTCCGTTTCCCGTCGACGTACCCGCTCGTCCGGTACTGCCGCCGGCACAGCCCTGGAAACCGGACAGCGTTGACTCGCCGACGCCGTCCCGTTTTGATGTGGCGCCCCGTTTCGCCACGGAGCCTGAAACGCTTTCTCGACAACGTCTTGCGACAGACGTTCCTTCGCTTCTCGTATCCGTCTGGCTGGTTGGCATCGCCGGGATTCTCGCATGGCGGCTCGGATTTTACGGCCTGCTGCTTCGAAAACTCGCGACGGCGCCGTTCGCAGAAGGGGAATATCGTTCGCAATGGGAAACCATCCTCGCCGAGTACGGCCTTGCTGCCGAACGATTGCCGCTTTTACTTGTCGATTCGCTTGGTCCCGGATTGATTCGGACGCCGCGGGGCGAACGGGTGGTCGTACCCCGGGAATTGTGGGAGGAATCGCCGAAGGAAATGCGCGAGGGAATTTTGCGCCACGAATTGGCCCATTACCGGAACCGCGATTGTCTCGTTGCCGGTTTCGCGCGGCTGCTCGCCTTGCCGCACTGGTTCAACCCGGTTTCCTGGTTCGTGCTGCGCCGGATCGACGAGGCTTCCGAATGGATTTGCGACGCCGCCGCCTTCGGCATGAAACCCGACGGGACCCGGCGTTTCGCCGAATCGCTCCTTGCCGTTCACGAATCGTCGCGAACGGTTTCCCTCCATCGTTACGCGTTCGGCGGCAAAGGGAAGGGAATGGAACGGCGCGTACGCGAACTGCAATGTTTCATCGACAACAGAAAGGATTCCATCATGAAAAAGACGACGCTTTGCCTTGTACTCGGCCTGTTCCTTGTTGCCGGGCTTTTCCATGTCCGCTTCGTTCCCGCCGTAACGGGGGACGATACAAAGACTCCGCAGGTGAAGGATGCCGCCGAACCTGAAAACGGGAATGATACAACGAAACAACCGGGCGAGGAAGCCGCTCCGGGGACGGCCGCCGGAATGGCCGTCCGATTGACCGACGCGGAAGGAAAGCCCGCCGCGACCGGTTATGTCAGGACGTATCCCCGCCCGAGACCGGCCGATTGGGAAGGCGATCAGCCGCGGAATTTTCCGCTCGAAAACGGGACCTGCTTCGTTCCGCTCTCGAATTTCGATCAACTTCAATCGTTCAAAATCGTTCTCTACGCCGACGGGTTCGCTCCGTATGAAATCGACTGGAACAACCCGGCGTCCGATCCGATCCCGCGGCATTTCGTTTTCCAACTCAAGGATCGGGCGGCGGACCCGATCGGGGGCCGCATCGTCGATGAAGAGGGCAAACCCGTCGAGGGCGCGATCGTCCAGTTCGGCGTCGACATGGCCGGTCGTCAAAAGAATCCCGACATGTTTCCCAGTTATGCCCAGTGGATACACACCGATGCCGAGGGACGCTGGATTTACAAGGTGTTGCCTAAGGAACAGCTCGACGAAAATTTCGACATGAACATCGAACACGCGCGTTATCCCCGGCTGCGGTTTCCCGACGGGCAAACGTTCAAGGATTACCAGGTCAAGGACGCGGAAGGCAACCTGTCGAAAACGATCGTCCTCCCGAAGGGGTTGCCGCTCCGGGGCCGCATCGTCGACGAAGAGGGCAAGCCGGTCGAAAACGTGCTCGTTCACTGCAATGCCGCGTGGCGGGACCCGGATAAACCCTACGGGCACGAATCGACCCGGAGCGACGCGGACGGCCGGTTCGCGTTCGAAAATTGCTCGCCCAAAGGCGAGTTGCGAACGGTCGATATCGGTTTTTGTTCGAAAAACTTCGCGCCGGACATCGTTTCCCTCGAAGAAATCACGCCGGACATGAAACCGTTGGAAATCAAGCTCAAACGCGGCAAACGGCTCGTCATCCGGGCCGTCGACACGGAAGGAAAGCCGCTCGCGGGAATGCGCATCTCGTCCGGTTATTGGAAAAGCCATTGGGGCGCCGCGACGGGGGTTCAACAGCTCTTTGAAGACGCCGACGAATTCGGGGCCGTGCGGACGGACAAGGACGGCCTGTTCGTCTGGAGCAACGCCCCGGACAACCGGTTCGACCTGAAGATCGACGGCGACAATTATCAAAACGTCAAGATCGACTACGAAACGCTCAAGTACGGCGACGAGGAAAACGTATACACATTCCGGCCGCTCGTCGATGTCGCCGGAACGGTCACGGACGCGGCGACGGGCAATCCCATCCCGGCGTTCGCGATTTCCGAATGGTACACCTTCAGGAAAAGCACGGGGACGACCCGGGAGTTCGGGACCCAGGCCGGGAAAGACGGCCGTTTCACCCGCCGGACCGGGCACCGCATGGGGGAATGCGATCACTATTACCTCCGGGTCGACGCCGAAGGTTATGAGGGCGTGATGCGGGAAATCAAGCCGGATGATGCGGATTTGAAACTTGAATTTCCGCTCAAAAAAGCGACCGCGTTTTCGCAGAACCTGGTCGGGACCGTGTTGCTCCCGGACGGCAAACCGGCGGCGGGGGTGGAAATCGGAATCGCGACCGCGGCTTACGGAATCCAGACCAAGGGTGCGAAACTCAACGCGGGCGGGATGGGAAACAACGCCCGGACCGATGCGGAAGGTCGGTTTTCGATTTCCCGCAGCGAAATGTCGATCGGCGACCAGGATTACCAACTGCTTTTCCTGCATGATGCCGGAACGGTCCGCATGAAGAAGGAACAGTTCGAGCGCCATACCGGCCCGATTCGGCTGGAAGCGTGGGGCCGGATTGAGGGAACCGTCCGGGTCGGCAACAAGCCCGGCGCGAATTTGCCGATCTGGTATTCCGTGGAAAACGATCGGGATCCATTTGAGGAAGGAAAAGCCCGGATCGACATTTTTTCCGACGACGAACTGAAAAGCGACGCCGACGGCAAGTACGTGATCGACCGTGTTTTCCCGGGCAAGGGGACGGTTGCCCGGGTGGTCAGGTTCAACAACGGCACGACGCGCGCGCCGATGTTGGGGCATTCGTTCGAGATCAAACCGGGGGAAACGCTCCGGATCGATCTCGGCGGCGGCGGGCAGTCCGTTCGAGGCAAAATCCTCCTTGCCCCGGACACGCCCAAACCGGTCGATTGGCGCTTCGCCCATGTGGAAGCCGAGCCGTCGAACCCGGATTATGTCGCCCTTCCCGCGCAGAGCGAGGAGGACAAGGCGTTTTACATGGACATCATCAGGAGTATCCCGGAGTTCAACTCGCCAGGCCCGGTTTCCGGGTTGGAGGTGGAAGAAATCATCACCCGCTGGGAAGCATCGCCGGAAGGCAAGGCGATGATCGCGAAAAACCCCGCGGCTTATGAAAGATGCATGAATTACATGGACTTCGCAGCGGAATTCGAGAAAAAGCGGGAAGAACGCGGCGACCGGCGGATCATCGGCGCGGTCGATGAAACCGGGACATTCCAGCTTGACGATCTCACGCCGGGTCTTTGGACGTTGGAAATCGAACTGAATTTCCCGAGCGTTCCGCTTCAATGGTGGGATTACGCGGATCGATGGATGAAAAAGATCGACTTCGCCGTTCCCGACGTACCCGGCAACAACACCGACGCACCGCTGGAACTGCAAGGAATTCCGCTCGGATACGACAAGGGCGAACGCAAGGGACCGGGGCGATAAAGAGCGTTAAGTCGCAAACGGCCTGAAACGGTTACCGCGCACAACCGCCTGCCGCTCGAACGATCCGTTTATATCGTTACATAAACACACGTTAAGGGCAAGCGAGTGCGGCGGACGAGGGGAATGCCCGTGGCTTGCAGTATATCACCGGACGGCTTTCAGGATCACTGTGCGGTTTCCAGGTAGCCTCCGATCAGTTCGAGGAGCCGTTCCGGGTTGATCGGCTTGCTGCAATAGGCGTCCATGCCGGCATCGTAACACAGCGTTTCGTCACCCTTCATCGCGTTGGCGGTCAAAGCGATGATCGGGATTCGGCCCTTGCGGTTTCGCCGGAAGGAACCCTTTTCCGTCTCCTGGAGACGGATCGTCCGGCTCGCTTCGTAGCCGTCCATTTCCGGCATCTGGCAATCCATGAGGATAAGATCGTAGTCGCCCCCGGTCGCCGCCCGGCAGACTTCGACGCCGTTGCCCACGATCTCGTACTGAAAACCCGCGCTGCCGAGAATTTCGGCGACGACGATTTGATTGATCCGGTTGTCTTCCGCGACGAGAATACGTTCGTCCCGTCGTTTCGAGGTCGATTCCGGCTCGATTCCGGCCGAATCGCAAACGGGAAACGGCGCGGGTTTGCCGGACGTCGTTTTTGCGTGCGCCGGTTCTTCGCACGACCGATCCGGAGTATTTTCGGGAAGAGCCGAAACGGTCTGGCCTATCTGGGAATAATTCATGAACGACGCGGCTCCCGAGGAAACCGCGGAGGCGCGCAGGGACGGCTTGAGTGACGGGTCAAAAGGTATCCGCGGGCCTGTAAAAACGCCGCCGCCCTCATAAAAGGCTTCCGCGATCGTTCCCAGGAGAATCGACGTGTAAACCGGCTTGTGCAGGTACCGGACGATCCCTCTGCCGCGCCGGGCGGATTCGTCGACATCCTCGGCGAGCGGCAACAGGTGCAGGATGACCGGCGTCACGGTTTCGGAAAAAATCGCGTCGAATTGTTCGGCGAGTTCCCGGCCGGGGCGACCGATGGAGGCACGGTCGAGAATAATCAAGCGAAACGGGTTGCCGGCGGCAAGCGATTCTCTTCCCAAGCGGAGGACCTCGTCCGGGGTCGCACAGACGTTCACATCGGTCTTCCAGAGCGTCAGTTGTTCCCGAAGCGTTTCGCGGAGAAAGGCATCGGCGCTGACGAGCAGGGTTCGCAGGCCGAAGAGGAACGGAATGACCGTATCCCACGTTTCCGGGAGCAAGGGCCGGGATTCGTCGATGACTTTGCCCAAGGGCAGCGTACAGGAGAAGACCGCCCCGATTTGCCGTCCGCCGATCATTCCCGGAGCATCGACGTAATCGACATTTCCCCCCATGAGCTTTGCCAATTGGCGGCTGATCGACAATCCGAGTCCCGTCCCGCCCGATTTTTGCGTGGAAGAACCGTCGATCTGGGAAAAGGCGTTGAAAAGTCTTTCCCGCTGGTTCGGCGGAATGCCGATCCCGGTGTCCAGCACGCGAAAGCGCACCATATCGTTCTCGGAATCGGGATCGTCATGGGAAAGCAAGTCGACTTTGAGCAGGATGCCGCCGTGTTCCGTAAACTTGACCGCGTTCCCGACGAGATTGACGAGGATTTGCCGAATCCGGTCGCCGTCCCCCCGCACCGACCGGGGCAGATCCAGCCCGTACACGCAGCACAGTTCGACATGCTTTGCCGCCGCGCGGGCAGCGAGAACGCCGAGGACCGACTCGATCGATTCATACAGGTCGAAGACGTCGATTTCGATTTCCATTTTTCCGGCCTCGATTTTCGAAAAATCGAGAATATCGCAGATCAGGTAGAGCAGCGATTTGCCGGAGGAACGGATCAACTGGGCGTATTCGTCTTGTTTCGCGGTCAACTTCGTTTTGAGCAACAGTTCGGACATCCCGATGACGCCGTTGAGCGGGGTCCGGATTTCATGGCTCATGGTCGCGAGAAACCGGCTTTTGGCCCCGTTGGCTGATTCGGCCGCCTGTTTTGCCGCTTCCAGGTTGCGGAAAAGGTGGACGCGGTCGCTCACATCCGTAATGACGAGAACGAACAACGACTGATCCCCATCCGTCTGGGAGGAAGCGCACACGTCGGCCCAAACGGTTTCGCCGTCCTTTCTCCGGATCGGGATGCGACGGTCGAGGTATTCCGGATGCCGGCCGGCGAAAAAATCCGCACGTTCGGTCCGCTTTTGGATCACCCCCGGGTCATGCCGGTCGATTTCCCCGCCATTGATGAAATCGTAAATCGAGCGCCCGATGATTTCATCCTGTTCGTAACCGGTGTACCTCGACAGCGAAGCGTTCGTATAGGTGATCTTCTCCGCGTGGTCGCAGAAAAGAATGCAGGCGGCGCTGTTTTCCAGAATCGCGCGGAGCCGGTGTTCGCTTCGCTGCAATTCGGCGCTCCGCTGCCGGACCAGTTCTTCGAGGGAATGCCGGTAACGAATCAATTCCTCTTCGTTTTTGACGTTTGTCGTGATATCGCGGATCACGTTGATCGATCCGACGATCGCGCCGGTTTCCGGGTCGACCAGGGGATGACTCGCATGTTCCAGCCATGCCGGTTCGGGCCCCTCGAAATTGGTTTCCTGGTGAATGTTGGTTTCCCGTTTGCCGGAAAGGAACATTTTCTGCGCCGGACAGCCGGGACAGATTTCCGAGACGTTAAATGCGAGATGGCAGCGTTTGCCGACCATCGGCATACAGAACGAGTACGTCTCCTCAAGTTTCTTGTTCGTGCGGAGGATCACGTAATCGAGGTCCGTGATGAAAACGCCGTCCTGGAGCGAATCGATGAGGTTGTTGAACAGACTGCTGAAATCCTGGACTTTTTGGAGCGACGGGGGGAAAGACGGCGCTTCCTCCGTGATCGGATGAGAGGCTGTGACGTCCTGGAGCGTCCCGTGAACAAGCCGTGCCGAACCGTCGGCGTCCCGTTCCACGACGGCCTGGTAGAACAGCCTGATCCGCCGGCCGTCGTCGCGGCGGTGAATCAGGTGTCCCTGGAAACTCGTTTCCCCGGTCAGGAGGGCGAGTCGCAGCTTGGCGTTAAGCGGCCGAAAACGCTCGCTCAACGAACAAAACGGCGCCTCCGGGGGAATACCGAGGATCGTATGGATTTCGTCGGACCACTTTTCGCTTTCATCGTGCGGATCACGGATCCAACGACCGATGAGCGGCAACAAAGCGTCGTCATCGAACGGAACGGCAGGGTGGTTCATCGGTACTCATTATGCTGAAAGTCGTTACATACCGAAGCCGGTTGAGTTTTCCGCTCCGGTCGCCCGTTTGCACGTTCTCCAATACAAACGGTTTTCCAAAACGAACGGGCTCACCGGCCCGTCCAGAGCGGTAGTTCGCGAAAGAGGCGACTCACCGACTCGTGGCAATGGATTCGGCGGATGGCTTCTCCCAGAAGCGGCGCAACCGACATAACCGTCAAATTCGGGATCATTTCGACGGGCAGCGGAATCGTATCCGTCAATAAAATATTCTCGATGGGGGCATTACGGATGTTCTCAAGCGCATTCCCGCAAAGCACCCCGTGGGTCGCGGCAAGATAAACTTTTTCGGCCCCGTAACGTTTGACAAGCCGGGCCGCCCCGCAGATCGAACCGGCGGTGCTTATCATGTCGTCGAAAATCAGGACGATCTTTCCTTCAATGGGTCCACCGATCAAATTGGCTTGTTCCGTCCGGTTGCCGAAACGCCGTTTGTCGATAATCACCAGGCTCCCGCCGAGCGCGTCGACATGCAGGAGAACCCGCTTGATGCTGCCTTCGTCGGGACTGGCGACAACCAAGCGATCCGGTGGAATCGCCATCCGGCGGAAATGATCGTCAAGGACCGGCGCCGCCGTCAGATGATCGACCGGGATATCGAAAAAGCCCTGGATTTGGGCCGCGTGCAGGTCCATCGTCAAAATCCGGTCGGCCCCGGCCCGGGTCAACAGGTTGGCGACCATCTTCGCCGTGATCGGGACACGTCCTTCGTCCTTTCGGTCCTGCCGCGCATACCCGAAATAGGGAATCACCGCCGTGACACGATCCGCGCTGGCACGTTTGAAGCTGTCGATCAGGATCAACAGTTCCATCAGGTTCTCGTTGACCGGGGGGCAGGTCGGCTGGACGATGAAAATATCCTGGCCGCGGACATCCTGCTCGATTTTCGCGTGGGTTTCGCCGTCCGGAAAGTTTCCAACGCTCAGGGTCCCGAGATCGATTCCAAGGTAATCGCAAATACTCTTCGCCAGACCGGCGTTGGCCCGGCCGGAAAAGATTTTAAGATCGTTCATCATGATCGGTGATGTCGTTATTGGTCTCCAGGTCGGCTATCGAACATAAGCGCCGCCGTGTCGACGCACCGGCGACTGTTTCCACAAGAGACGTGTTTACACTTGAAGTGCATTGTATTGTCAATCGGGGCGAAATACAAGCCCCGACCACCGGCGCCGCCGGAACAGGGGGGTATCCTGAGGGCTGTTGAAATTTCCCGAAGCCGCCGTTCGAGAAGCCCGCCCTCGAAAAACAACACCGCACGGAGGGTAAACAGGCGGTTCAAACGGAAAACGGGGCCGTCGGCAGGCTTGTTCACCGGGTCCGTTTCCCGCCAAAACTTTTTGAAAAACGCCTTGATTACGAAGAGTGGCTGAATTACAGTGAACGTGTAGCCGATGTTTTCACTAGCCACTGTTGTTGGAAAAGGAGCGAAATCATGAAAAAGTCCGTTTTTGTTAGTCTGGGGGGGGGGCGTAAAATAACGAATGAGGGCTTGTGTCCCCGGATTTCCTATTCCCGGGAACGCGGTTCCCGGCTCGTTGCGTTTACCCTCGTTGAACTTCTTGTCGTCATTGCCATTATCGGCACCTTGGTCGCCCTGTTGCTGCCGGCGGTCCAGGCGGCACGGGAAGCGGCGCGACGGATGCAGTGCTCCAACAACCTCAAGCAGATCGGCCTCGGGGTCCAAAACTTTCATGACACCCATTTGGGCTTGCCGCCCTACATGAACGGCAACCAGCGCGGGGCATTCCTGATTTTCCTGTACCCGTTCATGGATCAAGGCAATCTCTGGGACGCCATCATCAACGCGAAATGCAATAACGCCGGGGCGGGAACGGGGCTTGACCTGAGAATGGACTGGTGGTGGAACGATGTGATCAACAAAGACACCCAGTTTCCCCATCTCCTGGCCTCCGGGCTTTGGGACGCCTTCGCCTCGGCGGACGCGATGCGATGCCCGAGTCGGCGATCAGGTCCGGCTGCCACGGATTCCTCGGGCGGACAGGGCCCGCAAAGCGATTATGCCCCGGTCATCTACCTGAGAGGAAATCCCTCGGGCTCGCAAACGACGGTTTCCGACAACGGTTCCTGGTGGAACAAGATGGGCAGACGCCAGAACGATCTCGCCCGCACCGATGGTGCCGACGGTTACCTCAACGGTGCCCTCGCGCATTCGCCCTTCCTGCCCTCGATTCTCGACAAACCTGCCGATAAAGGGAAAGACTGGTCCTGCCGCAATTCGTTCGCGTCTTGGGAAGATGGAACCAGCAATCAATTGATCGTCGGGGAAAAGCATATTCCACTGTCCTACCTCGGCCAGTGCGACGCGGGCGACAAGAGGCTGCGTGCCGATTGCGGCTATTTCTTTTCCAACGGGGACCAATGGGGCTCAGTCGCGCGGTTGATCCACGAATACAGCGGTTCGGTCCTTGCGCGGTCGCCGAGTTTCGCCGACGGAAAACAGGCGGACGGTCAATACTATGAGGCCAACAGCGCATTCGGCTTCGGGAGCAGTCACGCGGGAGTTTGCCAGTTTGCGTTGGGGGACGGTTCCGTCCGGTCCCTTTCCGTCACCACGGCCACGCAGACCATGTACATGCTTGCCGATTGCAAAGACGGAGGGGCCGTATCGCTGCCGTAAACACTGCCATGAAAACATTTTTTTCCATATTTTTCCTGTCTCTTCTCGCCGTGGTCGCCGGTTGTTCGAAAAAAGTCTCGGTCGAAGGCCGGGTCACGTTTCCGGACGGTGCGCCCCTGACGGTCGGAACGGTCGTTTTCGAAATGGATCATTACCAAGTCGTCGGCCCGCTCGATCAGGACGGCCGATATCGGCTCGGCGAAATCCGGCCCGGCGACGGTGTTTTGCGCGGACGGTACGGTGTCCGTGTCCATGCGGAGACCGGCGGGACTTCGGACGGAGCGCCGATCGTGAAATATGTCGCGCCCAAATACGAGAACACCGAAACGTCCGAATTGAGCTGCGAGATCAAAGGCAAAACGGTTTTCGACTTCACCGTCGAGAGGCCGTGAAGCGGAAATCTCATAAAAAATCGCGCGGAAATCGCCCTGATTTTCGCTTTCTCACGCTGGATCGATCTCCGTTCATCCTCTATAATGAACCGGAGATTCGTTTCGTGACCGGCATTCCCGCCCGATTTTTCAAAAGCTCCTTCCCCCGACATGATTCCCTACACGCTCGAAGAACTGACGCAGCGAGCCCTGACGGTCGGCGTGTTGACGCAGGCGCAGATTCAGCAAATCCGGGCGCACTTCGGGGCTGCGCATGTCGAACCGGAAGGATTTCTACAGGCCGCCGTCCGGCTCGGCTTGTTGACCGGATACCAGGTCGAACGTCTTTCGAGCGAAGATTCCTTCGGTTTTTTATACGGTCCGTACAAAGCCCTGTACATCGTCGGGGCGGGAACGTTCGCGCGGGTTTTCCGAGCCGTCCATCGCGACACGGGGGAAATCGTGGCCGTCAAGGTTCTCCGTGCCCGGTTCAGCGACAACAAGGCGTTCATCGAGCACTTCCTGCACGAGGCGAAACTCGGAACGCAACTGAAACATCCGAACATCGTCCCGATTTATTCGGCGAGCAGCGAAGGGTATCTCCATTTCATGACCATGGAGTTCGTCGAGGGCCAAACCCTGCGGGAATTCCTGAAAATCCGCAAGAAAGTCGATGCGAGGACGGCGACCGTGGTCGTTCGCGACATCGCGGCCGGTTTGGAATACGCCCTTCGTCGCGGCCTGCAACACCGGGACTTGAAACTCAGCAACGTGATGCTCGCCGCGTCGCGGCAGGCGAAACTGGTCGACTTCGGGCTCGCCTCGATCGCCGAAAAAGCGGATGTCAACGTCCCCTTCCTGAAAAATCAGCAGTCGGTCGATTATGTCGCCCTGGAGCGTTGCCGGGGCGCGAAACGGGACGACCCCCGGAGCGATCTTTATTTTCTCGGCTGCATGTACTACCACATGCTCAGCGGCGAATCGCCGTTCCTCGAAACCAAAGACCGGACGAAGCGACTCGACCGCAACCGTTTTTTCAATGTCAAACCGCTCCGGCA